>Ga0233426_10000204_pt1 | contig 67736 bp, 66 predicted proteins | sample SI_118_April2016_6_FD_179875 | JGI IMG/M metagenome (GOLD analysis project Ga0233426, IMG submission 179875) | Seawater microbial communities from Saanich Inlet, British Columbia, Canada - SI_118_April2016_10_MG | ecosystem: Environmental > Aquatic > Marine > Inlet | place: Canada: British... | reverse complement strand
TGTCGGCTGCATCCTTCGATGTCTTGGGCTTCTTCATCATCTCGATCTCCTAATCGATAAGATGAACCAGAAATCCTCCGTTATTCAAATACTCAAATCTGTCCAGCGGGTGCTGACGTCAGACAAAATGAATTTGCTTTTGTCGCGCACCGATCCCAAGTATAGTTAACAAAAAAAGCGGTCAGAGCAGGAGCATCGCATGTTCAAGAAAATTACTTTAAGCGCCATAATGGCGCTCGCACCCGTATTTGCACAGGCAGCGGCCACCGTGACAGAAACACCCACCACCCCAACAAAACCCATCTATGATGGCGTAAAAGTCGCCCAAACGCAGGCTGGCTTTCAACAGTGGATCAAAACATTCCGCAACAAAGCCTTGTCCAAAGGCATCTCGGCGCGCACCTATGATCAGGCGTTCAAAGGCGTAACGCTGAACACCCGCGTGATCAAAGCGGACCGCAAACAGGCCGAATTTTCGCGCGAAATCTGGGATTACCTCGACACTGCCACCTCCCCCAAGAGGGTGAAAAACGGCAAAGCGATGGTGAAAAAGCACAAAAAGCTGCTGCAACGGATTGAAAATAAATTCGGCGTTGAATGGTCCATCGTTGTGTCAATCTGGGGGTTAGAATCCTCCTATGGCACCAACATGGGCGATATCAACATCGTCGAAGCCCTCGCCACACTCGCCTATGAAGGCCGCCGCCAGAAATTCGGTGAAAACCAACTGCTGACCGCGCTCAAAATCATCCAAAAGGGCGATATCACCCCGAACCGCATGCTCGGATCATGGGCAGGCGCGATGGGCCACACACAGTTCATCCCCACATCATTTGACGCGCTCGCCGTGGATTTCACGGGCGACGGCAAACGCGACGTTTGGAACCCGCGCAAACCCGACGATGCGCTGGCCTCTACCGCCAACTACCTGCGCAAAAACGGCTGGGTCAAAGGCCAACCTTGGGGCGTCGAAGTGAAACTCCCCAAAGGGTTCAACTACGGCAACGCTTCGCTGAAAGTAAAAGCAACGCCAGCCCGCTGGGCCGAACTTGGCGTGTTCATGATGAATGGCAAAAAGATCCCGAACTATGGCAACGCGGCGATCTTGCTACCAGCAGGCGCAGACGGGCCAGCCTTTGCTGTGTTCAAAAACTTCTTCGTCATCAAACGCTACAACAACGCCAATTCCTACGCGATGGCGGTTGGCCATTTGGCCGATAAAATCAACGGCGGCGGCGAGTTTAAGCGCGAATGGCCACGGGGCCCGGGCGCGCTAAACCTGAAAGAAAAAACCGAAGTCCAGGAGCTGTTGTTGAAAGCCCGCTACGACATCGGCGATGCGGACGGGATCATCGGCCCCAAAACCATCGACGCACTGTCGGACATGCAGATCAAAGCAGGGCTGCAACCCTCTGGCAAAGCGGATCAAGACGCGCTCAAATTTTTGCGCAAACGCGTAAGATAAAAAACCCCAACCCCAGCCACTGCGCTGGGGTTTTTCGTTAAAGGACAGGCCATGACCAACACCGCTCTCATCACGGGTGCCTCCGCTGGCATCGGCGCAGAATTCGCCCGCTATCACGCAGCCAAGGGCGGCGATCTGATCCTAACCGCACGACGTGTCGAAACGCTCAACGCGCTTAAGGCGGAGCTGGAATCTGCACATAAAATCACGGCGCATGTCTTCGCGGCCGACCTCGCCGTTTCTGGCGCAGCCCTGAAACTCTACCAAGATGTCATCGCCGCTGGTCTGAAGGTGGATGTGCTGATCAACAACGCGGGCTTTGGCGGCATCGGCATTCACACCGACCTCCCACTAGATCAAGAACTTGAAATGATCGACCTCAACATCAAAGCGCTCGTCACACTCACCCACGAATTTGGCCGCGATATGGCAGCCTCTGGCGGCGGTAAAATCCTCAACGTCGGCTCCACAGCTGGCTTTATGCCGGGGCCAAATCAATCCGTTTATTTCGCCACCAAAGCGTTTGTGAAATCCTTCAGCCAAGGGGTCGATCACGAGTTGCGCGGTAAAGGCGTGACCTGCACCGTGCTCGCGCCCGGATACGTGGAAACCGAATTTGCAGAACGCGCTGACATGATCGGAACCAAACTTGCCAGCGGCGGTGGCGCCACGGCGGCCAGCGTTGCCAAACACGGCTACGACGCGATGATGGCGGGCAAACTGGTAACGGTGAAGGAGGCGATGCTCGGCTTTACCGTGAACTGGGTGATCCCGTTTTTACCCCGCCGCATGGTTTTGAACATGATGCAAAAGATGCAGGCGAAATGACGTGACAGATTGATCACGCAATGCTGCAATGCAGCAACATAGTTCAATTCAGCAGCTTTCGCCAAATTAACTGTTGAACCGAATCTTTTCCTTTCGTAAACGGCACATCCCGTAACTTGGGTCTTTGCAAAGGCCTATAGGAACAGACTTTAACGGATGGTTTTCGCGAAAACCTCTGGTGCGCCCGGCCTTGCCGATGTGTATGCCAAAGCTGCTCTGAACGACGGGTTTGCGTATGAAACAGGTCTTTTCTGGTTCGAATCCAGTAATACGCTCAGTTGATGTAGCTCATCTGGTAGAGCAGTAGACCGTTAATCTATTTGTAGGTGGTTCGAATCCACCCTTCAAACCTGGTCAACCCGCAAGGGCTGGGGTTCGACTCCCCACTACGTTTTGGTCGTAGTATTCGGATACCGAGGCTGGTCGCAGATCATACTCGGACACCTTGAAACTGTGCTTGCACAGCAACATGGTAAAACAGCATGTCCGCCCTTTGGGGCTGCCGACCTGCGTGTTATGCGCTTTGCCACGGGCGAAAGACGGTGTCGTGATTTCGATCGAGATACCAGAATCGCCTGCGCCAGCCGCCCCTGACATACGCGTCCGCAACGCCAAACGGCAGGCTGGTTTCGGTATCCACACCAACAAATGCGCTGTCCCCAGCGCCCCGAAATTTGGGCAGTTCCGCCCAAACTGCGATCACATTGATTGCGCAACCCGCGCCACAAACGGCGCTCACAAAACTTAAGGAGACTTTCGCAAATGCGTTAGCAAATGAACTGGAGAAATATGATGCGAATGAAAGAAATGATTGAACGGTTGATGGGGAACACTCACTTGACCGTAACGGAAAACCACCGTGTTTTGGTGATGCACAACGGGTCCCACATGGACATTCTGGGCGCTGGCCGCCACGCAGTAAAACGGCGCGAGACGCATTTCACTTGGTACGAATTGGCCGATGGCCGCTTTGTTTCAGACCATGAAAAGGCACTTTTCCGTGCAAACCCTGCACTGGCAAATGCCCACCTGACACAGGTGTCGGCCACCGATACCGAAGTGGTCGTTGTCTCTCGCGAAGGGCGGGTCGCGCATGTTGTCATGCCTGGCACACGCGCCGTTTTGTGGACAGACGCTGGCCCTTGGGTACTCGATCGCATTGATATCTCTGGGGATTTGGCCGTGAAACGCAGCCTTGCGATGCGTTTGATGCAGGCGGATAAAACGCTGGCATTGACCGCTTTCAAGGTCGACACGGGCACGCTCGGTTTGCTGTCTGTGGACGGCGCGTTTGATCGAACGCTCGATGCGGGCTCGCATTGGTTTTGGAAAGTTGGGCGTGTTGTCACGCTCAAACTTGTCGATCTGCGCCACTGCACCCACGAGGTGACAGGTCAGGAAATCTTGACCCGTGATCGCGTGACTGTGCGGGTCAACTTGTCTGCGCAATTCCGTGTCACAGATGCGGTTTTGGCGGCCACGAAAACCCCCGACTTTGTCGAGGCGTTGCACCGGTCGTTGCAGTTGGCGTTTCGTAAATCACTGGGGTCCAAGACCTTGGATGAATTGCTGGGCGACAAAGCTGCCGTAAACGTCGAGGCCGCTGCCGAGGTGCGCGCACAAATGGCCGATCTTGGGCTTGAAGTGGGTGACATCGCGTTGAAAGACGTGATCTTGCCCGGTGAAATGCGCGACATCATGAACACGGTTGTCGCGGCCCAAAAAGAGGCGGAAGCCAACGTCATTCGTCGGCGTGAAGAAACGAGCGCAACCCGTTCGCTTTTGAACACCGCCAAAGTGATGTCGGAAAACCCCGTCATGTTGCGATTGAAAGAGCTGGAAGCTCTGGAAGTTGTCGCTGGTAAAGTCGACAAATTGACGGTCCACAACGGAACCCAAGGTTTAATGACTGATCTGGTGAAATTGACGGATTAAATAGCAAACTTGTGGCGGGCGGGGCATTTATTGCGTCGCCCGTTGCGTGTTGCAATTGTGCCATTAACCTTTGGTGCCATACGTTTTGCCATACAGGTGCCATACGCTTTGCATACCGTTTGCATACGCTTTGCAGCCCCAATTTTGGCGTTGTAAATTCGCCACGCAGTGTGACCTTAACGCGGCGTGCGTTGCGCTATTCTGCGCCCCAATCCGCACTCATCATCTCTCGTAATCGGCTGGCCGTGCGTTCAAATTCAAACGCCCCCGACCCCGTTTCATACAAGGATTCTGGCTCTGCTGCTGCGCTTGCAATCAGCTTAACTTTGGCCTCATAGAGCGCGTCAATCAGCGTCACAAATCGTTTTGCCTCATTCTGCCCTTCGCGGCTCAGCCTTGGAATATCTTTTAAAATCAATACTCTGATGGCCTTTGCAATCGCTAAATAATCCCCTGGTCCCAAAGGCTGCCCACACAATTCGCGAAACGTCGCCATCGCCACGCCGTTGTGAAATGCGGGCAAAACGATCTCTCGTGATTTATGATGCAGCACCAAAGGTTCGCGGACAGCCCCCGCCACATCGGTCCAAACCCGCTGAATCGCCATTTCTGCCGCTTCGTCAATCGGCGTAAAATAGGTCTTATGACCCTGCAAACGGTTCTGGCGATGGTCCGTTTCACTGTCGAGGTTATACACCTCCATCCGGTTCTTAATCATTGAAATAAAAGGTAAAAACAGGTTTCTATTCAGCCCATCTTTGTACAGATCATCGGGATGACGGTTCGACGTTGTTACAATCACAACGCCCGCTTCAAACAGTTTTTCAAACAGCCGCCCGACGATCATCGCATCGGTAATATCGGTGATTTGCATCTCATCAAAACACAAAAGCCGCGCAGATTTGATCACCTCGGCGGCCACAGGTTCAATCGCGTCCTCCACACCTTTTTGTCGCGCTTCATGCATAAGCGCATGAATTTCCTGCATAAAAGCATGAAAATGCACCCGCCGTTTGTGCGGTTCTTCGGAATGATCATAAAACAGGTCCATCAGCATGGATTTCCCACGCCCGACCCCGCCAAAAAGGTACAATCCCTTGGCAGGTTCAACCGATTTTCCGAACAGCCCGCGCAGCCCTTTTTTCACAGGCTTTTGCAGCGTTTTTGCCACAGTATCGAACAGCCCCAGCACCGCTTCTTGGGCGCTGTCACGCTGTAAGTCCCCCCGCTTAACACGGTCTTCATAAATCTTTGTTAGGCTCGTCATCACCGATAAAACCTTGCACCTGCGCGTGTTCTTTGTTCAGAGTTTCCTAACAACTCGCGGCTTTGCCCGCAACAAGGGCGCGACCATGACTGCACAATCGAAAATTTTCACACCGATCCTAATCGCCTCTTGTCTGATCTTGATGACGGGGTTTGCCATTCGATCCACCTTTGGCGTTTTTCAAATTCCCATCGCATCCGAATTTGGCTGGTTGCGCTCTGAATTCTCACTCGCGATTGCAATTCAGAACCTCGCTTGGGGTATCGGCCAACCCATTTTCGCCGCTATCGCGGAAAAATTCGGCGACCGTCGCGCCATTTTCATCGGCGCGCTCACCTACGCAACTGGCCTTGTGCTCTCATCTGCTGCCACCACGCCAGGTGCGCATCAAGCGATTGAAATCATTGTAGGTTTTGGTATCGCAGGCACTGGCTTCGGCGTCATTCTTGCCATCGTGGGCCGTGCTGCATCGGATGAAATCCGCTCCCTCGTGCTCGGTATTGCCACTGCATCAGGCAGTCTTGGCCAAGTCATCGGCCCGCCAATAGCCGCTGCATTGCTCACGCAAATGAACTGGTCCAGCGTTTTTCTGATCTTCGCCGCCGCGATCCTCTGCGTGATCTTCCTGCTCCCTTTCCTCAGAAGCAAACCCGTCGCCTCCAAGTCAGAGGTCGAGGAAACCATGTCGCAAATGCTGTTCAAAGCAGCCAAAGATCCAACCTATTCGCTCATCTTCCTCGGCTTCTTTTCTTGCGGCTATCAACTCGGTTTCATCACCGCCCACTTTCCCGCATTCATCACCGAAATCTGCGGCCCCATCGCAGCAGGCGGAATGCTCGATTCTATCGGGGTTTCCACGACCAGCATCCTTGGCGGTGTTGCCATTGGCGTCATCGGTATCGCCAATATCATTGGCACAATTGGCGCAGGATTGCTTGGCAAGCACTTCCCGAAAAAATACCTCCTTGCAATGGTTTACACAGGCCGAACCCTGATCGCCGCTTGGTTCATCATGACCCCGATGACCCCCACAACGGTGGTTATTTTCAGCTTTCTGATGGGCCTTTTATGGCTTGCGACCGTCCCGCTTACCTCGGGCCTGATCGCGCATATTTATGGGCTGCGATACATGGGCACACTGTATGGAATCGTGTTTTTCAGCCATCAACTCGGCGGGTTTCTGGGTGTTTGGCTTGGCGGCGCGTTGTATGATATTTACGGGAATTACACGATTGTTTGGTGGGTCGGCATCGGGGTCGGCGCACTATCTGCAATCCTGCATCTGCCGATCAGAGAAGCGCCATTGAAACCCCTAGAAGCCTAGCCACCGATGTGCTGCGTTCCGCGTTTTGCCGCCAATTTCACTTGTTTTTGGCGCTCGCGAAATCGCTCTTTGCGGTCTTCGGAATGGTCATCAATGCACTGGTGACAGGTGACGCCGTGTTCGTATTGTGGGCGGTCAAAATCCGCAGGGGCCAGCGGCATACGGCAGGCAAAACACAGCTCGTATTCGCCTTCTTGCAATCCGTGACCAACTGAAACACGGCTGTCAAAAACGAAACATTGCCCGTCCCAACTGCTCTGTTCCTCGGGCACATTTTCCAGATATTTCAGGATACCACCCTTTAGGTGATACACATCTTCAACGCCTTCGCCCAACAGGTAGTTCGTTGATTTTTCACATCGAATCCCGCCTGTGCAAAACATTGCAACCTTTTTACCCGCAAAATCATCTTTGTTCTTTTCCCACCAAGCAGGGAATTCACCGAACGATTTTGTCTGCGGATCAACGGCGCCTTCGAACGTGCCAATCGCAACCTCGTAATCGTTGCGCGTATCAATCACAACCACATCATCTTGTGCGATCAGTTCATTCCAGTCTTCGGCTGCAACATAGTTGCCAACGTTCAGCGATGGATCAACTTGGGGCTGCCCCATCGTGACGATTTCTTTTTTCAACTTCACCTTCATCCGCAGGAACGGGATTTCGTCGGTGAAACTCTCTTTATGCTCAAAATCGGCACAGCCGGGCATGGCGCGAATATGCGCCAGTGCAGCATCAATCCCAGCGCGGGGGCCCGCGATGGTGCCGTTGATGCCCTCAAATGCCAACAGCAAAGACCCTTTGACGCCACCCGCATCGCAGACAGCCTGAAGCGGGCCTTGCAAGGATTTGTGATCCTCAAAACGGGTGAAATGATAAAGAGCGGCAACAACAATCTGTGACATGGCGGCGATATAGCCCTGACCGTTGCAAAATACCAGTCTACAGACCATAAATCGTTAACCATAAGGAACGCACCCATGACCCAAGCTCTGATCATGATCGACATCCAAAACGATTTCTGCCCCGGTGGCGCGCTTGCTGTTGAAGGCGGCGATGAAATTCTCGGCGCGGTAAATGCCATGCAAAATGATTTCCCTGTACGGGTTTTGACGCAGGATTGGCACCCGTCTAACCATTCCTCTTTTGCAGATAATCATGACGATGCAGATCCGTATTCCACCACCGAAATGCCCTATGGCACACAGGTTTTGTGGCCCCGTCATTGCGTGATTGGCAGCGCGGGTTCGGCATTTAAAACGGGGTTGAACACCGACACCGCCGACATGATCGTTCGCAAAGGCTACAACCCAGAAATCGACAGCTACTCCGCATTTTTTGAAAACGATCACAGCACCCAAACGGGCCTGCACGGATACTTGCAAGAACGGGGTGTAAAGGCGCTCACCCTCGTTGGTTTGGCCACGGATTTCTGCGTCAAATTCTCGGCGCTTGACGGGGTGAAACTTGGGTACACGGTCACCGTTATTGAAAGCGCGTCTCGCGGGATCGACCTCGGTGGTTCGATGGAGGCAGCATTGATCGAGATGAAAGACAGCGGTGTTCTGCTTGCCTAACTGGACAAGCGGCTAAACCCCTGCTTTAACTGCCTTAAACCAATCGGAGGCCGCGTCATGGTCGATATCGCTACCCGTGTTTATAACCACAAATGGAAGATCGACCCGATTGTGCGGTCCTTGATCGACACGGATTTTTACAAGCTGTTGATGTGCCAATCGGTGTTTCGCAACAAGCCAGACGCGAATGTCACGTTCAGCCTGATCAATCGCACCAAGACGCTGCGGATTGCCGATATTATTGATGAGGGCGAGCTGCGCGAACAGTTGGATCACGTGCGCTCCCTGAGCCTGTCACGGGGCGAAAGCACGTGGCTGCGCGGTAATACGTTTTACGGCAAACGCCAGATGTTTCGCTCGGATTTTATGGAGTGGTTTGAGAACCTGCGGCTGCCGCCCTATCATCTGGAAAAGGTCGATGGGCAGTACGAGCTGACGTTTGAGGGCACTTGGCCTGAGGTCATGCTCTGGGAAATTCCCGCGCTGTCGATCATCATGGAGCTGCGTTCGCGCGCGGTTTTAAAGGGGATGGGCAAGTTCGAGCTGCAAGTTTTGTATGCCCGCGCCATGACCAAATTGTGGGAAAAGATCGAACGTCTGCGTGAAGAGCCCGACCTGCGCGTGGCAGATTTTGGCACGCGGCGGCGGCACTCTTTCATGTGGCAAGATTGGTGCGTGCAAGCCATGAGGGAGGGTCTGGGCGACAGTTTTACCGGCACGTCCAACTGTCTGATTGCGATGCGCCGCGAGGTCGAGGCGATTGGGACAAACGCGCATGAATTGCCGATGGTTTATTCTGCACTGGCGGAAAATGATGCCGAGTTGGCGCAAGCGCCTTATCAGGTTTTACGCGATTGGCAGGACGAGCACGATGGTAATTTGCTGATCATCTTGCCTGATACCTATGGCACGCAGGGCTTCCTTGAAAATGCCCCTGATTGGCTGTCCGAATGGACGGGTATTCGTGTGGACAGCGGCGATCCTGCAATTGCGGCGGAAACTGCGATCAACTGGTGGAAATCGCGCGGCCAAGACCCGCGTCAAAAGCTGGTGATTTTCTCTGACGGGTTGGATGACACAAAAATCATGGATCTGTTCAAACAGTTCAACGGCCGTGTTCGTATCGGTTTTGGGTGGGGCACAAAGCTGACAAATGATTTCCGTGGATTGGTTCCGAACGACGCGCTCGCACCGTTTTCGCTGGTGTGCAAAGCGGTTGCCGCGAATGGGCGTGCAACTGTGAAACTGTCGGACAATCCACGCAAAGCGATGGGGCCGGCCGATCAAATCGAACGCTACAAACGGGTGTTCGGGGTCGGAGAACAAGAAGCGATCGACGTCGAGGTTTAGGTTTAATCGCGTTCGATCTTCCCGCGCAGTTTCTTCACTTCGCCACGTTTTGTTTTACCGTCAAGGCGTCGCCGCTTACTGCCCAGTGTTGGTTTTGTTTTGATCCGCCGTTTTGGCACCAGCAAAGACTGTTGGATCAATTCAACCAATTTTTGCTGCGCCAACTCGCGGTTCATCGGTTGGCTGCGGTGGGCTTCGGCAGTGATAATTATTGCGCCGTCTTTGGTCCAGCGTCGCCCTGCCAGCCGTTTCAACCTTGCTTTGATTGCAGGTGTCAGGTTGGGCGAACGCGCCGCCTCGAACCGCAGTTCAACAGCCGTAGAGACTTTGTTCACATGCTGGCCGCCAGGGCCAGATGATCTGTGAAAGCTCTCTGTCAGCTCCCAATCATCAAGGGTGATATCGTCGTTGATCCGCATAATACGCTGATTTTAGCACAGAAATTTCTACTGTTACAACGTGGCCTGCCAACCAATTCTGGCTTGTGTCATTCGCGCAAGAATGCGGGGCCAGCCGCGTCTGCCAGCCCCGCATATTTTCGGTTTAGCTGTCTGCTAAAACCCCGCCTTCATCAGTAGCTGCCGCGTATTCAGCAGGATCAATCAAGCCATCCTCATTCGCGTCAATCGCAGCAAATACTGCTGGGTCCACTTCCGCATGACCCGCTGCAAACTCTTCAACGCTCAGAACGCCGTCGGCATTTACGTCCATTTCGGACATCTCTTTTGCAGTCGCGAAAGAGGCTGTGGCCGCCACGGCTGCCAGTGTCAAAACCAAGTTACGCATAAAATTCTCCAGTTCGTGTTTTGAACGAGGAACGCAGATTGCGCCCTCTGACTACAAAGACGAAATTTAGGTGGATGATATTCCATGGCCGGTTTTAGGTGGCAGGAACTTGCCCCATTCCACCCTGCGTGCAGGCGGAAACTGGCTCTGGGCGGGTTCTGACCTAACAGGTTTTAGCAGGGCCATTCTATAGTCACTGCAATCCCCTTTCACATCGGAGCACGCCCATGAATCACGATAAACTGTTCGATCATTTGGAAGATTTGCTTGTTTATGCACGTCATTTGACCCGTGACCGCGAACAAGCGGAGGATTTGGTGCAAGACGTGGTTCTGCACATCCTAAGCCGCGAAACCTGTTTGTCGGACGTTGCCAATCCCCGTGCTTATATGGCGACCACGCTGCGAAATTTGTTTCTGGATCAAACCCGCAAACGCGGGCGTATTCCGTCCATGGTATCAATTGACGATCACGAACCTGCCGATATGTCAGGCGATGCGTTTTCTGAGCTGGCCTGCGCAGAAACATTGGCCGCGATTGGGCGTCTGCCCGAGGAATATCGCACCGTGATGCGTCTGCGGGTCAATGTGGGGATGTCCTATTCAGATATGGCGGATCGTTTGGATTTGCCAATTGGCACGGTAATGTCGCGGATCAGTCGCGCGCGGTCCAAATTGCGTGCGTTGATCTAAAACGGAAAGAGCCCCGAAAACACGATCGGGGCTCTTCTCGAGATTTGGAGGTGGCAAGCGAGATCCGAAAATCCAGACGCCAGGCTCATGCGAAGAAGGGCTGCCTTCTAGACACGAACCTCGTGTGTAACCTTAACCAGCTGCTCCTGTTTCCCAATAATCATTGGCACCTCCTTTTCGATTGTTTCAAACGTGAGAATTACATCCCACATCGAAAAGGTGCCACGACTTGTGGAAAACGCAAAGAACTTTCTGCATTTTCTACCAGATTTTGTGGTTAACCAATTCTCAGAATTACGCGGATTGCGATTTTCCAGACAGGGTAGAAACCAATATTCGGAACGGAACCAGCGCGAGGAGTGCGAGCGAAAGTTTCACCACCCAGTCGGCAACGGCCAAGCTGACCCACAATGGTAAGAACGGCCCAAAGCCCAGTAAAGGAACGCCCTCTGTCGCCCAGCTTACGTCATTGCTAGGTTCGATAAAGGTTAGACTGGCTGAAAATGCGATGGTGAAAAAGATTGCGGTGTCGATGGATGAACCGATGAGAGTTGAGGCCAAAGGCGCACGCCACCACACGCTGTTGCGCAGGCTGTTAAACACGGTCACATCGATCAACTGGGCCGTTAGGAATGCGATTCCAGAGCCAATTGCGATGCGCAACGTCACCAGCGGACCAAATTCGCCCATAATTTGCGTGCCGATGAACGAACAACCGATGCCAACGATGAAACCAGCCAACACGACTTTGCGTGCAGCAGATACGCCGTAAATGCGGTTCATGATGTCGGTCACAAGGAACGCGATGGGATAGGTGAAGGCGCCCCATGTCAGCCAATTGCCAAACAAGAACTGCACCAAGATGTTTGAGGCGACAACCACTGTCGCCATGGCGAGCACGCCGATGACTAAGCCACGAGACATTTCATTACTCCGTTTTGAAAAGGTAGCGGACACTTTTGCCCAAGGTTGGGCTGGGGCGGAGTACCCCGTTGCGCATCGAGGCACAAGGGCTCGCGTAAATTATGTTGCATCCAAGAAACGGGCGGCGGTGATGTTGTGCAACACTCTTGGCAGATTGGCCAATTTTCTTATGATGCAGCCACAGAACACACGTCTTTCGGAGGCCAGAATGGCACATTGGACATTACATTGGCTCGATGCGACTGGTGATTTGAGCGCGTGGCGTGATCGCATCACAGCGCAGATCAACGATGCCTACCGTGTCATGGCACCGTTTGTTGATCCAACGTCAATGGATATCCTGATTGAGCGGGGCAATGAAACTGTGACGCCTGAAACGGGGATGCGCACCGATATTGCACGACCAAATTTGGCGACGCTGGTTTTTGATCCCTACAACGAGAATTTTTCTGCGACGCTGAAAAGCGGGTTGATCAAACGCCAGATGGTCAATACTTCGCACCGCGCGATGCGCGCCGCTGGGCCTGGGTATGGTTTCACCCTTGGCGGCGCGATGGTTAGCGAAGGCTTGGCCGCGCAATTTGTGCGGTTGGTGTTCGACAGCGCGCCAGAGCCCTGGGACGCGGCAATTTCGGACGATGTGCTGAACAAAGTTTGGCCTGATCAACGCACGATGATGACAACCAAATTTGATCACGGCGAATGGTTTTCGGGCGCGGGAGATAAGCCGAAATGGCTTGGGTATACGCTTGGCACCAAGATCGTTGAAAACTGGTTACTAAGTGGTGTGGAGCTGACACCGAGCCGATTGATCAACGTGCCAGCCCCGAAAGTTTTGAACGCCGTACCCCTTCAGGCGATGGTGTCCTGACGGCGTAGCGACACGACGCAGTACACCAACGGGATCATGGCAACAGCGCTCGCGCAGGCGCGGACTGTGTTCATTGGTGTCCACTCAGAAGAATATGCGATCCAAACACTGGCGGCCTCGGCTCCTAATGCGCGGGCGTCGACACCTGCGAGCGCCTCGTTAAGCGGGATGTGATGGAGTATCGTTACAAGAAACGCACCGCTAAGATAGATCACGACGGCGATTCCCGCCAACACCGCTGCGCGGCGACGCCCGCTGATGAAAGCGCAGATTGCGGCGGCCAATGCGAAGACTGGTGTTAAAAAGAACGTCACGAAAAATACCGGATTGCGCACCACGGTGTTGATCCCCTGCATTCCTTCAATCGCGGAAATTGGGTTGGTAATATCAAACCCTGGCATCACAGTGTTCGAGAATGCAAAGAAGAACCCTGCCATAATTCCCATCAAAACCAACGTGCCGATGGCCAATGCTTCGCCTACGTATTTCATCGCTCAACTCCTTTATCGTACAAAACTTTACGGATTGCGTTATTTCGTACATTTCTATACGATCCTTGTCAAGCAGCTAGGATTTGTTATGGAAACCGAGAGCCAAAAAGAACGCCGTTTACGCATAGAAGATGCCGCCTATGCCGTACTGCAGGACAAGGGCTACAAAGGCACGTCGATGCTAGCGATTGCGAAAAAAGCGGGCTGTTCAAACGAGACGTTGTATCGGTGGTATGGCAACAAACAGGCCTTGTTCGCGAGCCTTGTTGTGGCCAATGCCGAGATTTTAAAACCCCAAATAGAACAATTAATTCATGCAGATGGCGACACGATTGAAGAACTGCGCCTGCTTGGACCACGCCTGTTAGACGTTGTCACCAGCCGAAAGGCCGTTGCGCTCAATCGTGCGGCGGCTGGCGATGTGTATCACACAAAAACGCTGGGCGCGGCGATTGCTGAAGGTGGCAAAAATACCATTGCGCCCCTTGTCGGGCAGCTTATCCAAAACGGATTGGATCGGGGATTTTTGCAAGGCGGCACTGCACAGCAAATTGGGCAAATTTACATCGCGCTGTTGATTGGGGACGTGCAAATCCAACGCGCGATTGGGGTGATTCCCGAACTTACCCCCCAAGAACGCAACAACCGCGCAGACAGGGCCTGCGCGGTCATTCAGAAACTTTATGGGGCGTGATTAACCGCCGACAGCGACAATCGCTTTGGCGATAATCGGGATCAGCTGTTCGTTCAAACCCGCCACGTTAAACCGACTGTCGCCAATCATGTAAATCGCGTGCTCTTCGCGCAATTTCGCCACTTGTTCTTCGGACAGACCTAGACGCGAAAACATGCCGCGATGCTCTGCGATAAAGCCGTAGCGATCAGACCCAGTTTCGGCACGCAGCGCATCCGCTAACTGCTTACGCAGACCCAACATGCTTGTGCGCACCTCTTCCAGTTCTGCTTCCCAATCGGCGCGCAATTCAGGATCCGTAAGAACCATGGTCACAAGACGCGCACCGTGATCGGGCGGAAAGGAGAAGTTCAGGCGGTTCAGGCTCGATAACATGCCTTGCGCCAACGCCGTATTGCTCGCGTCTTTGGACACGGTGATCACCAGACCACAGCGTTCGCGGTAGATCCCAAAATTCTTGGAACAAGACGCCGAGATCAGCATTTCTGGGCATTTCTGCGCCAGCAGACGAACACCAAACGCATCCTCTTGCAGGCCATCACCAAACCCTTGATAGGCGATATCCACAAACGGAACCGCGCCTTTGGCGATCAGCAGATCAGCAACATCGCCCCACTGTGTTTGGTTCAGGTTCGCGCCCGTTGGATTGTGACAACAGCCGTGCAAAATAACGACATCGCCAGATTTCACATTCGCCAAATCACCCATCATGCCGTCAAAATCAACGGTGCGGGTTTCCATATCCAGATACGTGTAGGTCTGCATCGGTATGCCAACGCCTTTGACCATCGCAGGGTGGTTTGGCCACGTCGGGTTCGACATCCAGATCGTTGCATCGGGGGACGCAACTTTGATCAGCTCTAGGATTTGACGGATCGCACCCGTACCACCCGGGGCATGGGCAAACGCCAAACGATCGGCAGCCACGCTATCGCCCAGAACCAGATCGGCCATCACTTTGTGAAACGCGCCGTCGCCAACCAAAGCGGTATAGCTTTTGGTGGTTTCTTCGTTCCACAAGAGTTGTTCGGCCTTTTTAACGGCACGCATGATCGGTGTGTTGCCGTTCGCATCTTTGTAAACGCCAACGCCAAGGTCGATCTTATCCGTGCGCTCATCCGCACGAAACATGCCGCTTAGCATAATGATTTTATCAGGTGGTTGCTGCGTGAGGTTCTCAAGCATGTGTCTATCCTAGTTGGGGCGCTGCGCCCGTTTCTACTTTTAAATCTTCGTAACTGCCCCATTCGCTCCATGATCCGTCATAAAGGGAATGATCGCGGTGGCCGATAATTTCGAGCGCGAGGGAGAGCACGGATGCCGTGACGCCTGATCCACATGTCGTGATAATCGGGCGGCGTAAATCGACACCTGCTGCCGTGAAGATCGCTTTCATCTCAGCGGCAGTTTTCATCGTTTGATTATCGTTCAAAAGCGTTTTGAACGGTACATTTTTGGAATTTGGAATATGGCCAGCCCGCAATCCTTCGCGGGGTTCTGGCGCATCGCCGCGATACCGTTCTGCGGCGCGCGCATCGACGATTTCCGCTTGGTTCAACTTTGATGCCAAGGCAACTTGCGTCACATCGCGCACCAGCGCCGCACTGCGATTTGCGGTCATGTGACGGTCTTTGATCATCGGCGGTGTGTTTTCTGTTGCGTGACCATCTGCCAGCCATTTGGGCAGGCCACCATCCAACACGGCGATATTTGTGTTGCCCATGTGACGGAACAACCACCAAACGCGGGCCGCCGAAAACAGGCCTTCGCCATCGTAAACCACAACGCGGTGCCCATCCCCAACGCCAAGCCCGCGAAGGCGCGACATAAATTTTTCAACAGGCGGTGCCATGTGGGGCAAATCAGAGTTTTTGTCAGAGATATCGTCGATATCAAAAAACCGCGCACCCGGAATGTGAACCGCGTCAAACAGAACTTTGGGCTCACGGTAATCTGTCGGCAGATACCACGACGCATCTAGGATACGCAGATCAGGTGCGCCTAGATTTTCAGCCAACCAATCAGTTGAAACAAGAGTTGCAGGATCATCGCGAGACATTGTTATCCACCTTTGAGATGTCTATTTCGCATTATCCCCACGGGCGTTTGGATTCAAGTGCGCTGTTAGAATAAGAAACGCGCGCCAGCTTTCACTGACACGCGCGACTTGTGCACCAACACTCTAGTCAGGCTAAATTAGCCTTTGTTCATTGCGCTTTTGATCATGCCAACAACGGCCAAAACAACTGCGCCACCAACACCACCGCCAGCAATCTGACCAGCGATACCTTCTAGGTTGCCGCCAGCAACCGCAGAAATGATCTGCCCGCCGATGCCACCGCCGACAAGACCAGCGATGGTATTACCCAAAATGCCGAGATTGAAGTTCTTCAGAACAGCGCCCGCAGCGTTACCGCCGATGGCACCAGAAACCAGCTGAATAATAAGCCCAGTAAAGTCCATAATTTTCTCCCCTATAAGATCGCCGCTTTTTGCGTCGCTTTCTTGTATGTGGACGTCAAATCCGTGATTTCAAGGCGAGCAAGGATAAAGGCTAGCTCACCCCATTTATCAATATCTCAGCAAAATTGTTTTTTGGTGGAAAATTTTCGACCAAAATTGAATTATTCAGGATATTTTTCAAAATAAATTGAATATTATCAAATTATTGGGATCAAAAATTTGGCAAGAAACGCTACTTTTATAAAAAAGGAGCCCCGCCATGATCGCTAAAATCTTCACAGACCACCCCGCATCCGTAGACGAGACCTATTTCGAGCATTTGGCCTTTGCGTCAAAATTCGCCATCACCTTGATGGTAGCCGCAGGTGCTGCGATGATCCACGCGATCATTCCGTGTTTGTGTGAAAAAACCGCCAGCAAAGCGGTCGCGCGGCTGTACGATAAAACCCACAATCGCGGCGCTTGATCTTAGCTGTGATCGCGTAACAAACGGCCCTTTTGCTTGGCCCAATCGCGATTCTTTTCGGTTTGGCGCTTGTCGGACTGGTTTTTGCCCTTTGCCACACCAAGCAATAACTTGGCTTTGCCCTTATCATTGAAATACAATTTCAACGGTACCAGCGTCATACCTTTGCGCCCGATCCCTTGCCACATCTTCGCAATTTCGCGTTTTGACGCCAACAGCTTGCGACGACGGCGTTCTTCATGGCCAAAGGTTTTCGCCTGCACGTACAGGCCGATGTAGCTGTTGATCAGCCACAATTCACCGTCTTCAATGGCTGCATAGCTTTCGGTGATATGCGCAGACCCATCACGCAGGGATTTCACCTCGGAGCCCATCAGCATCATGCCGCATTCAACCGTATCCTCGATGGCATAGTCGTACCGCGCCCGCCGATTTTCGGCGACGAGTTTGTTGTTCGGATCAGCTTTCTTATTCGGTGCCATTAATTTGTTATCCTAACACCATTCAAATGGTGCATTTCTTCTTCGCTGGGTGGCTCCCACATCGCGTTGATGCCATCAAACATTTCGCGGGTCACTTCAAATTGGAACGTCTCGGCTTGTTCGGCGTTGCGTTTCAGAACCCGTTGCCAGCGAACATCGCTGGGAACATCTACATAGTGGAGCTGAACCGAAAATCCATGCTCCTGCGCCCAATTCACAAAAATTTCCCGCTCATGGCTGTTCGTAAAGCCACAGTCGAAAATGCACGGCGTGCCAAGGCGAACGATCTGCTCTGCCATTTTGCGCATCTGCAAACAGTTGCGTTGTACCCGCTCGTAAAACCATTCGAACCGCAGCTCGACTGGTTTATCTGCATTGTGCAAACGCTCCATCCATTCATCAATGGCGAACCGCACACCGCGCAATTCATCAGCCAGCTGAAACGAATAGGTGGATTTACCAGCGCCAGTGCACCCACACACAAGATGTATGTCGTATATGGGTGTCTGCATGGCTTAGTTGATCAGGCCCGCATGGCGCATTCCTGCGTCCATCTTGGCCTTCGTCTCATCTAGTAATGTTGTCAGCGGCAAACGAACCTCATCAGAACATTTACCCAGCTGGCTCGCGCCGTATTTTGCGCCGATCAGGCCCGGTTCCGTGAACACTGCACCGTGCAGTGGCATCAGTTTGTCCTGAATTTTCAGCGCGGTGGCGTAATCCCCTGCAAGCGCTGCTTCTTGTAATTGCGAACACAATTTCGGCGCGACGTTGGCTGTTACGGAAATACACCCAATGCCGCCTTGCGCATTAAACCCGTGGGCCGTGGCGTCTTCGCCAGACATCTGGATAAAATCTTCGCCGCAGTGGATGCGCTGCGCACAGACACGGGCCAAATCGCCAGTCGCGTCTTTCACGCCCACGATGTTTTTGTGTTTCGCCAATTGGCCCATCGTTTCTGGAACCATGTCGATCACAGAACGCGGCGGAATGTTATAGATGATGATCGGGATACCAACTTCGGCCACGGCTTCGAAATGGGCGATCAAACCGCGTTGTGTCGGCTTATTGTAGTACGGCGTCACAACCAGCGCACCATCCGCGCCCACATCTTTGGCAAATTCGGTAAACCGCAGCGATTCCGCCGTATTGTTTGAACCCGCACCCGCAATAACAGGCACGCGACCTGCCGCCGTATCCACGACAGTTTTGATCACATGCTCATGCTCTTCATGGCTCAACGTCGGGCTTTCGCCAGTGGTTCCAACGGGAACAATACCGTGCGTGCCTTCAGCGATATGCCATTCGACCAGTTGTTTAAGCGCCTTATCGTCCACCTTACCGTTAACAAACGGGGTGATAAGCGCGACGTAGGACCCTTTAAACATGGCATTGCCTCCGGTTTGGGTGATTAAGTTCGTGGTTCAGATAACAGGGATATTCCCAAAACGAAACGACAAATAGAGCAACGAAAAATTGAATTGATCCATCGGGGAAATGAAATAGGGTATAATCTGCGCTATCTACGGTGCTTTCGGGGGGGGATTTGCGGGTTTTTATTGCAGCAGGATGGCTAGGATGCCTTGCTTTGCTTCCCTTTGGTGCATTCGCACAAGAGGAAGACGGCGATCTGTTGGCAACCGCCTTTAGCGCGATCAGCTCCGAAGATTGGGTGACCGCCGATCATTACGCCAGCCAAATGTCCGATCCGATTGGCAGCGATTTGGTGACCTGGCAGCGGTTGCGTCGTGGTGAAGGGCACTGGGATGAATACGCTGATTTTCTGAAAGAGAACCCTGAATGGCCAGGATTACAACGTCTGCGCCGACTTGGTGAGGCCGCCATTCCGGAAAACCACAACGCTGCCGACGTGCGCGCCTATTTCAGCAAACAACTGCCCCAGACAGGCACAGGGTCTTTGCGTTTGACCGAGGCCTTTGCCACGCAAGGGCGCACGGCTGACGCCCGAAGCGAGGCTGTGCGCGCTTGGACTACGCTCAACCTGCAACAACATGAAATGACGGGGCTGTTAACCAAATTTGCCGGCAGCCTGTCACGTTATCACCAAAAACGGATGGATTTCCTGTTGTGGGATGGGCACACCCGCGAGGCAGAACGCATGTTGCCGCTTGTTTCGCCCGACCAACAAAAACTTGCGCTGGCGAGGATCGCGTTGCAACGCGCAAGCAAGGGCGTGGATTTGGTGATCAAAGAGGTTCCGGCTTCTCTGCAAAATGATGGTGGTCTTGCCTATGATCGGTTCCAGTGGCGCGTTAAAAAGGGTCGTTGGGACGACGCCCATAAATTGCTTGTCGAACAATCCTCAAACATCAAAAAACTGGGTAAGCCCGAAAAATGGGGCAATCGGCGCCGTGGGTTTGCGCGCCGTGCCATGCGGATGGGTGAAATTGATCTGGCCTATTGGCTCGCCAGCCAGCATGGGTTGTCATCTGGTAGTGATTTCGCAGACCTAGAATGGCTGTCTGGGTTCATTTCACTGACAAAACTAGACGCGCCAGAACAGGCCGTTGTTCATTTTCGCAATCATCGTGATGCCGTGAAAACGCCCGTTAGCCTGGGTCGCGCAGGGTATTGGGTTGGCCGCGCCGAAGAAAAACGCGGCGATTTTGATGCAGCCGTTGATGCGTTTAATCTTGGCGCAAAACATCAGACCAGTTTTTATGGACAATTATCGGCCGAAAAGGTCGGTGCTGAACCCGATCCACGCCTAACAGGCAAGATTGTGATTCCAGATTGGCATGAGGGTGCATTGGGCAAATCGCGCGTCGTGCGGGCGGGTATTTTGCTGCACTATGCCCAAGAACAAAACCTGATGCGCTGGTTTTTCTCTCATCTGGGTGAAACCACAAGCGAAGTAGAATCTGCACAACTTGCAGAATTGGCCTTGGAATTGGATCGCCCCTTTGTCGCGCTTGGTGTTGCCAAAGAGGCCGCAAAACGAGGTTTCGTAATCCCCAAAAGCTATTTCCCAGTGACAGAGCTGGCCCGTTATTCCGTTGACGTTGACCCAGAGGTCGCGATGGCCATTGCGCGGCGTGAAAGTGAGCTGAACCCAGAGGCCATTAGCCCTGTGGGTGCGCGCGGCTTGATGCAGGTCATGCCTGCAACAGCGCGACAAGTTGCTGGCGATATCGGCGTTGAATATTCCAAGAACCGATTAACCACTGATTGGCGCTACAATGCGAAACTTGGCACGGCCTATTTGGGCGGCCTGTTAGAGATTTATGAGGGATCGTTTGTGCTGGCCTTTGCGGCCTATAACGCGGGGCCAAATCGTGTTGACACATGGATCGAAACCTATGGCGATCCGCGCGACAGTTTGATTGATCAAGTGGATTGGATCGAACATATTCCGTACCGCGAAACCCGCAATTACGTGATGCGCGTGATTGAATCGCTGCATGTGTATCGGATGCGGTTAAGTGGCGAAGTTGAACCGATCCGTCTGACGCAAGACCTCACGCGAGGTTAGGCTTTGGCCACCTGTTCGCGCCACAGTGTGAATATTCCAGCCACAACAATCAGCCCCGCACCCGCCGCCGTTGATAGTGGCAGCGATTCACCAAAAATCGCTACGCCAATCATCGATGCAAACACCAACTGCAAATATGCAAAGGGCTGCACAGTGCTGGCCTCGGTTTTTTCATAGGCTTTGATTAACAGATAATGCCCCGAAGCCCCTGTCACGCACAGCAACGCCATCCACCACCAATCTGGCCCGGCCATTGGTTCCCAGTAAAATGGCCCGATGATCGTCATGATCACAAAACCACCAAGGCCCGTCCAAAAGAAGCTGGTGGCTGCAGTGTCCTTGGCCGCAGCCAGCCGCGTTAACAGATTATAAAGCGCGAACAGAACCGCGCCGCCGATGGCGATTAAGGCGTAGGGCGAAAACACTTTGAACCCTGGTTGCAGGATAATCAGCATGCCCACAAACCCAACTGAAATCGCGCCCCAGCGCCGCCAGCCGACAGATTCCCCCAACACAGGCCCAGACAGGGCCGCAACCATCAATGGATAAATTGCGAAAATGGCATGGGCTTCGATCAAGCCAAGATAGGTGAAGGCCAGAACCGTCACGAGAATTTCAAAGGCCAGCAGTACGCCGCGAAAGAACTGTAAAATGGGTTGCTGGGTGCGCGCGGTCGCCATAACGCTGCCATTTCGAATGCGCGACACGGACACGACGAAAAACAGGAAAAACCAATAGCGAATCATCACGATCATGAAGACGTTGTAACTTTCCGCCAAATGGCGCGAAATCCCGTCCTGAACCGCGAAAATAAACGTGGCGACCACCATCAACCAGATACCCGCGCGTGCATTCGCCTGTGTCATGCCAAAACTCCGCGTGTCATGTGGCGTTTGCGTCCGAACCCTTTGATCCGCTCCACTGTGAACCCTGCTTCGGCCAGTGATTGGCGCACGTGGCCCGCTGCGGTGTAGGTTGCGAATGTTCCGTTCGGTGCGGTGTGTTTGCCCACCTCAGCCATTAAATCAGCGCCCCACAGTTCTGGATTTTTTGCAGGCGAAAACCCGTCCAAGAACCAAGCATCCGCCGCGCCGTCCCATGCTGCCAAGGTTTCGCGTGCATCACCGCTGATCACCTGCACATCCAACGTTTCGGATTGCGCAACCCCTGTATCTGCGTCCCAAATCTGCGCAAACATATCTGCGTGCTGCGCCAATTCAGGCCAAGCAGATTGCGCCAACGCCATATCCGCAGGAGACATCGGGAATGCCTCAAAACTCGTGTATTTCAGCGGTGTCGTTTGCCCTGCATCCAACCATGCTTTCCATGTGCACAGCAGGTTCAACCCCGATCCAAACCCCAGCTCCGCCACATGGAATTCTGGGGCAAAACGCGCTGGCAAATCGTTGCCGCCCAGAAACACAAATTCCGTTTCTGCCATTCCGTTATCAAGCGAAAAATACGGGTCGTCAAAACGCAACGCGATCGGGATTTTCCCGTCTTGCCATTCCAACGTTGCATATTCAATCTGGTCGCTCATGCCCCAATGCTCTAGGTCATGATGCGAACGAAAGGAAGTCGCAATGCGCGTGATCGTAGTGGGTGCTGGAATTTGGGGATTGGCCTGCGCCTATGCCTGCGTGCGCCGTGGCGACAGTGTTTCAGTTTACGATGCAGGCCGCATTGGCGACGGCGCGAGCGGCGGCATCGTCGGCGCGTTAGGCCCCTATGTTCCAGACGAATGGACTCAGAAAAAACAGTACCAGTTTGAGGCGTTGGACACTGCCGCTGGCTTTTGGAAAACCGTCGACGCGCGATCAGGCATGGCATCGGGATATGGGCGTATCGGGCGCTTGCAGCCGTTGATAACCCAAAAGGCAGTCGCGCTTGCAGAAGCGCGCGCCATTTCCGCCCAAGAATTATGGCAAGGACGGTTTGAATGGCGGGTCGAAAATCGCCCCGATACAATGAGCGAACACGCCGCTCCTTTTGGCGTGGCGCATGATACCATATCGGCCCGCATTCACCCCGCGAAAGCGACCACATCGTTGGGGGCCGCTTGCCAAGCATTGGGCGTGAGCCTGTTTGAAAATCATCCCGTTACAACCCTGTCCAACAACGCCATTTCAGGGCCTTGGGGCACGGCCAGCGCAGACGCCGTGATCGTCGCTGCAGGAGTTGCGGGCTTTGAGATGATCGCCCCTTACACGCCGCTGCACCCAGGGTCGGGTGTAAAGGGGCAAGCCGCTGTGTTAGGCGCAGACATGGCAGGTCATCCACAGATTTACGCGGATGGTGTTTACATTATCCCGCATGCAAACGGTGCTGTCGCTGTTGGCTCCACATCGGAAAAAACATGGACGGCTGACGGCATTGATGACCAGTTAGACACCGTGATTGCCAAAGCCCATGCCATTTGCCCTGTTTTAGAAAATGCCACCGTTCTACAGCGTTGGTCGGGCATCCGCCCAAAGGCGCGGCGGCGTGATCCGATGCTGGGCGCAGTTCCCACCCTTAAGGGCGTTTACACTGCCCTTGGCGCATTCAAGATCGGCTTTGGACTTTCGCATAAAATCGGTGAAACGGTTGCCAGCCAAATTCGCGATGAACCCGTTGATATCCCTGAGTGTTTCACGCTTGATTGGCACATGGCTAAGTAGCAGTTGCGCTTAAACACATGCGCCCATCAGGACCACGCGCCCAAAGCGAAATTCCCTCTGCCTCTGGCTTTGCACAAAACGCGACCTTTTCGAAATCGAACAATGGCGCGGTTGCACGAAAGCGGAATGTATTCACGGTTCCAAGCAGGCTTTGCGCCAAGTTCAAAAGGTTTTGCGCAAGCAGAGGGCCGTGCACAATCAGCCCGTCGTACCCTTCGACATTTATCGCATAATCGCGATCATAATGGATGCGATGGCCGTTAAACGTCAGCGCGGAGTATCGAAACAAATCAGTGCTGGAAAACTTTCGTGTTTGCTTGACAGTTTCATCTGTTGGCGCAATCGGAGGCACGGGCTTTGGCGCATCCAAATCCGCTTCGCCACGATAGATCAGGGATTGTTCCTCAGTCACACAGACACGTCCATCTTGCGACAATTCATGGCGCAAAGTCACAATTCCCAGCGATCCAGTGCGCGCGTCTTTGCGCTCTACATTTACGATCTTAGTCTTTTTTCGCGCCGCTTGCCCAATGATCAACGGCGCATCAAATTGCAAATCTCCACCCGCCCACATGCGGCGCGGTAGGCCCAAATTGGGAATGAAATCGCCCGTGCGTGGGTGCCCGTCGCGACCCAATTCAGCAGGTCGTAAGCTCTCCCAGAAATAAGCGTAATGCCAGAATGGCGGCAACGCATCACCCACGTTAGGTGGCGGCCCAGCCAGATCCAACATCGCGTGAAACGCGCCAGCCCGCGCCGGATCAAGTTGATCGGTGATTTGCTTGGATTTTCCAATATTGTCCATAATGCTATTCTTGGCGTGGAACGCACGATATACGCAAGGGAGATCAAACAGATTAGGGTTAAATTGTGAAAGTTACGGCGATTGATCATTTGGTTCTTACTGTTGCCGACATCTCGCGCACGGTGACGTTTTATTCAGATGTTCTTGGAATGACGGCGCAGTCGTTCACTGTGGCCGATGGGTCTAGGCGAACAGCGCTTGTTTTTGGCACACAAAAAATCAATCTACATTCGGCCAATGCACCCTTTGCCCCACATGCAGCCAATCCCATGACTGGTACGGCTGACCTGTGCCTTTTGACGGACGATGATTTGGGCAAATGGGCAGATCACATTACGACATTCAACATTGAGGTCCTTGAAGGGCCAGTTGCAAGAACAGGTGCACAAGGCCCAATCAGCTCGCTCTACCTGCGTGATCCAGATCAGAACTTGATCGAGATTTCTACCTATGGCTGATATCCTCTCGCGACTAGATATCAACCTAACCGTTTGGCTCGCGTGCTTTTGTGCGGTCACGCTGTCGTCTGGCATCCAGCGCCTATCTGGCCAGGCCTTTGGCATTGTTGCCGCCCCACTGATCGCCCTTGTCGCCCCGCAATTTTTACCCGCAGGCCTGCTGTTACTCGGGATCACAGTCGGGCTAACGTCCACCGCTGTGGATTTTTCCGCCCTCACCCGCGCCGAAATCATACCAGGTTTCTTTGGCCGCGCACTTGGGGCGGTGATTGCCGCGATGATTGCCGCGTCGATCACCAACGTCGATTTGATCGCGGGATTAACGGGCTTGGCTGTGCTGATTGGCATCGCGCTCAGCCTATCAGGATTGCGCATTGCCATCCGCCCCGTCAGCCTAATCATCGCGGGGATCACGGCTGGATTGATGGGCACAATCACCGCAGTTGGCGCGCCTCCGATGGCATTATTGTATCAATACGAACCCGCCAAACGCGCCCGCGCGATGCAAAACGCATTCTTCTTTTGGGGCATGTGTGTTTCCGTGCTTGCACTTTCGTGGCAAGGATTGATCGCATCAAAACACTTGATCTTTGCGGCCAGCTTGCTGCCCGCTATCGTCCTTGGATTGGCCGTTTCCATGCCGCTTGCAGAACGCTTGGAACGCCATGCAATTCGTCCCTACGCGCTCGGCTTGTCGATTATCGCTGCAACCACATTGATCGCGCGATTGCTGCTGAATTGATCACTTTTTGCGACGACGGCCCTTCACAATTTTGCGGCCCTTGTGTTTGATTCTGCTGCGTTTGCCGCTGTCGGATTTTGGCATCGATTTGCCGCCAACCTCTAACAGCTCTAACAACAAACCACCCGTCAATGGCGTGGCCTCTGCCAAGCGCACGGTGGCGGGCATGCCGACCGAAATCACACGGCCAGATCGCTCCCCTGTTAGCGATTTCATCTCGTCATTATAGACCCAGTATTCACGCCCCAAAGACGAAAGTGGGATCATCCCATCCGCACCAGATTCGTCCAGCTTCACAAACAAACCAAACCGCGCGATTCCCGAAACACGGCCCGAAAATTCATTCCCGACCCGTTCAGACAGAAACGCCGCTAAATACCGATCTGTGGTATCGCGTTCCGCCAACATAGATCGTCGTTCGGTCTGAGAAATCCATTCACCCGTTTCCTGCATCTGATCCACATCTTCGGGCAGGATACCATCGTCGTCCCAGCCATACGCTTGGATCAATGCGCGGTGCACGATTAAATCGGCATAGCGGCGAATGGGCGATGTGAAATGGGCGTAACGGCGCAGGTTTAACCCAAAATGCCCCATGTTTTGTGTGCCGTAATAAGCTTGTGTCATGGAGCGAAGAACGGTCATGTTGATGACCTCTGCATCTTCGGTTCCCGCCGCTGCATTCAGCAATTTGTTCAGGTGCATTGTCTTCAGAACCTGCCCTTTGGCCAATTGCAATCCAACACTATCCGCCGTTTCGCGCAAGGCCTCCAACTTCTCAGGCGATGGTTCTTCGTGCACGCGGTACAGGAACGGACGTTGCTTTTGCTCCAGCGTTTCAGCCGCACACACGTTGGCCATAACCATGAATTCTTCGACCAATTTATGCGCATCAAAGCGATCACGGAATGCCACGCTGGTAACCTGACCCTCGTCTGACAAAATAATCTTACGTTCTGGCAGATCGAGGTTCAGCGGCTGGCGTTCATTTCGCGCCTTAGTCGCACTTGCATAAGCCGCAAACAAATCGGCAATTGGCCCTGCCAGCAGTTTCGTCGCATCATCAAACGTGCCATCTGCCGCCGCTTGCGCCTGTTCATAAGACAATGATGCAGGCGAACGCATCAGGCCGCGATGAAATTCATGTCCCAGCCGTTTACCTGCCGAATTTAAGACAATCCGCAACGCCAAGCAGGCGCGATCCACGCCTTCGTGCAGGGAACACAAATCACCTGACAACGCATCGGGTAGCATCGGAACCACACGATCAGGGAAATAGCTGGAATTGCCGCGTTTGCGCGCCTCTTTGTCCAGCTGCGATCCCGGCCGAACGTAATGCGCCACATCCGCAATCGCGACCCAAACGATATGGCCACCTTCGTTTTTTGAATCTTCATCAGGAAGTGCGCAGATCGCATCATCGTGGTCACGCGCATCTGACGGATCAATCGTGAACAACGGCAGATCACGCAAATCGGAGCGTTTTCCCAAGGCCACAGGTTTCGCCGCTTCGGCCTCGATTACCACATCATCTGGGAAATGATCGGGGATACCATGCTGATGGATCGCGATAAGTGAGATAGATTTCGGTGCCATCGGATCACCCAAAACCTCGACGATGCGAACCTTGGCCAAACCTGCGTGGCGCTGTTTGCCCAGCTGTTCTGCCTCGACCAGTTCACCGTCTTTGGCACCACCTGTTTCGCCCGCAGGCACGATGGATTCGCGATCTGATTTTTTGTCAACAGGCATCAACCGCCCGCCTTCTGATCCAACGCGGTAAATCCCCAACAGGCGTTGCGGCCCGGATCCGATACGACGGATTAGGCGGGCTTCATATTTGAAATCTTCGTCTGTGGAGGGCGAAAGCCGTGCCAAAATCTGATCATTTGCGCCCAGCGCTGGATCACCTTTTTGCGGCATAATCAGAATGCGCGGCGCATCGCCTTCGCCTTTCCATTCCAACGGTTTAGCCGTCAGATCACCGTTTGCATCGGGCGGCAAAACCATCAGCACGGATACGGGTGGCAATTCATCCGAGTCGATGTACGTGCGGCGTTTCTTTGCCAGAAGGCCATCCGCCGTCAGCTCTTTAAGCATCCGTTTCAGCTCAATTCGATCAGCGCCCTTGATCCCAAACGCGCGACCTACATCGCGTTTATTGGTTTTGCCTGGGTTCTCTTTGATCCAATCTAGGATCTGTTCTTTGGTCGGTATTTGTTTCATGCCCCCCGATTATCACGAAGGGCATGAAACGTCATTGCCAATCGTTCGCGGCTGCTGATTAAGCCTCGCTTACCGTAACAAGGGCTGGTTTGCGACTATATGCCAGCACAAATGCGCCCAGCACACCCGACAACAATGAACCCACCAAAACGCCCAAACGGACAAGATTTTGGTGCTCGACGTCATCAAACGCCAGCCCGCCGATGAACAGCGACATGGTAAAGCCGATACCCGCCAGCAGCGATGCGCCGTACAATTTGCGATAGGTGATGCTGTCAGGTTTGATCGCAAGGCCGGTCTTGACCGCAACCAAAGCAACGCCAAACACGCCCACCTGTTTGCCGATGAACAAACCAGCGGCGATAGCCAGCGGTAATGGCTGCCACAAATCGGACCACGAAAACCCAAACAGCGGTACACCAGCGTTGGCAAAGGCGAATACTGGCATGATCAGAAACGCCACCCAAGGGTGCAAGGCATGTTCATAATCTTGCAACAAGGAGCGCCCGTCTTTGCCTGGCGCCAACGGGATTGCAAAACCAAGCGCAACCCCCGCAAGCGTGGCATGCACGCCTGATTTCAGAACCGAAGCCCAAAGGATCAGACCAAGGATGATGTAAGGCGCGCCTTTGGTGACACCCGTGCGGTTCAAGATAACCAAACCAGCCAACGCCATCCCAGCAATGGTCAACGCGTAGAATGACAAGGATGATGTAAAGAACACCGCGATAATCATGATCGCTGCCAAGTCATCAACCACGGCTAACGCCAGCAGGAAGGTCTTCAACTCGGACGGAATACGATCACCCAGCAAGGCAAGCACGCCCAGCGCAAACGCAATGTCTGTAGCGGCTGGAATTGCCCAACCGCTTGCCTCGGCGCTGTCGATACCGACGATGGCCACAAAGATCAGAGCGGGGGCAACAATCCCGCCGATTGCACCGTAAACGGGCAGCGCTGCGCGTGACCATGTGGACAATGCGCCGCGAATGACCTCGCGTTTGATTTCCAACGCCACAAGGAAAAAGAAGATCGCCATCAACCCGTCATTGATCCACAGCAACAAAGGTTTGGAGATCTTGAAGTCCCCAATCGCAACGGTCGTTTTCAAGTTTAGCAACGCATCGTAAATCGGTGCTAAAAAACCGATGTTTTCAAACAACAGGCCCAGCAACGCACCTAAAGCAAGGGAAACACCCCCTGCAACTGCTGCTGACATCCCAAAAACCCGCGTAGCCATTACTCTCTTCTAAAATTGACGTGCACTTGCACCAAATTTAGGACGTTTTTACAGGCTTCAAGCTAAACATGACAAAATTACTTATGTATGAGACATAATTACGCAGGACGAAGGCGATTGAGGTCCTCAAGTGTGTCGATATCCTGCAAAGAATCAATCTTCGCAACGGACAGTGCGCCAAGCGTTTCAAGCGTATCTTGCAGCGCAAATTCACTGCTCCAACGCACGTTTTCGAACAATTTACTTGGCACAGCACGCATATTTTTCAGCCCAATTAACCAAAATCCACCATCAGGTGCGGGGCCAACAACCGCATCATGATTGCCAAGCGCGCGGAACGCTTTGGCGATCAACACAGGCGATATATCCGGGATATCCGCGCCGACAATTACCACAGGACAAGCGGGTGCAGATCGAAAAATACGCGCCATGCGATCCCCCAAATCACCCGCCCCCTGCGGTTGACGGATTACGGACGGTGGCCAAACGCGGCTTTCGACCCCTTCCACATCAGGGGACACAGCCAATACAGTTTGCCAACGGCGATCACGCGATAATCGCAGGATCAGCTTTTTGGTTTGATGACGAAACCACCACGCGGCACGGGTGTGCCCCAAATCCCGACCTAACCGCGTTTTCACACGGCCTGGATGGGGTTCCTTTACCATGATGTAGAGTTGTGGCGTCACGCGAAGTAGTCGGTGAGGATGCGCGAATAGATGGATTTCAACTGGTGGATTTGCGCCACTTCGACACGTTCATCCACTTGATGCATGGTTTTGCCCACAAGCCCAAATTCCACGACGGGACAATGGTCTTTTACGAATCGCGCATCGGACGTGCCACCCGTTGTGGACATCTCTGGCTCCACCCCAGTTTCTGCCTTCACCGATTTTGCGATCAGTGCTGACAACTCCCCAGGTGGGGTGAAAAAGCTCTCGCCTGATACTTGTGTTTTCATATCAAATTCAATGTCGAACAGGGCGGCAACACCCGTCATTTCCCGCGTTAACCATTTGATCAATGCCTCAGACGACCACGTGTCATTGAAGCGAATGTTCACCGTTGATCGGCACTGCGCGGGGATCACATTATTTGCGGTGTTGCCCGTATCAATTGTAGTCACCGCCAAGGTGGACGGGTCAAAATGTTGGGTTCCATCATCCAGTGTGTGCGCCGCCAAAGTTGCCATCAACTGCGCCATCGCTGGCAGCGGATTTTTCGCGCGGTGGGGATAGGCCGAATGCCCCTGCACGCCAGTCGCGGTGAAATACGCCGTCATCGAGCCACGACGCCCGATTTTCATCATCTCGCCCATCGTATTTGGGCATGTCGGTTCGCCCACCAAACAATGATCAATCCGTTCGTTGTTGGCATCCATCCAATCCAACAACGCGACAGTTCCATCAAGCGCAACGCCCTCTTCATCCCCCGTAATCGCCAGAACAATCGAGCCATCAGGCGGTGTCTTTGCCACAAAATCAATTGCAGCAGCGGCGAAGGCCGCAACGCCAGATTTCATGTCCGTGGCCCCGCGCCCATACATAAATCCATCTTTGATTTCTGCACCAAAGGGATCAACGCTCCATGCCGCAGCGTCGCCAACAGGAACAACATCTGTGTGCCCGTTAAACCCAAACGTGCGCCCGTTGGCCCCCTGCCCCCAGCGCGCAAAAAGGTTGGAGACCTCGCCGCGATCCGCACGACTGCACGTAAACCCAGCGTCTGACAAAACCTGTTCGAGCAAAACCAATGCGCCCCCTTCGGTCGGTGTGACGGAGACGCATTTAATCAAATCTGCAGTAAGCTGTGCGGGATCAACGGGCGAATGGGACATTGGGGAACTCCTTTACCGCCAGAGTTATCGCGCCGCCCGCGCTGCTGCAAGTCAGGGTCGTTTAAAATCGTCGCTTACCGTGCCTTTGAAACAGCGCGGGAAAAACGGATAGCTGTCAGTGGCGAAATAAACATAGGTTCCATTCACCATGCTGCCATTACATTCATCCAGATTACCCGCGCCTTTGGCATAGGTCCAATCTTGCACATACGCGCCATCATAGCGGCCAAAGGGCGCAGTGGGTCGTTTGCCAGATTTCAAAACATACGAAGAACTTACCTTGCCCGGGACATAGTGAATTTCAAACCCGTCTGCCGCATACCCCATCAATGATGTGCCGTTAATGTTGATCAACGCCGCTGGCATCCCGTGATAATGGTACACGCCGCGATTATCGACATGCGCGTTATTCGCATCTATGCCAAGTTGTTGCGCACTGCCCATGCCTTCTAAATTCCAACCAGAAGCGCGATCACGGCTGAACCCACGACGGCTGCTTGCGTCAAACCAATCCGCGGTACCTGGGCGCATAATGATGCCCGTCAACGTAACCCCTGACACAGGAACGCCGCCAACAGTTTTGCCTGTCAGTGCTGGCGTGGCATCAACGCAAAGCGATACTTTCCGAGCTTTAAAGCTGTTCGGATTGCCCTTGTTTGGAAACTGGCCAATCGCGTGGTTCGGCGTACCGTTCGATTTGATACACCGTTGGTCGCCGCGCAGTTTTATCGAAACCTGGTTGGTTTTTGAAGCACCTGCCAACAACAAAGATGCAGCGGCAAGAGCGAAAATCGAAACTGTAATTGCAAAGGTTTTTTTCATTTTAATTCCTGATTGGCGTGTTGTGAGAGTGATACGTGATCAGCCCATTTGTTCCGTCGAAAAAAATTCGCAAGCGGCGGTAATGCAAACTGGCTCCACCTGATCAGGCAAGATCACCTCCAAAGAATACGCATGCAAAAGCAATCGGTTAGATTGTTTTTGCACGACTTCATCTGCATAAAATATATCCCCAAGAATAGCATGTCCAACCGCCGCCATATGGACCCGCAACTGGTGACTGCGCCCTGTTTGGGGGCTCAATTCTACGATGCTACTTTCCGATTTACGGCCCAACACACGCCAATGCGTCACCGAAGGTTTGCCATTTTCATCCACTTTTTGCAGCGGCCGATTTGGCCAATCGCGCATCAACGGCAGATCGACCGTTCCAGATTGCTCAATCTGCCCAGTGACCTCGGCGAGGTAGGTTTTCTTTACTGTGCGTCGTTCAAACTGCCAGTTCAGCTCTTTTTGCGCTTGCGCCGTTTTGGCGAAAACCATCACGCCAGATGTGTCCGTATCCAAGCGGTGGACCAATCGGATTTCGCGATTCATGTCCAGCAATCTGCTCAGCAAATTATCCTGATGTTCAGGCAGCCGCCCTGCAACAGACAACAATCCAGATGGCTTGTTAACGAAAATCAGCTCTTCGGTTTCAAACAAAATTATGATCGGGTCATTCGGCGGATTATAAATGAACGGTGGGCGCATAAGTTTGGCATAACTTGAACCTTACGAAAGGGAAAGTGGGCAATCTGGCGTTCAGCGCACCACTGGATTAGGCTGGTGGCAATTCAGCGGAGCAAGGCGGCCAATGGCGATGACACGAAGAACATTCACAAAGGCCACCGTTGCTACTTCGGCACTTGTTGGAACAGGAACCGCAGCGAAATCAGCTGACGTAGATGTCGTGATCATAGGCGCAGGTGCGGCAGGGTCAAGCGCGACAGATGCGCTGATCAAAGCAGGGTATTCGGTAATTTGTGTCGAAGCGGCAAATCGCATCGGCGGGCGCGTTTACACAGACACGTCAACTTTTGGCGTACCGTTTGATCACGGCGCACACTGGCTGCACAATCGCGCGATCAATCCATTTGTAAACATGGGCAAAAAGCTGGGGATGAAGGTCTACAAAGCGCCTGCAAACGAGCGGGTCTTTATCAAAGGCAGGGGATCTATCGGTGCAGATGGCGGCGCGTTTTGGGATGAGTACAAACGGGTGACGCGCGCGATCACATCCGCCGCGAAAAAGCGCAAAGATATTTCAGCGGCTGATGCGGTGACATCCCACAATGAATGGACAAATACCGCCTTTGCACACGTCGGGTCGCTGTCGATGGCGCGCGATATGGATCATGTTTCTGTGATGGATTGGTACAGTGCCCAAGACGGCAACGATTGGTTTTGTGCCCAAGGATTTGGCACGCTGCTATCAAAGCAATGGGCCAATGTACCCGTTTCCCTAAACACCAAAGTCACGAAAATCGACGCGTCACGCGATGCAGTCACAGTTCAAACCTCAACTGGCACAATCCACGCCAAAGCAGCAATCGTGACCGTTTCACAAGGGGTGTTGGCCAGCGGCGCGATCAACTTTTCGCCAGCAATGGACAGCAGTATGAAAAGTGCGATTAACGGGATCACGATGGGCAGTTACAATCACATCGCGTTGCAATTTTCAGGTGGTACAATTGATGTGAAACCTGACAGTTGGATTGCCTATCACCTTAGCGAACGCAAAGCAGGCGGGCCAAAAGGCGGTGGAATCCTTGCGAATGTCAGCGGTACAGGCTTGTGCTATTTCGAGGTGGGCGGGGGCTTTGGCCAGTCACTCGAACAACAGGGCAAAGCAGTGATGGTTGATTTCGCGCTGTCAGAAATGTCCGCCCTGTTTGGGGCAGGTATTCGCAAAGGGTTCATCAAAGGAACGGCAACGCAGTGGGGTTTGAACCGCCACGTTCTTGGGTCCTATTCAGGTGCAGAGCCAGGCCAAGCCGCGACGCGCCGATACCTGCGCGATCCAATCGCTGATCGGATATTCCTTGCGGGTGAAGCCACCAGTTTTGGCGAACAAGCCACCGTGTCCGGTGCCCACAAAGAGGGGCTCCGAGCAGCGGCAGCTGTGTCTGATCTTTTGGCTTAGGCTTTCGCGCGCTCGCCTTTGGGGTCATAAAACGGCTTGCTTGAAACTTCCGCTTCTACTCGAACACCAGCCACTTCGATCTCGAACTTAGATGCCAGCACATCTGCCAAAGCTTCGCCTTGGCAAGGCACATACCCCATGCCGATCGCAGCACCCAAATGGTGGCCATAGCCGCCAGAAGACAGATACCCGACGATCTCGCCGTTACGAATAACGGCCTCGTTGTGATAGAGCAGCGGTTCGGACTCTTTCAGCTTAAACTGCAGTAAACGCTGGCTTAGACCTGTTTCATTTTTGCGTAAAACCGCATCGCGCCCGATGAAATTTTCCTTTGCCGTTTTAACTGCAAACCCCAAGCCCGCTTCCAGCACGTGATCCTCGCACGTGATGTCATGGCCAAAGTGACGGAATCCTTTTTCGATCCGACACGTATCCATCATGTGCATTCCACACAGTTTCAGATCAAAATCCTGACCAGCCTCGGACAGCGTTTCAAACACATGCCCGCACTGATCGGCAGAAACGTAAACTTCCCAACCCAGTTCACCCACATAGGTCACACGATGCACCCGCGCGAGCCCCATGCCAATTTCGATTTCTTGGGCCGTACCAAACGGATTTACATCGTTAGAAAAATCATTTGGCGAAACGGCCTGCAGCACTTCACGCGACCTTGGCCCCATGATCGCCAGCACACCTTCGCCAGCGGTCACGTCAGTGATCACCACGTTATAATTGCCCTGATTGCGTTCCATCCAAACCTGATCCGCAAGGCGAGTCGCTGCAGGCGTTACCACCAAATACGCGGTTTCAGACATGCGTGTCACGGTCACGTCGGCCTCGATCCCAGCACGGTTATTCAGGAATTGAGTGTAGACGATTTTGCCAATCGGGACGGAATAATCGCCGCCACCAATATAGTTCATAAACGCCTCGGCATCGCGACCCTCAACACGGATTTTACCGAACGATGACATGTCATACATGCCTACATTTTGGCGCACAGCCATGTGTTCGTCGCGCACATTGCCAAAGAAGTTTTGGCGCGACCAGCTGTACTGATATTCTGCATCTTGGCCCTCACGCGCGAACCAGTTCGCTCGTTCCCAACCTGCGATTTCGCCCATTACGCCAGCGCGCTCCAGCAAGTGATGATGGAATGGCGTGCGGCGTACCCCGCGCGCAGTTGCCTTCTGACGGTACGGAAAGTGGTCAGCATACAGCAGGCCCAACGTCTCTTTCGAGCGTTCATACAAATACGTTTTGTTGCCCTGGAAAGGCTGCATACGGCTGATATCTACATCGCCCAAATCAAACGGTTTCTGCCCCTCGTCCATCCACTGCGCCAACGCCATACCAGCACCGCCAGCAGATTGAATTCCGATAGAATTGAACCCAGCAGCCACCCAGAAATTATCCAGCTCAGGCGCAAGACCAAGATGGTACGCATCATCGGGCGTAAAAGATTCTGGCCCGTTAAAGAACGTGTGGATGCCAGCCTCAGCCAACATCGGTAGACGCTCACAAGCGGCCTCTAGGATCGGTTCAAAGTGGTCAAAGTCCTCAGGCAACTGGTCAAATTCAAAATCCGTCGGGATACCATTCATCGCCCAAGGTTTCGCGTTTGGCTCGAATGCACCCAGCAGATATTTGCCGGCATCTTCTTTGTAATACGCGCATTCATCGGGAACCCGCAGTACGGGCATTTGCGTCAAGCCAGGGATCGCTTCGGTCACAATGTAAAAGTGTTCGCAAGCATGCAGTGGTACATTCACGCCCGCCATACGGCCAACTTCGTGGCCCCACATCCCGCCACAGTTCACAACCATATCGGCTTTGATGTGGCCGCTTTCACCGTTTTCATCTGTCCAATCAACGCCCGTAACTTTGCGGCCCTGTTTCCTGATGGCAGTTACCGCCGTGTGTTCAATAACCTTGGCGCCACCGTTGCGGGCACCCTTGGCCAATGCCAACGCGATGTTCGCAGGATCGCCCTGCCCGTCGAGCGGCAGGTAAACACCAGCCGTCACACCATCGATGTTCAAATGCTCATAACGTTCTTTCACCTCAGCCGGTGAAATCTCTTCAACTTCTACGCCAAAAGCACGCGCCATCGACGCCTGTCGGAAAATCTCTTCTTTGCGCTCGTCAGTCAGCGCAACAGTGATCGAGCCACAGCGCTTGAACCCCGTCGCAACGCCTGTTTCAGCTTCTAAATTGCCGTAAAGCTCTTGGCTATACTTCGCCAATTTGGTCATGTTCGCGGTCGCACGTAGTTGCGCGATCAGGCCCGCAGCATGCCACGTTGTGCCAGATGTCAGCTGTTTGCGCTCCAGCAAAACCACATCTTTCCAGCCAAGTTTGGTCAGATGATAGGCAACTGAACAGCCGATCACTCCGCCGCCAACGATGACGACACGGGCTTGGGTTGGAACATTGCTCATGGGTAACTCTCCACATATTTTGCCGTTTCACAGGCAGACATTTTATTTAAATCTACGCGCCAATTCCGCGATATGGGCTGGCCCAACTTCGCAACAACCGCCAATGATTGTAGCGCCTACGTCTACCCATGTTTGGGCAAAATCAGCGTATTCATTTGGGCCGAGGTCTTTGCGCGCGCTCAGCACGTCAACAGTTGGGCTATCTTTTAAAAACGCGCCATCTATATCGGTGAAACCGTTGGCATATGCTCCAAACGGTTTGCCCGCTTTGGCGATAATTTGCAGCGCATCTTTCACGCCTTCAGGGCGCGTGCAATTGATCAAAACGGCCTCGACATGGCTTGCATCCATCAGGGGAACAACATCGGCCAAATCCTCGCCCGAACGCAATTTCGTGCCGTCTTCGTCCGTAACGCTCAACGCAATCCAAACGGGTTTCTCCGAATGAAACGCAGTTGCGTCGATCACATTTCGCGCTTGTGCCACGGATGAAACAGTCTCTGCGATCAAGAAGTCCACATCGCTGTTCATCGCGCCAATCACATCGCCATACAATGCGCGTGCATCCTCAACCGTGTGATCAAAATCGGTGCGATATGATGCACCCAAAGGTCCAAGCGCGCCTGCAACCTTACCAGATCCATGTTGATCACGCGCGTCTATTGCCGCATGTGCCGCCGCCTGAACCAGCTGCGTTAACTGATCTTCATACCCAGATCCGTCCAACCGATCAGGCAAAACGGGATAGGTGTTTGTCGTTGCAATATCTGCGCCAGAGGCAAAGTATTCGGCGTGCAATTCGCGCACCAAATCAGGCTGTTGATGCATCACGCTGGTGGACCAATAAGGCGTCGCTGGCACATCAGATCGATGCACCAATTCTTGGCCGATGGACCCATCTAAAATCGTAATTGTCATGCACGGATCCGATCGTTTGCAGCATCCCAAAGTGGTTCATCTTTTTGCACAACCGCTTTGTGCCGTGCGCCAAAAATCTCCACTTCCAACTCAGTTCCTGGCGCAGCCAAATCAGCCCGCACCATGCCCAGCGCTACGGATTTGTTGATCCGATACCCCCAGTCGCCCGATGTGGTTTCACCCACAACTTCGTCGCCGTTCCAAAGCGTTGACATGTACGGTGCATCTGCATCGCCCGCATCAACGATCAACGTCACAAACGACTTTTTAACGCCTTGCTGTTTTTCGGCCAACAACGCTGCTTTACCCGGGAAGTCTTGCGGTTTGTCGAAACGAATGAACCGCTCAATCCCGCCTTCCAATAGCGTGTAATCCGTGGACAGATCGCCTTTCCAGGTCCGGTAACCTTTTTCGATCCGCATGGAGTTCAGCGCATACATACCAAACGGCACGGCCCCCGCATCGCGTACAGCATCGTAGGCATCTTTCGCATCATCAAACGAAGTGTGAACCTCCCAGCCCAGCTCACCCGCGAACGAAATGCGCATCAGCTTGGCAGGTTTCCCTGCGAACGTGGTGCTTTGCAGGCTTAACCAACCGAGCGACAAATCCGCGTCAGGTGCCAATCCCGCGATCAAATCACGCGATTTTAGACCCGTCACAATCATCGTGGACCAATCGGTTGTAACATCTGTCAGAAACAACGAACCATCCGTTGGCAGGGCTTTTTTCAGGAACTCAAAGTCATGCCATTGCGCAACTGCCGCTGTCATTAGCCAGAAATCATCTTCACCCCAACGGATGATCGTCACCTCGGTCACGATGCGCCCGCGGCTGTCTGCGAAGTACCCTAAATTCATGCGGCCTGCTTTTGGCAACGCCCCCGCGATCTGGCAACGCAACCATTCCGCAGCCCCTTCGCCCGCCAATGTGTAACGCGAGAAACCCGGCATATCGAGCACGCCAACATTGTCGCGAACTGCTTCAACTTCGTCTTTGATCCGCGCCGTCCAAGGGCCTTCACGGTTCCACGTTTGCGTGGCTTCATGGGACGTATCATCACCGTCTTTGGCAAACCAATTTGCCCGCTCCCAACCGTTATACGCGCCAAATTGCGCACCCGATTCCAACAAACGCGCGTGGTTCGGTGACAGTTTTTTGTCACGCCCAGCAGGCCATTCGTGATGCGGGAAATGCATCGCGTATTCGTGGCCATAGGTTTCCATCGCCTTAGACAGACAATAATCGTGATCCGCAAAATCCGTGTAACGCCGCGCATCTGTTGCCCACATATCCAGCTCTGTTTCACCATGCATGATCCATTCAGACAAAACTTTGCCAGCGCCGCCGCCTTGGGCAATACCAAAGGTAAACGAGTGACCCTCGAACGCATTTTTTACGCCGGGCATGGGGCCAATCATCGGCAAACCATCGGGGGCATAGGGGATCGGGCCGTTGATATTGCGGTTAATTCCTGCGGTTTCCAACAACGGAACACGCGCCATCGCGTCCTCGATATAGAACTCCAACCGTTCCAAATCATCGGGGTAAAGTTGAAAGCTGAAATCTTCGGGCATCGGGTCTTCGGGTGTAACCCAATGGGCCTTACAATTACGCTCATACGGGCCAAGGTTCAGGCCATTTTTGTCTTGGCGCAGATAGTAGCTGATATCAACGTCGCGGATCAGAGGCATCTTGTGGCCTTTTTCTTTGGTCCACGCCGCCAATTCAGGGATTTCTTCGCTCAGGAAATACTGGTGCGACATGACAACCATCGGCACGGTGCGCCCACCAAACGGCTTGAACATCTCGCCAATGCGCTGCGCATAATAACCCGCACAGTTCACCACGTATTGTGCGCGGATTTCACCTTTTTCAGTCTTAACAATCCACTCATCGCCGTCGCGATCCAAACCAACAACAGGACAGAACCGTTCCACCCGCGCCCCTGCATCACGTGCGCCTTTTGCCATCGCTTGGGTAAGTTGCGCCGGGTCAATATCGCCATCATAAGGGTCCCACATGCCACCAACCAAATCATGGGTTTCCAAAAACGGATTATGTTCCTTCAACTCCGCGTTGGTCAGGATATCCATTTCAATCCCCTGATACCGCCCCATGCCAGCAACGCGTTCAAATTCCTGCATGCGTTCTTTGGAATGCGCCAAACGGACCGAACCCGTCACGTGATAATTCATCGGATAATCAACATCATCGGCCAAGGTGCGATACATTTCCAAACCATAACGCTGCATGTTCATAACGGCCCATGAACTGGAAAAATTCGGGCAATTGCCCGCTGCGTGCCACGTGGACCCCGCTGTCAGCTCGTTCTTCTCCAAAAGAACGCAATCGTCCCAGCCTGCTTTGGCCAGATGGTACAATGTAGATGTGCCAACGACACCGCCACCGATAATGACCACACGGGCCGTAGTTGGAAATTCAGACATGTTAGTCTCCCTTAGTCGAGCACAAGTTTGGCAGCGAGGCCGCCAAATAAGATTGCAGTTATTTTGTTCAAGAACTTGACGCGGGTGCGCAGGGCATTTGAAAACACCCCCGCAGCCACACCAAGCGTAAGGCTGAAGGCAAAGCCAAACAGCAAAAAAATTGCGCCAAGGATCAAGATTTGCATCCAAATCGGCCCAATGGCGGGGTCGGTAAATTGCGGAATAAACGCAAAAATAAACAGCGCCGTTTTAGGGTTCAACACGTTGGTCAAAAACCCGCGCTTCACCGCCGCGATAAGGCTCTGGGCAGCACGACCATCGGCGACATCACCGGTCGCACGCCAGGCCTGAACCGCCAGAAAAATCAAATACGCCGCACCAATATAGCGGATCGCGTCATATGCCGCAGGATAGGCCAGCAGCAACGCGGACACGCCAGCCGCCGCCAAAACAATGTGAACCGCCACGCCCAAATTCACACCAAGTGCTGCTGCCATTCCTGTTTTAGGCCCGCCCGAAATACCAGAGGCAGACACAAACACGAAATCCACACCAGGTGTAATATTCAACAACAAACCTGCCCCGATAAACGCGAGCAAAACTGCGGGATCAAAACTGGTCAACACGTCCCACATCAGTATTGCGCCACCTGTTCAACGCCATCTTCGATGTCGTAATAATCGCCTTTATCCGCGACAAAAATATGTTGCTCGGTTTTGATACCAGTCGGGCCATCCAACGTACCAGTGGCTACAGACGTCGTGTACATACCGTCTAATTGCCAAAACAGCGACGATCCGCATTCAGCGCAAAATCCACGCCGCGCCGCGTTTGATGATCGGAACCATTTCAGCCCAGCCTCTTTGGTCACCGTAAACTTATCTGTCGGAACCTGTGTCGCGCTCCAATAATGCCCGCTGGTTTTGCGGCACTGCGTGCAATGACACGCCATTGATGGGCGCAATTCACCTTCAAGCGTGTAGGTAACTGCGCCGCACAAACATGATCCTGATTTCATATCATCCTCCATCAATAAACAGGCGGGGCGATAACCCAGATCGCCACGGCTTCCTCATCCCACGGATTGGACCAGCGATAAGGTTCGCCGCGAATTCGAAAACTGTCGCCCGGCTCCACATCAAACTGGCGCGCGCCAACCCACAATCGCAACTTGCCCGAAATCAGATAGCCGACCTCTTGCGTTGGACGCGTATCAAAGGTGCGCATTTCTGCACCCGCTTCAAATGTGGAATGGAACATCTCAAAATCATCCGTCAGATCGGGTGACAACAACTCTTCGGTTAATCCATTTTCACCGCTGCCAACACGTCGTCGTGCTTGGGAGCGAACCACGTAACCTTCTTCTTCAGGGATCGCTGGGGCTTGGCCAAAAAAGATCGACACCGAAACATCCAACGCCTGCGCCAATCCTTTCAGCTCTTCGATTGAAGGATGGGAAATATCTCGTTCAACTTGGCTCAACCAACCAACTGATTTCCCGCAGGTTTCGGCCAGCTCTACCAACGTCACATGACGCGCTTTGCGCAACGTACGCAAATCGGCCCCAAGTGACGCAGAAAGATATGTCGAAGTATCAGGCATGATTCCCAGTTCATGAAATTATAGATGAAAATTTCACCAATAATTTCACCAATGCAAGTAAAAAAACGACACCGTGTCCGTTTTTTTGGTGTTTTTGTATTTTTCATTGTACGCCAGCGCCCACACGCCTATGCTTGCTCCGAACGGTAGACATAAAATGCAGCGCAACGACCTGACATTTCCAAAAACGACTTTTCTAGGCCGCATTGATGATAAATCATGGGAAGAGCTTTCATCCCTTTGGACCGTTAGAACCTATCCAGCCCGTCATTTCATAATTTCTGCCGAAGATCGTGAAAGCGATGATGTGTTTTTTGTCATCAACGGCGTTGTTCGCGCTACGATTTACACGGATGCAGGACGCGAAGTTTCGTTTCTATCATTTTCAAACGGCGATTCCATCGGCGAATTTTCGGCCATCGACGAAGCACCCCGTTCCAGTGATGCGGTTGCTGAGAAAGAAAGCCTCATCGCACGATTGCCCGCCGAGCAGTTTCGTAATTTGGTTAAAACCAATCCAAACGTCAGCTATGCTCTTTTGATGCTTATGATCGGGCATTTGCGCCGTCTGTCCAAACGTGTGGTAGATTTCAACGCAAAAACGGCTGATGAACGTCTACGCGAGGAGATCCTCACGCTTGCCCTCAACCATGCTGGCGACGCGGATGAAGTGTTGATCGAGCGCCCGCCGACCCAATCCGAGCTTGCCTCTGTCGTGTTTTCGTCACGCGAAAGCGTTGCTCGAGAAATGGGTCGGATGCGCAATGCGGGCGTCGCGCTGCGGGTAAAACGCAGTTTACACATCCCGAGTATTCGTAAATTTGAGGCCTACATCGAACGCTCCGCGCCCTAAGTTACCTCGAGAGCGCGCTTTTGTATCGTTACAAACGTAGCCGAAATAATCCGTAGATCGCCAAAATCACTGCAATCCCGCCAGCCACTGCATAGGGCAGGCGCAGCGCAAATTCGCGGCCCATTTCTGGTTCGGCAAGCGTGACAATCAGTCCTGCCAGCAAAGCACCAACAGGCATCAAACCCCAGCCAAAGAACCTGTAAATACTGTTCACTCGCCCCAACAAATGGTCAGGTATCAATCGCTGGCGATACGAAACTGTCACAACATTCCACAGCAAGCCTGCGAACATTTCAACGAACAACGCAGCGGCCACAACCCACACATTTGAGGTCAGAAAAATCACAACGAACATCAGTGGGAACAGCAATAGAACCGCTTGCAAACTTCGTTCCGAGCCAACACGTTGGACAATTGCAGGGCAGACCAAGCCACCAATCACGCCGCCTGCAGCACCTGCCGTCAAAAGCAACCCATGGCCAAAGCCAGACAGGTTCAAAATCTCTTGGGAAAACAGCACCAATATCGTCAACGCCATGATCGCAAGCATGTTGGACACGCCCAGCATAATCGCCAAACGCAGTAATTTTGGATGCTGCCACAACCAGCTAAACCCCTCTTTTGCCTCTACCAATAAGGGCTTTTTTATCGGCGCGCGCCGCGGCGGGACGGTGATTAGCCAAACAACCCAGGCCGCCAAAGCAAAGGTAATCGCATCGAGCGCAAAGGGTGCAGGAACGGCATAAGCGATCAAAAAACCAGCCAACGGCGGGCCGATGAAACTGCCCATAATTTGCTCGATGCTCCAGATTTGACCGTTCGCACGCTCCAAATCAATTGACTCCACAACAGATGGCAATGCAGTTTGTGCCGCGTTATCGCGCACCACCTCGGCGGATCCCAACAGAAACGCCAAACATGACAGCGCAAAAATGTACCAGCCTGCACCGCTTGGCGGCGGCAAATCTGGCAAGGTAACAATCAACGCAACGACCCCAGCTGTTAGCAACAACCGCAATAAATCCGCCATAACCATCAATCGCTGACGATCGCCACGATCCGTAATCACACCGGCAGGAAGCGAGAAAAGCATCCATGGCAAACGAGTCGCAAAAGCTACGGTTGCAATCAAAATGGGATCGCGCGTAATCAACGAAGCCAACCACGGAAACGCCAATGCGGACACGCCATCTCCGAGATTGGAAATGGCAGATGCTGAAAATAATAGCCGATAATTTCTATTTTTCGCGAGCAAAGACATATGGGCCAATTGCTGCTTTTTGTAAAACAATGTCAACTACTTAAAGTTGAACTTGCCACGCCCATTGATAAATAAGGGATCGCCGCCAAATCTATTGTGAAATTACGCCGCTTTACGGGTGAACGTCAGATTCTTCTCATCTGATAGCTTTGGCTGAAACTTGTACCCATCCAGATCAAAATCCTTCAACCCCGCAACGGTTTGGACACGGTTTTGGATCATGTACCGCGCCATTGCACCGCGCGCGCGTTTTGCAAAAAAGCCGATCATTTTCAGCTCGCCATCGCGATCCTCTTTGAAAGACGGCGTTATCACGGGCGACTTCATCAGCTTTTGGTTAGCTGCTTTGAAATATTCGCTACTGGCGCAGTTCACAACTGGCGCGCCGTCCGACGCCGCGTCCATCGCCTTGGCCAATTTCTTACCCCAATAGGCATACAGCGATGGGCCTTCTTTGTTGGCCAAACGGCTGCCCATTTCCAACCGATACGGCTGAATGCGATCCATTGGGCGCAGCAACCCATACAACCCGCTCAAAATACGCAAATGATCCTGCGCATAGGTTTGATCTTGCGAATTCAGATTTTCCGCATCCAAGCCAACGTAAGTATCGCCGGCAAAGGCCAACATTGCTTGTTTGGAATTTTGTTCAGTCGATTCTTTTTGAAACCCTAGAAACCGCTTTCGATTCAATTTCGCCAAATCTTCGGAAATCTTCATCAGATCACGCAACTCAGAAACGCTCAATTTTTTGGCAATACGCGCAAGCCTATTGGCATCCGACTGATATTCTGGAAAAGTTTCGAGCACGCCCTCGGGCATTGCTTCAAAATTCAACTTCTTCGCAGGGGACAGAACTGCCAGCATTTTTCGGCTCCAAAATGTGTTATCATCTTATTACGAATTTAACGTCAAATCGCCAAGGGTAAAGCACAGGCAAAGAAGCGAAAGATTGCTTTGTGGTGCCTTTTATTCGGCTGAAATTTCCTCAAAAAATGCGAAACCAAACCGCTCGGCTTTGATATCGCCAACACCAGCGATCCGCGCCAACGCTTCCATATTTCCCGGTTTCTTTTGCGCGATTTTTGACAGGGTTGAATTTGAACAATTCAAAAACGTATCCATGCCGCTTTCTCCACGACTTAACCGCACCTGCGCGGCCTGCAACCGATCAAATAATTCGCCAGCATCCCGCCCTGCCAATTTACGCCGCGCAGGGTGCACTTCTTCTGAGGTTCCGTTAATCACTTCTAAAAATGGGGCGGCATATCGTTTCAATTTCACCGCGCCCACACCTGGCAATTTCGCAAAACCATCAATGTTTTTGGGCCGCGCTTCTGCCATCGCAATCAACGTTGCATCAGGAAACACAACATAGGCGGGGGCCTGCATCGCCTCGGCCAACGCGCGGCGTTTCGCCTTTAGTGCGGACAACAGCGCCTCGTCTTCATCTGCGACCATCGCCTTAACGCGGGTTCGCGCTCCGCGTGTTTTCACAACCGTGTCTTTGCGCAGCTCAATGGTCTCTTCTCCGCGCAAGATCGGGCGCGCCTTTTGGGTCATACGAAAGGCACCGTGCCGTTCCATATCAGGGCGAATTAAATCATATCCCATCATCTGGCGGAATATGCCCTGCCACTGAGATTTGTCGTATTCTTTGCCAATCCCAAAGGTCGGTAAATCATCGTGCCCACGTTGTTTGATCCTATCTGTTTTCGTGCCACGCAGCACGTCAATCAGATGGCCTGCGCCAAAATATTCACCCGTTCGCAAAACCGCCGATAGCGCTTTTCTCACCGCTTCTGTCCCGTCAAAAATTTTGGGTGGATCGGCGCACAGATCGCAGTTTCCACAGCCGTCTGTCTCATCGCCAAAATATCGCAGCAAAACGCGGCGCCGACATCGCCGGGCTTCGGCCAACCCTAACAACGCGTTCAAACGTCCATGATCCGCTTCTTTCCGTTCCGATGGGGCCAAGCCTTCGTCGATTTGCGCGCGGCGCAACCGAACATCATCTGCCCCATAAAGCGTTAATGTGTCCGCTGGCGCACCATCGCGGCCAGCACGGCCTATTTCCTGATAATAACTCTCCATCGATTTGGGTAAATCCGCGTGCGCAACCCACCGAATATCGGGCTTATCCACCCCCATTCCAAACGCGACAGTTGCCACGACGATCAAACCATCCTCGCGCTGAAACCGCGTTTCAGCCAAACGACGGTCGTCCTTTTCCATGCCTGCGTGATAGTGCAGCGCCGAATGCCCAGCATCACGCAGCGCAGTCGCCAGCGTTTCACATTTATTGCGAGACGAACAATACACAATGCCAGACTGGCCTTTGCGTACATCCACAAAATCCAACAGTTGTTTACGCGGGCTGTTTTTAGGTTGAAATGCCAAGTGAATGTTCGGACGATCAAACCCTTGCAAAAAAGTCGTAGGCTGCACGCCACCAAACAGGCGCTGCACGATTTCATCACGGGTTTCGGCATCCGCTGTGGCGGTAAAGGCGGCCAATGGCACGCCCAAATCATCACGCAAGGTCCCAATTCGCAGGTAATCTGGTCGAAAATCATGGCCCCATTGACTGACGCAATGGGCCTCATCTACGGCAATTAACCGCGTGTTTACCTTTCGCAACAGCATCACCGTGCCAGGGTTCGCCAACCGTTCTGGCGCAATATACAGCAGCTTCAAACGCCCTTCCTCAAGCGCTTGAAACACCTCTTCTGTTTCTTCTTCGGTATTCCCAGAAGACAAGGATCCCGCCGAAACACCAAACGCATTTAACGCGCGCACCTGGTCACGCATCAACGCAATAAGGGGCGAAATGACAACCGTTACACCATCCAAACACAACGCAGGCAGTTGAAAACACAACGATTTCCCACCGCCTGTCGGCATAATCGCAAGCGTATTTTCCCCTGCAATAACGGCATCAACAACCGGCCGTTGACCATCGCGAAACTCCGCATGACCAAACACTTCTGACAACAACTTTAAGGGGGTGTCCTGATCGTCCAACATCTTGCTTTTTGTATCTGCTCTTTGGGTAGTTTTGACAGGTTGCTGATGGCTTAACAACCCGTGTCCATCCCCCCATTTCCATCTGTAAATGCTTGCGATAAAACCGTTCGTACAATGGCAGACAAGAAATCCAAATCCCTGTATTATTTTGCGCAGTATCTGCCGATCGTGACAATGATCGGTGCATCGCATCTGTTCCCTTTTGATGCGCGATGCGCTATTTTCAGCCGCGTCGCTGGTTGGGCCGTACGATGGTTACCTCCGTTTCGAATGCGCGTCGATGAAGGCCTGCAAAGAGTCTATCCAAATCTGTCGCGCCGCGAACGCAGCCGTATTGCAGGCCAAGTCGGGCGAAATGTTGGGCGGACACTAACGGAAATTCTTCACAATACTGAATTTAGCACAAAACTAGATCGCTTTGATGCGCAAGGCCCAGGCCTTCAAGCACTGATTGACGCTAAGGCGGAGGGAAAAGGTGCCATTGTTATTTTTGGTCACTTTGGCCAATGGGAAGCAATCCGCCACTACCTCAAATCCCAAGATCTGGAAACTGGCGCCTTATATCGCCCCAACTCAAACCCGTATTACGAGCCTCATTTCCTTGCCGGGATCAAACAAGGCGGGGCACCGATTGTTCCAAAAGGCAGTGCTGGAACCATACAAATGGTCCGCCACATTCGTAATGGTGGGTTTTTTGCCATCCTTGCCGACCAATACGTACAAATGTCCAAGAATATCGCCTTTTTGGGCCATGAAACGCAAACCACAACATCCCCTGCAGAGCTGGCCTTGAAATACGGCGTTCCACTGGTTCCTGCCTTTGGATTGCGCGACGAAAACGCGACCAACATCCATATCACATTCCAAGAACCGATCCCGCATTCCGATCCCATCACCATGATGACAGAGTTTAACGCACGCATGGGGGTGCAAATTAACGCCAACCCTGGTCAATGGTATTGGCTGCACCGTCGTTGGAAACATTAGGCAAGCCTTTACAAAGACACCTAAAGTCAGTCAAAACAAGGGATGTTTTTCCACTGGGGTTGCTGCGTGTTGTTGATCCGATTGCTCACATTTTTTGTAGCCCTACCATTGCGGATTTGGGTGATGGCCCAGCGCATCACTGGTAAAATCACGCCTCAAGTTGCCCGAAATCGATTTGGGAATGCGACCACTCCCAAGCCCGTTGCACCCCTAATTTGGGTTCACGCGGCGTCATTAGGTGAACTTTCTTCTGTGCGCCCCTTTCTGAGCCACCTTTGCAAAACACAGCCAAATCACCGCTTGTTGATTACAACCAACAATCCTGCTGCGCTCAGTGTGGCGGCGCAATGGCGCGACGTTCCAGCGATATTGCAAACCGCACCGCTCGATATTCCAGCAGTGTTGCGAAAATTCCTAAACCATTGGCAGCCCGTCGCCTTTGTAAATGTTGAGACCGAGGTTTGGCCAAACCGCTTTGCGGCACTCGCCGAGCGCAAAATCCCTTGCATCGGCCTTAATGCGCGCATGTCCGCTAAATCTGCGAAACGGTTCGCAAAATTTGGCCGATCTATTGGCCTCCAGCACTTCAGAGCAATTTATGCACAGAGCGCCGGTTCCGCCGAAAATTTTCGCAAGATTCTTGGCCCTAAAGCTATGATTGAATGTATTCCAAATTTCAAATCTATGGTGAAATTGCCCCATACAGACCCAGCTTTGGCATCGCGTTTTGATCGCAAAACTACCCTTCTCGCTGCCTCCACACACGAAGGCGAAGACGCCGTAATTCTATCCGCATTTTCTAAGTTGGCTGCAAAGAACAACGCGCTTAAGTTGATTATCGCACCACGCCATCCAGACCGTTTCGCAGAAGTTTCCAAAACTGCCACCGACATGGGATTCATGCCTAAACCGTTAAGCGACAGAACCGAAACAACCGTCTACATTGTTGAACGGCTCGGCCAACTTCCACAGCTCTATGCACTTTCTGCCGCAACATTTGTTGGCGGTTCTCTTGTACCAGAAATCGGCGGACACACACCCTATGAACCGATCCGCGCGAACAGCGCGATCATCACGGGTAAATTCACTATCAATTTCCTATCTGAATACCGCGCGTTAAACGATGCAAACGCCTGCCAGATTGCCAACCCAGGTACATTGCACCAAGCCTTTTCAGTCGCACTTGAGAACTCGACCCAATATGCAAAAATGGCGCGATCTGTTTTGCCACCAATAGAAAACTCAGACGCATTATTCGCGAAAATCATCCAGTCCATGGAGATCACATGAACCGGTTGTCCTATTCGATAAAGCGCGCGCTAAAAGGTGATGTATTTTTGCAAAGCCTCTCGGCAAACCGATCAACCCTCGTGGGCGAACTTGCTGACAAAACAGTAGCCGTGATCGGAAACGCCCGCAGTCTTTCGAAACAAACCCACGGCGCAGTAATTGACGCCTGCGATATCGTCATCCGAATGCACGCCGCACCATTGCCACACCCAAAAAGTCACGGCACGAAAACCACATGGCTCGCGCTTGGAATGCCGGTTGATCAGGCCGTCATTCAAGATCGCGCACCAAACCGTCTGTTGTGGATGGCCAAAAAACGGAAACGCCTAAAGTATCGGCTCGCAACCGCCAGCGGATTCTACCTACACCCCAAATCCGAATGGGATGTGATGGCGCAAACCTTGAACGCACCACCAACGACTGGGGCGATGTTAATTGATTTTGTGGCACGTTCAAACGCACAGAACATCAATCTTTTTGGCTTTGATTTCTTTGCCAGCCTATCTTTATCTGGTCGAAGAACCGCTGCACAGGTTCCCCACGATTTTGATGCTGAAAAACACTTTGTCACAGAATTGATGCAAAATGATGCGAGGGTTGTGCTGCATGGCCAGACCCACTAATCCGAGTGCAAGCAGAAACAAGAGGGCGACATGGATCGAAGCGCATCAATTGCTGACGTTATAGACACTAATCTGTCAGGGTTGGAGGCATTGAAATCCGCCCTTAAAACGCCAGAACTTGCGACGGCATTAAATGATGCGCTGACCTTGATTGCAGACATGAAAGGCCGCTTGATTGTGGCTGGTGTTGGCAAAAGCGGGCTGATTGGGCGCAAACTTGCCGCCACTTTCTCGTCAACTGGCACGCCAGCGTATTTTGTACATCCGGCCGAAGCAAGCCACGGCGATCTCGGAATGATCCATTCAAACGACGTGATTATGTTGCTCAGTTGGTCAGGGGAAACAAAAGAACTCTCTGATATTTTGGGATATGCCCGTCGTTTCGGGGTGCCTGTCATTTCGATCACTGGCGGCAAAGGCAGCACGTTGGCCCGATCTTCGGATGCGCCGCTGGTTTTGCCCAAAGTGGACGAAGCGTGCCCCCACAATCTCGCACCGACCACTTCAACACTTTTGCAACTCGCCATTGGTGACGCGCTTGCAATTACGTCGCTCAAAATGAAAGGCTTTACAGAAGCCAGCTTTCGCGATTTTCATCCAGGCGGAAAACTCGGCGCTGCCCTCACTCCTGTTAGCGATATCATGCACCAAGGTGACGATATTCCGACCGTCGATATCGACGCGCCAATTATGCAAGTCTTGGGGGAAATTTCCCGTAAAACCCTTGGCATCGTGGGCGTCATTAACAAAGATGGAATCCTTCAAGGTGTGATTACCGATGGCGATATTCGCCGTCACCTCGAAGCCAGTTCCGAAGGCTCGATGAAAGAAGCGATGTGGAACACACATGCCCGCGCATTGATGACGCCTGGTTCTATCCTTATCGAACCAGAACGCTTAAGCGCACGTGCTTTACATGTTCTTCAGAGTAATAAAATTTCCGCTGCGTTTGTGGTCAAAGACAATAAACCCATTGGCGTCGTCACGTTGATGCAACTTCTTACAATGGGTGTTGCGTAGATTTAGCGCCAAACGCGCCAAGAGACAGCAGCGATCGGACCCATTCTGACTTGTTCGAAATTGAATCAATCAACGTAGCCTGAAGCGTTTTAGGTTCTAATTGGGCACGTATTACCGAAGCCGTTGATGTGCCGCGCAAAGCAATACCGTTGCGCGGGTTTGCCAACAATTTCTGGCTTTCTTTTGCCAATCCTATCCGCGCAACTGCATAATCAATACCTGCTTCGGTATCGGCTTGCGCCCAATATTCGATCGCACCATTTAGTATCGGCCCGTTTTCGGTAAATCCGGCCAACGAAACGGTGACTTGTGTCCCCACCGGAAGGATTGAAACCTGCGCGAGCGGGACACGCAGATCCGCAACGAATTGCTCCGCTTCTGATCCCTGGATCTCAATAATTGTTTCTTCAGTGTCAAATCGCGTTCCGACCGGCACAGGCCTAATGCGGCTGACATGGCCGCTTTGTGGTACTGTCAAACGTGGATTTTCCAAATACGTTTCAAGCACCGCTTTCTGAGTGATTTTCAGCGCCACATCTGTAGACAAATGTCCAATTCGCATAAGGCGGGCACGATATTGTTTACTGCGCGCCATATCCAATTCACTGGTAAGCGTATTCAAATCTTGTATCAAAGCATTGCGGTCTAAGGCGACGTCAACACTGGCATGCGCGCGTAAAACCGAATGCACTTCTTTTTTGGCATCTTTTACGTGAACGCCTAAAACCATTGCCAACTTTTGGTTCAGTAATGCCAAACGCGCCTGCAACACGCCTAAAGCCCGCTCTAATCGCAGAACCCTAGTTTGGTCTTCACGCTGCCCCGCATCACAATCTGCTTGCGCGGCACGAATGAGCAATTCCAGCTCTTGATCACGTTCAGTTTCAGGTGGATTTATCACTCTACTTTCATGGGGCGACTGTTCCGCCTCGTTTCGTGTTTCGTTAGGGCGTAACAGGCACGCACGCAGAACATTGGCAACAAACCGCACTTTTACAGGCAACACCGCTTTCCATCGCCCTCGCCGCGGCCATTTTTTTAAGCGAGCCAATTGGACGCAAACGCATCGCCGCAATTGTTGTCGGATTTATCGGCGTAATGATCATCGTCCGCCCCGGACTTGATGGGTTCAACGCCTACGCACTCCTTGGATTGGTCGCAGTTGCCTTTGTCACTTTACGCGATCTAACCGCACGCCAACTCAGCCCGAAAGTCCCAACTTTACTGGTCGCATTCGTCGCCTCTGTCGCGATCATGCTAACAGGCGGCGTCGGCATCATTGTCACCGAAACCTGGCAAACACCGACACCGTTTGAACTTTCGATCCTTGGACTATCCGCAGTTTTCCTCATGATTGGTTACTACTGCTCGGTCGCGACCATGCGTGTTGGCGACGTTGCGATCGTCTCTTCGTTTCGCTACACCGTAATGATCTGGGCCATCGCACTGGGCTGGTTCGTCTTTGGTGATATCCCCGATATGTGGACCATTATCGGCATGCTGGTCATCCTATCTGCAGGGCTTTTCACAATGTGGAGAGAGCGGAAATTGGCCAAATCACAACGTACCTAAAGGAGATCCCCATTGGCACAAACCATCACCAAACACGTCAAAGATATGGTCGCGCAGGCCAACACACAAATTGAAACCATCCCAACAGCGGATGCGATCAATCTGGTTGGCAATGAGGATCACGTCATCGTCGATCTGCGCGACCCGCGCGAGTTAAAACGCGGTGGCAAAATCCCTGGCGCGTTTTCCTGCCCACGTGGCATGCTGGAGTTTTGGATTGATCCCGCCAGCCCCTATCACAAAGACATTTTCAATCAGGACAAAAAATACGTGTTTTACTGCGCCAGCGCTTGGCGTTCTGCGTTGTCCGCACAACTTGCACAGGACATGGGTCTAAAACCTGTCGCCCATATCGAAGGCGGATTTGGAGCATGGGTCAAAGCAGACGGGCCGGTAGAGGCCGTCGATTAAACGTCCTTAAGATACCGTAAACCATCGTAAATGGCAGCGTGCGTGTTGCGCGCTGAAACCGCATCACCAATCCGAAATAGCTGAAAACCACCGTCAGGATTTCGCGTCACATCCTGCGGTCGTCCTGCAATCAACGCATCATAATCCACTTCACCCAAATTACGGCTGTGTGGAACCAGATCGAAATACAAATCTGCATTTGGCATCGTCCCGTAATTCACTACGATCTGATCATACTCCTGCCGTTTCACAAAATCGCTGTAATCTGTGCCGACAAGCGCGGTCAGTTTATTGCCCGTCTTTTCTACTCCGACCAAACGGCGCGTCACGGTAAAGGTCACATCTTTGTCCTGAAGGCTGCGCATATACGGCACCAAATTCATCGCCATTACTTCGGGTGAAAACGTGCGATCTGGTGTCATTATTTCCACCTTTGCACCTGCCTCGGATGCGGTTTCGGCCGCCATCAGCGCAGGATGATCGCCGCTTTCGTCATAGATCAGTACATGGTCCGCGGGTTTTACATCCCCTGAAATAATGTCCCACGCACTGATCACATGGGGCACATCAACGCCGGTTTCGTACAATTCCATATTCGGCAAACCGCCTGTTGCCACAATCACAACATCAGGATTTAACGCCGTGATTTCATCCGTTTCAGCCCAAGTGTTAAACCGAAATTCCACATCGCGCGCCGCACATTGCGCCATGCGCCAATCAATGATCGAAATCATCTCGGCGCGGCGTTTGTTTAAGGCTGTCAAACGCACCTGCCCTCCTGCATCAGCCTGCGCTTCGAACACGACAACACTGTGCCCGCGTTCCGCTGCAACCCGCGCTGCTTCCAGCCCTGCGGGACCGGCGCCAATCACCACAACCTTCTTGAGTGTCTCTGCCTGCGTAATCTCGTGGGGCATACTAAGTTCACGCCCTGTGGCCGCGTTGTGAATACACAGCGCTTCACCAGATTGATAAATCCGATCCAAACAATAGGTCGCCCCAACACACGGGCGAATGTCATCCTCGCGCCCTTCAACGATCTTTTTCACCACATGCGGGTCCGCCATATGCGCCCGCGTCATCCCAACCATATCAAGCAAACCGCTTGCCACAGCATGTCGCGCCGTCGCTACATCAGGGATGCGCGCCGCATGAAATGTCGGCATTCCAGTAGCCGCCTTTACCGATCCCGCAAAATCCAAATGCGGTGCGGATTTCATCCCTTGGACGGGGATCACATCTGTCATTGCAGGGTCAGAATGGACGCGCCCTTTAATCACGTTCAGGAAATCCAACTGACCCGAATCCGCCAGCTTTTTCGAAATTTCCAAGCCTTCTTCGGGCGTGATTCCGCCTTTCTGCGCTTCATCCGCTGTGTATCGAAATCCGACGATAAATTCGGACCCAACTCGTTTGCGGATTGCAGACAACACATCCATCGGAAACCGCATCCGGTTTTCCAGCGTATCGGCTCCATATGGCCCCACCAAATCATTGGTCAACGGAGACCAAAATTGATCGAGCAGATGGCCATATACCTGCAATTCGATCCCATCCATGCCACCTGCTTTCATCCGTTCTGCCCCATCGGCAAAATCTGTGATGATGCGATCAATGTCCCAGTCTTCGATCAATTTTGGGAACGAACGATGGGCAGGCTCGCGGTGTTTCGATGACGACACAGACGGTAACCATTCGCCCTTGTTCCAATTCGTGCGGCGTCCCAAATGGGTCAGTTGGATCATCGTGGCACAGCCATGTTCGTGACACGCATCCGTCAGCTTTTGAATCCACGGCACAACCCGATCATCATAAACCAACACGTTGTTAAACACGGGCGGGCTGTCACGGCTTACCGCCGCCGACCCAGCCGTCATCGCCAGCGCCACACCTGCCTTGGCTCGCTCTGCATGATACGCGATATAGCGATCTGTTGGCATCCCATCCACGGGGTACGCGGGTTCATGCGCCGTGGTCATAATCCGATTTTTCAACGTCAAATGCTTCAGCTGATACGGCTGCAAAAGTGGATCGCTAGACATGAAAACCCCTCCCAAAAACACATGCTTTGAAAGGGATTAAGACCTTACAAATATGACTTGTAAAGAACCTTATTCAGTCTCTTTCGCATCTTGAATAACATTCATGCCAGCCAACCCACTGTTGCCCAACGCAACCGATGCAAACGGCCCGCCGTGACACATGTGGCCCGCATCTTGCGGATCATTTTGCGGTTCATTGGCCAAAACTTCTGCCGCCACATCCTCAGCATTGGCCTTTGGACGATACCCTAGGAAAGACGCCTTTGCATTGTCCACAGGTGTGCGATCATTGTTCGAAACACCATAAATAACAGAAAATCCAGTCACAGGCGTATCCAAGCAGCGCGTCACCAATTGGATTAAATCATCGTACGATAGATACGACCCCAAAGCGCGCGCATTGTTTGGTTGCGCACAAGACAGAATACGCATATGAACGCTCTCCATCCCGCGTTTTTCCCAATACATCCGACCCAAATCCTCGGTAAAGCATTTGGCCAATCCGTAAAACGTATCAGGGCGATGGGGCACGTCTACGCCAATAAATTCGTTCTTTGGATACATGCCGACCGCATGGATAGACGACGCATAAACCACACGGCGCACGCCCGCTTTATACCCTGCCTCCCACACATTGTATGATCCAACAAAGTTCGGCCCCAGCAGTTGTTCAAACGGCCCTTCATCCACAAATGCACCCATGTGAACGACCATTTCTGCCCCGTCCATCACCCTGACCATATCGTCCATGCTGGCCAAATCGCCCTGAACATACGTCTCACCATCATAGGTTTTACCGATATCGTCCTTGATATCCGTAGACACCAACTCATCACACATCTTGCTCAGTGGTTCGCGCAAATACGATCCCAAACGACCAGCCGCCCCTGTTAGTACAATCTTTTTCATCGTTTTATCCTTTTGGTTTCTGGCCCTACGCCAACTTACTTTTCACTGTCGCCAACAAAGCATCCGATGCCTTTGCCAGCAAACCCGTATCCGACCCGCAGGCCACAAACGTAAATCCTTCGTTCAACAAATCCGCCGCAAAATCAGGGTCCATCACCAACGTCCCCACAGGCACGCCCTTGGCCATCAACTTTTTCGCGGCTTCCTTGATCAAGTCCCAAACCTCTGGGTCCATCAGCTTGCCGACTTTGCCCATATCCGCCGCAATATCCGCAGGGCCAAAGAACACGCCAGACACACCATCAACGGTGCCAATCGCTTCAGCCTGCGCCACAGCACTCACCGTTTCCAATTGCAGAATCACCGTGGTTTCATCATCTACTCGTGCCACATAATCAGACACACGCCCAAACTTATTCGCCCGTGTATTGCCAGAAACACCCCGCACGCCATGTGGCGGATATCGCGTTGCAGCCACCGCTTTTTTCGCCTCTTCAACGCTTTGGATCATCGGGAACAGCAATCCCTGCACACCTAAATCCATCAGCCGTTTCACAACAACCGTATCGTTCCAATCAGGCCGCACAATCGCAGTGGTCCCATAGCCAGCAAACACCTGCAACTGTGCCAAAACCGAATGATAATCATTCGGCGAATGCTCCATATCAATCAACGCCCAGTCAAATCCAGACGGCGCCGTCACCTCTGCGCCAAACCCGCTGCACAGGCTAATCCACAGCCCCAGTTGTTTTTCTCCAGCCTTGATCGCCGCTTCAAACGTGTTTTTTTCCAATTCCATCAGATGATCGCCTTTTCAATGATCGGTCGATTTTCAGGAATACGCGCATAATTGAACGGTGTCAGGTCCAAGCTGCGATATTCGCCATAGGTTAACCACTCCGCCGTCGCACGCCCCATCGCAGGGGATTGCTGCAACCCGTGCCCCGAAAACCCATTCAGGCTGATGAAATTCTCAACCACGGTATGCGGGCCCATGATCGCGTTGTGATCGAACGTGTTCATCGCGTAATGCCCACCCCATTCCGACGTCACCTTAACCGCTTCGAACTGCGGAATTCGGGTCGCCAAAACAGGCCAAATCTGGTTCTCCCAAAGCGAAAAATCCATCGTATAATCATCGTACCCGACCGCCACATCAGGCACGTCGTGATCATAACCACCCGCCTCATACGTGCCGCCACCATTTTCACGAACGTGGATGCCAGATGGATCAATCGTCAGCGGTAAATCCCGATCCAACGGCTGATCCGCCTTGAATATCCAAGTGAACCGTTTGCGCGGTTCCACCGGCAATTCAATCCCCGCCATCTTTGCCGTTTCCACCCCGCGCGGCCCTGATGCATTCACCAGCTGGCCACAAGAAATCACCTCTCCCGATTTCAAAGTAATACTCTCAACCCGCGTCCCCGCGCCGTTCTTTGCTATCGAAACAACTTCGTTTTCAGCATACTCAACACCCTTTTCACGGGCTTGGCGTTTCCACCAATCAAACACGGCCAAACCATCCCAATAGCCTTCATCCACCGTGTTGATCGACCCCGCCACAATGTCATCCACATTGTAAAACGGATAGCGCTCCTTAATCTGTGCAGGCGTCAAAACTTCGGTCGCCGCCCCTGCTGCCAACTGCACTTTCTGGCTCTCGCGCAGAACATCTGCAAAGCCTTCGTTATCGGCAAAATACATATAGCCAAAATTGCGAATACCCAGTTCAGGGACCCGCTCATCCCCACCCATGTAGGTGCGAATGTTCTTCACGAAATCCGCTGCAAACTGGCTGATCCGTACGTTCAATTCTGATGAAAATTGTTGGCGCATACAGCTGTTCGTATGCGCCGTGGAACAGGCCTCGAACGTCAGGTCGCGGTCCACCACCAAAACCGACCCGTTGAAATCCGCGTTGTTGCTTAGAAACCAAGCGGTGGACGATCCCATGATCGCACCTCCGACGATAACCACGTCGTAGCGTGATTGCTTTGGCGCTTGCGTTTGGCCTGCCATCACACGTCCTCCCCAGATGCAATTGCAGTTTCAACCGCTTTGATTTCCGCAGCTGACAACCCGTAGTCCCGTGCCGCAACTTGCGCAGAAATATATCCCCGCGCCAAATCTCGTTTCACCGAGGCAGGGTCACGATCCGCCGCCGCGCCGTATCCCGCGCCACCCGGAAACGCCATCATCACCTTGCGCCCGTGGGCCACAAACTGTTTGCCCTTACCGTTCATCTTGGCACCGTCATCTTGCACAATCGTCGTCGAGGCCCCTTCGCCGCCGCCGCGTCGCCCACGCGCAGCATGATCGACCCGATCAAACATCGCCTGAATATCAAACTCGTGCCCCTCGCGCGCGCCCACTTCCATGAACTGCCCCAAACCACCACGGCGCTGCCCTGCGCCGCCGCTATCTGGGCGCAACTCTTTGCGCCAAATAATCACGGGTCCAGCATGTTCCGTGGCCTCCACCGGCATGGTCATCACACCAGATGGAAACGCCGTGGCGTTCAGCCCGTCATGTTCTGGTCGCGCGCCCGACCCACCAGAATTGAACGTCAAAACCTCGGATCGCACGGCATCCGCAGGCGCTGGCGCATCGGTGCGTGGCCGCAGGGATACTTGGAAATTGCACAAACACCCGGCGCCCTCTGCTGGTACCAATCCGGGCACAATTTTATCAAACGCATTGTACACCGCATCTGGCACAAAATGCCCAACGATATGGCGCAATGCCACGGGCGCGGGATGCACAGCATTCACAATCGTGCCCTCTGGTGCTTTTATTTCAAACGGCGCAAGGGACGCCGCATTGTTCGGAATTTCAGGCGCAATCGCAACCTTTAGCGCGTAACAAGCGTATGCTTTGGCATAGACCAGCGGGCAGTTAATCCCCTTCTTATCCACCCCAGACGTGCCCGTGAAATCGGACACAATCCGATCTTCATGTACACTCACTTTCACCTTCAACGTGATCGGTTTATCAAACCCATCGACCGTCATTTCACCCGTGGCCGAAGTACGCGGCAAGGCTGCAATCCGCTCCAACGTGGCACGGCGTGAATTATCCAGTATGAAGGTCGCAATCCCGTCCAAATCATCCAGATCAAACTCCGTCATCATGTCGATCAACCGACGATGCCCGATCTCATTGCAGCTGGTCAGCGCGAAAATATCCCCAATCAACTGATCAGGCTCACGCACGTTGCCACGAATGATCCGCACCAGCGTCTGATCCACTTCACCGCCTACCGCGAACTTCATGATTGGAATGTATAATCCCTCTTCGTAGACACTTGCCGCATCCGCCCCAAACCCGCGCCCACCGATATCCACGACATGGGCAGTACAGGCAAAAAATCCAACCAAAACACCCTTATGAAACGACGGTGTCACCATCGTAATATCATGCAAATGGCCCGTGCCCTCCCACGGATCATTGGTGATGTACACGTCTCCATCCATGATGTTTTGCCGTCCAATACGGCGAATGAAATGCGCCACTGCATCGGCCATCGCATTCACATGGCCGGGCGTTCCCGTCACCGCCTGTGCCAGCATTCTACCGTGCGTGTCATAGACCCCCGCCGACAAATCGCCAGCTTCACGAACGGACGTGGAAAACGCCGTGCGCACCAAGGCCTGCGCCTGCTCTTCGACCACCGAAATCAAACGGTTCCACATCACCTGATATGCGACTGCTGATTTTTTCTGAGCCATGACTTACCCCTCCGCTTTCACGTTTATGTCGATACATCCATCGGGCTGGCGGATCGCATTTCGACTACTTGGAATGATGATCGTCGTTTCATCTTCAAAAATCACACCTGGCCCTTCGATAAAGCCCCCAACCTCCAGTCGCGTGCGATCATATTTGTAACAGTGCACAAATTCTTCTTTCGCAGGATCAAAGAACGAACGCTTTCCATTCATCACCGCCGTCGTGCCAGCGTCATGCTGCGCTACTTGCGCCACCTGTTCTGGCGGCGTCGTCGCGTTCACGGACCAAACCGTAATTTCAATATCGAGCCCCGTAACAGTGCGCCCAAACAATTTGGCGTAATCTTCCTCGAACAACCGCTCGAACGTCTCTGCCTGCGGGTTCATCGCCTGTTCTGCACTCAACACAATCGGGATTTCCCAACCCTGCCCCGTATACCGCATGTAAACTTTGAACTCCGACAATATCTCTGCGTCCCCGTCGCAGTTGCGCACAAAACCAGTCGCCTCGGCTTGTAAATCAGACAGTAAATCCTGAATGCGGGTGCCGTCAAAATCCGACAGCTTCATGTAAACTGAACGGTTCGCTTCAAACGAAAACGGCGCGCGTAAGAAACCAATGGCCGACCCAACGCCCGCACCCTCTGGCACCAACAACCGATCCACACCCAGCTTTTCGCACAACCGCCCAGCGTGCAGCGGTGCCGCACCGCCAAACGCGATCATCGTGTATTCGGACAAGTCCTCGCCGTTTTCCACCGCATGAACCCGCGCCGCATTCGCCATGTTTTCGTCCACAACTTCGGCCAACCCAAACGCGGCCGTGTGCGCATCCATATCCAACGGCGCACCAAGAACAGTTTCCAACGCTGCCGTCGATTGATCCTGATGCAGCTTGATCGATCCACCCGCGAAATTATCACCGTCCAGTTTCCCCAGAACCAGATCCGCATCCGTCACCGCAGGCTTATCACCGCCGCGCCCATAACACGCTGGCCCCGGCTCCGATCCCGCACTTTCAGGCCCGACCCTGATCTGGCGCATACTATCCACATGCGCCAGCGACCCGCCCCCCGCACCAATCTCCACCATGTCGATCACAGGAATCGAAATCGGCATCCCCGAGCCTTTTTTAAACCGATAGGTTCGCGCCACTTCGAACACTCGGCTGGTTTTTGGCGTCTGGTTTTTGATCAAACAAATCTTTGCAGTGGTGCCGCCCATATCAAACGACAGCACCTTATCCAGCCCGTAGCGCGCCGCGATGTGGGCTGCAAAAACCGCACCGCCTGCTGGCCCGGATTCCACCAAACGCACAGGAAAATTCGCTGCATTTTCGATGGAAATAATCCCGCCACCAGAATGCATCAGAAAGATGTTACAATCCACACCCTCATCCCGCAGTCGCCCTTCAAGGCGCCCCAAATACGATTTCATCAACGGCTTGATATAGGCATTCGCCACTACGGTATTAAACCGCTCGTACTCGCGCATCTGCGGCGACACTTCGCTGGATATTGAGATCATCGCATCAGGCATTTTCTCGGCCACAACCTCGGCCACCATCTGTTCATGGGCATCGTTCAAATACGAATGCATCAACCCAATCGCAACGCTTTCATATCCAGCCGCCGCCACACGGTCTACAACCGCTTCAACCTCACTCCGATCCAACGGGATCAGGACAGAACCTGTCGCATCTACACGTTCTGTCACCGTGTAACGCATTTGCCGTGCCAATAATGGTTCGGGTAAATTCAGGTTCAAATCATATTGTTCAAAACGGCTCTCGGTGCGCATTTCGATCACATCGCGAAACCCGTTTGTGGTGATCAACGCGGTCTTGGCACCGCGCCGTTCAATCAACGCATTGGTCGCCAGCGTTGTCCCGTGAATGATCTGTCCAATGTCGGAGGCCGCGACATTGGCCTTGGCCAAAACCTGATGCATCCCGTCAATAATCGCGTTTTCTGGCGCGATGTAGGTGGTCAAAACCTTGGTCGAAAAACTCTCGCTGCCGTGTTCCAGCACCACATCCGTGAAGGTGCCACCGATATCTACACCCAACCGAACAGAACTCGTTTTCATCAAACTCACCTCTTTATGATTCCGCCCATTTTGAAGGCTACGCCAGATCGCCGCAAATTATTTATTCCGATGTATGTGATAAATATTATTTATCCTATACGTCCGCCAAAACGTCTGCTGCCAGCTGCGCGGAATGTGCCACAAACCCTGCGACACGTTCCGCCTGATACCGCGCCGCAAACCGCAATGGCGCTGGGGTCCAATCTACCTGAACCTCTTGCAATCGCCCCGCCGCCAAATCCGTTGTCACCAACGAACGGGGCAACAGCGCAATTCCCAATCCATTGATCGCCATCTGCACGCAGGCCGCCATACTGTTGCTTGGCACGAAGCGCGTGGTCGGCAAGGATCGCGCCTCGGCATATTCCACCAATTCGCCGTAGGCTTGCGTGTTGCGCGCGTGGGTCAGGATCGAACGCGGGATCAACTCTGCGACACTCACGTGTCCCGCCAAACCGCTCAAACTCTCGGAGGTTCCAACCCAAACATATTCGAATTTACCCAATTCGATAATGCCACTGGCTTTGCTGGCAAACGGTGCTGTTTGGATCGTCAAATCCAACGTCCGTGCGGATAACTCCCGATCCAACTGGCGCGACAGATCAACCGTTAGCTCCACACTCACCGCTGGATAGGCATCTTTCAACCGTCGCAAATAGGTATGCAGCCAAGTAGACGCGACCAGCTCTGTCACACCCAACCGCAGCCGATCTTCAATCAAATCGGGCCGTTGTGCCACCTGCAAAAGCCCCTCGGATTGCCGCAATATTTTACGCGCCTCTGCCAGAATATCCGCGCCCTTTGCTGTCATTCGAACCGACCCTGCATCACGCTGCATCAACACCACACCAAGGCTAGATTCCAGCCCCGCAATCCGCGATGAGATATTGGGCTGCGTCGTGTTCAAATGCGCCGCCGCTTTGCGAAACGTGCCCAGATCCGCAACCCAAACAAGCGCCTCTAGCTGTTTTAGGTTAAACACATTGCCGATCATCACGCGCACCTTTGTTTGAATTATCCATTCGTCAAAACTACCCTTAGACAATCAAAAATCCTAATCCTTTTATCCCCTAACAAAACCTCTTAGCGTCACATCAACCCACAGAAACTCGCCATACTTCATGGCTCACCCATCTGCGATTTCGGCTGGCGAGCACCAGCTTTCGCGCCCAGTGATCCAAACGGAAACGCCGTTACAATGTCGTCGCAGACCGCCTCGATGAGGTGTTCTATCGAATCGAACGCCTAAATCTAGGTATCCGTCGCTGGCGCGTAATCTAGGTATGTTTGCTGCGTCGAAATATGGTCCGCCACGAATTTCGCATCATGCCAAACGCCCCAGATAAACGATGATCCGCGCCGCGATTGCCAAGGCAAGCCGAGGAAATAAACGCCCTGTTGATCTGAAACTCCGCGTTTGTGAACAGGCTTGCCGGTTTCATCAAACACATCCGCGTCCAGCCAATCATATTCCTGCACAAACCCCGTGGCCCAGATCACAGATGTGATCCCCTCTGCCTTTAGATCAATTTGGCGAATAGGATCGGACAGGCACGCAGGCTGTGGCCACTGTTTTCGCGCCTCTGGTTCCAGCGGTAAATCCAAACCATTTAACGCGATGTATTCATCCGCCTCATCCAAAACAGACAGATAATTCACATCCCCATTGGCCACATTGTCAACCAGATCAGATGCAAACTGCAGAACACCATCACTGAACTGTTCTGTACGCCCAACCAACTGCATTCCAGAATCCGCAAAACGGCGGAAATCAACGGTCGTCCCGCCATTTGCGCCACTTACCGCAATCGTCACATGCTCCGCGCCGAGCGGCGGCGTTTGCATATCCCATTTGCCGAGAACACCCAGCCACCAAACAAAGTCGCGGTTGCGATAGCTGCGCGGCGGGCGATCATGGGGACCAACAGACAAGAAAACCTTGCGCCCAGAATTCATCAATTCCTCAGCGATTTGCGCGCCAGAGGACCCCGCGCCAACCACCAATACACCGCCCTCTGGCATCTGAACGGGATTGCGATAAGTGTTGGAATGCATTTGTACCACATCCGTATCCGCAGGGATTATTTTCGGAAACACTGGTTTTTGAAACGGGCCCGTCGCGGCCACAATATTCTGTGCCTCGATCACACCTTGGGATGTTTCCACCCGAAATCCAGAACTGTTTTCGCGCCGTTGCGCCTTTAAAACTTCTACACCACAGCGAATGGGCGCGTTCATCTTCGCCGCGTAATCGACAAAATAATCGGCCACTTCTTCTTTGCCCGGAAATCCCTCTGGCCCACACTCCGTGAACTCCAAGCCAGGAAAGCGGTCGTGCCACGCAGGGCCGTTTGCCACCAAACTGTCCCAGCGCGCGGTGCGCCACCGCTCCGCAATCCGATCCCGCTCCAGCACAATGTGCGAGGTTCCATTATTGCTCAAATGCTCGCTCATCGCCACGCCAGCCTGACCAGCGCCAACAACAAGGGTATTTATCTTTTCAACTGGCATCGCGTTCTTCCTAAATCTGATCACGCAATGAAGGACAAAAAATTCAAAAAGCCAAGTTCGAATCCGCATTTCCTCATCAAAAGGGCGCAGGGGTTACGCAAATAGGTGCGAAAGCGCAGCCGTGTCGATGCCTTTGCAGGTCTGCCCCTTCGGCTTAAAGGTTTGCACATCTTCCCCTGCAACAATCGCGTTCACGACGGCTTCTTCAACCGCTTCCACCGCTGCCAAATAAAACGGATCCAGCAGATCGGCGTTCAATTCTTGGCGAACAATCACCGCGTCATCCTGTTGTGGCATCGGGCGATCATTGGCGGTTGAAAAGGCCAGAAAAATATCGCCGGAATTATTGCCTCCCGGGCTGCCACCGCGCCCCACACCAAGGGCGGCACGTTTTGCAACTTGGCGCAAAGACAACGCAGACAGCGGCGCATCCGTGCCAAGGATTACGATGATTGACCCGGTTTCTTGGCCCAGCAATCGCCCCTCATTCAACACCTCTCCGACAGGTTTACCCAAAATGTTCAACCAAGGTCGGATGCCGTGATTGGCCTGAACCAGCGCGCCCACGGTGTAGGTTTCACCGCCCAGTTTCACCTCCCGTGATGCGGTGCCCGTGCCGCCTTTGAATTCGTAACAGATCATTCCGTTCCCGCCACCGCTGGATCCCTCGTCCACGGGCCCTGATTTGGCAGTATTCAGCGCCTTTATCGCGTGATCGGCAGTCACGTGCTGGCCATTGATATCATTCAAAACCCCGTCATAGGTTTCGGCAACAACGGGCATCGCCCAAGCATGCTCATCGCGAAAATAATCGGCGTATGTGTCGATCATCCAACGGGTCGCACCGTGATGAACCATGCCCACGGAATGCGTGTTGGTGATGCAAATCGGACCAACAAAATACCCCGCGTCATTGATCCAATGCGTGCCCGTCATTTCCCCGTTGCCATTCAGCGCATACTGCCCCGCCCAAACTGGTTTTGGCTCAATTTTACCACCACGCGGAATGATCGCCGTTACACCCGTCCGTATGCCTTTTTCTGCATCCGTAAGCGTCGTGAAACCCACATGAACACCCGCCACATCGGTGATCGCATTATTGGGGCCAGGTGTGCCACGAAACGGCAGGCCAAGGTCACGGGCGCGGGGTTTTGGGTGTGTCATGTCTGTTCCAAGGTGCTGCTATCTGAAATTTTATACCACGGCGAATGAATTCCAATCCACAATATTTCCCCAAACTCTACGTCCCCAACGAACTGACCACAAATTGCAATTCACCTGCGATTCATCATTTCAATTTGAATCACGTTGCATCTCTGCCTGCTTTGGGTTGATGGTGGAGCCCAGTCATCGTGTTGAACATCCACCGTTTCATTAGAGGCCAGAATTTGCTTGAAAAATTAAAAAATCTATTTCGCTCAGATGAATTTATCCCAAGCGCGTCGGTGTTCCCAAACATCGACATGAAACGCATCGCCAAAGACCTTAAACTTGAAGAAGAAGGCATCGCGCGCGGGCAGGCCACCCAGCCAGAAACAAAAGCAAAAACGCTGGACCATATCGAACTGGCCGCCATCGCCCAAGTAGAAGAGTTGCGTCGTCGCGGGCTTGAAAACTACGAGGTTAACCAAAGTGTTTACGCAGAACGCTTAAACCTAGCGGGCTCTGCACGGATGCAGATCGAAACCGATGCCAGTGACGCAAAATCTCGTTTTTCAGAAGAGGTAAAAATCTGGAAAAACATCATGGTCACGCCGCGTGAACGGGTCGTCGAAACTTTTAAATGGCGTCATTCGTTCCGACAGCGCAACAAGATCGAACGCCCTGCAAAGTCTCCGTCTTCGTGGCCCAACATTATCGGCTTAGCACTGCTCATGATCGTGCTCGAATCGATCGGCAATGGCTACCTGTTTGCACAGAAAAACTCTCTTGGTTTGCTTGGCGGAATAATGGCAGCCCTGGTATCTACGTTATCAGTAATCATGAGCTGAGAAATGATATTATATTCTTGCTCACCACACATTTGGGCAAATAAAATGCGATCAAAATCTGGCACGAACGGACATTCATTCGCTTCACCAGTCTCAATGCGTTTGCTTGATACAAGGAAGCCATCATCGCCATTAAAATTCCTCACGTTTTGCGAGCCATCTTCATTCCAGTATTCACCAGTCGAAAACTGATATGTAACACCCGAACATATTGGACGAGCCCCCAATCTATCAGTTGTCCTGCGGACGTCAGCTTGTTTTGTAGAATTTACTTTAAGGCTTATGCTGTTCGCCCAGGATACATTTTCTGAGGAGGATGTTTCGCATTTCGAAATGAACATGTGTTCTTGAGACGCTGCAATATGATTATCAATTTTTTGCACACTAAATTCGAACCGATTCAACTTTTTCAGCGCAGCTTTTAAGCTTGAAACATTGACCAATTCAGTACCCCGACCTTTATCGATAAAGAAAGATTGGAAATTAGTTGTTTGGTACGAATGAATTACCAAGCGTGAGCTTTGCATGAAATAATAATCGTCTTCGTACTTTCGTTCATAATAATTTGTATTGTCTGCAATTTTTTGGATCGATTGTTTGCTTAACCAAACAGCTAACGCTGGGGCAAATATCAAGCCATCCGTAATATCTGAAACTGAGTAGATCTTTTCTATATCCAACAAACCAAGATGAATTTCTCCAGTTTTTTGCAAATTTTCTGGTATATTATCTCTGATCTTTTTTTCGAAATATTTTTTCGTACCAGCTTCGCCATAGCGTGCATTTGCAAGATCAAGTAGGTCAAGTAGCGGATCTACAAACAAGTAGCCTTCTGCCAAAGCTTGCTCATAATTGCGCATAGCGAGGTCGACTTCACCGCGCTGCTGTAAGATACGCGCATTATGATAAAACTCGGCATACGTATTTGGATTTGTTATCAATCCACCTGTTTGACCTACTTTTTCAATTTCAGCCAAGACTTGTGACATCTGCTGGTTCAGATCGATAACATCAACGCCAAGGTTGGCTTGCAGATCAATTGATAGAAGCACTGATCCGCTTGACGCTAAAGTCTTACCCACATCGTCACCGGTTAAAGCGTACGCTGTAATGGCTATCTCAACTCCTGTTGATATAGCTCTTGGGGACATCATCAACATAACGTCAGCATTTGCACTTTTGAATAATTCGTCAAAGTCCGCGTTGTTGAACTCAACAGCCTCTTGCCAGACATCTTCCATTGCAACACGGTTCGCTAAGTTAATATCAAAGTCTGATGCTGTAAGAAGAGCGGCTTCTAAGTCAGAAGTGAGTTTGCGAAGGAAGTCTTCAGGTAGCCCCGTTTCCTCTGGTGAGAGCGACTTAAGAGCAATCTTCTTGTCCATCGGTAGCTGCTTAACAAGCTTAGCGGCCACGTCATTGATGACGTCGGTCACTTCATCTGCAGCAGCATTGAATGAAGCCACAAAGGTCAAAAACAAGCTAATCAAAATAGGGCGGATATAAGCTTTCATTGGTCGCAACTTGTCCGTGCCCATTCCGCCGTACTTCTTCTTCCAGCGATAATACGTTTGTTCAGTCACGCTGATCTGTCTGATTGCGTCAATCCGAGGCATGCCTTGCCCCATCAAAACTTCAACCTGCCGTAACTTCACGACAATCTCTTCGGGCTTCGGTCTCTTAATGGCCATCTCTGGTCCTCCGCTTTCCTAACTATAGGGGCGGACCACTTCAAAGGGGGAGGCTCAGTTTGAAGGAGGGGAGGTCTGGGCGTGGACATTCGCTGCGCTCTACTCCAAGGTCTCGTATGCGGACGAGGACGAAACCGCTCTCGCGGTATTGGCGCTTTTGGCGTGTGTTGCGCATAGGTTGGAGCGCGGTGATTTTGTGAACTGACGAACCTGTTGGACGATTGAGACCTTCTCAATCTGACCAACAGGAGGTTTTTATGACCGATCAATATGT
>Ga0233426_10000203_pt1 | contig 68003 bp, 62 predicted proteins | sample SI_118_April2016_6_FD_179875 | JGI IMG/M metagenome (GOLD analysis project Ga0233426, IMG submission 179875) | Seawater microbial communities from Saanich Inlet, British Columbia, Canada - SI_118_April2016_10_MG | ecosystem: Environmental > Aquatic > Marine > Inlet | place: Canada: British... | reverse complement strand
ACTACCCAGGAACTCCGAAAGATGGAATCCCTTATTGGGACTATAATGCTCCGAACATCCCGAATGAACCTAGAGATGTTTCAGCTGCTGCTGTTACAGCATCTGCCTTAATAGAACTAGATGGGTATACAAAGCAATCGTACCTGCCTGCTATTAATAAAATCATGAAGTCAATTGCAACGCCAGAATATACAGCCAAATTAGGAGAGAACAAACATTTTATATTAAAACATTCTGTAGGGAGTATCCCTCATAACCATGAAATAGATGTTCCATTGAATTATGCAGATTACTATTATTTAGAAGCATTGGTTCGCTATAAAAACATGATAAAAAACTAATTAATAGATTATAACATTAATAATTAAAACAACTACTTATGAAGAAAATTATCGCGATAATTGCTCTTGTTTCTACAACTTATGGAATAACTGCACAAAGTCAAAAATTAACGGTTAAAGAAGATGTATTTATTCAAGGAGGAGATACTTCTGATACAGCATTTGGTGAAACCAAACCAAAGGGATTATTTGTTTACAAATCGCATGCGGGGTCAAAGTATTCACGAATTACCTACTTAAAATTCGAAACTCCTAAAAAATTAAAAAGTGTAAAGAAAGTAACATTACACATCCCTTTAAAGGTATTTCCTAATAAAAATACAGATGCCCCTTTTACCTTGGACGTACACGCAGTGGAAAACGACCGATGGAGAGAGTCATCTATCACTTGGTCTGATGCACTTGAATTGGGTGAATTGGTTGCAAGTATTGAAGTTGAGCAGGGAGACAAAGTACAGCGCTTAGCTATTGAATTAGACGCAAAAATTATTAGCAACCTATTTGATGGGAAGAAAGACAGAAACATAACATTGGCCTTATATAACTCAAAGTTTAACAGCGTTAGTGCTATGGCTCCTTCAAAGGAAAGTAATATCAAAAACGCATCGTATCTTGTGATAGAATAATATCACACTGTAAACAAATACAAATGAAAAAAAAGGATGAGGTGGCTCATCCTTTTTTTTTTTAAAATAATAAAACCCATGAAAATCACGCAACTCTTTAGTATCGTCATAGTCGTCATTTTTACTGCTTGCAATTCCATAGAAAAAACAGCACCTAAAGTAGATAAGAAAAAGCCAAATGTACTGATTATCTTCCCTGATCAGTTGCGAAGATATGCTGCCGGTTTTTGGTCTGAAGCGCCTTTTAAAAAGCATGTGAAAGGTATAGCAGACCCCGTAATCACTCCAAACATTGACTATTTGGCTAAAAATGGAATTGTATTCACCAATGCCATAAGCAACTATCCACTATGTAGTCCCTATCGAGGCATGCTTATGTCTGGAAGGTATCCTGAGCAAAATGGTATATGGAACAACTGTCGCGTGGGAAGAAATGAGAGTTTGAGAGATGATATCACCACCATTCCAGACCTCTTTTTAAAAGCAGGATACAACACTTCCTACTTTGGAAAATGTCATTGGTTAAAAAACGAAGCCTTGTTTGATAAAGACGGGAATTATGTGGGTACCACCAAAGCTCCAGGAGGCCATCATACCAATAGATACGACACGTATATACCACCTAAAAAACGCCATGGCATCGAATATTTTTATCAAGCATTAAAAGATGAACATTTTAATCCTAGAATATATTCTAACGACCCAGAAACCATTCAAGGAAAAAATGATGGGGAACTGCATTTACCAAAAGTTTTTTCTGCAAAAAACGAATCTGAAAAAATTATTGCCTACCTACAAAACAAAAAACAAAGAGATCACAACAAACCCTTTTGCATGATTTGGTCTATGAACCCTCCCCACAATCCATGGGATGAGGCAAATACCGACATGGAATCTTTGCACGAACATTACGATACAGACAAGTACCCAAAAATTAACAATCAACTTGTAGTAAGACAAAATGCAAATTTAACTGTTGCCGACTACGCAAGACACTATTTTGCAAATGTTACAAGCGGCGATAAATATATAGGACACGTAATTTCAGCATTAAAAGAATCGGGGGAACTAAATAACACCATTATTATTTTCAGTTCAGATCATGGTGAAATGCTAGGAAGTCATAGTCTTACAGGTAAAAATGTACTTGAACTGGAATCGCTAGCCATTCCATTTATTGTACATTGGCCTAAAGGATTGAAAGCTGGAATTACTGATATAATTATGAGTGTGCCCGATGTATTACCAACTGTTATGGGACTGGCAGGAATTTCTGATGAAATCCCAACAGATATAGAAGGAATTAATTTCGCTCCCTTATTAAAAGATCCTTCTTCAACTGAAGTGATACAACCCAATGCCGCCCTAATCATGTTAGGCAATTCACGTGGAATACAGACCAAAAGATACACATTCTGTATTGAGGAGAATAAAAAACAATGGGATGAAAAACCAATAAATGACATAAAGTCAATCTATTATTATGACAATCAGCTAGACCCTTATCAGTTACAAAAAATATCCATGGAAAGATCCGACGAACTATCTAAATATTTTTTATCAACTTTAGGCAAACTGTTACAAAAAACGAACGACCCTTGGTTTCAATCCAAAAAATATGCAGATATCATACTCTATCCATAAACAGATAAAGTTCAAACTCCATAGAAATTAAAAGACCATAGCACACATAGCCACGGAAATAGTATAACGATAATACTTTAGTTTATACATCATTTCAAATAGACAAAACACCCTACTGTTCTGTGGCATCTAGGATTTGCAATTTGGTTGTAGCTATCTTTTCCTTTTTAACTAGTGAACATCTGGTCAATTTATTTGCCCCAAAAATAAAAAACGACTTCTCACACGCAAGATATGATATCTTAAAAAATAGTTAGCTTAGCCAACAAAGACAAAATTCACAACACCTTAAAAAAATGAATATCATAGAAATATTAATTGAATCCTTTCGTAGGGATTGAATTGTAAATTCCCACTTATGCATGCAAACTCAGCCACCTGTATATATTTATGATGGTTAGGACAAACTGTGCTCAATAAATTCTCGTGAATCCATCCAATAACGAACCTTCAGACAGCTATCCCGCCTAAGAATTATTCCTAATACCGATAATGAAAACTCCGCAAAATTTAAAGTATACATTTCTTACTATATCTCCGTTATGACTAAACTAGCGTTTGAATATTCTAAACCGCACTATACATAGCTATTCAATATTTAAGGAACTTTTGTATTACAGCTTTCCACAATAAATCAATAACTATTGAATTCACAGCGACAATGCTATCACAATAAAGAGGGTTTATCACACATCCTTCTATCACTCGTAACTTAACATTTCTAAAAAAACGCTAGAATAGGTATGCCGATAGGTAAAAAGTACATGAATAAGAAAATTCGTTCGTATGAATCTAAAAAAGTCCAAAAAAACGTAAATAATTTACCGACCAAAGGATAGAATCCAGAACAACTTTTCATTAAAAAAGCAACGTTTCAGAAAACTATTTGGAGAATCCTTAGGAAACACATTTAAAACACAACTTTAACCTAAATTTAACCAATTGACCCCTTTAATTTGACAAATTACACCCCTATTTAAGACAGAACAACAAAATATCTTTGAACATATAAAATGATGAAAGGAACATTGTAAAAATATTCGTTTTTTATGCCTTCTTTTATTATTTAAAATGTTTTTATTGAATGGTCTTTATAAAACTAAGATTAAAAACATTAATAGCTTGAATAAACTACCCCTAATATAAAGAGAGCTGTTAACTGAAAATGTTAAGAGCTCTTAAAACCAATTTGCTGTATATTATAGAAACTCAAAAAACTGAAAAATATAAAGTAAACATACTTTTAAATATCAATCATAAATATTATATTTAGTAAACAATTAATCTTTAAATTTTAAACTTTCAATTATGAAAAAAATTACTTTAACAAATTTATTCGTTGCTATTCTCTCTTTCACAGCAACATCTCTTATCGCGCAAGTTCCAAACGCGACTGGACTTCCTGGAAACGACTTGATTTACGCAGAAGACGGTTTATACTCTGCTGGTAGAGGATTTGATGCATTTCCGACTTTAGATGATTATGGTGGAAATACTCTCGACCAAACAACTACAGTAGCATGTAATTTACCTACTACTAGACCTCAAGGTGGTGCTAATTTAGATTTTGGAGCAGTACGAACAATACAAGGAAACCAGGGCTCTGATAACTTGGCAACAGATACTTGGATTGTTTACGATACACAAGATTTGTCTCTTTATGATGGTGGAAGCAAATACCTTACACTCATAACTCGTTTTCAATATCATTCAAATGCTGTCGGAGGTCAACAAAAAGACAATACAGTAACAATTAAATACAGAAACTCTGATCAAGACGCGGACCCTACAGACGAAACGCCTGGAAACGGTGGTCCTTGGATGACGGTTCCTGATGCGTTGATTACTGCCGCAACTCATCCTGATACAAGTGTGACATCTGACGGTTGGGCAAGACGAAACGTTTCTGGTGAGGTAGGTACTAATACAATCGACTTTTCTTCTATTACCGCGGGAACTAATTTTGCCGTAGCAATTCATAGAGTAACGCTTGCAACCGGTCCAAACTCGGAAGAAACAGTGCTTGACCCAGCTACAAACAGAAACGGTTTATTTTCAGTTGGTGGAAGTCTTTGGACAGGAACATTAGCAACTGCATCAGTTTCGAAAAACAACTTAAATGCAAATATTTCGGTATATCCAAATCCTACAAATTCACTTGTAAACATATCAGTAGCAAATGGGACAGAAATCGCACAAGTAAAATTGTCAAACCTAACAGGAGCAACTGTATATGCAAACACTTCATCAAAGGCTATTGATGTAAGCAGTTTCGCAAAAGGTATTTACATATTACAGATTACAACAACTGACGGTACTACAACAAGTTCTAAAGTAGTGGTAAACTAATCCTTTTTTAAACTACCCCTTTAAAAGCTCCTAACATTTTATGTTAGGAGCTTTTTTTATTGCACGTTTTACCCCCTATATATCGAACCTTTTCCCCCTAAGGTATTAATTCAAGTACACTATATTTGTAATTAGAATTTAAATTTCAACGGAACACATGCGAAACTCTAGCAAACTCAAATCAGTGCAAACCTCACTACTATTTCTTCTTTCTATGACAATCTGGTCACAGCAAGAATACCAACCTGTTGTAGAATCTTTTGAACATAGCATTGCACTTAAAAATTTCAGCAGTTCAAGAGGTAGCATGTTAACTCCAAGCAAAGACCATCATAAATATGGGGTTCAATCATTGGAATGGAAATGGACAGAACCCGGGTATTTCTCAACACAAAGTTTCAGCATATTAAAACAAGAAGAAAGTCCATTGAAATACGGAAATCACTTTCCTTCCAGTCCTATGTTGGCCATGGCTATTTATAATGAACAAGCACAAAATGAAAATATAAAGATTTCGAGTTCCAAAGATGGAGAAAACGAAATGTACTTTGAAATCAACTTAAATTTTACTGGATGGAGAACTATTTGGGTTCCTTATTATGAAATGCAAGGAGCAGCACCTAAAAAAACAGAACCCATAGACATCAACACTTTTACAGTCAGCACCAATGCAACCAAGGGGAAATTGTTCTTTGATGATATTGTGTATTCACAATATCAAGATGACAGACACCCATACCCAGATCAAATTGTACCCTTTATAAAATCTGACAAAGACCTTGCCGCTGACCATTGGATTCCACTGAGTAAAAATATAGAAGCCATTTACAACATCTCAGTAAAAGAGATAAGCGATACACAAAAAAATGATTTGGTGAAAATTGAAACACGCTTAGACAAGGGTTTGCATACCGATAAAAAACACAAAGTTTACCTAAATTCGATCACAGAACAATTTGATAAACTCAACCTTACGGACAACGGAAAAACAGTACTCGGTCCACCTATGGACTTTTACCCAGAACAAATACACTTTGATGAGAACCAGCAAGGAAAAAAGGAGCAAAATCATATTAGGGATTTAGGGAAAATGATAAAAAAGCTCGCCGATAATTACAGCAGCGCCACGAGCGAAGAAAAAAAAGCAATTGAAGAAATGTTTGTAGTTGCTACCAAGTATTATTTAGATCAAGGATGGCAATCTGGTTCTGCAGGGGGCACAAGGCACCATATAGGATACCAAGTTAGAGAGTTGACACAAGGATTCTATATCATGCGAGAGACCTTAAAAAAAGAAGGAATATTGGAAGAGGTTGGAGCAAGTTTGCACTATTTGTATAACCTCGGTAAAATTCTAAAAGATGAAAGCAACTTCCATGTAAATATCGATTACTTAAACACGCAAGCATATTACCATTTGTTATTAGTATTTTTGGTTGAAGATCAAAATAAAAAGGCTCTCTTACTCGACAAATACTCAAATTATATCGGTATTACCTTATCGCAGCAAAACGAAATAGGTGGGTTTAAAATAGACGGTACTTCTTGGCATCATAATGGACATTATCCTGCCTATGGAATGGGAGCATTTCAAAATGTACCCAAAATAATACATTCTCTTTCTGGGACCGCATTTCGTATCAACGAAAAAGGGCATGCAAATTTTAAAAACGCCTTCTTAACAACAAGGAGTTATAGTCAAAAATTGGATTATGGATTTGGAAATGCTGGAAGACACCCTTTTGAAGGAAATAACATTGCTTCTTTAAAACAACCCTACTTACAAATGGCGTATTCTGGAAACCCCTCTGGAACCGAAATTATTGACAAAGAAGTTGCTGCTGCCTACCTGCGCCTATGGGGAAAAAATGACACAGAAAACACGAATATATTCCGTAATACACACCACGTAAAAGAGGAAGTATTGCCGCACTATAAAACGTTACCTTATGCTGCCACAGCGATACATAGAAATAATGATTGGGCTGCGTTGATAAAAGGCTATAGCAAATATGTATGGGCATCTGAAATATATGTAGCCTCCAATAGGTATGGAAGGTATCCTGCAAATGGAACCATTCAATTGTTGAAGGATACCGGGGAAGCGGAAAGTGGCTTTCAACAGAATGGTTGGGATTGGAATCGATACCCTGGGGCAACCGTTATTCATCTTCCTATTGAGGAATTAGAGCCAAACACACCTCTATTGATGTATCGTTCAAATGAAACATTTGCTGGAGCTACAGAACTTAATGGGAACGGTGTATTTGCAATGATTTTAGATGAAAGCAAAGGTACAAATGCAGACGGAGAAGAAAAAAATCTTGGATTTCCTGGAAAACTGAAAGCGCGAAAATCCGTATTCTCTTTTGGAAATAAATTAATTTGTATTGGTAGTGATATTTCAAGTATTGACGGTAAAAACAAAACACAAACAAACTTATTTCAAAGTTCTTTGAAAAGTACAAAAATCGCTATTAAAACGGATAAAAAGTGCGCTATAACAGGCCTTTCAAAAAAAGGAAAAATAAAAAAATGGGTCATTGATCCTTATGGAAATGGGTATTATTTACTATCCAATTCAAATGCTTTCTTTTCAAGAGAGACACAACATTCTTACCATAACAAATACTCTGTGAAAACCGGAGGAATGAATCCAAAAGGAAAAGGAGCTAAAGAAACAAAAGGAGATTTTGCTGCCGCTTGGATAGATCATGGGACTACTCCTAAGAATGCGGGCTACCAATATGTCATATATCCATTCCTTTCAAAAAGTAAACAAAAGACATTCGGTAAAACTGCAAAAAAAGACACATCTTATGAGATACTAAAAGCCGACACGATGGCGCATGTTGTTATTGATAAAGAGACTTCCACTACCGCTTATGCCATTTTTGAAGCAAATAAAAACGTAGAGACAGGAGTGGTTCAACAAGTTTCGGCACCAGCATTAGTAATGTGCGCTGAACGCAACAAGCAACTTCAATTGAGCATCGTACAACCTGACCTAAATTTTGAACAAATAAGCTTTAATAAATATATAAACTTCAGTCGACTAGTTACACTTGACATTACCCTTCATGGAAACTACTCTGCTAAAAACGAAAAGCTTTTGAAAAAAATTCAACACGTAAATGGAACCACCGTGATTTCTATCGAATGTATCGATGGTTTACCTGTTAAATTAAATCTATCTAAAAATTAATGAATCTGAATAAAATTATCATATTTTCACACACTGTTGTCTTAGAACTATTTTCGTGCAAAGCAAAAAGCAATCATAACAAATTTGGACGCCTTTTAGCATAATTGATACCTTTATTATAAATGAAGAGGGCCCCCACTCCTTACAATTGAATGATATTGAATTTTGAGCAGAAAAAATGGACTAAAGACTTGATTTGTATAGAATAGAGTTGGTTATTTTAGATAAATAATAAATTTATATAAAAAATACAATCGATTGTATTTAGTGATAGTAATTCTTTATATTTACCACTTTTAAGAAATACATTGACTGAAATTTAACTTAAACCTAAAATGAATAAATTCTACATCGCATCGCTACTTGTTGTATTCTTGCTAAGCATGAATTCCTGCGAGGATCTGAAAACCAACAAAACCATAAAACTAGCTCATGGCTTGGATATGAGTCACCCCGTTCATAAGGCTATGGAGTTCATGGCTACTGACCTTGAAAAAAGATCGGGAGGAACTATGTCCATTCAAATTTATCCTAATCAACAATTAGGGAATGAGCGTCAAACATTAGAACTACTGCAAATTGGTAGTTTGGGTATGACCAAGGTTTCTGCAGCCGTAATGGAGAACTTCGCTCCAAACATGAAAGTATTTGGTTTGCCATTTCTATTTAGAGATCGTGCACATGCCTTTAGAGTCTTGGATGGAGAAATTGGGCAAGAATTGTTAGATGGAGGACAAAAGTATTGGTTAAAAGGCCTCGGTTATTACGACTCTGGAAGTAGAAGCTTTTACACAAAAGACAGACCTATCAACCAACCAGAAGATTTGGCTGGTCTAAAAATTAGAGTCATGGAAAGCGTTACGGCAATGAATATGGTAAACAGTTTAGGAGGTTCACCTACACCAATATCATGGGGTGAATTGTATACCTCTCTACAGCAAGGTGTTGTGGATGGAGCCGAAAACAACCCACCAAGTTTTTACTTATCACGACATTATGAAGTTTGTAAATACTACACTTTAGACGAACATACCACCGTACCCGACGTTTTAATTATGGGAACACACTTATGGAACAGTCTAAATAAAGAACAGCAAAAATGGGTACAGGCCTCTTCCACGGCGTCTGTAATATATCAACGAAAATTATGGGCACAAGCGGAAAAAGAAGCCCTAGAGGAGGTTCAAAAAGCAGGAGTCCAAATTACAAGACCAGATAAAACATTGTTCCAGGATAAAGTTACTTCTATGTATGAAGACTACAAAGATGTGAATGATGTATACAGTCTAATCCATCGTATTCAAGCAGTTAAATAGTATCAATATGGAAATAAGAGAAAAAGTAGATAGGTTCTTAGGAACAACATTATCCATAATAATGGCCATCATGGTGGTGAATGTATTGTGGCAAGTCTTTACAAGATTTGTTATTGGAACTCCTAGTTCTTTTACAGATGAATTGGCACGTTATTTAATGATATGGGTCGGCGTTTTGGGAGCTGCCTATATATCTGGTAGAAAAATGCATGTCGCCATAGACTTATTACCTACCAAACTAAATAAAGTTGGTCAGGTGAAATTAAAAATATTTGTGAATATTTTAATTATCATATTTTGCTTTGGAGCCTTGATTGTTGGCGGAATTCGTTTGGTCTATATCACCTATTCTCTAGAGCAATACTCCGCAGCACTTCAAATACCATTAGCTTTGGTTTATCTCGTAATACCCATTAGCGGTGCCCTTATTATTTTTTATAAAATCTCAGACATCATTAACAAACAATTATTATAATGGAATATATCCCAGTACTCATATTAGTTTTAAGTTTTATTAGTTTGCTGTTAATAGGTGTTCCTGTAGCCTGGAGTATCGCTATTTCATCCTTATTAACGATGTTTGCTAGTATCCCTGTATTACCAGCTTTAACCACAGTTTCTCAAAGAATAGGAACAGGATTAGACAGTTTTGCCTTATTGGCAATACCATTCTTTGTCCTTTCAGGCCAACTTATGAACAAAGGTGGAATCGCACATCGCCTTATAAACTTTGCAAAAACGTTGGTAGGTGCACTCCCTGGTGGATTGGCATTGATAAATGTAATTGCAGCCATGCTTATGGGATCAATTGCTGGTTCTGCAATGGCATCAGCCTCTGCAATGGGAAGCATCCTAGGACCCGAAATGGAAAAAGAAGGATACTCTAAAGAGTTTGGAGCTGCTGTCAATATAACATCCTCAACAATAGGACTAATCATCCCTCCTAGCAATGTACTCATCGTTTATTCATTAGCAAGTGGTGGTGTTTCCATTGCAGCGTTGTTTGTTGCTGGATACATACCAGGAATATTAACAGGATTATTTTTAATGATTGTTGCGTCTTTTTGGGCAAAAAAGAAAGGATACAAGCTTGGAGAAAGAAGTACTATTAAATCGGTTGTGAAAACATTTATCACTGCTTTCCCTAGCCTCATGCTTCTCGTTGTTGTAATTGGAGGAATTGTTGTGGGTATATTTACAGCTACGGAAGCTTCTGCAATCGCGGTACTTTATACACTTATATTAGGATTTTGGTACAAAGAAATTACCATTAAAGATATCCCACAAATCTTATTAGACTCCTGTGGAACCACAGCAATCGTGATGCTGTTAATTGGTGCTTCTATGAGTATGTCGTGGGTAATGTCTTATGAAAACATCCCTCAAAATATATCCGAAGTATTGTTAGGTATCAGTGACAATAAAATAGTTATCTTATTAATCATTAACTTTTTACTGTTGTTCGTTGGAATATTTATGGACATGACTCCTGCGGTATTAATATTTACCCCTATCTTTTTACCTATAATCACTAAATTAGGAATGGACCCAATACAATTTGGAATTATCATGGTATTAAACCTTTGTGTGGGATTGTGTACACCACCAGTTGGATCAGTGTTATTTGTAGGAGTTGGTATTGCGAATACCACAATAGAAAAGGTAGTGAAACCTTTATTACCACTTTTCTTAGCAATGATATTAGCTTTAATGTTAATCACATACATTCCTTCTTTAAGCTTATGGCTTCCTGATGTTTTTGGATTAATCAATTAGCATACAATACAAACAATAAAAAAGCCTTTCTACTTAATGAAAGGCTTTTTTTATGGAGAATAGTTCGTAAAATATTGTTTAAATAATTAGTTTTAAATTTGTAGAAGACATCATAAATAAAACTCTATGAACATCCTTAAAATTATCGTAACTGTTTTTTTATATACATCCTTATTTCCATCTTGTAATCGAAATAAAACAGAAGTAGACCCGCTACCATCTTGGAACGAAGGCAAAAATAAAACCGATATCATAGACTATGTGAATACAGTAACGAATGCAAAAAGCATACACTACATATCAATTCCTAATCGAATTGCGACCTTTGACAATGATGGTACTTTATGGTCAGAGCAGCCACTGTATTTTCAATTGTTTTTTGCTTTTGATAGAATCAAAGAGATGGCACCTCAGCATCCAGAATGGAAAAAAATACAACCCTACAAAGCTATTTTAGAAAACAACTTAGCGGAGTTTCTTAAAGAAGGCGAGGAAGGCATCCTAAAAATAATTCTAAAGAGTCATACAGGGAATCGTACGGATGCATTTGAAAAAAGTGTCAAAAAATGGTTGGCAACTGCAAAACACCCAACAAAAAATGTAGCCTACACTGCATTAGTGTATCAGCCAATGCTTGAACTAATATCTTATTTACAACAGCATCATTTTAAAACATATATTGTCTCTGGAGGTGGAACTGAATTTATGCGACCTTGGGTAGAAACGGTCTATGGAATACCTAAAGAACAAGTCATCGGAAGCACTGTAAAAACAACCTACGAATACAATAAAGGAAAACCAATCATTAAAAGAAAAGCTGATATTGAGTTTGTCAACGATAAAAAGGGAAAGCCAGAAGCAATTCATAAATTTATTGGACGAAAACCTGTTTTTGCAGTTGGTAACTCCGATGGAGACCTCGAAATGTTAAGGTGGACAGCATCTAACGCTAAAAAACCGTTTATGTTATACATACACCATACCGACGAAACTAGAGAATGGGCATATGACCGTGCGTCTCATATTGGAAAATTTGACTTAGGATTAGATGAAGCTTTAGAAAAAGGATGGAAAATCGTGGATATGAAAGATGATTGGAAAAAAATATACCCTAACGAGTAATAGCATACCAATTCGTATAGATAAGCAATCAAAAAAGCAAAAAGTACGTGCTTTCGTTCCAAAACAAACTAAAATAGTTTAAACGGAAAAAGACAAAATCCTGGATGCTTAAAATGAAAAGGAAGAACTAAAAATGCAGATAAAATAAATAACGTTACATTTGTTTATAAAAAACAGGTATGCTTGAAGAAAAACCGATAATAAAATCAAACTACAATGTTCCGAATTTAGAGCGAGGATTATTAATTATTGAGCTACTTGCGGAGTATCCAAAAGGGCTGACACTTCCAGAAATTATCAAAAAACTTGATGTTTCCAAATCGAGCGCTTTTAGAATTACCAGTACGCTCATATTTAAAAACTATCTACAGAAAAACGAGTCTACAAAGAAAATAACCCTTTCAAGGAAAATACTTACTTTAGGAATATCGTCCATAAACGAACAGAGTATCGTGGAAATGTCTATCGATCCAATGCGGGCTTTAAGAGATGAACTAAAAGAATCTGTAATGTTGGGTATTATATTGGGGTCAAAAGGAACCATTTTAGAGCAGGTATCTTCTTCTTATCCGGTAAAACTTTTTGTGGAACAAGGAACCCAATTCAGCTTGCACAGTTCAGTTGGTGGTAAGTCGATACTTGCAAACCTTCCTGAAGAGGAAAGTAACAGAATTTTAAAAGGAATAAAGTTCATAAAGTATACAGAGAACACCATCACCTCATTAAAAGAGTTTAGAGAAGCACTAAAAATTGTAAAAAAAACCGGCTATGCCATTGATCATGGAGAAGATATTCAAGGTATAAATTGTATTGGCGCACCTATCTTTAATGAACAGGGAAGTCCAGTAGCCTCTATTTGGATTACCGCACCCCATGGAAGATTACCTAAAGAAGAGTTTGAAACTAAAGGAAAAATAGTTGCGGAATATGCTTTACAAATATCCACGAAACTCGGTTATTTAGGTTAAACAAAAAATGAACAACAATTGTTAAAACCTTTTTATTATCACGGATACACTTAGCAACAAATTATGGAGTTAAATAATAAAAATAAACGCTATTTTTTAAAGTATATTTTAACTTTATTTACTGTTTTTGTTCTAGGAATGCAAAGTGTGCCCAGCCAAATTGCGTATGATCACATAACCAACAAAGCGGTATCTGTTGGATCTTATGGTAGAATTGGTGTTGATTGGTCTATTGATGACGGAAGAACTATCGGTAGACGATTAAACCTAAACAATATGGGTAGCATTGGTGGACGTATGGAAGAACAAGACTATTTAGAATTTGCGCCATCACTGCAATTTAAACCACAGAAAGGAGACAGTACGAGCATCAACATGCAGTTGCGTTTATCTATATTTTCGAATAGCCTAACCTCGTTTGGAAACAGTACAACATCCAGTTTGGGAGGATTAACCATCGCCATTCCTGAACTATTTGTCCAAGCTAGAAATATACGAAATACCGGAATAAATTTTTGGATAGGGTCTAGATTGTATCGAGGTCCAGATGTTCATATTGCAGATCATTTTTATTTCAATGATCATTCTGGACAAGGCTTTGGGGTTGAGTTTAGGAAAACACGATTGGCAGCAATATTTGTAACAGCAACAGACACTACAGCTACGGTACCCCCTTATTTCTATTTAAATATAAAAACAGGAACTCCTAGTACTGCTTTACGTCAAAGAACCGTTTTAATTACGGAGCATGATATTTCTTTCAACAAGAACAACAAAATTACATTACTAGGAGAATACCATCGAATGCCGAATGCATCCTCAGGAAACGAGAAAAAAATCGACAATGGAAATGAAATCAAAAACGAAACCTTATTAAATTTCCCTTCAGATTATGGTTTTGTTCTTGGGGCGAGACATCATATAGATTTCACAAGTATACGAAAGGGTTCTCTTAATGACTTCTCCATAAGATATGGAACAAGAATTGCAAATGGAGGAGATGGAGGAATCTCGAAGACTTGGGCCACATTTGGTGCTCCAGACACCTTGGCTTTTAATTTTAAAGGTGCTTATTCTTTGGCTATTGTTAATCAATCTGTGATCAACACCTCCGAAAATAACACAATCAATCCTTATGTAATTTACACCCAAAGTAAAGGAGCAGCATCGGAAAATGGATTATCAAAAACATATTTTGGAAAGGAAGTATATAACAAAAAAGTAGATATCACAATTGGTGCTAGAAATGAATATTATTTTAATGATTTTTTTCATCTCATCACCGAACTTCATTATTCACAACGTAAAGATGGCGATAACCCCATAGCAAACATGACTAAATTTACCATAGCTCCTGTCTATGTTCCTACCGGACAAAAAAGCATTTGGGCGCGACCCCATATGCGATTTGTAGCATCGATAGCCAAATACAATAACTACGCAAAAGAAACCATGTATTCACCTTACCTACAATTTGTGGGTAAAAAATCATGGGGGACCTATTTTGGAGTAAAAACAGAATGGTGGTTATGGAATTAAAATAAATATTTTAGTATTTTTGAAAAAAATATAAAATCATGAAGAAGTATCTTTTTCTTTTTTGTTTGTTCATATCCTTTCAAAATTACGCTCAAATAGATAGTATACATTACAAAAAGGCTCAAAAAGAAAATCGTTTTAAAGTAGCGGGAAGAGTTTTGAAGAACTCTATCATTACGATACCTGGTGATTTTCATGAAATGGGACACTCCCTCTCTAAAGACTGGGGAACAACAGCCATTTATGCTGCAGGAACTCTCGGGCTAATTGCACTTGATGGAATTACTACGAAGGCATGGCATCAATATGTTGAGCCGGCAATCGATTATACGTTACCAGATATCACTATTGGGAAAAATAATAATTTTCCATGGCTTTCCGGTGAAGATGCATACATTGCTTATCCTCTACTTGGATTGTATGCTGGATCTTTAATTGCAAATAGTGAAAAAGGACAAAGAGCAGCGGGTAATGCCTTTAAATCGATGATGTATTCATTTGTGATTTCTCATATTGTCTTAAAATCAGTGGTTGCAAGGAAAAGACCACACCACGATTTAAGCAATAACGACCCTGCAAAATATCCCTATACAAGAGATCATTGGGATTTTGGCTACTATCATTTTCCTACTGCAGGAACGCAGCAATACGGAACTGCAATGCCTTCTCTTCATGCAACAGCTTATTATGCAGTTGCAAAAGTAATACAGATGGAATATGACAATTATTGGTTACCATATTCTTTTGCAACTTTCATATTTTTCGCAAACCTGAAAGATCATAAGCATTGGCTTTCTGACATGTTGGTGGGAGGTCTTATTGGTACCGTGATTGGTAGAAGTGTTGTATTAAGCAGTCGAAAACAAGTTCAAAAAGACAAAGATAGATTAGCCGTCAAGAAAAATCCAAATAAAATAGAAATACACAAACAATTAATCCCTAAAATATCGAGTTCTTTAGTCGGTTTTCAATTAGTGGCATCCTTTTAGCCTAAAGCATTTCTAAAAACGCATCTTCCGAAATAAGTGATATTCCTAAATTAGTCGCCTTTTCTAATTTAGAGGGCCCCATTTTATCTCCTGCTACGACAAAGGTCGTCTTCTTTGAGATCGAACTAGAGACCTTTCCACCATTATCTTCGATGGCTTTTTTTAATTCGTTTCTAGTCATTTTATGAAACACTCCTGAAACAACAAATGTTTTTCCCTCAAATAGGTTAGATTGACTCTCTAAAACAGCTGTTGATAACTCCAATTGAACCCCGGCAGACTTCAATCTATATATCAAACTTAGATTATAATCGTTACTAGAAAATTCATTGATACTTTGCGCTATCTTCACTCCTATCTCATCCACAGCCACCAATTCTTCTAATGATGCCGACAATAAAGAATCAATATTTTTAAAATGGTTGGCCAATTTTTTAGCAACTGTCTCACCTACATAACGAATTCCTAGAGCAAATAATACTTTCTCAAATGGTATATCTTTTGACTTTGATATACCTTCAACAATATTTTGAGCAGATTTCTCAGCCATTCGCTCCAATGGAAGAATTTCCTCCATCGTTAAGTCATACAAATCTGCGTAACTAGACACCAAACCATATTTCCTTAACAAATCTACTGTTTCCCCACCTAAACCCTCAATATCCATTGCTTTTCGACTTATAAAATGCTGAATTCTTCCGGTTATTTGTGGAGGACAACCAAATTCATTTGGGCAAAAATGTTTTGCATCTCCTTCTTTCCTTACCAATTCTGTATCACACTCAGGACACACTTTTGCATATACTGTTTTAACAGATGCTATAGGTCTATTTGCTAAATCAACGCCAACAATCTTTGGTATTATTTCACCTCCTTTTTCCACATACACAGAATCTCCTACTCTGATATCCAACTTTTCAATTTGATCCGCATTATGCAAAGAAGCTCGCCGTACCGTGGTTCCTCCTAGCTGCACTGATTCTAAATTTGCTACAGGAGTAATAGCACCTGTTCTACCAACTTGATACGTAATTTCATTCAATACGCTACTTTGTTGCTCTGTTTTAAATTTGTAAGCAATTGCCCAACGTGGTGCTTTTGCAGTATACCCTAGTTCCTCTTGTTGTCTTAATGAATTCACTTTTATTACAACACCATCTGTCTCGTAAGGCAAATCATGTCGCTTTTCATCCCACTCTTCAACAAAGGAAAACACCTCTTTAATAGACGAAGTTACAGTCATTGTTTCAGGAACTTTAAACCCCATATTTCTAGCTGCGCCCAAGATCTCTGAATGAGATTCAAAATTAGACCTATCAACCACCACTTGGTACAACAGGCAATCCAATGGTCTTTTTGCTACCTCTGCACTGTCTTGTAATTTTAAACTTCCACTAGCAGTATTTCTTGGATTTGCAAAAACATCTTCCCCTTCTGACTCGCGCTCTTCGTTCATTCTATTAAAACCATTCAAAGGCAATATAATCTCTCCTCGTATCTCAAAAGACTCCAAAAATGAATCCTTCAATTTCAACGGCAAGGAACGAATGGTTTTCACATTAGTGGTAACATTATCACCTTGAAATCCGTCTCCTCTAGTAACAGCTTTTACCAAAATGCCATTCTCATAGCTGATATTTATAGACGCTCCATCGTATTTTAATTCACAGGTATATTCAATAGGACCCTCTACAATCTTTTTGATTCTTTTTTCCCAATCCTCAAGGTCTTCTCGGGAGTAAGAATTATCCAAAGAGTACATTCTATTTTTATGCACAACGGTTTCAAAGTTTTTTGTAATCCCACCTCCCACTCTTTGGGTAGGTGAATTTTTATCAAAAAATTCTGGATGCTTATTTTCTAAAGCCTCTAACTTTTTCAAAAGCATATCAAAATCGTAATCAGAAATAGTCGAAACATCCTTCACATAATAATTATGATTATGTTTTCTAATCGCTTCACGTAGTTCTTCTATTTGATTTTCAACTGACTGATTCATTGGTATGCGTATATGTGATTTCATACAAATCTAACAAATGATCCGCCGTTATCAATTTGAATCTTGAATTTTATCAAAAAAAAAAGAACATCAATCTTGATGTTCTTTTTTCTATTAGTTCTTTTTGGAGTTGTTTTCTTCCTTCTCTCTTTGCTTATATTCTTCTATGTCCCTTTTCCTTTGCTGCTTTCGTTGCTCCTCTTCCTCTTTTGTAAGCTTGTAATCTACAATTTGCCCCATATAAACCAAAGTGTCTCTATTTATGGAATCGAGTTCTATATCTTGTTCTGCAGCAATTAATCCGGCATACTTCTCCATTTCAGCTTCGGAAACCCATCCGCCTCCAAGGGATTTATATAAATTCACGTATGCTGTTAATAATTGTTGAAAGTTATCAGAATAAGACAATTCAGCATCAAATTCTTGCCTTTGATTCTCTGTTACCTCTAGATAACTTGTTACCCCTTGATAATAGCGTTGACTTGATAAATTACTTGCATTGTTGGCAGCATTCAAACGTAATTGTCTTGCTTCCAATTCTTCTTTCAATGTTTCAATTTCTACCAAAGAATTGCTTACTTCCTTCATAGAATTTAAAACTGTGTTTTCATAAGACAACAAAGACTGTTGCGCAACTTCTCTTGCAATATCAACTCTCTTTTTATTTTTTCCAAAATTAAAAATAGGACCCGTGATACCGGCTGATGCTCCCCATCCCAAACCATTATCCAATACGGTAGACAACTCGTTACTTCCTAAACCTAACAGACCTGTCAAATTAAAAGAAGGATATCTCATTGCTTGCGCAACACCTACTTTAGCATTTGACACTCTAAAGTTTTGTTCCGCCTGTAAAACATCTGGACGTCTTAACAAAACTTCTGATGGTATCCCTACTGGAATCGAATCTGGTAATTCATAATCATAATAAGTGATAATCGTTTTAACTTCGTCTGGCATTTTACCGACAAGAACACTTAAATTATTTTCTGTTACAGCTATCAATCTTTTGTAATAAGGAACAGCTGTTTGCGCAATTGCTTTTTGAATTTCAGCCTGATTCACATCAATAATATGCGTATACCCAAAATCAAATCTGTTCTGAATAATAGTCAACGTACTATCTCTGCTCGCCAATGTTTTGTTTGAAATTTCTAATTGAGTACGGTATCCTATAAGTTTAAAATAATTGATCGCAATTTCACTAATCAATGCAATTTCAATGGCTCTTTTTGCATATAATGTACTCATCAACTCTGCCTTTGCCGATTCTGTTGCGCGTTTATATTTACCCCAAAAATCAATCTCCCAACTGGCATTTACTGTTGCATTATAACTATTAAATCCTTTATTGTCAGGAAAGATATTTGCAAAAGCCATATTTCTACCAGCGCTTGCGTTATAACCAAATTGAGGCAATCTATCAGCATTTGTGAATTTCACATTTGCTCTAGCCTGTTCTATTCTGCTTGCTGCGATTAAAAGATTCTTATTATTCACCAACGCCTGGCGTACTAAAGTATCAATAACACTATCCTGAAAAATTTCCCACCACTTCAAGTTGACAACACTATCAGTTAAGGTACTATCCTTCGATTGAAACCTAAATTCTGATGTAGTATGATCTTTAGGCTTGTGATAATTAGGTCCTACTGCACATGAATAGATTAACAAACCTATTACAAACAAACTTATATATGTAGACAAATTAATTTTCATCGCTCGCTCCTTTAGAAGTTTCTAATTCATACAATTTTTGCTGCTCTCTTTTTTTCTCATATCCTGCGAGCTTCCCTATTAAAATAAACAACATAGGATACATGAAAACACCTAAAAAAGTTGCTAATGTCATTCCTCCAAGTAAAGCCATTCCCATTACCTTTCTGGCTTCTGAACCAGTTCCAGAGGCAACTACCAAAGGAAACACCCCTAAAATAAATGAAAAAGCTGTCATTAAAATAGGTCTAAACCTAGATCGCGCTGCATCAAGTGCTGCATCCAACAGACTTTTCCCTTTCTGAAATTCATCATTTGCAAATTCAACAATCAAAATGGCATTCTTGGCTGCCATGCCAATCAACATCACAAAAGAAACTTGCGCAAAAATATTATTTTCGAAAGACGGACTAAACAACCTTGAAATCCATAAAGCAAACAACGCTCCAAAAATTGCAAATGGTGTTCCTAACAGAATACTAAATGGCAAGGACCAACTTTCATACTGAGCTGCTAAAATTAAGAATACAAACACCAGTGAAAAGGTTAATATTGTACCTAAAGATCCTGAAGCCTTATTCTCTTGATATGACATTGCATTCCAAGAAGTGGTCATGTCTGATGGTAGCGTCTCAGCTGCCACTTCCTTCAAAGCATCCATAGCCTGAGTAGATGTATACCCTGGAGCAGGACCACCTGTAACCTCAACAGATCTAAATAAATTAAATCGCGTTGTATAATCTGGCCCGGAAATAGGCGTAATTTTAGCAACCGTCGATAACGGAACCATATTGCCGTCTTTGTTCTTTATAAAAAAGTTTTCAATTTGTGACTCGTCAACACGATACTCATTCTCAGCCTGAATATATGTTTTATACAATCTACCAAACCTCGTAAAATCATTTACATATGCGCCTCCCATAAAAGCACCAACAGTGGTATACAATTCATTTAAAGAAATCCCAAGTTTCAGTGCTTTCTCTTTGTCAATATCCATATAACGTTGAGGCACCGTTGCCTGGAATGTGGTAAATGCCCTTCCTATCTCAGGTCTAGCATTCGCGGCCATGATAAATTTATTAGTATTATTTGCGAGATATTCAGGGGTATTCCCTCCTTTGTCTTGCACCATAATACTAAAACCGGACCCATTCCCAAGCCCCGGAATTGCGGGAGGTCCAAAAGCAAATGCTTGTGCTCCCTTAATTTTTTGCGCCAATTCAATATTGAGCCTATCAATCACTTCTTTTACCGTGGCTTCACGTTCTGACCAATCTCTAAGTGTTACGAACATAAAGCCATTATTTGAGGCCATGGAACCAGAAAGCATACTGTACCCAGTTGCATTTGTTACATATTCAACCTCCGGGTAATTTAATAATATGGCTTCTACATCACTTGCGACTTTATCAGAACGCTGCAAAGAGGCTGCATTTGGCAATTGAAGATTCACATAAAAATATCCCATATCCTCCTCAGGAATAAATCCACCAGGAACCATTTTCCCAAAAACCCCAGCTCCAATTGTTAGAATTACAATATATATTGCACCTCTTTTTATTTTACCTGAAATGATATTGGTATAACTCATGTAGGCATCTGTACTTTTCCCCATCCATTTGTTAAATGCACCGAAAAACTTTCCTAAAAATCCGCCGTATGGTTTTGGTTCCTTCAATAATAAACTACATAATGCTGGACTCAATGTCAATGCATTTACAGAAGATACAATTACAGACACTACTATTGTAATCGCAAACTGTTGATATAATAATCCGGTGATTCCTGCCATTCCTGCCACCGGAATAAACACAGCTACCAATACTAAGGTAGTCGCAATAACTGGTGCCGTAACTTTTCGCATAGCATCTAAAGTAGCTTCCTTTGCATTCATACCAGAAGCAATATTTACCTGAACAGCTTCTACCACTACAATAGCATCATCTACTACAATACCAATAGCCAGTACCAGTCCTAACAAAGACAATACATTAATTGTAAATCCTAGAGCCGGAAAAAACATAAAGGCACCAACCAATGAAACCGGAATTGCTAGCGTCGGTATCAACGTTGCTCTCCAATCTTGAATGAAAATAAACACCACTAAAATAACCAAAATTAAAGCCACAATAAGCGTAACAATAATATCCTTAATACCTGCAGTAATTGGCAAAGTTGAATCTAATGATACATCATATCGCATTCCTTCGGGAAAGTCTTTAGATAGTTCAGCCATTTGCCTCACAGCATTTTCTGCTAACTCTACAGCGTTCGAACCAGGAGCTTGGTACAATGCAACAATAGCGGACTCTTTAGGAATAGAATTTCTCCCTTCAGCATTCACCCCTAAACGAGGAATCATATTATATGTCTCAACCCCTAAATCAACCCTTGCTACATCACCAATTTTAACATTAGATCCATCTGATTTCGTACGAATCACAATTTTTTCGAAAGCTTCTGGGGAATTAAATCTTTCAGGGAGTCTAACTGTATAAGTAAACTCTGTTCCTGCAGGGGCAGGCTCCGCACCAAATTTCCCACCAGGCACAATTAAATTTTGTTGGTTAATGGCATCGATCATTTCAGAGACGGTAATTCCTAATCTTGACAATCGATCTGGTTTTATCCAAATTCTCATAGAGTAATTAGCTGCTCCCATAACATCTACACGTCCAATCCCTTTTAACCTTGCCAACTGATCTTTTATATTAATCAAAGCATAATTCCCCAGGAAATCTTGATCATTGTGAGCCGTATTTTCAGAAGTCAATGAAATAAGCATCAAAATATTCGGTAACGATTTTTTCGTCGTAACTCCATATTTAGTCACAGCAGAAGGTAATTTTGCTGTTGCAGCAGAAACTCTATTTTGAGCCAATACAGTATTCATATCAGGATCTGTACCAACATCAAATGAAACTTGTATTACCATAGTACCATCATTGGCATTGGTAGATTTCATATAGATCATATTATCCACACCATTCATTTCTTGTTCAAGAGGGGTAGCAACCGACTCTTCAACATTCGTGGCATTTGCACCTGTATAAGTAGCCCTAACTTCTACAATGGGTGGTGTTAAATTTGGATACTGTTCTATGGGCAAGCCTACTACGGAAACAGCACCAACAATTACAATAATTATTGCTATTACTATCGCAACAATTGGACGGTGTACGAAAAAATTTCCTTTGCTATCAGACATATTTTTATTTTACTGTTCTACTTTCGAATTCAACTAACTCAGGAACAATTTTCATTCCAACTCTTACTTTTTGAATTCCGTCTAATAATATTTTTTCTCCAGGTTTTAATCCTGATTTTATCAATCTAAAGTCATCTACTGCCAAACCTATCTCTACCGATCTATTCTCTACCTTATTTTCATTATTTATTATGAATAAAGAATAATCTCCTTGTAACTCCTTCAAACACTTTTGAGGAACCAACAATGCATTTTCAACATTTCTAATATTAATCTTGGCTCTACCAAACTGTCCAGGTCTTATAATTCTCTCTGGATTTGGAAAAGATGCTTGCAACAAAATAGCACCTGTTGTTGGGTCTACATTTCTATCTATAAAATCGATATGCCCTTTGTGCTTATACGTACTTCTATCCGATAATATCAATTCTACATTCTCTTTGGAGTCCTCCTCCTTAAATTTTTCTCCTTTTGTAGCTGCATACTCACGAGCAATCAACAAATAATCATTTTCAGAAAGAAAGAACTGTACTCGCACTGAATCCACTCTTGACACAGTGTTTAAGATAACTGGATTGGGATCCTTACCAACAAACTCACCTTGTCTAGCCAAAGTTTTACCTATCAATCCATTTAATGGAGAGTAGATTTTTGTATACCCTAAATTAATTTTTGCTAATTCCAAACTAGCCTTTGCTGCTCTAACTTCAGATCTCGCTGCGTCTCTTTGCGCTCGCGCCATATCCAATTCACGCTTACTAACGGCATCTATTTCTGCTAGTGGCTCGACTCTTTTCAAGTCACTTTCTTTTTGGATTAGATTTGTCTCAGACTGTGCCAACCTACTTTCCTCTGTGGCTACATTTTGCTTGAAAGGATCTGGATCAATACTATAGAGTAATTGTCCTTGTTTTACAGTGCTCCCTTCTTTAAAATGTATATCCTCTAAAAAACCTTCTACCCTAGCTCTAATTGGAATATCACTTTTCCCATACACCTGCCCTACAAATTCTCTAAAAATAGGAACTGTTCTTGGTTTTATTTCAATAACTTTTAATTTCTGCAGTGGAAGTTTTACTTTTTTTTCTTCTTTGCATGAAGAAATTGTAAGAACACTCAAAAGGAAAGCATAAAGAGTAAATTTCATATCTATTAAATTATTAATCAACTTTAAAAGGGTAAAAGTAAGGAAAATACCTTGAGTATTATCTATTTAAAGATCATATAATTAACCTCGTTTCAGAACTAAAAAAAGCCAATACAAAAAATGTATTGGCTTTTTTTAGTTCTGAATAATACTTTAACTATCTAAATATATAGTTCTCTTTAATCCCTTTAGAATTTAAAATTCCTAATTTCAAATACCCATCTTCTGATTTTTCTTTCAGAAGCTTATCAACCTGAGCAACGTCTGTAACCTTTTCATTATTAATCTCAATCAGTATATCACCTTCAACAACACCAAGACCTTTTAATTCGGAATTTCTAATATTCACAATTCTCACACCAGATTCAACCTTTCTTTTCTTTAATTCTGACTTTGGTAATTCTTCTACAGAAAAGCCTAATAAATTTACATGAAGTGATTTGTTCTCCGTTAACGTAACCACTCTAGTCAGAGTATTCCCTCCTCTAAGAACCGTCACCTGAATTTTATCTCCCGGTCTCTTTGCATTTAACTGCCCCTTCAAGTCTGAAAATTTTCTAATTTTCACATTCTCAATTTTGACAATAATATCTTCTTTTTGTAATCCTGCTTTTTGAGCTCCACCTCCATTTGTAATAGCAGTGATTCGCACACCTTCTAAATCATCTTTTGTAGGGTCATATTGAATACCTATCAGTGCTTTCTGAACATTCCCAAACTCCATGATATCCTCAATCACTTTTTTAGCTATGTTAGAGGGAACAGCAAAAGAATATCCTACAAAAGAACCTGTTTGCGAGGAAATTGCTGTATTTATCCCTATCAATTCTCCTCTCGTATTCACCAAGGCACCTCCACTATTCCCTGGATTCACTGCAGCATCAGTTTGAATAAATGACTCTGTATTTGAGTTACCTTCCAAATCTCTTCCTTTTGCGCTTATTATTCCTGCCGTCACCGTTGACGTAAGGTTGTATGGGTTTCCAACAGCCAAAACCCATTCACCAACTTGAATAATATCGGAATTTGCAAATGTAAGAAACTCAAAATCCTCCCCTTCTATTTTTAACAAAGCAATATCACTCACCGGGTCAGTACCTATCAGCTCAGCGGTATATGTCTTTCTATTATTCAAGGTAACCTCAATAGAATTGGCATTATCAATTACATGATTATTTGTAACAATATAACCATCCATAGAGATCAACACGCCACTACCTGTCCCAACAGCCTCTCTCTCTCTTGGATAACCATTCCCCCTGCCATAAAAAAAATCTGAAAAAGGATCATGATAGGTACTAGTTGATGTATTTTTAACGTGTACTACTGCATCTAAACTCTTAGATGCGGCATTAACAAAATCTGTTTTTTCTCCGACTATATTTGGAAGAGTAGGGTGACCTGTTGGAATTGGAATAAATTTATTCTCAACCTCCGACGCTTGCATTCTTTGGAATTCATGGTTTTTTACCAAATAAGAAAATCCCGCTAAAGAAATTGCTCCTCCCAAAAAAGCAACAATCACTAAACTTATTATTTTTTTCATTTTCGATGTTTATATTCCTACCAAAGATAAAAAACAGATTAATAAATTTAGCCCACTTTAACGCCTGTTAACTTTTTTAACTAGCCTTTAACAACTGAAATCCTACTTTTTAAGCAATTGGCTGATATGAAACTTCAACCCAATATCCAAACTAATAGGATTAAAATTACCTTCTAGAGGTTGCGTTTGCCCCACATGAATTAATAAATCCCAACGATTACTAAGCTCTCTTTCCAACCCAAGAGCATACTCAAACAACAAACCAGAGCCCAAATCTATATCCCCTCCTCCAGCAGCACCAATCATAACTTTAAAGCAACCTTTGGTTTTACTAAAAATTGGTTGGTAATAAGTAAGACCAATAAGCCCTTCTGCATATGCTCCATAGTCTCCTTGATAAGCCCAGACAGTACCACCATTTAGACTAAATCTCTCTCCAAAATATTTTTGAATCTCAAAGCCTAAAGAATTAAAGCTTGCTAAATATGGAGTGCCCACTTTAGTTGTAGCATTTGGCGGAAAATAAGTTCTGTTAAAAATAGAAAAAGCCATATCATTAACGTAATACAAGCTAGGATCAATATTAAAAGATGTATTTACTTGTTTTGATTCTTTTGGCTTTAGTCTACCAAATGACTTCCCAATCCCAATTTCGATATGACTTGTTTCAAAGGGGCCCCATGGAGAAAAAGTCTTTCCACCCATCAGCTTTAAATCATAACCTTGCCCGATAAAAATTGAGAATCCAGCCTCTGCTTGAAAAGTGGCACCTCCGCCCGACTCTACACCGCCACCTCCTGAGGGTCCCATTAAAAACCTAGACTCAAATCCTATTCGGTCCCTTAATATAGGTATTCTAGCACCTGCACCTAAAAATATTGACATATAACCATCCGTTCCACCTGCTAATGCTCCATTCAACTTAAGAAGACTATAAAAATAGTTGTTAATATCTGACTCTAGTTGCATTCCAATTAAACCAATTTTTGTCACATATGGCTTAGAAGATACTGAACCTTCAGATAATTTAAAATAAGAAGTCCCAACTAAAGCCACTCTTAATTTAGCATCTCTCAGATCATCTGATTTCACAAACTTATATCCAGATTCTTCAACCTTAAAATAATTACTTCCGTTGAATGAGAGGCCAACATTTATTTGATTTCCTGTAATCTCTCCTGAAGGGAAATCGATCCGCGAAACTCCCAAACGCACACCCAATTTACCTATACGTTGCTCCAAGTTTAAATGTGGCCGAAGGATCAGTCCTCCGCCATCTGCAGCACCTCCTCCACCACCTCCACCAACAAAAGCGCCAAGATCTAAAAACAAACCACTTTTTGTCAATTGAGGACTCCATCCTGCAGACATCCCCAATGTTATTAAACCTGGGCGAATTCCGGTAACTGCAGAGTAAGAATTCAAACCTACATACAACGTATTCGTATTCTTTACGAGATGAAACAAATCAAAACCTATTCCGACGAATCCCAAATCTGACTCAGTGCTCATTGCAACTGTTTCCCAACTCAACCTTATACGATTTGGGAATTTTTCAATCGAATATTCTTGACTGTTACTAAATAGACTAAAAAAAAGAAAAATTAGAGTAAAGTAGTATTTCATAAAGTAATATTTTATTGTTGTTTTATTTGCCTTATTTTCAAGCTAAATGCCGCAAATATAAGTGTCATAATTGGACTCAAATAATTAAACACAGCATAAAAAAAATATTCTGAAACAGACACACCTAATACCTTGGATTGATAGGCTCCACAAGTATTCCATGGAACTAAAACTGAAGTAACCGTTCCAGAATCTTCCAACGTCCTACTTAAATTTTCTAATGCAAGGTTTTTATCTTGAAATGCTTTTTTAAACATCTTTCCTGGTAACACTATTGCTAGATATTGATCTGATGCTATTAAATTTAACCCCAAACAACTTGCCACAGTTGCCGCAAATAAATCGAATAATGTATTGGTATTACTTAATAAAAAGGCTGTAATACAAGACAATGCTCCAATACCATCCATCACACCTCCAAATATCATGGCACTTACAATCAATAGAATAGTCCAAATCATTCCATGAATCCCACCTGAAGAAAAAAGTGAGTTCAAGACCTCATTATTCGTAACAATATTAACCTCTGTTAATATTGCTTGTAAAACACTTAAGTAACGAGAATCGGTAATTTGTAATAATATATCTGATTGATAAAAAAATGCAAAGATAGCTGCCAAAATAACACCAGAAAATAATGCCAACAATGGCTTTACTCTAAATAAAATTAAACCTACAACAGTTATCGGAACCACGAATAACAAAGGAGTAACATAAAAACTAGCTTGTATAGCTCCTAACATCGTTGAAAAATCTGAAACACCAATTGTCTCGATATTAAAACTGATAAAAACAAAAAAAATCAAAGTTACAAGCAACGTTGGAAACGTGGTAAAAGACATATATTTAATATGTGTAAATAAATCTGTTCCAACCATAGCAGGAGCTAAATTCGTTGTATCACTTAATGGCGACATTTTATCTCCGAAATAAGCCCCAGAAATCACTGCTCCAGCAACCATTCCTTGGGAAATGCCCAATACAGTCCCCACTCCAACCAATGAAATTCCTACAGTTGCAGACGTCGTCCAAGAACTTCCTGTTACAATTGAAACAATGGCACAAATCACAACAGTTGCAGGCAAAAATATGCTTGTATCTAAAACTTGCAACCCATAATAAACCATTGCTGGTATAACTCCACTAACAAGCCAAGTACCCGTCAATGCTCCAACCAAAAATAAAATCAATATTGGGATCGAAACACTCTTTAAGTTTTTATAGATTTCTTTTAACACTAAAGATATTTTGATATTGTTCTTTACCCCCATAAGAAATGCGAATAAAGCCACTAGCAACAAGATATAATGGTTTGAAAAGCTTCCCAACAGCTCTCCTCCTGCAAAAAAAATATTGTACGCAAGTAAACATACCAACAAAACAACAGGTATAAATGCTTCCACTATTTTTAATTTTGAACTAGACAAAGAGCTTGAAGACATGAATGTATTTTAAAATTGTATTTCGTTTATTTGAAGTTTTAATTTTTATCTTTTGAATCAATTACTATAGTTATTGGGCCAGAATTCACCAAGTTAATTTTCATTTCTGCACCAAAAACTCCTGTAATTATAGGCTTTCCAATATCTGATTCGAGCTGGGCTCTAAATTTTTCATACAAAGGGATAGCGACCTCAGATTTAGAAGCTTTGATAAAAGAAGGACTATTTCCTTTTTTAACACTCGCCTGTAAAGTAAACTGACTCACAAGTAGCAAATCTCCTAAAACATCTTTGACGGAATAATTCATTTTATTTGATTCATCGGTGAAAAGTCTCATGTTTACAACCTAATTTGAGAGCCATTGGACATCATCTTATTTATCAGAATCCTCAATTCCAACCAAAACTAACAGCCCCTGTTCTATCTTTGAAAACAACTTATTGTTAACTAAAACGCTAGCCTCTTCAACCAACTGCAACACAACTTTCATATTATTTTTTCTGACTATAAATATCTTGTCTAAAATGTTCCTCTTCTCCTCTCATTATCTGGACATAACTAAAATACCTTGATGGTGCAATAATATCCTCTTCTATTCCTTTCTTTATGGCGCATTTTGGTTCGTCAAGATGTTTACAATTATGAAATTTACAATCTTGTTGCATCTCAAAAAACTCAGGGAAATATCCAGAAATTTTTTCTTCTTCAAAATCAACCATCCCGAAACCTTTAATTCCAGGGGTATCAATAATATACCCACCAAAACTCAGAGGGTGCATTTCGGCAAAGGTAGTGGTATGTTGCCCTTGCTTATGTTGTTCTGAAATCTCAATCGTTTTTAAATTGAGTGAAGGTTCTATTGTATTTACTAAGGTTGATTTCCCTACTCCTGAATGTCCTGAAAACAAGGTTATATTATCTCTCATTAAAGTTTTCACACTTTCTACATTAACTCCATTTTTTGCTGAAATCTCAAGACATTGATATCCAATACCTGTGTATATACTAACAAGTTCCTCTTTAAGGTCATTTGCCTCTTCTGAATAGGTGTCGATTTTATTAAACAACAAAGTAACAGGAATATGATAGGCCTCTGCTGAAACTAAAAATCGATCAATAAAGCTTGTCGTTGTAGGAGGATTGTCTATCGTAATCACAAGAAAAGCCCTGTCTATATTGGAAGCAATAATATGGGTTCGCTTTGATAAATTAACAGACTTTCTAACAATATAATTGCTCCGTTCAAAAATACGAACAATAACACCTGTTTCCTTCTGAGGTTCCAGATCAAATTCAACCCTATCTCCTACAGAAACTGGATTGGTACTTTTGATGCCATTCATACGAAATTTACCTCGAATCCTACACTTATGTGTACCTCCTTTATCTGTGCGAACTAGGTACCAACTACCTGTAGATTTTACAACTACTCCATTCATATATTATTTCTATTTCACGCTCTTACAAAACATATTTTGAATATTCCGAACAACTATCGAATACATCCCAAAACAAAAATACCACAAAGGACTCAATAATATTGAGAAATTTGTGGTATTCTTATGTCGTTTGATTGACAACAATCTATGGGAGTTTATTTTCCTGAAACGATAGCTTCTTGGTGATTGATAGATTCTTGATGAACAGCTTTAAATACTGATTCAACAAATGCATCACTCAACCCTCTAACAGCAGCTTCTTTTTTTACAGTTTCTAAAATTGATGCCCATCTATCATCTTGCAAAATAGAGATATTCTCTCCTTTTTTAACTTCTCCAATTTGCTCGACAACTTTCATTCTCTCCGCTAAGGTATCTAAAATATGGTTGTCAATTACATCAATTTCTGCTCTTAATCCTGTCAATTGATCTAGCGCTTCTCCTTCTGCTCTTGGCTCTCTTACTTTTAAATCACTCATAATCTCGATCAAACGATCAGGTGTGATTTGCTGTGCTGCATCAGACCAAGCATTATCTGGATCAACATGAGTCTCAATCATCAACCCTTCAAAGTTTAAATCTAGAGCGATTTGAGAAATTCCTTCAATTCCAGTTCTGTTCCCACAAATATGAGATGGGTCATTGATAATAGGCAAATCCGGGAACTGCTGTTTCAATGCGATAGGCAATTGCCATTGAGGCACATTTCTGTAACTCGTTTTCTTGTAAGAAGAAAATCCTCTATGAATAACTCCTAATTTTTTGATATTAGCTGTATACAAACGCTCAACACCACCTAACCATAAAGCTAAATCTGGATTGATTGGGTTTTTTACCAAAACAATTTTGTCTGTACCATTTAACGCATCTGCAATTTCTTGCACCGCAAATGGGTTTACTGTTGTTCTAGCACCTAACCAAAGAATATCCACATCTGCTTCCAAAGCTAATTTTACATGAGCTAAATTTGCTACTTCAACGGCAATTTTCATACCTGTTTCTTTTCTCACTCGCTGCAACCATGGCAAAGCGACTGCCCCTACACCTTCAAAACCACCTGGTCTTGTTCTTGGTTTCCAAACACCTGCTCTAAATACAGTAGCGTCTGTGTTTTTTAATTCATGAGCAATTTTTAATACTTGCTCTTCTGTCTCTGCACTACAAGGTCCAGCAATTACCAAAGGATGGTCCAATTGCATATCATCTAACCAAGTTCTGAATTCTTTCGTATTTTCCATTATAATCTAGTTTCAAAGTTTGATATAAAAGTCGACTCAATAAATGTCTTCTTTTAATTATATTTATTATTTCTTAATTCCGTTTAATATTTCTTTTATGTAATTTATTTGTGACATGGAATCCCTAAGAGACCCTACATCTTCATCTTCAATTAATTGTTTAAACTCCTGAAGGTTTTTAATAAAGCCTTCTAATGAAATTAGGATATTTTTTTTATTCCCAACAAAGATTGGCGACCACATTTTCGGTGAACTTTTAGCCAGACGCACTGTCGATTCAAAACCACTTCCTGCCATATCAAAAATATTTTTTTCATCTTTTTCGATTTCTAAAACAGTTTTCCCTAACATAAAAGAACTTATATGAGACAAATGGGAAACGTAAGCTATATGCTTATCATGATCATTACTATCCATAAAAATGGTTCTCATATTTAATGCCTCAAAAATAGTCAATGTTTTTTCAATAGAGCCCTTACTACTTAAGTCTTTATCGCAAATAATATTTACTTTACCATCAAACAAATTATAAACCGCTGCTTCGGGTCCAGAAAATTCAGTTCCGGCAATAGGATGAACGGCTACAAAATTAACTCTTTTTGAATGCTTTACAACTTTTTTACATATGTTTTCTTTAGTTGATCCCACATCAAAAACTAAGGCGTCATTTTTTACCGAATCTAACACGGCTAACGCTAGTTCTGGCGCATGATTGACAGGAACTGCAATCACAACTACGTCCATGTTTTCTACTACAGAAAAGTCGGCTATTTGATCAATGATTCCAATTTTTAATGCTTTTTTTGCATTTTCTTCACTAACATCAATACCGAAAACAGTCCATTGAAAGCGTTTTTTTAACTCTAAAGCAATAGACCCTCCAATGAGTCCTAAACCAATAACTGCAACTTTTTTATTCATTTCGATTCTTTTCTAAAACATTTAACCTAGAGAAACTCTTTTTAAAACCTCTTTTAATTTTGTTTCAGTTACACATAAAGACAACCTTATATAGCCTTCTCCGTTCGATCCAAAAATAGTTCCTGGTGTTAAAAACACATCCTTCTCGTACAACATCTTGTCAGTCATTTGTTCAGAACTAATACCTTCCGGTAATTTTGCCCAAATAAACATTCCACCATTAGCTTTATTATACTTGCAATTAAGTTGATCTAAAATCAACCAGGTTAAGGCTCTACGCTTGGCATAAATATCATTTAGGTTAGAAAACCATTCTGAAGACAATTCTAAAGCTTTAATGGCTCCTTTTTGAACTCCATAAAACATCCCTGAATCCATATTGCTTTTCACTTTTAAAACTTCAGAAAGATAAATAGCTGCACCAGAAATCATCCCTACACGCCATCCCGCCATATTGAACGACTTACTCAAAGAATTCAACTCTAACGCCACTTCTTTAGCACCTTCATATTGAAAAATACTCTTAGGAGAATCGTTTAAAATAAAACTATACGGATTGTCATTAACTAACAGTATATCATGCTTTTTTGCAAAGGCAATCAACCCAATAAACAACGCATCGGATGCTCTTGTTCCTGTTGGCATATGCGGATAATTCACCCACATTATTTTAACTTTTGACAAATCTCTTTTCTCAATTTCTTCGTAATCTGGCAACCACCCATTTTCTGCTACTAAATTATACATTAAAGATTTCGCACCTACCAATTTTGTAACAGAACTATAAGTTGGGTAGCCTGGATTAGGTATCAATACCTCATCGCCTTCATTCAGAAACGCCATAGAAACATGCATGATGCCTTCTTTAGAACCTAACAAGGGTAAAATTTCTTTCTGATCATCTAGTTCGACACCAAAAAACCTATTGTAAAACTTAGACATCGCCATTCTCAATTCTGGAATTCCTTGATAACTTTTGTATCCATGTGCCATATCATCTTCTAATGAAGAAGTCAATGCTTCCAAAACTGCTTTCGGAGGATCCAAATCAGGGCTTCCAATACCTAAACTAATAATAGGTTTTCCACTTCCAATTAATTGACCAACCTCTCTTAATTTTTTTGAGAAATAGTATTCTTTTACATCATTTAATCTATTCGCTTTTGAAATCATTTCTTAATTCTTTTTATATTCTCCTAACACTTTGCAACTAGAAACTTTCAACCTAATATCAGAAAGTGCATTTTTATACTCTATATAATCAGCAAACTCTAAATCAGCAAAAAATGCATACTCCCATGGTTTGTCAATAATTGGTAATGATTGTATTTTCGATAGATTTACCTTATGATTCGCCAATTCCATCAATACTTCACCAAGAGAGCCACTCTCATCTTTTAAGACGAATTTAATAGAGGCTTTGGTTGGAAAGTCAACAAGTGGATTTCCCTTTTTTTCGACAATAACAAACCTCGTATGATTATCTTTAACGGTTTGAATTTCTGAAGCAATGATATTTAACTTATATATTTCAGCAGCAAAAGAGCTTGCTATAGCCGCAACTCCTTTTAATTTATTCGTTCGAATTCTTTTAGCTACATCTGCGGTGTCTTTGTCTTCAATTAGATGAATATGAGGAAATCTTCTAAAAAATTTCCTACATTGTAAAAGTGCCATTGGATGCGAATAAACTTCCTTTATATCATCTATATGTTGTCCGTCTAAACACATAAGATTATGATGGATTGGTAAAAAATATTCACCAACAATTTGAACATCTGCTTCATCTATCAAAGCATAATTAGGTAAAATCGCTCCTGCAATTGAATTCTCAATCGCCATCACAGCAACATCAACCTTCCCTGAAACTAATTTATCTGGTATTTCTGCAAATGTCATGCATTCTTCCATAACATTATTCTTACCGAAAAAATTTTCAGCAACAATATGATGATAAGACCCTTTAATACCTTGAATTGCTATATTCATTTCTTTAGTTATAAACAAAAAAAGTCCCGATTTCTCGAGACTTTCTAAATTGTATTATTGATTGTTATTTTTACAACACATTGAAAGCCTCGTTTCTTTTAATCAAAAGAAAGAAGAAATAGAAACTAGTAAATACAAATGTGTTTTTCATTTTTTACTCAAAGCCACAAATTTAATTATTTATTTACTAATACCAAAGATTAGGATAAATAAATTTAAAAAACACTTTAAACAAATTTCACTAAAATAAAAAAGTCTTTAGAGAAAGAATCTTATTCAAGATTCATAAAAAAAATGATTTTTTTCAAAAAAAGCTTGGTAAAACCCAAATAAAAAGTATCTTTGCCGCGCAATACCGCGAAAGTAGCTCAGTTGGTAGAGCGTCAGCCTTCCAAGCTGAATGTCGCCAGTTCGAACCTGGTCTTTCGCTCAAAAAAAGCTTTATCGAATGATAAAGCTTTTTTGTTTTATCCTAGGTTATTTTTTCTTTTCGATAAAATACAACAATCCCATTGGGATAGCCAAAAACACGATAATTAAAGTGTTTTGAAACAGCAAATTAGGACAAAACAACAACGTTATTACAAAGCCTCCAATAGCTCCTCCTAGATGTGCACTGTGCCCTACGTTACCAAGTTGTTTTTTCATTGCATATATTGAATACAACAAATAACCGACGCCAAACACATAACCTGGTAAAGGTATTGGAATTGGAAATAAAATTAAACTCATATTTGGATTGAGTACCACCGCACTATACACAATTCCCGAAACCGCGCCAGAAGCACCAACAGCACTATAGTATGGTTCATTTTTATGGTATACAAGGGAAAACAAATTACCCACAAATAAACTCCCTAAATAAACAAGTAAAAAATTAAACTCTCCTAAACCTAAAATCACTGCGTCCGAAAACACGAATAATGCATACATGTTAAAGGCTAGGTGGAGGTAATTGATATGCAAAAAAGCGGAAGTCAAGAGACGTAACTTCTGTCCTGCAAGGATAGGACCTATTTGGAATTTATATTTATCCAAAAACAATCTGTCTTGAATGCCTTTGTACGAAAACAAGACATTCATAATAATAATAATAGTTAAAACAATGTGATTCATAATAAATAGTACGCCCGGTTAAAGATAAAGTTATATTTGTCTTAAACAAAACTATCTCCATACGATTTTATATAAAATTTAAACTAAAAACACATTTAAATCAAAAAAAAATTACCTAAAAAGGTAAAAAAACAATCACTTGATTTGACTATATTTGTCTTTCAAAAAAATTTGCTATGAAGCGATTAAAATTTATAATTATCTATCCAATTATCTGGGTGTTTTCTCGATTACCTTTTTTTATACTTCATAGGATATCGGATTTCGCATATTTCATAATATACTATATATTTAATTACAGAAAAGAAGTTGTTTTCGAAAACCTAAAACACACATTTCCAGAAAAATCAAACAAAGAAATTAAATTAATCAGAAAAAAATTCTTTCAACACTTTACAGACATCTTTATTGAATCGATAAAATCATTTACAATTTCTGAAAAAGAATTAAATAAAAGATACGTATACAAAAATCCTGATGTGCTTAAAACCATCGAAAAGAGCGGAAAAAGCGTCATCCTAATGGGATCCCATTATGCCAATTGGGAGTGGATTATCAATCTTTGTTCTAATACCAATCTTAAATGCGTTGGAGTATACAAACGTTTATCGAATCCTCTTTTCGATAAGATAGTTAAGAAAAATAGAGCGCGATTTGGAGGCCATTTTATCACAACCAACGACACTATCAAGTCAATAATTAGAGACAAACAAAACAGAACACCTGCCCTTTACGGGTTACTCAGTGATCAATCACCAATGTTACACAAAACTCATCATTGGAGTACTTTTTTAAACAACAAACTCCCCATTCATACAGGAGCTGAAATGCTCGCAAAAAAACATGACTTCACTGTGCTGCATATGTCCGTTAATAAGACCAAAAGAAGTCACTACACAGTAGACCTAGATATTCTTACTGAAAACCCTCGAGAATTTGCAGATTATGAGATTACGGACGAATTCATAAAAAGAACAGAAAAGCAAATCAGAGAGCAACCAGAATTCTACTTTTGGACACATAAACGATTCAAACATAAAGACAAAGCGCCTCAATAAACATAATCGACATAGGATGAAAAAACATAGCTTTTGGATCGCCCTCGTTATAATTACCTTCTTGAATATTCTCCAATCAATAACGACGGAACTCATTCAAGACGAAGCTTATTATTGGATGTATAGCATTTTTTTAGATTGGGGGTATTTTGATCACCCTCCATTGGTAGCTGTATATATCTTTTTTAGTGACGTCTTTTTCTCGAATGAATTAGGTGTTCGATTTATATCTACCATATCATATAGTCTTATCATTTATCTTGTTTGGAAATTAATTGAAAGTCCCAAAAAAGAAGACCATAAAAACTTATATTTATTGACCATACTCTCAACAGCAATGTTGAATATCTATGGATTTATTACTGTTCCCGACACTCCCCTCTTACTTTTTATGACCTTATACCTAACCGCTTATAAAAGTGTTATCAAATCAAATCACTGGAGCGGCTATGTATTATTATCCGTTTCAATGTCAGGTTTACTGTACAGTAAATACACAGGAGTCCTTATAATTATCTTTACTATACTTTCGAATCTATCATTACTAAAAAACAAACGTTTCTGGTTTAGCGCCATTGCAACATTATTACTCTTTACTCCACATCTAGTTTGGCAATATTCAAATGACTACCCCTCGATACGCTATCACTTGTTTGAAAGATCAAATTCAAGAACATACAAATTAAGTTATACAATAATGCATTTAGTAAATCAGATTGCAATAATTGGCTTTACATTTCCAATAATGTATTTTGCGTTGTTTAAAAACTTAAAAAACAAAAATCTATTTCAAAAATCACTAAATTTTATTATCACAGGCTTTATATCGTTTTTCTTCATAATGTCTTTCAAAGGCCCCACCCAAGCACAGTGGACAATTCCCATTAGCATCCCTTTGGTCATAATTACGTTTCTTTATTTAGTAAACAATAAAAGAAGCAGAAAACTCTTCAGAACACTTGCCATAATTAATCTATTTATAATATGCCTAGCCCGAATAGTCATGGCGAATGAAGGTTTAATACCTGTAGAATTGGAAATGCATGGCAATAAAAAGTGGGTTCAAAACATTAAGAAAAAGACCCCAAATCAAAAAAAGCTTTTTTTAAATTCATACCAAAACGCTTCGTTATATTCTTTTTACTCAAAAGATCTAACAGGTGCCTATAACTCATTCGAATCAAGAAAAAACCAATTTAATTTATGGGATTTTCAAACTCCTATTTCAAACAAAAATATTTTATTAATAGCTAATCACAAAAAAGAAAATAATGCGTTTGTCTTTGATAAAAAATCAAATGGGAAACTTTATGGGACTTATTTAAACAAATTTACCCCTGTAAGGGATATTAAAATTTCCTACAATAAAGATTATATTTTAAGAAGTGGTCAAAACTCATTGAAAATTTCAATCAACAATCCTTACAAACAAAAAACAAACTTAAATAATCTCGATGTTAGAATTGCTTTTATGAGTAAAAAGAACCTGATAATTCATAATGAAAAAGCAAATTTCAACACAAGTTTCAAAACAGAACCCTTTAACACTGCTGAAAAAATATATCTAAATTTTAACTTGTCAGACAAAGTTGACTTGAATAAAATAAGCCATTTTGATTTTGTTCTTAGGAACAATTCCAAAATGGCCTATCAAAAAGCTAACTAGATTTTTATTAAATTCCTGCTATTTGTTTTATTTCTGAAATAGTTTTATTTGCTAAAATATCTGCATTTTTTTGAGTATCGCTCTCAGTATAAATTCTAATGATTGGCTCTGTATTAGATTTTCTTAAATGTACCCATTCACTTGGAAAATCGATCTTCACACCATCAATAGTATTGACCTTCTGCGATTTATGCTTCTCTGCCATTTTTAGAAGGATGTTATCTACATCTAAATCAGGGGTTAATTCAATCTTATTTTTACTCATATAATAAGAAGGATACGAATCACGTAATTCTTTACAAGACATACCGCAAGTAGCTAAATGGGACAAAAACAAAGCAACACCTACCAAAGAGTCTCTACCATAATGAGAATCAGGATAAATAATTCCTCCATTTCCTTCCCCACCAATTACAGCGTTAGATGCTTTCATGGCAATCACAACATTTACTTCACCAACAGCACTTGCCGTATAAGTTCCTCCATGTTTTTCTGTTATATCTCTTAACGCCCTTGAAGACGATAAATTAGACACCGTATTACCTCCTTTAAGCTTCCCTAAAACATAATCTGCACATGCTACTAAAGTATATTCTTCACCAAACATAGAACCATCTTCGTTTACCAATGCCAATCTATCAACATCTGGATCTACTACAATACCGAAATCCGCTTTTTCAGAAACGACCAATTTCGATATCTCACCTAAATGCTCCTTTAAAGGTTCAGGATTGTGTGGAAAATGTCCATTTGGCTCACAATATAACTCCACGCAAGAGACACCCAGTTCTTTCAATAAAGCAGGAATAAAAATCCCACCAGTCGAATTAACCGCATCTAAAACAACTTTAAAATTTGCTTTTTTTACAGCATCAACATCCACAAGGTTTAATGCCAAAACTGCATCTATATGCTTCTGAACATAAGACCTATCCTTAGTATAAGCTCCTAAATTATCAACTTCTGCATAAGAGTAAGAATCATTATCTGCCAATACTAAAATCTTTTCTCCTTCAATACCATTTAAAAACTCACCTTTTTCATTCAATAACTTCAGAGCATTCCATTGTTTTGGATTATGAGATGCGGTAATAATAATACCACCATTTGCATTCTCCATAGGAACTGCAACCTCTACTGTTGGTGTTGTAGACAAACCTAAATCAACCACATCTATTCCTAAACCAACCAAAGTATTAGAGACCAAACTACTAATCATTTTACCTGAAATACGAGCATCTCTACCAATTACAACTTTCAAAACCCCTTGGGCGTCCTTATTCCTATCCAACAACCAAGTACCATAAGCACTCGCGAACTTTACAGCATCTAAAGGTGTTAAATTATCTCCTATAGAACCACCAATGGTTCCTCTAATTCCTGAAATTGATTTAATTAATGACATATATAGATTTATTTAATAATATTGAATAAGTAAACTTTAATTTACCATTTTTCAAAGATACAAAAATTATGTGTTCGAGCACACGTAAATATTAAACAAAAAAAAGAGGCTGTCATTTAAGACAGCCCCTTTTTTTTAAAAGAACTCGTTATAAACTATTCTTTTCCTTCCATTTTTTTCTTCAACTCAGCAAGGCCACCGATATCTCCAAATGTAGACTTTTCAGCAGACTCTGCTTTCTTAGCTACAGCTTTGATATTTTTAGCCTCTTCCGCTCTAAAGATTGCAGTATGAGACGCAACAATTCTTCTGTATTCTTTGTTGAATTCTAATACCTTAAAGTCAGCAGCATCACCTTTACCTAGCTTGCTTCCATCTTCTTTCTCTAAATGACGACCTGGAACAAAAGCCTCTACTCCATCAGCAAAAATAACGATTGCTCCTTTGTCAGTTTTTTCTTTAACAGTACCTGCATGCACAGATTCGATGCTATATGTAGCTTCATGTCCATCCCATGGGTTGTCTTGAGTTTGTTTATGTCCTAAGTTTAACTTACGGTTTTCAACATCCAATTCTAAAACTTGAACATCTAAAACATCACCAACTGCAACGAAATCAGATGGGTGCTTGATTTTCTTAGTCCATGATAAATCAGAAATATAAACCAATCCGTCAATACCTTCTTCTAACTCAACAAAAACACCAAAGTTTGTGTAATTTCTTACAGTTCCTTTATGCTTAGATCCAACTGGATATTTCTTAGTAATATCAGTCCATGGATCTGGATGTAATTGTTTGATACCTAATGACATTTTTCTATCTTCTCTATCAAGAGTTAATACAACTGCCTCTACCTCATCTCCAACTTTTACAAAGTCTTGAGCTGAACGTAAATGAGTTGACCATGACATTTCAGAAACGTGGATCAATCCTTCTACTCCTTGGTTTACTTCAATAAACGCACCGTAATCAGCAAGCACAACTACTTTACCTTTTACTTTATCACCGACTTTAAGTTCAGCATCTAAAGCCTCCCATGGGTGTGCATTTAATTGTTTCAATCCTAATTGAATTCTTGTTTTTTGATCATCAAAATCAAGGATTACAACATTTAATTTTTGATCCAATTCAACTACCTCAGACGGGTGGTTAATTCTAGACCAAGATAAATCTGTAATATGTACCAAACCGTCTACACCTCCTAAATCGATGAATACACCGTAAGAAGTTACATTTTTCACGATACCTTCTAGTACTTGTCCTTTTTCTAATTTACCAATAATCTCTTTTTTCTGGATTTCAATATCAGCCTCGATAAGCGCTTTATGAGATACAACAACGTTTTTAAACTCGTGGTTGATTTTCACAACTTTGAATTCCATTGTTTTGTCTACATACTGATCGTAATCTCTAATTGGCTTCACGTCAATTTGAGAACCTGGTAAGAATGCTTCAATTCCGAATACATCAACGATCATTCCACCTCTAGTTCTACACTTAACGAAACCGTTAACTACTTCACCAGTTTCCTGAGCATTAATAACTCTATCCCAAGCTTTGATTACTCTCGCTTTTTTGTGAGACAATACTAATTGACCAGAAACATCTTCTCTTCTATCAACCAATACTTCAACAACATCACCAACAGCTAAGTTAGGATTGTAACGGAATTCGTTTAAAGAAATAACTCCTTCAGATTTAGAATTGATATCGATAATCGCATCACGATCAGTCAATCTAGTAACAGTTCCTTCAATAACATCCAACTCATTTACGAAACCTACTGTTCCGTCTAAAGCTGCTTCAAATTCTTTTAATTTAGATTCGTCAACTGCTTCAATACCTTCTTCGTATTTATGCCAATCGAAATCTGCTAAAAATTGTTCTGGGTTTACAGTCTCAACTGCAGGTACTTCCTGAGCCTCAACTTCGTTTTTTAATTCTTCAGACATGTTGTCTTAATTATTTGTATCCTATTATTAACCAGATTATTTAAACGACATTAACAACAAGAGATTGTTAGTTAACTATTACATATTCCCTCTTCTTAAATCTGTGCTCGTAAAAAGGAGTGCAAATTTAGTGTTTATTTTCAACTTTCACAACACTAATCCGAAAGAAATAACTCTGATTATTAAACTGTTATAGAATTAAACAAGAATATATATCATAAACAACATGATAAAACGTCAACCTATTATAGAATCCCACATAGAACAGATCAAAAAAGAATCGTATTCCTTAGATTAATGAAACTATTAGGCGTACATTTGCAGACTTTTAACAACGGCTGACAAAGTAGCGATATTATTTTGTAAGTCAATAACTTATACAAAATGTCTACATTTAAAGAATTAGGATTGAATGACGAAATCCTTAAAGCGCTTACCGATTTAGGATACGAAACACCTTCTGAAATTCAAGAAAAAGCTGTTCCTCAAGTAATCTCTTCTACACAAGATTTGAAAGCTTTTGCTCAAACAGGAACTGGTAAAACAGCAGCATTTAGTTTACCTGTCTTACAACAACTTGATACAGAAAGCAAAGCAACCCAAGCAATCATCCTCTCTCCAACGAGAGAATTAGCTGTTCAAATTGGAAAAAACATACAAGATTTCTCTAAATACATGAAAGGTGTAAATGTACTTACCGTTTATGGCGGTGCAAACATCCAAGATCAAATTAGAGGATTGAATAAAGGTGTTCAAATTGTTGTGGGTACTCCAGGACGTACTGTTGACCTCATCAAAAGAAGAGCACTAAAACTTGACGGCGTACAATGGTTAATCTTAGACGAAGCTGATGAGATGCTTAATATGGGATTCAAAGATGAATTGGACCAAGTACTGGAAGTAACTCCAGATAACAAACAAACCTTATTGTTTTCTGCAACTTTCCCAAGAGAAGTTGAATCGATTGCAAGAAACTATATGGACAACCCAACAGAAATTTCTGCTGGTGCAAAAAATAGAGGATCAGATAATGTAACAAATGAATATTATGTGGTTACAGAAAGAAACCGATACCCCGCATTAAAAAGAATTTGTGATGCAAACCCTAATGTATATGGTATTGTATTTTGCAGAACAAAAAGAGAAACTGCTCAAGTTGCTGACAATTTAATTCAAGACGGATATAATGCCGATGCATTACACGGAGATTTATCTCAAGCACAACGTGATGGTGTTATGCAAAAATTCCGTAAAAAGAGTTTACAAATACTCGTAGCGACAGATGTTGCCGCACGTGGATTGGACGTGAATGAATTGACTCACGTAATCAACTACAAATTACCCGATCAAACTGAAGCTTATACTCACAGAAGCGGTAGAACTGGTAGAGCTGGAAACAAAGGAATTTCTATTGCATTGATTACGAATAAAGAAGTTGGTCGTTTGCGTCCAATCGAAAGAAAAATCAACAAGAAATTCATAAAAAAAGAAGTTCCTTCAGGTGAAGACATCTGTAAAAGTCAACTCTTTAGTTTGATTGAAAACGTGAAAGATACAGAAGTAAATCACGAGCAAATTGACACCTACCTAGATAGTATCTATGCGAGTCTTGAAGGACTAACTAGAGAAGAATTAATTCAAAAATTTGTATCTGTAGAATTCAATAAATTCTTAAAATACTATACAAATTCACGTGACTTAAACGAAGCAGAAAGAGGAAAATCTGACGAAAGAGGAAAATCTAGAGACGATGAAAATATGACACGTTTCTTTATCAACCTTGGTCGTAAAGATGATTTAAACCCTGGGAAGTTGATCGGATTGATTAACGATCAAGAAATCACAGACAATGTTGAGATTGGTCAAATTGAAATTTTAGATACATTCTCATTCTTTGAATTAGATAAAAACTTCACAGATGAAACGATTAGTTCATTTGAAGGTGCTGATTTTAATGGTAGAAACGTCAATGTAGAAATCACAGAAAAGAAAAAGCGTTCTGGTGGTGGACGTGGCAGACGAGACCGAAGAGGAGGTAGCGAAGAAAGAAGAGGACGCGGAAGACGTTACGAAGGTGGAAACAGATCAGACAGAAGAAATTCCGAAAGAAGAGAAGGAGGAAGATCAGATAGAAGCGACAGCAGAAGAAGAGAAGGAGGTTCAGACAGCAGATCTTCTGAAAGAAGAAGTTCTGACAGACCTGATAGATCAGACAGAAGTTCTGGATTCGGAAGAAGAAGAAACTAACAGCATAAAGTTGAAAATCATCCTCTTTACTATTTTGTAAAGAGGATTTTTTTTGAGTTATATTTTCAATAATAAAGTATCTTTGCAAAATGGGTAGAAAAAAGAAAAACTATATATTCGAAAACATCGAAGTAATCGATGCAGGAGCGAGAGGGAAGTCAATTGCAAAAGCTCCTGACGGCCGTGTTATATTCTTAACAAATGCAATTCCTGGTGATGTTGTAGACATCCAAACTGGAAGAAAAAGAAAAGCCTATTTTGAGGGCTCTGCAACAAAATTTCACAAATATTCAGACAAAAGAACTGAACCTAAATGTACACATTTTGAACACTGTGGTGGTTGTAAATGGCAACATATGAAATATGAGGATCAACTTTTTTACAAAGAAAAAGAAACTATCCAAAATCTACAACGAATTGGACACCTGGAATTAGAAAACATAACTCCAATCTTAGGTTGTGAAGAATCCTATTTCTACCGTAATAAAATGGAATTTTCTTTTTCAAGCAATCGCTGGCTGACCTATGAAGAAATAAATTCTGAAGAAGAAGTAGACAATAGGAATGCACTTGGTTTTCATATATCTGGAATGTGGGACAAAATATTAGATGTTGAAAAATGTTTTTTACAAGAAGACCCATCTAATGAAATCAGAAATGCTATCAAGGATTTTGCTATTTCTAATTCTATTGAATTCTATAACCCAAGAGAACAAGATGGCTTACTTAGAACTATGATGCTTAGAATCCTTTCTACGGGAGAGATTATGTTGGTCATCCAATTTTTTAAGGAGAATAAAGAAAAAAGAGAACTTCTTTTAAACTTTATAAAAGAAAGATTCCCTCAAATCACATCATTACAATACATCATAAATAGTAAAGGAAATGATTCAATCTATGACCAAGACATCATTCTTTTTGATGGTAGGGATCATATTTTTGAAGAGATGGAAGGATTAAGATTTAAAATCAATGCAAAGTCTTTCTATCAAACAAATTCAAAACAAGCATATGAACTTTATAAGATAACTCGGAATTTAGCAGGATTGACAGGCCAAGAACTTGTTTATGATTTATATACAGGTACTGGTACCATAGCACAATTTGTTGCGAAAAAAGCGAAAAAAGTAATTGGTGTAGAATCTGTTCCTGAAGCTATTCATGATGCTAAAGGAAATGCAAAACATAACAAGATTGACAATGTTGAATTTCATGTCGGTGACATGAAAGAGATTTTCACTTCAGAATTCATAGAACAGCACGGCAAACCAGATGTCATTATAACGGATCCACCAAGGGATGGGATGCACAAAAAGGTAGTAGAACAAATTTTAAAAATTACCCCAAAACGTATTGTATACGTCAGCTGCAATTCTGCTACTCAAGCAAGAGATTTAGCTCTAATGAAACATCGATACAAAATCGCTAATACTCAAGCGGTAGATATGTTTCCACAAACACATCATGTAGAAAACGTTGTCCTACTTGAATTAATATAAGCATTTATTAAAAAAGCCTAGTGAAATTTCACCAGGCTTTTTTTTAGAATACAATTCCTTTTAAAGAGTATCTAATTTCAACTTCGTCTCTTTTTGCTTATCATACATCTCGAGAATCTCGTACAAACCAATTAAAGTACTAAGCGTTCCTTCATTTTTAGGCCGAATTTCCAATGTCTTTTCAAAATATGGCAAAGCATCTTTGTACACCTCTTTTTGTTGCAAATTTAAAGCATCATACTTTTTAAAATTAGATAAATTCTTATTCATCTCTTCAATAATAGGCTTAGTTCTTTCTAAAATCGCAACACCAATATTATTATACGCATCAGCATAATCCGGTTTTAACTCCACAGCCTTTTTAAAAGCCATGATTGATTCATCAACATAACCTTGCTCTAATGTTAAAACACCAACGTTATAATACAACTGAGGGTCATTAGGTTTTATTGAGATAGCTTCTTTTAATCCCGCTAAGAATTTTTCATTATCTCCTAACTTATAATAAATATTCGCTTCACTTATCACCAAAGTATAATCATTTGGAAATGACTTTTTAGCTTCTGCTATTGCATTTAATGCTCCTTTTTCATCTCCTTTAGCAATATAACTCAATGCAATATTTTTGGCAATATCTCCGGTTCTAGATTCCGTTTGGATAACCTCTGGTGAATACGCTGTTTTTAAAATAACTGCATTATCCATATCTTTTTTATTCGCATAATAAATGAACTCATCATTTATTTTACTTTTTGCTCTATATTGAGTCGCAATCCCGGTGTAACCAATATCCAAAAGTATTTGATAAAGCTCAATCGCACGAGTATAGTTTTTGTTATAAAAAGAAGAAAGAGCCGCATTATCCAAAAACGACGTATCCAATTTACTTAAAGTATAAACCATTTCAAACTCCTCGCTAGCCTCTTTAAACTTTTTGGATTTGTATTTATTTGAACCGGATTTGGCATATTTTTGAACCAATTTTAATAACTTATTCTCTGCTTCTTTAAGATATTTATCTGCTCCTGATTTCTTCTCAAACGCAATCAACTCTTGAAATGCTAAAGCAGATAATTTATCTTTTTCAGTTACTTGAATCGCATCCATTGCATGCACCGTATGCTTTGTTTTCCCTGAATTCCCTTTACCTTTCTTTCCTTTTTTCTTTGCGTTTCCGGAACTGTCAGGAACTATTATCTTTTTAACCTCTCCTGAATTCCCATAAATTGACATCGCATTTAAGTAATAATACTTTTCTTTTAACTTGTCATCGGCAGATACCAGAAGAGGCTCTACTTCTTTTAACTGTTGAATGGCAGCCTCGTATTCTTTCTTTTTAAAAGATTTTTCTGCCAATTTTAACTCCTTTTTTTGAGCAAACACTGAGACACTAAATACAAGCATCAACAGTACGTTTAATTTACGTATCATATATATTTTTTAGTGATTAATCTTCAAAATTTTGGTTGTCTTTTAAATCAATAGCCTCAACACTCTCAGAATCAATAACTTCATTTCCAGAAACGATTTCCTCAACTTCCTCTTCCTCATGCATGACTTTTGCAACTGCAGCGATAGAATCGTTTCCTTTTATATTAATCAATTTTACACCTTGAGTTGCTCTACCCATGACTCTCAAACCATTCACAGCAAGACGAATAGTAATCCCTGATTTGTTAATAATCATTAAATCATCTTCATCTGTAACATTTTTGATTGCAACGACATCACCCGTTTTTTCGGAAATATTTAAAGTCTTTACACCTTTACCCCCTCTATTCGTGATTCTATAATCTTCCAAGTTAGATCTCTTTCCATACCCCTTCTCAGAAACCACAAGAATATTACTTTCCATATCATTAACAGCTACCATCCCAACAACTTCATCATTTTTATGAGCCAACGTAATTCCACGTACCCCTGAAGCACCGCGTCCCATAGGCCTAGTTTTCTCTTCTTCAAAACGAATAGATTTACCTGATCTCAAAGCCAACATTACTTGACTATCTCCAGTTGTGAGTTTTGCTTCCAACAATTCATCTCCATCTTTAATAGTGATCGCGGCTATTCCGTTAGCTCTCGGTCTTGAATATTGCTCTAATAGAGTCTTTTTAACTTGACCTTTCTTAGTAGCCATAATGATAAAATGGTTATTAATATACTCTTGATCTTTTAAATCCTGAGTCACCAAAAACGCTTTTACTTTGTCGTCATTCTCAATATTGATTAAATTCTGCAAAGCACGACCCTTCGCTACTTTTCCACCTTCTGGTATTTCGTAAACACGCATCCAAAACACTTTCCCTTTTTGGGTAAAAAACATCATATATTGATGATTCGTAGCAACAAATAAATGCTCTAAGAAGTCTTCACTTCTTGTTGAGACACCTTTTTGACCTCTACCTCCTCTATTTTGAGTCTTGTATTCTGACAATAAAGTTCTCTTAACATATCCTGCATGAGAAATAGTTACTACAACTTGAGAGTCTGGAATCATATCCTCAATTCTCATATCAGCTCCACCATATTCTATTTGAGATCTTCTTTCATCACCATATTTATCTCTCACTTCAGTAAGCTCCTCTTTAATGATGGACATTCTTCTAGGCTCATTAGCTAAGATATCTTTTAAATCACTTATTAACAACATGATATCATTGTATTCAGTTCTTAACTTATCCTGTTCTAAACCTGTCAACTGGCGCAAACGCATCTCTACGATTGCTTTTGCTTGAATCTCTGTAAGATCAAATCTTTTTATTAAGTTAGCTCTTGCCTCATCTGCATTTCCTGATCCTTTGATTATTGCAATAACCTCGTCAATATTATCACTTGCAATAATTAAGCCTTCCAAGATATGAGCCCTAGCTTCCGCCTTCTTTAGTTCAAATTCAGTTCTTCGAACGACAACCTCATGTCTATGCTCAACAAAATGATGAATCATATCTTTCAAATTCAACATTTCAGGTTTCCCATTTACCAGTGCAATATTATTCACACTAAAAGAAGTCTGAAGCGAAGTGTATTTGAATAATTTATTCATTACAATATTAGGAATCGCATCACGTTTTAGCACATACACAATACGCATCCCTGTTCTATCAGATTCGTCACGAATATTTGCGATACCTTCAAGTCTTTTTTCATTCACTAACTCAGCAGTCTTTTTAATCATCTCTGCTTTGTTAATCTGATAAGGGATTTCGGACACAATGATACAATCTCTCCCCTTAACTTCTTCAAAAGAAGCTTTTGCTCGCATTACAACTCTACCTCTTCCTGTATGAAACGCTTCTTTAATACCTTCGGTACCGTAAAGCACTCCTCCTGTAGGAAAATCTGGCGCTTTAATGTGTTCCATTAAAGCATCAATGTTTATGTCTCTGTTATCTATGTATGCAATAGTTCCATTAACAACTTCCGTAAGGTTATGCGGAGGCATGTTAGTTGCCATCCCGACCGCAATACCAGAAGCACCATTAACCAATAAATTTGGAATACGAGTTGGTAATACCGTTGGCTCTTTTAAGGTATCATCAAAATTCAATTTATGGTCTACCGTATCTTTTTCAATATCTGCCATCATATCTTCAGATATCTTTTTCATCCTAACCTCTGTATAACGCATTGCTGCCGGGCTATCACCATCTACAGATCCAAAATTCCCTTGACCGTCAACCATCATATAACGAACACTCCAATCTTGAGCCATACGAACCATCGCATCATATACAGAGGTATCACCATGTGGGTGAAACTTCCCTAATACCTCACCGACAATTCTTGCTGACTTTTTATAAGATCCGGTCGCTTTAATACCTAACTCATGCATTCCAAACAAGACTCTTCGATGTACTGGTTTCAGACCATCCCTTACATCAGGTAATGCTCTTGAAACAATCACTGACATTGAATAATCAATGTAAGCCGATTTCATTTGCTCTTCAATATTGATAGGTATCAACTTATCCCCGTCTGCCATAAATATATGTTTAGTTTTTACTTTGTTTTTTTCTGAATAGCAAGATACAATTTTTACACTTTTAGACAAGATATACCGCTCTATCATTTGATCCGAGTTATTAACATTCTAAAGAGGTTTTCAAAACCCTTTATCCAACTGAAAATCAGTGATTTTTTTTATAAAAAAATGTTAATAATCCATTTATTCAACTAAAATCAATAGCAATTTGTAATTTCTTAATAAAAATTCTACTAAATTTACCTAAATCAAATTAAAAACTATGGACGATAATTTCTCACAAAAAGTAAAAGATGTTATAGGATACAGCAAAGAGGAAGCTTTAAGACTGAGCCATGATTTTATAGGTACTGAACATTTAGTTTTAGGGATCCTCAGAAAGGCTGAAGGGAAAGCTATTGACATAATGACTGCATTAAACACCAATTTAGACTATCTTAAGAAAAAAATAGAAGGCTTAAACCCCGCAGAACCGAATATTAAAGAAGATGCCTACAATAAAAAACTGCACCTAACTAGACAAGCGGAAAAAGCATTAAAAACAACTTTTCTCGAAGCAAAACTATATCAAGACACTGCTGTAAATACAGCACATCTCTTGTTGTGTATCTTGCGTAATGAAAATGACCCAACCACAAAATTATTGAATAATTTTGAGATTAGTTATAATGATGTTAAATCACTTTTTAAGGAACTTGAAAACAATTCGGAAAAACTCAATGAATTACCATCTTCTGAGTCTAATCAAGATGATGACTTCTCAGACGAAAAACAAAATCCGTTTAATCCGAAACCGTCAACAGACAAATCATCGAGAAAATCAAAAACTCCTGTTTTAGACAACTTCGGTAGAGATTTGACTGCTATGGCAGAAAATCAAACATTAGATCCTGTAGTTGGTAGAAAAGCAGAAATTGAGCGCGTATCTCAAATATTAAGCAGAAGAAAGAAAAACAATCCCATGTTAATTGGTGAACCCGGTGTTGGAAAATCGGCAATCGCTGAAGGTCTAGCGCTGCGAATTGTTCAACGAAAAGTCTCAAGAATATTATTCAACAAACGAATCATATCTCTAGACCTAGCTAGTTTGGTGGCAGGAACAAAATACCGTGGTCAATTTGAGGAGCGAATGAAAGCCCTAATGAATGAATTAGAAAAAAACCCTGAGATTATATTATTTATTGACGAAATTCATACAATAGTAGGAGCTGGAGGTGCAACAGGCTCATTGGATGCATCAAACATGCTAAAACCAGCATTAGCTAGAGGTGAAATTCAATGTATAGGAGCGACAACCTTAGATGAATATAGACAAAACATAGAGAAAGATGGGGCCCTAGAAAGACGTTTCCAAAAAATTATAGTAGAACCAACCTCTATAGAGGAAACCGTACAGATACTTCATAATATCAAAGAAAAATATGAAGACCATCATAATGTACTGTATACCGAGGACGCCATTGAAGCCTGCGTAAAACTCACTAATAGATACATGACAGACAGATTTCTGCCAGACAAAGCGATTGACGCCTTAGACGAGGCTGGCTCTAGAATTCACATAACAAATATTGTAGTTCCAGAACAAATCCTCGAATTAGAAAAAAAACTTGAGGCGATAAAAACAAGCAAAACAAATGCTGTAAATCGTCAAAAATATGAAGAAGCTGCAAAACTACGTGATGATGAAAAAAACATCGAAGCAGCACTTAAATCAGCTCAAAATCAATGGGAAGAAGCTTCAAAAGAAAACAAACAAATTGTTACAGAAGACAACGTTGCAGAAGTAGTTTCAATGATGACAGGAATACCTGTCAACAAAGTTGCTGAAGCTGAAACGAATCGACTAGGAGAACTACCTGATAAAATAAAAAACAAGGTTATCGGGCAAAACGAAGCTGTTTCAAAAGTTGTGAAGGCCATACAACGTAACAGAATAGGACTAAAAGACCCAAACAAACCTATCGGATCATTTATATTTCTCGGATCTACAGGTGTTGGGAAAACACAATTAGCAAAAATTTTGGCCAACGAATTATTTGATTCGAGTGACTCATTAATCAGAATTGATATGAGTGAATACATGGAAAAGTTCTCAATATCACGATTAATAGGTGCACCTCCTGGATATGTTGGATATGAAGAGGGAGGTCAATTAACAGAAAAGGTAAGAAGAAAACCCTATGCTGTGGTGCTACTTGATGAAATCGAAAAAGCGCATCCTGATGTATTTAACATGCTACTACAGGTACTTGATGAAGGTTTTGTTACCGATAGCTTGGGTAGAAAAATTGATTTTAGAAATACTATCATTATCATGACTTCAAACATTGGAGCACGACAACTAAAGGACTTTGGTGCTGGCGTGGGTTTTGGTACAGCTTCAAAAACAAAACAAGCAAAAAATCACGCGAAAGGAATCATTGAAAATGCTCTTAAAAAATCATTTGCTCCAGAGTTTTTAAACAGAATCGATGATGTGATTATTTTTAATTCTTTAGAAAGAGAAGATATTCATAAAATCATCACTTTGGAATTAAAAAAGCTATTAGACCGTGTATCACAACTAGGATACAAACTGGAATTAAGCGAAGAAGCTAAAGACTATATTGCTGAAAAAGGATTCGACAAAAATTATGGAGCAAGACCTCTAAAAAGAGCTATTCAAAAATATATTGAAGATACACTCGCAGAAGAAATTGTAAATTCAAAACTAAACGAAGGAGATTTTATCGTAATGAATCTCGACAAGGAAACAAATGAACTTACGATTACAATAGAGAAAAATAAAGAAATCATTGAATAAAAAAAAAAGAGCCTTAAAAGGCTCTTTTTTTTAAAAAACGATTAAATAATTTGATTTAACATAGCTCCTAAACTATGATTCCCAAAATTTTCAATATTCTTACAATCAAATACCAAAACTTCACCATAAAGTTTTAATCTCCTTATTTCAATATCCGATAAAGCAACAAAACTAGTCTCAGACATCACGACAAACTTCTGTCCTTTCTTATTTGTTATTTGCGTAATCTCCGCAACATAAGCTGATACTTGCTCTTCAGAGATAAGGAACACCTCTCTTCCTGTCTTTCTCAACTGACTTAAAACCAATTTCCTGTCTTTTTTATCAGCAATTAAGCTAGAAGCGAGAAAAACAAAATCGTTAGAAATTTTCAGCATTGAAGAAGTTAACAATACAGGTGAACCATCCGAAAAACTAGCTCTAAAAATTATTGGAGTAAATTCAAGTTCTTCACAAAACTCAATAAATAATTCTTCATCACATTTAGTAGACAAAGAAGCATATGCAACTAAGCATTTTCTATCCAAAACTACCGCACCTAAGCCTTCGAGAAAAAAACCTTCTGTTTCGGCCTCAGTAAAATCAACAACACTATTCACTATAAAATTATGAGATTCCAAAAGATCAAAAACAAGATCACATCTTTCTTTTTGTCTTACTATATCAGACATAGGATACACTGAAACGATTCCATTTGGATGAAATGAAATCCAATCACAACTTCGTAAGTAATTATTACTGACATCAACAACATCTAGTGACAAAAACAAAAAACGAATATCACGGGATTGAAAGACATTCACGATATTCTTAAATTCGTCAATTAGATTTAAATCATGACCTATAGGATTCACAACAAGAAAACTATCCATCAAATTATAACTTTTAACTAGTGAAAAAGAAAAACCCCATAGGAATGTCTATGGGGATAAAATAACTATACAATTTTATCTATTTTGTATCTCATTGAACTCTCTTAAAGTTGCTCCCGTATAAAGTTGACGAGGACGCCCAATAGGCTCATGCTTAATTCTCATTTCTTTCCATTGAGCAATCCACCCTGGCAGTCTACCAAGGGCAAACATTACTGTAAACATTTCAACAGGAACTCCTAAAGCACGGTAAATGATACCCGAATAAAAATCTACATTTGGATACAGGTTACGAGATTTAAAGTACTCATCATTCAATGCAACACTTTCCAATCCTTTAGCTATTTTCAAGACAGGATCATCGATTCCTAAATCAGATAAAACTTCTTCCGCAGCAACTTGAATAATCTTTGCTCTAGGATCAAAATTTTTATAAACCCTATGACCAAACCCCATTAATCGGAAAGGATCATTTTTATCCTTTGCTTTGGCAATATATTTATTATAGTCTCCTCCATCATTTTTAATATCCTCTAACATTTCAATTACCGCTTGATTTGCACCTCCGTGCAAAGGTCCCCATAAAGCACAAATCCCAGCAGAAATTGAAGCAAACAAGCCTGCATGTGAAGAACCAACAATTCTAACTGTTGATGTAGAACAATTTTGTTCATGGTCTGCATGGAGAATCAAAAGCTTATCAAGAGCATTCAATACGACAGGATTTGCTTTAAATTCACAGTTAGGTTGAGAAAACATCATCTTGTACATATTCTCTACATATCCCATATTAACGTTTCCATAATCTAAAGGCAAACCTTGTTTTTTACGTAAAGTCCATGCAGCTAACACAGGAAATTTCGCTAACAATTTAACGATTGCATCATACATATCCTCACGAGACTCAATATTCACAGATTCTGGATTAAATGCGATCAAAGAGCTTGTTAACGCCGAAACAACTCCCATTGGATGCGCTGATTTTGGAAAACCATCTAATATCTTCTTAATATCCTCATCTACCAATGACTCAGCCAAAATATCATCATGAAATTTCTTAAGCTCGGTTACTGTTGGCAATTCACCAAAAATCAATAAATAGGAAGTTTCTAAAAAATTAGATTTATTTGCCAATTCTTCAATTGAATACCCCCTATATCTTAAAATTCCTTTTTCTCCATCTAAAAATGTAACAGCACTCTCACATGAACCCGTATTTTTATATCCTGAATCTAACGTTATAACTCCCTCAGTAGCGGTTCTTAAAGATTTAATATCAATCGCTGTTTCATTTTCACTTCCCTGTAACAAAGGGAATTCATATTCTTTACCGTTTACTTGTAGTTTCGCTGTTTCAGACATATTTAAATTGTTTTAAAAAATCTTAGATTTTATTTCCAAGAGATGCAAATTTACATAATTTAGCTTGTTTTTTATATAAATAAATTCAGAATAAAAACATAATATTATTAAGAATTTAATAATTAATGAATGTTAACTATTAAAATAGTTATGGTAAACAAATGTATTTTAAAGAATCATAGCGAAAACAATAATTTACACAAAAAAATTTCGTCTTATTAGATAAAAAAAAACCGATTTCCATTAGAAATCGGTTTTTAAAAAGATAAGAACAATTTTAGCTTAATTTAAAAGCATTGTTTTGAGGATAATAAGCTTGTTCCTCAAGTTCTTCTTCAATTCTTAATAATTGATTGTACTTAGCCATACGATCTGAACGCGAGGCAGAACCTGTCTTAATCTGACCTGTATTTAAAGCCACTGCCAAATCCGCAATAGTATTATCCTCAGTTTCACCTGATCTATGTGACATAACAGAAGTAAATCCAGCATTTTTAGCCATATTTACTGCAGCAATTGTTTCTGTTAGTGTTCCAATTTGATTTACTTTGATTAGAATAGAGTTTGCAATACCTTCCTCTACACCTTTAGAAAGACGTTCAACATTAGTAACGAATAAATCATCACCAACCAATTGAACTTTATCTCCAATTTTTTCAGTTAGATATTTCCATCCCTCCCAGTCATTTTCATCCATACCGTCTTCAATAGAAATAATAGGATATTTACTAGATAGTTCCGCTAAATAATCAGCCTGTTCCTCAGAAGTCCTAACCGCTCCATTATCACCTTCGAATTTCGCATAGTTATATTTTCCATCTTCAAAGAATTCCGCTGCCGCACAATCCAAAGCTAACATAACTTCTTCTCCAGGTTTATATCCTGCTTTTTCAACTGCTAATAAAACAGTCTCGATTGCATCCTCAGTACCCTCAAAAGTAGGTGCAAATCCACCTTCGTCACCAACAGCAGTGCTAAGACCACGATCATGAAGCAATTTAGCAAGGTTATGGAAAATTTCAGAACCCATTTTTAAGGCTTCTGAAAAAGTTTTTGCCATTACAGGCATAATCATAAACTCTTGAAAAGCTATAGGTGCATCTGAATGTGAACCACCATTTACAATGTTCATCATAGGTACTGGTAACGTATTAGCGCTCACACCTCCGATATAACGATACAATGGCTGATTTAATTCATTTGCTGCAGCTTTAGCTACTGCTAAAGAAACTCCCAAAATAGCATTAGCTCCTAATTTAGCTTTATTCGGAGTACCATCTAAATCGATCATCGCTTGATCAATTGAATTTTGCTCAAACACAGAATAACCTAATAATTCTTCTGCTATAGTAGAATTTACGTTATGTACAGCATTCAAAACACCTTTACCCATGTAATCCGATCCACCGTCTCTTAATTCAACCGCTTCATGTTCACCAGTGGAAGCTCCTGAAGGAACCGCTGCTCTACCTAATACTCCGTTTTCTGTAATAACATCTACTTCTACAGTAGGGTTTCCTCTTGAGTCAAAAATCTGACGTGCATGAATGCTTATAATTACGCTCATTTTATATATGTTTAAATTTATTCATTATTACTTCAAAAGTACAAAAGGACTTATGAATAGTTTTACAAATCTAATTAATCTCCTATAACGTATTCGTAGAACAGAAAACAATACATCCAGTCCTCAAAAAACGCGATATGGAAAACAAATTAATCTTATTTTTTTAAATTGTCAATAAATTGGTCAAATAAATACGAAGAATCATGAGGACCAGGATTTGCTTCAGGATGATATTGAACAGAAAAACAATTTTTATCATTAACCTTTATACCTGCAATAGTATTATCGTTCAAATGTATATGAGTTACTGAAACCGTATCACTATTATCTAAGGATGCACGATCAATAACAAATCCATGATTCTGAGAAGTAATTTCACCCTTTCCAGTAATTAGATTTTTAACAGGGTGGTTAATCCCTCTATGACCATTATGCATTTTCTTTGTCGACAAACCTTGTGAAATTCCAATAACCTGATGACCTAGACAAATCCCAAACAATGGAAGATTTTCTTCGATAATCTGTGCTGCTACTTTTTGTGCATTCTTTAATGGTTCAGGATCTCCAGGTCCATTGGACAAAAAATAACCATCAGGACTGAATGCTTTCAAGTCATCAAATGAAGCCGTATTCGGAAAAATTTTAATATAACAATCTCTATTTGCCAAATTCCTGAGAATATTCGTCTTAATACCCAAATCTAAGGCAGAAATCTTATACGTAGCATTTTCATTCCCATAAAAATAAGGTTCGTTTGTAGAAACAGTTGATGCTAGATCGAGTCCATTCATATTTGGAACCGATTTTAACTGAGATTTTAATTCCTCAATATTAGTAACCTCTGTAGAGACCACAGCATTCATAGCGCCTTTATCTCTAATATAACTAACTAATGCCCTAGTATCGACATCAGTAATCGCTAATAAATTATGCTTTTTCAAATACTCTTGTAACGATTCATTCGATCGGTCACGTGAAAAAGGAAAACTAAAATTACGACAAATTAAACCTGCGATTTTGATTCCATTAGATTCAACTTCATCTTCGTTAACTCCATAATTACCAATATGTGCATTGGTAGTAACCATCAATTGACCTGAATAAGAAGGATCCGTAAAGATCTCTTGGTAACCAGTCATTCCAGTATTGTAACAGACTTCTCCAAATGAAGATCCTTCGATACCAACCGATTTACCTTCAAAGATAGTTCCGTCCTCTAATAATACAATTGCTCTTTTTAAATTTTTATAATTCATATATATTCGATCTACGTTCGTTGAAATTAATATTCAACTAAAAAATTAAGGTGAATTTTTTATTGCGCAAAGATAATAAATACGCGCTAATTTTATATGGGGTACATAAAAAAAGGATAAACTAAAAAATAGTTTATCCTTTCCAAACATGTTATTCCATAACACATATTAATCATTAGAAGATTTTGCATCTTCTGCAACAGTCTCTACAGTTGTATCCGACTTTTTCTTCCCTCTACGAGTTGTCTTTTTCTTCTTAGCGCCATTAGGATTGTAGATTTCATTATAATCAACCAATTCTACCATGCACATAGAAGCATTATCTCCTTGACGGTTTCCTAGTTTAATAATTCTAACATATCCTCCTGGACGGTCTGCAACCTTCACTGCTACTTCTTTAAATAATTCAGTAACTGAAAATTTATTTCTCAAAACTGAAAATACCAATCTACGGTTATGCGTAGTATCACTCTTCGATTTTGTAATAATAGGTTCAACAAATTGACGTAAAGCTTTTGCTTTTGCCTCAGTTGTATTAATACGTTTGTGTTCTATTAATGAACAAGCCATATTAGCCAACATTGACTTTCTATGTGCAGTTTGTCTACCTAAATGGTTGAATTTTTTTCCGTGTCTCATGACTTTTGTTTTTAGCTCTCATCTTGCTCAACTTAATTTAAGGAGCAAAAATATGAGAGATTAATCTTTATCTAATTTGTATTTACTTAAGTCCATACCGAAATTTAAACCTTTAACATGGACCAATTCATCCAATTCTGTCAAAGATTTCTTTCCAAAATTACGGAATTTCATCAAGTCATTTTTGTTGAAAGATACCAAATCCCCTAGAGTTTCAACTTCTGCAGCTTTCAAACAGTTCAAAGCTCTCACTGATAAATCCATATCGATTAACTTCGTTTTCAACAACTGACGCATGTGTAATGATTCTTCATCATATGTTTCAGTCTGTGCAATTTCGTCTGCCTCTAAAGTAATTCTCTCATCAGAGAACAACATAAAGTGGTGAATCAAAATTTTTGCAGCTTCTGTTAAAGCATCTTTTGGGTTTATAGAACCATCTGTAACGATATCAAAAACTAATTTTTCATAATCAGTTTTTTGTTCTACACGGTAATTTTCTACAGCATATTTTACATTCTTAATAGGAGTGTAAATAGAATCTGTAAAAATAGTACCTACAGGCACATTTACCTTTTTATTCTCTTCAGCAGGAACGAAGCCTCTACCTTTTTCGATAGTGATTTCCATATCAAAAGTAACATTGCTTTCCAAGTTACAGATAACAAGATCTGGATTTAACACTTGAAAACCTGAGGTAAACTTTTGGATATCTCCAGCAGTAATTTGCTCTTGTCCCGAAACTGAAATAGAAACTATTTCTCTATCAGTATCTTCAATTTGATTCTTAAAACGAACTTGTTTAAGATTAAGGATAATTTCAGTAACATCTTCCACAACTCCTTCTATAGTAGAGAATTCATGCTCAACACCCTCTTTTCTTAAGGATGTAATTGCAAAACCTTCTAAAGAAGAAAGTAAAACTCTTCTCAATGCGTTACCTACTGTTAAACCAAAACCTGGTTCTAAAGGTCTAAACTCAAATCTACCTTGAAAATCAGTAGATTCAATCATTATTACTTTGTCGGGTTTCTGAAAATTTAAAATTGCCATAGTTTAACGGGTGTCAAAAATTATTTAGAGTATAACTCTACTATTAGTTGTTCTTTGATGTTCTCAGGAATTTGAAGTCTTTCCGGTACTGAAACAAAAGTTCCTTGTTTCGTATCTGAATTCCAAGACAACCACTCGTATACATTACTATTACCAGCTAACGAATCTTCAATAGCTACTAAAGATTTAGACTTTTCTCTAACAGCAACTACATCTCCAGGTTGTAAGTTATATGAAGGAATGTTCAATATTTCACCATTAACAGTAATATGTCTATGCGACACCAATTGACGTGCTCCTCTACGAGAGTTTGAAATTCCCATTCGGAAAACAACATTATCTAAACGAGATTCGCATAATTGTAATAATACCTCTCCAGTAATACCTTTACTGTTTGATGCTTTCTTAAACAAGTTACTGAATTGACGCTCTAATATTCCATAAGAATATTTTGCCTTTTGTTTTTCTTGCAATTGCATTGCGTATTCAGATTTTTTACCTCTACGTCTTGCATTACCATGTTGCCCTGGAGGGTAATTCCTTTTTTCAAAAGATTTATCATCTCCGAAAATCGCTTCTCCAAACTTACGAGCAATTTTAGTTTTTGGTCCTGTATATCTTGCCATTTCTTATTGTTTTATAATTAGGGACTGTGAATTAAGGCGAACTCCTTCGACAATCAAATTCCTAATCAAGTTTAAAATTATTTATACTCTACGTCTTTTTGGTGGACGACAACCATTATGAGGAATAGGTGTTACGTCGATAATTTCAGTAACTTCAATTCCATTGTTATGCAACGTTCTGATCGCAGACTCACGTCCATTACCAGGTCCTTTTACATAAACTTTTACTTTTCTTAATCCAGCCTCATGAGCAACTTTTGCACAATCTTCTGCAGCTGTTTGAGCAGCATATGGAGTATTCTTTTTAGAACCTCTAAATCCCTGCTTACCGGCAGATGACCAAGAAATAACGTCTCCTTTTTTATTTGTTAAAGAAATAATGATGTTGTTAAATGAAGCCGTGATGTGCGCTTCACCCACAGACTCAACAATAACCTTACGCTTTTTTGAATTTGATTTAGCCATAATTTATAGTTATTATTTAGTAGCTTTCTTTTTGTTAGCTACAGTTTTTCTTTTACCTTTTCTTGTTCTAGAGTTATTTTTAGTTCTTTGTCCTCTTAATGGAAGACCAGATCTATGACGAATTCCTCTGTAACATCCGATGTCCATCAAACGCTTAATGTTCAATTGCGTTTCTGAACGTAATTCACCTTCAATAGTGAATGTTCCTGCTTGTTCACGGATCGCTCCAATTTGCTCATCCGTCCAATCTTGAACTTTGATGCTTTCATCTACTCCTGCGTTCGCTAAAATTTCTTTAGCTCTACTGCTACCAATTCCAAAAATATAAGTTAAAGAAATAACTCCTCTTTTGTTTTTTGGTATGTCAATTCCTGCTATTCTTGCCATAACTTACCCTTGTCTTTGTTTGAATCTAGGATTCTTTTTGTTGATTACATATAATCTGCCTTTTCTACGCACAATCTTGCACTCGGCACTTCTCTTTTTTATTGATGCTCTTACTTTCATCGTATAATATTTTAGTATCTATAAGTAATTCGAGCCTTAGATAAATCATAAGGACTCATTTCTAACTTCACTTTATCGCCTGGTAACAATTTGATATAATGCATACGCATTTTACCAGATATATGAGCGGTAACGATATGACCGTTCTCAAGTTCTACTCTAAACATTGCATTCGACAATGCTTCAGTAATTGTTCCGTCTTGTTGTATTGCAGCTTGTTTAGCCATATTACAAGGATGATTTTCTTTTATTTCCTACTTTCATTAAACCATCATAGTGACTGTTTAATAAGTAAGAGTTAATTTGTTGAATAGTATCGATAGCCACACCAACCATAATGATTAATGATGTACCTCCGTAGAATAAAGCCCAATTTTGTTGAATTCCAAATTGAACCGCAATTGCAGGCAAAATTGCTAACAACGCTAAGAACAAAGAACCTGGAAATGTAATACGTGATAAGATTGAATCCAATCTTTCAGCAGTTTCATGACCTGGTCGAATTCCAGGAATGAATCCCCCACTACGCTTTAAATCATCAGCCATTTTATTTGTTGGAATTGTTATTGCAGTATAAAAATAACTAAAAACAATAATCAACACGGCAAACAAAACATTGTATCCCAATCCATTCATATCAGAAAAACTAGCTCCAATCGCTTGAAAAGAACCTTCTGCTTTTTGAGCTAATGCCCCAGGAATAAACATAATTGCTTGTGCAAAAATGATAGGCATAACACCAGCTGAATTTAATTTTAACGGAATGTATTGTCTTGTACCTTCGACATCCTTAACATCTCCCACTACAGTTCTTCTCGCATATTGAACCGCAATTCTACGAACTGCTGTTACCAATAAGACTGAAGCTAGGATTACTAAGAACCAAACAACAATTTCTAACAATATCATCATTACTCCACCTGCACCTCCACTAGCTGTTTTAGAAGCCAACTCTTGTGCAAAAGATGAAGGGAAACGAGCGATAATACCAATCATAATCAATAACGAAATACCGTTACCTATTCCTTTATCAGTAATTCTCTCTCCTAACCACATAGCAAATACGGTACCTGACATCAAAAGAATCATAGAAGAGAACCAAAAGAATCCAGAACCAACAACTGCATCTGCCACAAAAGCAGATTCCGGCAAAATAGAAGCCATGTTAGTAATGTAAGCAGGCCCTTGCACTAAAGTAATTCCTATAGTCAACCAACGTGTAATTTGTGTAGTTTTCTTTCTTCCACTCTCTCCATCTTTTTGGAGCTTCTGTAAGTAAGGAACCGCAATTCCCATTAACTGAACTACAATTGAAGCGGAAATATATGGCATAATCCCTAGAGCCATAATAGATGCCCTAGAAAAAGCCCCTCCTGTAAATGCATTTAACAAACCTAACAGACCTCCATCTGCTTGATTTTCTAAAGCTGTCAACTGAGTAGGGTCAATTCCAGGAAGAGGAATCTGAGCCATAAAACGGTAAACGGCCATTAAACCAAGAGTTAAAAGAATCTTATTTCTAAGCTCTTCTATTTTCCAAATGCTCTGTAAAGCTTCTATAAAATTTTTCATTTACTAAATCTTTCTTATAAAGTTACTGCTGTACCACCTGCTGCTTCAATTGCCGCTTTGGCAGATGCAGTAAATTTGTGAGCAGTAATGTTCAACTTTGCTTTCAACTCTCCACGACCTAATATCTTTACCAAGTCATTTTTATGAGCCAAACGAGATTCTATTAAAGAAGCCAAATCCACAGTTTCTGTGATCTTACCAGCTTCTAAAAACTCTTGCAATTTATCAAGATTGATACCTTGATACTCTTTACGATTAATATTTGTAAATCCAAACTTAGGAACACGTCTCTGTAATGGCATTTGACCACCCTCAAATCCAATTTTTCTTGAATATCCCGAACGTGATTTTTGTCCATTATGTCCTCTAGTTGCAGTTCCACCTTTACCAGAACCTTCACCTCTTGCTATTCTCTTACCCTTTTTAACTGAACCAGCTGCGGGTTGTAAGTTACTTAAACTCATTACGTGAATATGTTTATTTAATTTCCTCAACGGAAATTAAGTGATTAACTTTATTTACCATACCAAGTATCGATGCTGAAGCCTCATGTTCTACAACTTGATTCAACTTACGCAACCCTAAGGCAACTAAAGTTTTCTTTTGAGAGCCTTCGCGTCTGATTTGGCTTTTTACTTGTTTTATTTTAATTTTTCCCATCGTCCTTCGATTTAACCGTTAAAAACTTTATCTAAAGAAACTCCTCTTTGCTTAGCAACCGTTTGAGCACTACGCAATTGTAACAATGCATCGAAAGTTGCTTTTACAACATTGTGAGCGTTAGAAGAACCCTGAGATTTTGATAATACATCATGAACTCCTACTGAATCTAATACCGCACGTACAGCTCCACCAGCAATCACCCCAGTACCATGGGAAGCAGGCTTCAAGAACACTCTTGCTCCACCAAATTTACCTTTTTGTTCATGAGGCAAAGTAGCGTTAATAATTGGTATTCTCACTAAATTTTTCTTAGCGTCTTCAATTGCTTTAGCGATTGCTGAGGCAACATCTTTAGACTTTCCTAAACCATGACCTACAACTCCATCTCCATTTCCAACAACAACAATTGCAGAAAATCCGAATGCGCGTCCACCTTTAGTTACCTTAGTCACCCTGTTAACACCTACTAAGTGATCAACAAGTTCTAAACCACTTGGCTTAACTAATTCTACGTTTTTATATTTTTGATACATACTTTAATTCTTAAAATTTTAAACCAGCTTCTCTAGCTGCTTCAGCTAATGCCTTAACTCTTCCGTGGTATAAAAATCCATTTCTATCAAAAGAAACAGTTCCAATATTTACTGCGATTGCTTTTTCCGCAACAGCTTTTCCAACTTTAGTAGCTACTTCGGATTTAGATCCTTTAGCGTCAACCCCTTTATCTCTAGATGACACAGAAACTAGGGTAGTTCCCGCAACGTCATCCACAATTTGAGCATAGATTTCTTTGTTACTTCTGTAAACAGAAAGACGTGGTCTTGCTGAAGTACCTGAAACAACTTTTCTTATTCTAGACTTAATTCTTTGTCTTCTTTCAAGCTTTGATAATGCCATAATATATTTTCTATAAATTATGCAGATTTACCTGCTTTTCTTCTTAATTCTTCTCCAACAAACTTAACTCCTTTTCCTTTGTATGGCTCAGGTCTTCTGAATCCACGAATCTTAGCAGCTACTTGACCTACTAACTGTTTATCAAAAGAAGTTAATTTTACGATTGGATTTTTACCTTTCTCAGACACCGTTTCGATTTTCACTTCTGGAGCGATGTCTATAACAATATTATGAGAGAAGCCTAAAGCTAAATCTAACTTTTGTCCTTGATTGGAAGCTCTATAACCTACACCTACCAACTCTAATTCTTTCGTAAACCCTTTGGCTACGCCTTCAATCATATTACTAATCAAAGACCTATACAATCCATGATTTGCTCTATCAACCTTACTATCTGATGGTCTTTCAACGACTATCGTATCTTCTTCTTGTTTTACTGTGATACCCCCCTTAATAACTTGAGACAACTCACCTAATTTACCTTTTACAGTAACTAAGTTATCTGCGATAGTAACGGTCACACCTTCTGCAATTGCTATTGGGTTTTTTCCTATTCTTGACATAATACTATCTCTTTATTAATAAACGTAACATAAAACCTCACCTCCAACATTCTCTTGACGCGCTTTCTTATTCGTCATCACACCTTTCGAAGTTGAAACAATAGCTATACCTAAACCATTCAATACACGTGGCATCTCAGATGCATTTACATATTGCCTTAGTCCTGGTGTACTAATACGTTCTAATTTTTTAATTACTGACTCTTTCGAATCAGCATCATACTTTAAGGCGATTTTAATAGTTCCTTGCACCGTAGTGTCCTCGAACCTGTAGCTTAAAATGTAACCTTGTTCGAACAAGATTTTGGTCATATTCTTCTTCAAATTTGAAGCAGGAATTTCCACAACTCTGTGTCCGGTAGCAGCAGCGTTTCTTATCCTTGTAAGATAATCTGCAATTGGATCTGTGTACATATATACTTATTTGCGAAATCGGTATTCTTTCTTGCTCTAAGAAAGAACCTAAAATCAATTTATATTCTATTTTATTGAACTAAAGAGGTGATTTTCACCCACATTGTTCTTGTAATTTATACAGTCTCATACAAATAACAGCGTGCAAAGATACTAAAATATGTATAACATATTTCAATAAACTGAAATTATATGAAAAAAAACTCTATTTCAAAAGAAATAGAGTTTTTTTAGTCAAATTTAAGCACTACCAACTTGCTTTTCTTACACCTGGTATCAAACCTTGATTCGCCATTTCACGAAATGTAACACGTGAAATCCCAAATTGACGCATATACCCCTTTGGTCTACCTGTAAGTTTACATCTATTATGTAAACGTATAGGAGAAGCATTTTTAGGTAACTTTTGTAATGCATCATAGTCTCCAGCCTCTTTTAAGGCTTTTCTCTTCTCTGCATATTTAGCTACAACTTTAGCTCTTTTAACCTCACGGGCTTTCATTGATTCTTTAGCCATAACTTAATTCTTTTTAAATGGTAAACCCATTTCAGTTAATAATGATTTAGCTTCCTTATCCGTTGGAGCAGTTGTTACAAATGTAATATCCATTCCACCGATTTTATTCACTTTATCGATATTTATCTCAGGAAAAATAATTTGCTCAGTAACGCCCAACGTATAATTCCCACGACCATCAAAACCATTGGCTTTAATTCCATTAAAATCTCTTACACGTGGTAATGAAGCCGTAATCAATCTATCTAAAAATTCATACATTTTAACACCTCTTAAAGTAACTTTCACACCAATTGGCATTCCTTTACGAAGTTTAAATGTTGCAATATCTTTCTTAGACAAAGTCACCACCGGTTTCTGACCAGAAATCGTAGCCAATTCCTCTACAGCGTAATCGATTAATTTTTTGTCAGCAATCGCAGCGCCAACTCCTTTAGAAATAACAATTTTCTCTAATTTTGGTACCTGCATTACGTTCTCGTATCCAAATTCCTCTTTTAAGGCTGATACGATCCTTGTTCCGTAATCTTCTTTTAGTCTTGGTATATAGCTCATATTATATAGCTTTATCTGATTTTTTAGAAAAACGCACCTTCTTACCATCTTCTAACCTATAACCAACTTTGGTTACGCTACCATCAACTAGTAACGCTAAATTAGAAATATTTAAAGAAGCTTCTTTCTTCACTATTCCACCTTGAGGGTTTTGTGCACTTGGTTTCGTGTGTTTAGAAATCAAATTAACACCTTCTACAATTGCTCTGTTTTTTTCAGCAAAAACTTGAGTAATTTTACCTTCTTTCCCTTTTTGATCACCAGCAATAACTCTTACGTTATCTCCTGTTTTTAATTTTAGCTTCGCCATTTTTTATAATTTTAAAGCACTTCAGGTGCTAATGATACAATTTTCATGAATGACTTATCACGAAGTTCTCTAGCAACAGGTCCAAACACACGAGTTCCTGTCATCTCTTCAGAAGCGTTTAACAACACGCAGGCATTGTCATCAAATCTGATATAAGATCCGTCTTTACGTCTGATCTCTTTTTTAGTTCTTACAACAACAGCTCTATGAACTTGTCCTTTCTTTGCAGATCCATTAGGAGTTGCACTTTTAACAGAAACAACAATTTTGTCTCCGATAGAAGCATAACGCTTTTTAGTACCTCCTAAAACTCTAATCACTAAAACTTCTTTAGCTCCAGTATTGTCTGCTACTTTTAATCTTGATTCTGTCTGTAACATATTATTTAGCTCTTTCTAGGATTTCTACTAATCTCCAACGTTTAGATTTACTTAAAGGTCTTGTTTCCATAATCTTTACGGTATCACCAATATTGCAATCATTTAATTCGTCATGCGCAACATACTTCTTCGTTTTTAAAACGAACTTCCCATACATTGGGTGTTTTACTTTTTTAACCTCAGCAACAACAATAGATTTCTCCATTTTATTACTAGATACAACACCAATTCTTTCTTTTCTAAGATTTCTTTTTTCCATCTTTTCTAGTATTTACTGAGCTCTATTAGTTAATTCAGTAGCAATTCTAGCAACTGTTTTTCTAATAACTTTCAATTGCAAAGGAGATTCCAAAGGAGAAATCGCATGTGCCATTTTTAGATCAGTATAGTTTTTTTTGAATACTGCTAGTTTCTCTTGTAACTCAGCAACTGATAATTCTTTAATTTCTGATTGTTTCATGTCTCTTAGATATTAAGCGTTATCAAAATCTCTAGCAATTACAAACTTGGTTTGAACTGGTAGTTTTTGTGCTGCTAAACGTAATGCTTCTTTTGCAACTTCGAAAGAAACTCCTCCTACTTCGAATAAGATTCTTCCTGGTTTTACTACTGCTACGAAATATTCTGGAGAACCTTTCCCTTTACCCATACGTACTTCTAAAGGTTTTTTAGTAATAGGCTTGTCTGGAAATATTTTAATCCATAACTGACCTTCTCTTTTCATATGACGTGTTGCCGCAATACGAGCCGCCTCTATCTGGCGTGAAGTAAGTAAATTCTGATCCAAAGATTTGATACCAAACATTCCATTAGAAAGTTGGTTTCCCCTTTGGGAATTACCCTTCATATTACCCTTCGCTTTCTGTACCTTACGGTATTTTACTCTTTTTGGCTGTAACATTTCTTAAGTTTTATTTTCTTTTACGAGGTTGTTGTTTTTTTGAGTTACCTCCTTTTCCACCTTGCTTTTTCTCTAAGCCAACTAGTGGGGATAATTCTCTCTTTCCATAAACCTCACCTTTCATAATCCACACTTTTATACCTAATCTTCCGTAAGTAGTATGTGCTTCTACAAGTGCATAATCAATATCAGCTCTAAAAGTAGAAAGAGGAATTCTACCTTCTTTAAAGTGTTCAGAACGCGCCATCTCTGCACCGTTCAAACGACCTGAAATCTCAATTTTTATTCCTTCTGCGTTCATTCTAATGGCAGCTTGGATTGACATCTTAATAGCTCTCTTATAAGAAATTCTATTTTCAATCTGACGTGCTACACTAGCAGCCACCAAGTTTGCATCTAATTCTGGACGCTTAATTTCAAAAATATTAATTTGAACTTCATTTCCAGTAATTTTCTTTAACTCTTCTTTCAACTTGTCTACCTCTGTTCCACCTTTTCCGATAATAATACCAGGTCTGGCAGTAGTGATAGTAACGGTTACAAGTTTAAGCGTACGCTCAATAATAACTCTAGAAACACTTGCTTTAAATAATCTAGCACGAACGTACTTTCTTATTTTATCATCTTCTGCTAATTTATCTCCGTAGTCATTTCCACCATACCAGTTAGATTCCCATCCTCTGATAATTCCTAAACGATTTCCAATTGGATTTGTTTTTTGTCCCATTTCTACCTACGATTAATTAGTTGCATTATTCTTACTTCCCAAAACGATCGTCACATGATTAGAACGTTTTCTAATTCTATGAGCACGACCTTGCGGTGCCGGTCTTAACCTCTTTAACATACCTGCGCTATCAACAGTGATTGTCTTTACGATCAATCCAGCTTCTTCAATACTAGAACCCTCATTTTTCGCTTGCCAGTTGGCAATAGCAGAAAGCAAAAGTTTCTCAACATTGATTGATGCTTCTTTTGAACTAAATTTCAAGATTTGCAAAGCTTTTTC
>Ga0233426_10000201_pt1 | contig 68094 bp, 66 predicted proteins | sample SI_118_April2016_6_FD_179875 | JGI IMG/M metagenome (GOLD analysis project Ga0233426, IMG submission 179875) | Seawater microbial communities from Saanich Inlet, British Columbia, Canada - SI_118_April2016_10_MG | ecosystem: Environmental > Aquatic > Marine > Inlet | place: Canada: British... | reverse complement strand
AATCATTCCTGCTTTTAATGAAGAAGACGCTATTGAGAATGTGGTGAGGGATGTTCCATCCATAGTCTCGGAAATTATTGTAGTAGACAATGGTTCTACGGATGCTACTGCTTTGAATGCGAAAAATGCAGGTGCTACCGTTTTATCAGAAATGAATAAAGGGTATGGCTATGCTTGTTTGAAAGGAATGGACTACATAGCCAAACAAGAAAAATTCCCAAAAATCGTTGTGTTTTTAGATGGTGATTATTCTGACTATCCAGAAGAATTGGAAAAAATAATTGCTCCAATTCAACAAGAAAATATAGATATGGTTATTGGTGCAAGAACGGGCGCTTACAGAGAAAAAGGGTCCATGACTCCTCAGCAGGTGTTCGGTAATTGGTTGGCAACGCGTTTGATGCGCTTGTTTTTCTCTGCAAATTTCACCGATTTAGGTCCGTTTAGAGCCATAAAATATGAAAAGTTATTAGCTTTGAACATGGAAGATAAAACCTATGGTTGGACCGTTGAAATGCAATTAAAAGTATTGAAACAAAAAATGACATATACAGAGGTACCAGTAACCTACAGAAATAGAATAGGTGTTTCAAAAGTATCAGGGACGCTAAAAGGAACGCTTATGGCAGGGTATAAAATTTTAAGTTGGATTTTTAAATATAGTTTTAAATAATGGAAAATTTATTTTCAGATAATACATTTTACGGAATTGGGGTTGCACTGATGGCAGTCTACTTGATGGCGCTTACCTTAATTTTAGCTTTCTCATTCGCTCAGTTAAATTTGTTATTGAACTTCTTGAAATCAAAAAAGGCAAATAATATAGATGAAAAATATGATCTTACTGACCCGTATCAGATTCCTTTTGTAACGATTCAGCTTCCTGTATATAATGAAATTTATGTAATGGAGCGCCTTTTAAATAAAATGGTAGAATTGGAATATCCTAAAGATAAATTAGAGTTTCAGGTTTTAGATGATTCAACAGATGAAAGTGTAAGGTCTACTTTGGAGCAAATTGAAACATTGAGAAAAGAAGGACATAACATAGAATATATTCACAGAACGGATAGAAAAGGTTTTAAAGCAGGAGCTTTAAAGGCTGGTTTGGAAATAGCAAAAGGTGAGTTTATTGTCATTTTTGATGCTGATTTTTTACCTGAGTCTAACTGGTTGTTTAAAACCATTCCTTTCTTTAAAAATGAAAAAATTGGAGTCGTACAAACCCGATGGGGGCATATCAACAGAGATTATTCCTTATTGACTAAAATTCAAGCTTTTGCTTTGGATGCACATTTTACACTCGAGCAGGTAGGACGCAACAGTCAAGGTCATTTTATCAATTTTAATGGAACGGCAGGAGTGTGGCGTAAGACTTGTATACTTGATGCAGGAAATTGGGAAGGAGATACGCTTACCGAAGATTTAGATTTAAGTTACAGAGCTCAATTGAAGGATTGGAAATTTAAATATTTGGTGGACGTGGAAACTCCAGCGGAACTGCCTGTTGTGATTAGTGCTGCAAGAAGTCAACAATTTAGATGGAATAAAGGAGGCGCTGAGAATTTTCAGAAAATGTTCAAAAAAGTAATGCGAGCAGATAATTTATGTTTTAAAACGAAAGCACACGCCACATTGCATTTATTAAACAGTAGCATGTTTTTAAATGTTTTTATAGTGGGTGTTTTAAGTATTCCGATGCTTTATATAAAAAATTATTTTGAAGATTTAAAATTGTATTTCGTAGCCATGTCTTTTTTCGGTCTGAGTACGCTGATATTTTTTGTTTGCTACTGGTTTATGTACCGTGAAATAAGAGGGGGCGGTTTCAAAAATTTTGGAAGTTATCTTTTTATGTTTTTTAAATTCTTTTCAGTTGCCATGGGGTTTTCCTTGCACAATACGGTTGCTGTAGCCGAAGGCCATTTAGGTAAGAAGAGTGAGTTTGTGAGAACTCCCAAATTTAATATGATGTCGTTAAAAGACAAGTGGAACAAAAATAAATACATTCAAAAAAAAATATCAAAAAGTGTTTTTGTTGAAGGATTGTTGACGCTGTATTTTGGTTTTGGTTTGATTAGTGCTGTTCTGGTAGGATATATAGGTGAAAATAAAAAAATACCTAATGAACATTTTGATTTTGGGTTGTTTCCATTTCACTTGATGCTATTTTTTGGCTTTGGATATGTATTTTTTCAATCAATTAAAGCGGTAAATGAATAAACTATTTCAAGATCTTTCTATGAAATCTATCACAGCTATTTCCCTCAGCTGTATGAGTTATATGTGGATTGCCTATGGTATTGAAAGAAGTTCTTTTTTTTTGTTTTTCGCACTTTATGCTACAAGTTTCTTATGCTTTTTATATTTAATATTTAAAGGTAAAGTGAATCAAAATGCTTTGTTTTTTTTTGCTTTTGGCTTTAGAATTTTGTTTCTTTTTGCGATTCCAAATCTATCAGATGATTTTTACAGATTTATTTGGGACGGTAGAATGATATGGGAAGGTTTAAATCCGTATTTGGTACTACCAGAAAATGACACCAGTTTAGTTGCTGAGGGACAGCTACTTTATGAAGGAATGGGGGCAATGAATGGAAGTCATTATACATGTTATCCACCAGTAAATCAATTGGCGTTTTTAATTCCTGCAATCTTATTCTCTAAAAATTTATTAGGAGCAACCTTAATAATGCGCGTTTTATTGATTTTAGCGGATTTTGGAACTTTTATTTTTGGAAAGAAAATATTGAATTTATTGAAATTGCCTTCGGAATATATCTTTCTTTATATTTTAAATCCCTTTATAATTCTTGAATTGACGGGAAACTTACATTTTGAGGGGTTGATGATTTTTTTCTTGGCGATTGCAATTTATTATTTATTGAAAAATAAATGGCTGTATTCAGCTGTTGCTTTTGCAGTATCGGTTTCCGTAAAACTGGTTCCTTTGTTGTTTGTTCCAGTTTTTATTAAAAAAATAGGTTTTTGGAAAACCTTGGGGTACGGCGCTTTGGTTATAGTATTGAATTTCCTGTTTTTTCTGCCTTTTGTCAGTCAAGATCTATATGATAATTTTATGGATAGTATTCATTTGTATTTTCAGAATTTCGAGTTTAACGCAAGTTTCTATTACATCATTAGAGAGATTGGTTTCCGAGTAAAAGGATATAATATTATTCATTCCGTTGGGAAGGTTACTCCATTACTTGTAATATTTTCTGTAGCCATGTTTGCTTTCTTTAGGAATAACAAGAATCCTAAAGTTTTGTTTGAGTCGATGTTGTTCTCTGTATGTATATATTACTCTTTAGCATCAATAGTACACCCTTGGTATGTTGCGATTCCTCTTTTTCTTTCTATTTTTACCCGATATAAATTTCCTTTGGTTTGGAGTTTTATGATTGTGTTGAGCTATGCAGCGTATCAAACATCTGAATATCATGAGAATTTATATATGGTTTTTTTGGAGTATATTGTAGTTTATGGAGTGCTTTTAAGGGAGCTTTTTAGTCGTAAAAATGATTTTCTAGAAATAGCTAAGGCTTAGGAGCGTTTGCAAATTGTTAGTTCATTTCTGTATTATGAGAGTATTATCCTCTTTGTAAAGTTAGAAAGGAGTGTTTGGAATAAATAGTTTTGAATATTAAATTAACTTTTATAAATTGTTTTGTTTCAAACAAGGTGCAGTTTGGGAATAAGAATTAACTAATTATAGCTATTTTTGCACCCAGTCATAAATTAACTTATTCCCTATGAAAAAAATAACTATTAAAGATATTGCAGCGAAATTTGATGTATCCATATCTACCGTTTCAAAGGCGCTGAATGATAGTTATGAAATTAGTGATAAGACAAAAACTAAGATTCAAAAATACGCAAAGAAGAAAAAGTACAAACCTAATTTTAATGCTTTGAGCTTAAAAAATAGGCGAACAAAAACTATTGGGGTCGTTATTCCTGATATGTTAAACTACTTTTTTGCGCAAGTTTTTCAGGGAGTAGAGAAAAAAGCAAATGAAAATGGCTACAAAATAATTACCTGTATTTCTAATGAATCTTATGATAAGGAAGTAGAAACAATGGAAATGCTTTCTAATGGGAGTATTGATGGATTTATTGTTTCAATGTCCAAAGAAACAGGGATGAATAAATGCGTGGATCATTTCAATGATATGATTGAAGAAGGGACTCCTATTGTTATGTTTGATAGGGTTGCAAAAGATGTGGAATGCGATAAAGTGGTGGCTGATGATTATGAAGCGGCTGTTAAAACAGTGAAACATCTTAAAAATACAGGATGTAAAAATATTGCGTTTATTTCTACGATTAGTGATTTGATTGGAGGAAAGGATCGTTATAAAGGATATTTAGAAGGAATGAAGGTTGAAGAGCTTCCAATAAATAAAAAATTAATATTGAATATCCAAGAGAGTGATTATAAAAAGTACGAAGCGATTATTGAACCTCTTTTTGAAAATAATGATATCGATAGTGTGATTGCTTCAAGTGAACAATCTGCTATTGCGGCAATGAAAATTGCTCAACGTAAAGGGTATAAAGTTCCAGAAAACTTTTCAGTAATTGGTTTTGCAAATGGTTTGTTGTCTAGACACTCTAACCCAAAGTTGACAACGGTGAGCCAGCATGGAGAACGTATGGGAGAAACAGCTGCCCAAATGTTGATAGATCGTTTGGAAAAAAGTGAAACTGATATTCCAACAGTAACGAAAGTCATTAAAACCGACTTGGTTGAGAGAAATTCTACAAAGTCCTATTTAGAATTGTCTAAACACAATTAAAAAAAATATAAAAAAAGAAAAAAGGTTCCCCATTGGAACCTTTTTTCTTTGTAAAACAGTCTTAGAGCTATTGTTTAGATGTATTTCTTAATGTGCTATAGTATATTCTTTGGCTTTAGAAATAGCCTCAGACAAGCCTGCTGGATTTTTACCACCTGCGGTTGCAAAGAATTTTTGTCCACCACCTCCTCCTTGGATAAGTTTCCCTAATTCTCTAACGATTTTTCCGGCATCTAAAGCTTTTTCGTCAACTAAATTTTTAGAAATATAACAGGTTAATAGCGCCTTATTGTTGATTTCACTTCCAACGAAGAAGAATAAGTTTTCAATTTCGTTTCCTAGTTCGTGCGTAATATCTTTTAAAGCTCCTGCATCCATATCAATTTGAGTAGCTAAGAAGTTAATACCATTTATCTCAGTAATATTACTTTTAAGTTGTGTTTTAAGGCTTTTGATTTTTTCTCTAACCAAAGCTTCTATTTGTTTCTTTAAAGCAGTGTTTTCATCCTGTAAACTTGTAATCGCTTTTACAGGGTCCTTTGCATTTTTTAAAGTAGCTTTCACATTACCAAATACATCATCTTGGTCTTTGTAGTATTTTTTTACTGCATCAGAGGTAATCGCCTCAATTCTTCTAATTCCTGAGGCAACTGCAGATTCTCCTGTGATTTTAAACTGCCATATGTCGGCTGTGTTATCTACATGAATACCACCACATAATTCCATTGATTTACCAAACTTTATAGAACGTACCGTATCACCATATTTCTCTCCAAACAAAGCAATCGCTCCTTCAGAGATAGCATTTTCATAGGTGTTGTTTCTATTTTCCTCAAGGCTTAATTTTTCATGTATTCTAGAATTTACAAAATTTTCAATTTCTGTCAATTCATTTGCTGAAACCTTAGAGAAATGAGAAAAGTCAAAACGCAATGATGCTTGATGTACATACGATCCTTTTTGCTCAACATGAGTCCCTAAAACAGTTCTTAAGGCCTGGTGTAATAAATGCGTCGCGGTATGGTTTGCAGCCGATCTTGACCTGTATTTGGCATCTACTACCGCCGTGTAAGTTGCGTCTAAATTTTTTGGAAGATTTTTGGTCATATGAATGATCAAATTGTTTTCCTTTTTTGTATCAATCAAATAGGTTACATCTCCATTAGAAGCTTCTAAATAACCTTTATCTCCAACTTGTCCTCCACCTTCGGGGTAGAAAGGAGTTTGGTCAAAAACCAATTGGAATAATTGACCGTCTTTTTTACTATCAACTTTTCTATAACGTGTTAATTTTACTTCTGCAGTTGAAATATCATAACCAATAAAAGATTCTTGTTCACTTTCTGCAATAATTTGCCAGTCACCAGCAGTTACCTGAGCAGCTGCACGAGATCTATCTTTTTGTTTCTGTAATTCAGTTTCAAAACCTTTTTCATCCAGTTGATATCCTTTCTCACTTAAAATCAAAGCAGTTAGATCAATAGGGAATCCAAAAGTATCATATAATTCAAAGGCTTTTTCCCCTGAGACAGTATCACCTTCTGTTTTGGTGATGATATTATCCAATAAAAGTAGTCCTTGGTCTAAAGTCTTTAAAAAAGAAAGTTCCTCTTCTTTAATTACATTGGTGATCAATTGTTGCTGTGCTTTTAACTCAGGGAATACGTTACCAAGTTGGTTGCTAAGCGTTTCTACCAACTTAAAAATAAAGGGCTCTTTGGTGTTTAAAAAAGTAAATCCATAACGAATAGCTCTTCTTAAAATTCTTCTAATTACGTATCCAGCTCCGTTATTACTTGGCAATTGTCCATCTGCGATAGAGAAAGCAACTGTACGAACATGATCTGCAACAACTCTAATGGCAACACTTACTTTTCCATTGTTTTCTGTTGCAATAGAATCCTTATCGTATACAGCACTTGTGATTGTTTCTATTTCTCTTATAAGGGGAGTAAATACATCTGTATCATAGTTGGATTGCACATTTTGCATCGCCATACAAAGACGCTCAAAACCCATTCCGGTATCTACATGTTGTTTAGGAAGGTTTTCAAGTGTTCCGTCTGCTTTCCTGTTGTATTGCATGAATACTAAGTTCCAAATTTCAACTACTTGCGGATGATCCATATTTACTAAATCACGACCTGAAACTTTTGCTTTTTCTTCAGGAGTACGAATGTCAATATGTATTTCTGAACATGGACCACAAGGTCCTTGTGCTCCCATTTCCCAAAAATTATCTTTTTTGTTTCCCATGATAATTTTATCTTCAGGAATGATTTCCTTCCACAGTTCATATGCTTCATGGTCTAATGCAAGATTATCGTTGTCAGAACTTCCTTCGAAAACACTGACATAAAGAGAATCACGATCTATTTTTAGACGATCAGTTAGAAATTCCCATGCCCACGCAATCGCTTCTTTTTTGAAGTAATCTCCAAAGCTCCAATTACCTAACATTTCGAACATCGTATGGTGATACGTATCCATTCCAACCTCCTCTAGATCATTGTGTTTTCCAGAAACACGCAAACATTTTTGTGTGTCCGCAACTCTAGAGTTAGTGATTTCACGATGCCCTAAAAAATAGTCCTTAAATTGATTCATACCTGCATTGGTAAACATCAATGTTGGGTCATCTTTTAGTACGATAGGTGCAGAGGCAACAATCTTGTGTGATTTTTCTTCAAAGAAAGTTAGAAATTGTTGTCTTAGTTCTAGTGATTTCATGTGTTACTGTTCTTTATTGTGACGATTAAAAAAATGCTAAATGCAACGGTTTATTTAGTAGTTGTAAAACATTTTGTAGATTTGCGAACATGTTGTTTGTTTTAATATTGTAAAAATGTTTGCAAATGCGGATACAAAAGTACTATATTTAGTCATATGCCGAAAGTAAAATTTTATTACGACTCAGATACGCTTTCGTATCAAAGAATAATAGTTAAACGGAATACAAAAATCAAAAATGGTTTGTTGTTTTCTGTAGCTGTTTTATTGATAGCTTTTCTTGGTTTTATCGGTTTTAGTTATGTCATAAAGTCACCAAGTCAATTGGATGATGAACGAGAACTTGAAAATTTAAAATTGCATTACGAGCTGTTATCCAAACGAATTGACGAAGGAACTTCTGTTTTGGAGGAGATTCAAAATAGGGACAACAATATTTATCGTGTATATTTTGAAGCAGAGCCTATTTCAAAAGAAGAGCGTATGGCAGGGTTTGGTGGAATCAATAGATATAAGTCTTTAGACGGTTTTGAAAACTCCAAAATGATTATTGATGTGACTAAGAGTATAGATATGCTATCAAAACAATTGGTTGTTCAATCTAGATCTTTGGACGAAATAATTGAGATGGCTAAGAATAAAAAAGAGATGCTTGCTTCAATTCCCGCAATTCAACCTGTTGCGAATAGGGATTTAAAAAGGATGGCCTCGGGATTTGGTTATAGAATTCATCCAATATATAAGACAAGAAAATATCACTGGGGAATGGATTTTTCTGCACCCAAAGGATCGCCGATTTACGCTACGGGCAACGGTACGATTGAAAAGGCTGTTAGGTCTAAAAGAGGTTTTGGGAATTATGTTAAGATAAACCATGGGTTTGGATACAAAACACTTTATGGTCATATGCATAAATATGTTGTTAGAAAAGGTCAGTCGGTTAAAAGAGGTGATCTAATTGGGTATGTTGGTTCGTCAGGTACTTCAACGGCACCTCATTTGCATTATGAAGTTGTTAAGGGAAACAAGAAAGTAAATCCTATCTATTATTATTTCAATGATTTAACTCCTGAAGAATACGATATGATGTTAGATATGGCCTCTAAAGAAAATCAATCCTTAGATTAAATGAATATTGATTTACCTGACAAAAGATATTACAAAATTGGTGAAGTTGCAAAAGCCTTTAATGTAAATACATCATTGATTCGTTTTTGGGAGAAAGAATTTGTCATCATTCAACCCAAAAAAAATGGGAAAGGAGATAGGATGTTCACGCCTGTGGACATCAAAAACTTTAGATTAATTTATCATTTAGTCAAAGAGAAAGGCTATACCTTAGACGGGGCTAAGAAAAAATTATTAGCAGAGCCAGAAACCACAAAAAGCAACCTTGAAATTGTTGAAAGATTAGAGAAGGTGAAGAGTGAATTGCTCAAAATAAAAAACGAGCTTTAATTTTTTTCGATCTACATGGATTTATGTTTGAACAAATTTGTCAAAAAACTGACAAAATATCAGTAGAAAAATACTTGGTACGTATATTGATTTATACGAAAAAGTAAAAACTAAAAATAATATGGATAAATTTAAAAAATGGTTGCCGTTAATAATAATAGGCTTATTTCTATACTGGGGTTATAGTTCGTTTAAAGGGTTTAATAATTCAGCTGTTACTTATCAAGAAGATGCGAAAACAGCATGGTCTAATGTAGAAAGCTCTTACCAAAGAAGAGCTGATTTGATACCGAATTTAGTGAATACAGTAAAGGGGTATGCAGCTCATGAAAGTGAAACATTAGAAGCTGTAATCAAGGCAAGAGCAAGTGCAACAAGTACAAAAATTGATGCAAGCAACTTGACTGAAGAAAATATGGCAGCTTACCAAAGAGCACAACAAGGTTTAGCGGGTGCTTTAGGTAAGTTAATGGTGGTAGCTGAAAAATATCCTGACTTAAAAGCAAACACAAATTTCTTAGAATTACAGAGTCAGTTGGAAGGAACGGAGAATAGAATTAATGTGGAACGAAATAGGTTCAATGCATTAGTAAATACTTACAACAAGCATATCAAAATTTTCCCAAATTCGATATTTGCTGGAATGTTAAATTTTGATGAAATGAGTCGTTATAAGTCAGCAGAAGGAAGTGAAAAAGCACCTGAAGTAAAATTTTAATTATGCCAAATACCGAATATCATTTATCTGCTCAAGAAGAATTGGATGTAATAGAGGCTATAAAATCTGCTGAGCTGAATACGTCAGGAGAGATTAGAGTTCATATCGATCCAAGTTCTGATAAGGATGGATTGGAGAGAGCAAAAGAAGTCTTCTTTGAATTAAAAATGAATGAAACAGAAGCTCAGAATGGGGTTTTGTTTTATTTGGCGGTAAAAGAACACAAATTTGCCATCTTGGGTGATGCCGGAATTGATAAGGTGGTTCCTGATGATTTTTGGAATTCAACGAAAGAATTGGTGATTGGTGAATTTAAAAAAGGGAATTTTGCAACGGGTTTGCAATTGGGAATCGCAGAAGCGGGCAAAAGGCTGAAAGAATTCTTCCCTTACCAAAAAGATGATGTTAATGAATTACCTGATGAAATATCTAAAGGGCAAATAAAATAAAAATAAGAATTATGAATACAGATGTTTTATTACAAAGAGAACAAGTAGAAGCAGCTTTTATCTCCAAGGTTTATGGTTGGATGAGTGCTGCCTTGGTAATTACGGGAGTTGTTGCTATGTGGGCAGCATCTACACCAGCAGTTTTAAATGCTATTTTTCCAGCATCGGGAAGTATGCTTCCTTTCTATTTGTTAATTGGAGTTGAGTTTGGTGCGGTGATTTTTCTTTCGGCAAGAATCAATAAAATGACAGCAGAAACCGCTGGAATTGTGTTTTTAGTGTATTCTATTTTAAATGGATTGACACTTTCTATGGTGTTCTTAATATATACAAGTTCATCAATTGCATCTACTTTTTTAGTAACCGCTGCAACTTTTGGAGTGATGAGTGCTTATGGGTATATGACTAAAAAAGATTTAACTTCTATAGGGAATCTAGCCTTCATGGCATTGATTGGTTTGATTATCGGATCTGTTGTAAATATATTCTTGCAGAGCGAGATTATGTATTGGGTAATTACCTATGCAGGGGTTTTAATATTTGTAGCTCTAACTGCTTATGATACACAGAAAATTAAGAGAATGGCAGCTTATGACGATACACAAGAAGTATCCAAAAAGAAATCTATAATGGGAGCATTGACTTTGTATTTAGATTTTGTAAATCTATTCTTGTATTTACTTCGTTTTATGGGTGACCGTAAATAAATCTTTTGATAATAGTTAATTTCCATCGTTTGAAAGTTAAAAAAATAGTATCCGTCATTTTGCTTGTGATTGTTTCAATGACAAGTATATATTCTCAAAGTGGAATTCCCGATGTTCCAAAAAAGGAGACGAGTCTGTATGATTATGCAAACTTGCTTTCTAAGAATGAGCAAAAGACTCTAGAACTAAAATTAATTCGTTATTCGGATTCTACATCAACGCAGATCGTGTTGGTAACCATGACTTCTATTGGCTCTAATGAAATTGCGATGTTTGCCACAGAGTTAGCTCATAAGTGGGGTATTGGCCAGAAGGGAAAAGACAATGGAGTGTTGGTGTTGGTTGCTAAAAATGAGCGAAAAGTGAATATATCAACAGGTTATGGAGTGGAGCACTTGTTGACAGATGCTTTGTCTAGAAGAATTATTGAAAACATTATAACTCCTAGGTTTAAATCGGCTAACTTTTATGATGGTTTGGATAATGGAACAGATGCTATTTTTAAAGTTCTTAATGGTGAGTTCAAAGAAAATAGGAAAAAGAAAGCTACTTCTAATGAATCTTCAAAAATAAAAGGTTTCTTTATTTTTGTTGTACTTGTCTTGTTCTTTATTTTCAGAAATCGTGGAAATAAAGGAGGAGGAAGAAGAGGAAGACGCAATGCTTCATCTGATATTTTGACTGCTATATTATTTAGTAATATGGGGAGAAGTAGTGGAGGTTTCGGAGGCGGAAGTTCAGGAGGTTTTGGCGGAGGCGGTTTCTCAGGAGGCTTCGGAGGCGGAAGCTTTGGAGGCGGTGGTGCTAGCGGAAGCTGGTAAGCATCTTTTCGATGCCAATTTGATTAATTTTGAAATGGTGTTTTAATTTCTATTTTTCGCTGAGGTGTCTAATTTCTTTTAGAAAAAATGGTTGGATAATTTTGTTTTTCCATAGACATTGATATATACCATATCGTTTTGACTCATAAAATTGACACCATGGTGTTTGGTCAAGGTGTTTAAAATACTAATATCTTTACTTGTCTTATTTTCTAAAAAGCAAAAATACAATTTCTTTGTTGCAGTTATTGGGAAGTGAATTGTGTCCAACATGTCTTGTAAATCGACTTTTTATTTTATGATTTCCGTGGTTTCAATGTCAAAGTTTTTAAGTACTATTTTTTCGACTTTAGATTTAACTTGTGTTTTAGTTAAGTCGCAATTTGGAATAATGAGGTTTCCACTTTGGATGTAGGTTTGGGTATCTAGGAATTCATTTTACAATGCCAATTTTAGATCTTGCAACATTAACAGCTCTAAGAAATAGTCTTTAGTCCTTCATATTGAAAATGTATCAAATATAATAAGTAAAAAAACACCTTTAGCTGTATGTCTAAAGGCATTTATGTTCAATCTAAACCAAAGATTTCTTTCCACGGCTCTAAACAGCAGATACGTTTCCACCCGAAGCTGTTTTTCTTTCAATATTTTTTAGATTTCCTTTGTGGTTGATACTACCGCCACTACTTGCTTTCCCTTTTAGAGATTCTGTTGCAGTTACTTTTATATGAGAACCGCTACTCGCTTTAGATTCCACATTTTTAGCATTCAGATTATAAGCATTGATACTGCTATCACTACATGATTTTACTGAGAAATTAGATGCTCTATCTTTTAGTATTATATGCGATTCACTGATTGAACTTGAGGTCAGTTTGTCGGCATTTATCTGTAAATCTATATGAGATTCACTACTAGAATGTACTGTTAAAACATCGGCGATCAATGTGTTTTCCGAGATAACTCTAGCACCACTGCTAGTTTCAATAGTTTGAATTTCATCAGCGGTTAAATATACATTTCGTGCCTTGGATTTTTTAATAATAGGCTCACAAAATATTTTTAAGTTTCCGTTTTTAAATTCTGTTTTAATCAAAGACATTAAGTTTTCGTCCGTTTCTATGGTTAACATGTCCTTAGCCCCATGGTTAAATACACGGTAATTCCTTCTTGAACCTCAATTTTAGTGATGGATTCAGTAATAGCGCGTTCTTCTGTTATAACATTCTTGTTATCCGTTACAGAATTGTTTTGTTCAACATCTACTTTACAATCTGCTAGTGTTACAAAGAATGAAAGTAGCAGTGTTACTTGTTTTGTAAATTGTTTTATATTAGTTTTTTTAGTTTCTAAATAATCTTTCATCACAATCTGTACATTCTAAACCAACAGGTCTCATGATGAAATGATGGTTTGGCAAATCATTGCTATTGATATCTTGAGTGGTTTCAATATTTCCTAAAAAACTTTTCGTAGAGTTTGTAAAATGAATCGTTGTGTTTTCTGGAACTGCAATCGTAATCGCTATATTTTGATTTTTATCGATGCCGTTTTCAGGACTTAAAAAGTAGCCGTCAAGAAGAATATTTTTATCATCTATAGCATAATTATATTCTAATTTCTCTGCATTTTGGTTGGCTATGTTTCTGTCCTTACCTACAGACATACGTCTTACTTTTACAGAGGCAACATCAGTATCATTGTATATTACATCCACAGAGATATTATTGCTATATAATTTTCTAACATCTTGATCGTAGACATATTCTTGGTTGGTATCTTTTCTTAAATAATTCTTATATAATAAATCTTCGTTGTTGATCAGTTTCACTTGAAGCGTATCATTCGCTTGATATGCAAAAGGAGTCTCAATGATTTTAGAGCCATTAAATGCTTTAGTGTTACTGTGTTCTATTCCTGTAAAAATCAAAGCTAATATAGCACTAATCCAAATTCCCAAAAGCGTCAAAGAAGTGGCTTTGCTCAATTGTTTTATTGATGAAGAGACAATGCGTAATCCTAGTAAAAATACAATTAGGAATGGAAATCCAATCGCAACAAATATCAACGCTGCTAAAGTCCAATGTGGAATAATAGAACTATAAATAAAAGAAGGGAAAGTTCTAAAATTATGACTCATTCCCATAAATTCCATACTCCCGAAAGAGAACGCTCCAATTACTAAAGTTAACAAAATTGCTGCGGCAACAAGCATTAGAAGCACTCCAATAATCTTTCCAAGAACATTAAATATTGCTAGTATTATTTTGCCTAAAGTGTCTAAAAAATTCTGAAAACCTGTCTTAGCTTTGCTGTAATCTACATTTTTTATTTTGTCTCCAACATTGTTAAATTCTGTACGAATTTTTTTTTCGATGTTGTCTATATTAACGGCTTCTCCTTCCATTTCAAGTTTTTCGGCTGTAGTTCTTGCCTCTGGCAGAAGAATCCATAAGATAATATAAATTGGAATTCCAAAACCACCGGTAATTGTTAGAAGTATAAAAGCAAGTCTGATCCAAATAGAATCAATTCCAAGATACTGTCCTAGACCCGCTGCCAATCCTCCTATGAATCTATCTTCACCATCTCGATACAATTTTTTTGTATTGCTTTTTCTAGAACGGGAGTGAGTACTATGATCTACGTATTCTTCCCCTTGATCATCATAATCTTCAGGTTGCCCCATGATTTTAATAATGTCATTGATGTCAGATTCGTTGATAACCTGTCTTGGGTCTTTTATAGTTTCAGATAATAATTCACTAATTCTAGCCTCGATATCAGCAATGATTTCATTTTTCCCTTGAGCATCGTCACTTAAAGATCTTGCTATGGATTCTAAATAACCTTTTAAGATTTGATAGGCCACTTCATCTATGTGAAAAAAGAATCCTCCCAGATTTATGTTGATAGTTTTATTCATCTTATTTGTTTTTTTTGCTAGTAACTGTTTGTACTGCGTTTGTTAGGTTGTTCCATGTTGTATTTAATTCCTTAAGGAAACGGGTTCCGTTCTCGGTGAGAACATAATATTTTCTTGGAGGTCCAGAGGTAGATTCTTCCCAACGATAACTCAAAAGACCTGCATTTTTAAGTCGAGATAATAATGGGTAAATGGTTCCTTCTACTACAATCATTTCCGCATCTTTTAAAGTGGAAAGAATTTCTGAGGTATAGGCGTCTCCATGTTGAAGGATGGAAAGAATACAATATTCTAGGACTCCTTTTCTCATCTGTGCTTTTGTATTTTCTATCTTCATGTAAAAAGGATTTTATTTTAAAAAATTAATTGTCATTGGGTATTGGTATGTTTCACCTTTTTGTGCCTTCGATGCTGCAATAATTATCAAACAAACGTTCATTAATTCAAACAAGCCGTAAATTCCAAATAGTAAAAAAAGGATACCAATAACATTTAAAAATGCGAAAACAAAAAAGGAACTGAATAATCCAACGATCAAAATAACTTTGTAAAATTCAAAGGTGATATTGAAGTTTACAGCTTCTTTTCCGTTGTTGTTAAGAAATGGGATTTCTGTTTTTTGAGCTTTCCATAATACCAAGGGAATGATGATTCCTCCAAAAGGAAATAGAAAACCTAGTAAGGCAGAAAGATGAATTAAAAATGCGTTGGTTTCTTCTTTTGATGATTTCATAAAGCTTCACTTAAAATGTATTGATGGCACAAACATACATCAACATATAGTATTATGCAAAACATAGTACTGTTTGTTTCTTGTTTTGAGTTAATGCTAATTAGTGTAATTCAAGTGTTTTTAAGGGTTTGTGGTAGTTTAATTTTTTTTAAAATAATTTATGATTTTTTGTTGAAATCTTGGATTTTGGGAAAATTGAGCTAAAATTAGCAGCGGATTTCTTTTTTTTCTAACTTACAGAAATGAAATTTATTGCTACTATTTTAAACCGTTTTGTGTTTTTTAAAATTCCATCTGCATACCTATCGGGAGTTCGGATTGATTCCGTTTCCGAAGATAAAATCACGGTACGTGTCCGATATCAATGGATCAATCAAAATCCGTTTAAGTCTATGTATTGGGCAACGCAGGGAATGGCTTCTGAATTAGCAACTGGAGTTTTGATGATGCGAAAAATTGATTCGTCTAAAAAAAAGATATCTATGTTGGTTGTTGGGCAAAAGGGAGAATTTCTAAAAAAGGCAACAGGAGTAATTTATTTTGATTGTTTGGATGATGGTCAAATTCAAAAAGCAATTGATACAGCAGTCCAAACAGGGGAAGGTCAGCAATTGATATTAGTGTCTAATGGCATTGATGAGCAAGGAGATGTCGTTTCAAAATTTGAATATCAATGGAGTATAAAGTTAAAACAGTGATGAGGTTTGCAACAGTGTTTGTGTTGTTGTTACGCAGTGATTGTTTCAAAGATGAAGCCACTTGTTAAGAAGATCTGGAAGCTTATATAAGCCTGCATGGTTTGGATGGTGAAAATGATGTCATCACTTGTGCGGAATGTGCAAAGGAAGGTTTAGGAAATACAATGGTGTTTTTTATCCGATTCCTGAGACTACAGATGATAAATGTTTTGAAGTGAAAGAAGTTCTAGTGATAAGGATAACTTCTCTTTGTATACAGAAATTGAGCTGCTATTAGAACCTGATTTTAATGGATACCTTCAAAGATTTGTACTCAGTTCCTCGTTGGAAAAATATTGTATTGTAACTTATAAAGTTAATGGGGAATTAGGAATTCCGTTATCCATTCGATTGAAGCAACAAACGAAACCAACCTAATGAACTCATAAAGTAGCGATCGACTTTAGCCAAAATTCAAATCCAGAGTTTTCATGTAACGTTGGACAAATTGATGAAAATGTGATTTATTTTCAAGCGGTGACAAACGATCAAAATGATTTGTTATCCGGAAACCATACCTATGAAAAAATAGTTGCCTATTGCCATCTAGAACATGTTGTTCCTAATGTTACTAGAGAAAATGTACCATCAATTTTGTTAAACAATAGTTATAGTTTCCCATGATGGGAGTGAGTTTTGATAATTGGGTTAATTTTGTACTTCAAAAAGATTTTCAAATACCTAATTAAAAAAGCAAATATGAGTGCACACGTTATCGATTACAAAATTGAAGGAGAAGAAATGCAGTTTGTTGAAATTGAGTTGGATCCTCAAGAAAGTGTTATTGCTGAATCTGGAAGTTTTATGATGATGGATTCAGGAATCACCATGTCAACAATTTTTGGTGATGGGTCAGGACAATCAGAAGGTGTGCTTGGAAAATTATTTTCTGCAGGAAAAAGATTACTTACGGGTGAAAGTTTGTTTATGACCGTATTTACGAACACAGATTTTGGAAAAAAACATGTTTCTTTTGCTTCTCCATATCCTGGAAGAATTGTTCCTTTAGACTTATCTAAATTTCAAGGAAAGTTTATTTGTCAAAAAGATGCTTTTTTATGTGCAGCAAAGGGAGTTTCTATTGGGATAGAATTTTCTGAAAAATTAGGAAGGGGCTTGTTTGGGGGAGAAGGCTTTATCATGCAAAAATTAGAAGGAGACGGAACGGCTTTCGTGCATGCTGGTGGAACCATTACTAAAAAGACATTGATGCCTGGAGAAATTTTAAAAGTAGATACAGGATGTCTGGTTGGTTTTTCACAATCGGTGCATTATGATATTGAGTTTGTAGGAGGAATTAAAATTTCGCTTTTTGGAGGGGAAGGTTTGTTTCTCGCTCGTCTACAAGGGCCAGGAGAAGTATATATACAATCATTGCCTTTTAGAAGGTTAGCAAATCGAGTACATTCTATGGACCCCCGGATTGGTAGTAACCAACAAGGGAGAGGGAAGTATTTTAGGAGGAACAGATGATGTATTAGATTGAGATAATTCATGATATTCAGATCTAAGTCTGATGTAAAAAAATATAGATATTAAAAAAAGGGAACGCAATCAATACGTTCCCTTTTGTTTTTCTGTAACAATTGATTATTCTTTAGAAGCTGATTTAATTTTTTCAATGAAAGAATTCAACTCTTTTCCGTAACGTGAATTTTTAATCTTTAGACTTAAAGAATTATTGATAGTATCTAAATATTTTACGTTTGCATTGCTCAGAACGCTGAGGGCTAAATAAGGAGCTATCTCAGAATCAGGATTGTTCAAAGCAAAGTTAATAGTGTATATATATTTTTTACGAAGCAATGTTTTCGATTCTTTCGCTACCTCATCAATTTTTTCTTGATTTTTTTCTTTGATGGCCTCAAAATTTGCTTTGATCATTTCCAAGTTTTTATTTTGAAAACGTGAAGCAATAATATTATACTGATCTAAAATTTCTTGGTTTCTTGAACCAGAAATTTTTGCGTGTAATACGAAGTTTTCTAAGTTGGTATTGATTGTGATTTCTCCTGGTTCTCCAAAAAACGGAATTGATTTTTCACTGTCTTTGTCCAAAGTAAGAAAATGTAATTGAGAAGGATTTATATCTGAAATTAATTCATAGACTCCTGTTCCTTTTAAAAAAGTAGAATCTACCGTAGATAAAATTCCGTCATCAATTTTTTGAAGAAATAAGGTTCCTTTCTTTAGCCCATTTACTTCTCCTTTTGCCACCATAGCATTTTTACTTGGTTCTTTGTCACAAGACACAAAAAATATAGCAGTTAAGAATGAGATGATAAATAGGTTTTTCATTATGATTTATTTAGTTGTTTTCTTATAGGTGTTTGGCAATAGCCTTTGCAACTCCGTCATTGTGGTTGGTATCAGTAACATCATCTGCAATCGCTAATACTTCTTCTTTGGCATTCTCAACAGCTACTCCCATTTTAACCGCGTTCAGCATTTCAATATCGTTATAATTGTCACCAAAAGCTATACAATTTTCAAGTGAGAAGTGGCTATAATTATTTTTTAGTAGGGTGTTGATACCTGTTAGTTTAGATATTTGCTTACTCGCTATTTCAATGTAGGTATCTTTAGATCTGTATAAGTGTAATTCGTTAGGAAATGCCAGTTGCAGTCTTTCCATTATAGTGTCGAGTTCTTCTTTCTTACCCATACACATAACTTTATGTGCACCTTTGTTAAGAATTTTCCAATTTTTTAAAACTTCTCCAATGGGTTTGATTGTTGGAGTTACTTTCGTGTTGTTTTCTTCTCTTTTTGCCCAGAAATCCATTTCTTCAACATACCAGTCGTCATTATTATAGAGACTAATATGGAATTTTTTTTCCTTATTTAACTTAGCTATCTCTTCCAACAACGAAACATGAATTTCTGTAGAGTGAATACTTTTATTATCTACTAATACGAGGCCTCCATTATAGCAAATTATAGGGATGTTAGTAATATTCAAATCTTCTTGAATATGATACATGGCACTTGGCATTCTAGAAGAAATTAAAACGAATGGGATGTTTTTTTGGGAAATTCGTGCTACTTCTTTTTTTAATGCAGCAGAAGGAATCCTTTCTTTATTAAGTAGGGTACCATCAATATCCGTAAAGGCAATTTTAAGGCTCATATTGTCTTTTATTTCTGTGTTTCGTCTTTGTCCCTTTCTAAAATAGCTTTTACGACACCTCTATGAACAAAAGAGTTGACAACCCTCCATCCAGTTTTAGCATAACTATTTAATAGTGCTTCAAAGTCTACATCCTTTTTTATGGCTGTACTTTTTTGTTTGATAAATTTGTATTCTTTCATGGTTCAGTGAATTTATAGAAGGTGTTTATTTAGAATTCTTTTTTGGAGGCATTGGTCCTCTTTTATGAATGACCAATCCATTTAAAAAATTACGTAAAAACTGATCTTTGCATTCCATGTATTTTGGGTGTTCTTCATTTCTGTACAATGCGTTTATTTCACTTTTGGTAACTTTAAAATCAACAAGTCCCATAATATGAACTATATCAGTGTCTTTTAATTGTAGTGCTACTCTTAATTTTTTTAAGATATCGTTATTTGTCATAATTCTTAATTGAAATGCAAATATAGTTATTTAGATTTGTTGGTATTTAAATTTTTGATGCTCTAACGACTTAACTTAATGTTCAGAACTATTTGTCTTTTTTATTTTCTTCTTTCGGGATTGACTGTCTCTGCTCAAAAGAATAAACCCAAGAGCTTTAAAGAGATTAAATTAGAAATTCCAGATGTTTTATTAGAGATAAGGTATTTTGGGAATCATAATTTTATAGGTAAACCAATACAGGGTTATCATGCATCAAAAGCTATTCTTTCGGAAGAGGCAATGAAACAATTGAAAAATGTCCAAAAAGTCTTAAGAGAAAAAGGGTTGGGAATGAAAATATATGATGCCTATCGTCCACAAATAGCGGTTGACCATTTTGTGTCTTGGGCTAAAGAGGAATATGATACTTTGATGAAGGCTGAGTTTTATCCAGATGTTGAGAAAAAAGATTTATTCAGATTGGATTATATAGCTGCGAGATCTGGACATACTAGAGGAAGCACTATAGATTTAACTTTGATTGATATGAAAACTCAAAAAGAATTGGATATGGGAAGCACATATGATTTTTTTGGGAAAATTTCTTGGCCTGATGATACTTCTATTTCAGAAAAACAACATGAAAACAGGATGCTATTAAGAGATGTTATGTTAGCTTACGGCTTCAAGCCTTATAAATGTGAATGGTGGCATTTTACTCTAATAGATGAGCCTTACCCGAATACATATTTTAATTTTCCTATAGAATAGTTAGAGGATAAGCTTAAAATATTGAGCATCCATTTCAATACCATTGATTACCAAGCTTACTTTGTGTGAGCCTGTATAATATTTTCTTGTGCTAATAATTTTAAAAGAGTGCCTTCTTTCATAGTGTAAAGTTTCTTTTGCATTCATTTCTCTTTCAGAAATTTTAAATACTTTTTTGGATAGAGAACCATTTGCAAGTAAAAAGTGAATAAAATATTCTAATCTAATTTTTTGATTGCTTTTACTTTTATTAGTGACGGAAAAATAAAAGATTAAATAAGAACCGATGATAACTTTTTTCGTTTGTAGTTTCAACCTGATGATTTCGAAGTTATTTATATTTCCATAGCCAAAAAGTCGCAGTGCTTTTGTATCTCCTTTTTTCAAAAGAGTTCTTGCAGCACGTTTTACCAGCCAATTTCGTTCTCCAGAAAAACCGTTCCAATCATGCAAAATTTTTAAAACATCTTTTGGGTGATCCTTAGAAATGTCGTTGATATTATTAGCAACACTTCTTCTCACATACAAAGAAGGGTCATCTTTTAAATTTTCTAAAATCGGATAAATAGGATTCGGATTTTTTTTCAAAAATGGCAATCCCATTCCCCAAGGTAATTTGGGTCGGCAACCTTCAGAGGCAAGTCTTCTCACAGAGGCATGCGGGTGATAACTCCATTCCATCAATTGGGCAAAAGTTTCTTTCGGGTATTTTAATAGAAAGGGTCTTATGGCAAATTCACAACTAGCTAAAACTGTAACTTTTTCAATACTCTCTAGGGAGGCTTCCAGTTCCTGTAGTCCATAGACTTCAATATAATCACATAAGAATAGGTACTCAAAAGTGTCTTGTTTGTTTTGATTATTTCTGATGTTCTCTGAAATTGATGTAATTATTTTCAGATTTTCCAAGGTGTTTTCAGTAAGTTGATCATGAATGGCTGCAGCTATATGTTTAATTCTGGGTTTGAGTTCTAAATGAATCCAATTTACGTCAAAAACAAATTTTAAAAAGTATTCCGAATCAAAGTTTTCAATATGCTTTGCACAAATTTCAGAGAAGGACACAATTAATTGTTCGTTGAACGTGTTTTTTAAAAGTCCCGACATTGCTTTAGGCTAAATGTTTTCTAATGAAATTTTGAATTGAAGGTGTAATTCTATCTGAGTCCCGTATCTTTATTTAAGTACCGATCTAGAAATAACAATTTTTTGAATTTCTGAGGTACCCTCATAAATTTGTGTGATTTTGGCATCACGCATCATTCTCTCTACATGGTATTCTTTAACAAAACCATAGCCTCCATGAATTTGAACAGCTTCTGTGGTTATTTTCATGGAACTGTCTGCACAGTATAATTTAGCCATGGAGCTAGATAAATCATAATTTAATCCTTGATCTTTGTCCCAAGCGGCTTTCAAACATAAATACCTTCCAGCTTCAATCTCAACGGCCATGTCAGCAAGTTTAAAAGCGATGGATTGATGTTTGCTAATTTCTTTTCCAAAAGCTTTACGCTCTTTGCTGTATCGCAAGGACAGCTCATAGGCACCAGAAGAAATTCCTAATGCTTGAGCAGCTATTCCTATTCTCCCCCCTGAAAGGGTTTCCATGGCGAATCTAAATCCAAAGCCATCTTCTCCAATTCTGTTTTCTTTTGGAACTTTTACATCTGTAAATAATAGGGAATGGGTGTCAGATCCTCGGATTCCTAATTTATTTTCCTTTTTTCCAATTTTAAATCCAGGAGTATCTTTTTCAACGATAAAAACGTTGATTCCTTTGTGGGATTTTGAGGTGTCAGTCTGTGCTATAACTAAATAAACACTTGCGTTTCCTCCATTTGTGATCCAGTTTTTTACACCATTTAATAGATAGTGGTCACCTTTGTCAATGGCAGTAGTTTTTTGCGACGTAGCATCACTCCCTGCTTCGGGTTCACTTAAACAAAAAGCTCCTAATACTTCTCCACTAGCTAAAGGCTTTAGGTATTTCTGTTTTTGTTCTTCTGTTCCATATTTTTCTAAACCCCAGCATACTAAAGAATTATTAGCAGACATCGCAACTCCCGCAGAGGCATCTATTTTTGAAATTTCTTCCATAGCTAAAACATAAGAAACTGTATCCATTCCACTTCCTCCATAAATAGGTGATACCATCATTCCCATCAAACCAAGTTCTCCCATTTTCTTAATTTGTTCGTGAGGAAATGTTTGTGTTTCATCTCTTTCAATTACTCCGGGTAATAATTCTGTATTTGCAAAGTCTCTAGCTGCATCTCTAATCATGATGTGCTCTGCTGATAACTCAAAATCCATAAGCCTGTCTTGTTTTTAAAACTCAATATAGTGAAATTTAATAGGCCTTTTAATTTTAAAGATTATTTTTACCACAATCATTGTAATAAGCTACATTTGTTTTTTTTAATCAAACTTTTATGACTAAAATCGCGTATTGCATCGGTATCATGTCCGGAACTTCATTAGATGGATTGGATGTGGTTTATGTAAAACTATCTAAGGAGCGTCAATATTATTATGAAATTATTCATAGTTGTACCTATCCTTATTCTAATCAATGGATTTCATTGTTAAAAGGGGCCTTTGAAAAAGCACCAGAGACATTAAAAGCATTGGATGTCTCTTATGGTGGGTATATTGGAAGTTTAGTAAATGATTTTGTAAAGAGATACTCCATAAAACAAGTTGATTTTGTGGCTTCTCATGGACATACGATATTTCATAAACCTTATGAAAACTATACCTTACAAATTGGCTGTGGGAGAGAAATACGTAGAGTTACCGGTTGTAAAGTTGTATTCGACTTTAGAACACAGGATGTAGCTTTGGGAGGTCAAGGAGCTCCTTTGGTTCCTATTGGTGATGCTTTGTTGTTTCCTAGTTTTCAATATTGCTTAAATTTAGGTGGTTTTGCGAATATTTCTTTTGATGCACTTGGAGAGAGAAAAGCATATGATATTTGCCCTGTTAATATCGTGTTAAATCATTATATGAATCATTTAGGCAAACCTTTTGACAATAAAGGAGAATTGGCAAGAATGGGTAGTGTGGATAAGAGGTTACTTGCAGATTTGAATAATGATCCTTTCTATGTTTTGCAAACCCCGAAATCCTTGGGGTTTGAATTTGTAAAAGAACGGGTTATTCCTTTGATGGATAGCTATCACCTAGAAATTAAAGATTTGTTACGCACATTTTTAGAGCATGTGGCGATTCAGATAGCTCTTGTGATCAATCCTAAAGGAGAGTGTCGAACCTTGGTTACTGGAGGAGGTGCATACAATGATTTTTTATTGGAAAGAATTAAAAAATTAACTACTTCGAAATTTATAATCCCTAACGTGCAATTGTTAGAGTTTAAAGAGGCATTGATATTTGCTTTATTAGGTTTCTTGAGGATAAACGGGGAAATAAATTGTTTAAAAAGTGTTACAGGGGCATCCAAAGATCATAGCAGTGGTAAAATTGTGTTTTAGAAAAGACAATTAGGGATTAAATGGCTTTTTTTTATTTCTTATTAAGTTGAAAAAGTGTAATTTGGCGAAAAATTTTAAAAAAATATGACAACTTCAATATTAATTGTTTTTATAATCGGTTATTTAGCAATTACCTTAGAACATTCTTTAAAACTTGATAAATTAATACCTGCAGTGACAATGATGGCGCTTTGTTGGGCTTTAGTTGCGTTTGGTATTGATGGGTTTGATCAATGGTTTGATTCAGGAAAACATGTATTGTTAGATTCCTTTGGAGTATTGAATCATGAAGAAAAATTGCACATGATGGAAGAAACTTTGTTACATCATTTAGGGAAAACAGCAGAGATACTTTTCTTTTTATTGGGTGCAATGACCATCGTGGAAATTATTGATCACTTTAATGGATTTTCTACATTCAAAAGATATATTAAAACAAAAAGCAAAAAGAAATTATTATGGGTTTTTGCTATTCTAGCATTTATTCTTTCTGCAGTGATTGATAATTTAACAGCAACGATTGTATTGATTACGATTCTTCAAAAAATTATAAAAAATAAAGATATTAGAATTTGGTTTGCAGGTTTAATTATTATTGCTGCAAATGCAGGTGGTGCTTGGTCTCCAATTGGAGATGTAACTACAACGATGTTATGGATTGGGAATAAAGTATCAACAGATATGTTAATTACTTATTTAATGATTCCATCGTTATTATGTATGGGGATTCCAACACTAATAGCAACATTTCTGCCACCTTTTAAAGGAGACTTAGTGATGGAAGTCGAAGAAAAAGAAGAAGAAAAACATCCAACAACATACAGTTCTATTATGTTGTATTTAGGTTTAGGAATGATTCTTTTTGTGCCAATTTTTAAAACTATTACACACTTGCCTCCTTACGTAGGGATGATGTTGTCTTTAGGGGTTGTTTGTGCTTTTGCTGAAGTTTTTAGCACAAAACAATTTGCAATGACTACTTTAGGAGAACATGTAAAAGACTCAGGCCATCATAGTCCAGTTCATAAGTCATTATCAAAAATTGAAATGCCAAGTGTTTTGTTCTTTTTCGGTATTCTAATGGCAGTAGCCGCTTTAGAGAGTTTAGGATTGTTGTTTGATTTTGCAGGTTCTCTGAATGGAGCAATACCTAATTCGGATGTTGTAGTAATGTTGTTAGGTATTGGTTCAGCTGTTATTGATAATGTGCCATTAGTGGCAGCTAGTTTAGGAATGTTCCAAGAAGAGTTAAATCACCCATTATGGCATTTTATTGCCTTTTCTGCTGGAACAGGTGGAAGTATGTTAATCATCGGATCAGCTGCTGGTGTTGTGGCAATGGGAATGGAAAAAATATCTTTCTTTTGGTACTTTAAAAAGATTTCATGGTTGGCATTTGTTGGTTTTGTTATCGGTTCTGTTGCTTTTATGTTGCTTAGACCATTTGTAGGAGCTTAATAAACAGACTAATCTTCAAAAAATCCTGAGTATTTTTCTCAGGATTTTTTTGTTTAATTTATGAGAGAAAACAATTTTCATATTGTAAATTCGTTTTCTTTAAATACTTAATCATATTAAATATGTTATTGATTCAAAAAGCTATTGTAAATTCTGAAGAATTAGTTCCAGAAGAAAAAACATTATCTATTTATAAGTTAATTTTGGAAGGAGGAATAGGTGGTCAAATAATTATTGCTATTTTATTAGTACTGCTTGCCATTTCCTTCTATATTTATTTTGAAAGATATTTTGCTATCAAGTCTGCAAGTAAAATTGATAAAGATTTCATGAATCAAATTAAAGATCATGTCGCAAATGGTAATTTAGAGGCAGCAAAATCTTTATGTTCCTCCAATGAAACACCTGTCTCAAGTCTTATAGGTACCGGTATTTCTAGAATTGGAAAGCCTTTAGAGGATATCAATACTGCTATTGAAAATGCTGGGAAACTTGAAGTTTATAAATTGGAAAACAATGTAAGTGTTGTTGCTACGATTTCGGGTGCTGCTCCAATGATTGGCTTTTTAGGAACGGTAATTGGAATGATCATTTCTATCCATGAAATTGCGAACGCGGGAGGTCAAATAGATATTAAATTATTAGCAGATGGTTTGTATACGGCGATGACAACGACGGTTGGTGGTTTGATAGTGGGTATTATTTCATATATCTCCTACAATCATTTGGTGGTTAAAACAGATAAGGTAGTTTATTTGATGGAAGCCAAAACGGTTGAGTTTTTGGATTTATTGCATGAACCCGTATAAAGTTATTGTTATATGAACCTACAAAGTAGAAATAAAGTAGATGCAACTTTTAATATGTCATCTATGACAGATATCGTTTTTTTATTGCTTATATTTTTTATGTTAACTTCCACATTAGTTACCGTAAATGCTATTGATGTATTACTGCCTAAAGCAGGAGGTAAAACAGAAAACAACGGTACGATTGCTGTATCAATTACGAAAGATGCTAAGTTTTATATGAAGGGAAATCAGGTTTCTGAAATAAATTTGGAAAATGCGATCAAACAACAATTTTCTAGTTCAAGTTCGAAAACTTTAGTAATACGTGGTGATCAAGAAGTCTCTTATAAAAGCATAATGTATGTAATAGATATTGCTAATAGAAATAAAATCAAAATGATTCTTGCAGTTAAAGGAATGTAGTCAAAATGAAATATCTAAAATCAAAACATGAACAAAAGTCAGCGTTATTAACTGTTGTAATCATGACAGGAGTGTTATTGATGATGATGTTTTTTGGAATGCGTTATATGGATCCTCCTAATGAATATGGAATAGCAATTAATTTTGGTACTTCTGATTTTGGAAATGGACCTCCAGAAATGCATGAAACGCCTAAATCTACTACAAATCCAGCGCAACCAGAACAAGAACTGAAAAAAGCTCAAGAGACACCGATAGAAGAGATTGAGGACGACGTAATGACACAAAATATACAGGAAGCTCCCATTGTTCAAAAGAAAGAAACGTTAAAGAAACCTGCTCCGACTCCATTTAAAAAACCAAAAGAGGTAAAAAAGTCTGTTGTAAAAGAAGCTCCAAAACCATCTAAAGAAACGGAAACTGCATTGACCAATTTACTGAATGGAAGCCCATCAGATGGTGATGTGGCTCAAGGCGAAGGTGATGATGGTCAAACTGGTTTGAAAGGGAATGAATTAGGAGATCATAATTCTTCAAAATACTATGGAAATGGTGGTTCCGGTGGTGATGGAAATTATAATTTATTTGGGCGTACACCGGTAACGAGACCTGCTATTAGACCCGATTGCAATGAAGAGGGCATCGTAGCTGTTCAAATTGAAGTTGACAAGTCAGGAAGAGTGGTTAGAGCGATTGCTGGTGTTAAAGGAACAACAAACGCGGCTCCCTGTTTGAAAAGGCCTGCGAAAGAAGCTGCTTTAAGAACGAAATGGAATGCTGATGAAGGAGCACCAACGAAACAAATAGGAAAGATTATCTATCATTTTTCATTATCGGAATAGTCTTTCTGATTTATGTAGAAGAAATACAATACTCAATTTAAAGAATACATGAACTACCAAGAAATATTAGATTGGATGTTTGTTCAGTTGCCAATGTATCAGCGACAAGGAGCTCCGGCCTACAAGAAAGATTTGAGCAATACGATTTTATTGGCGGATCATCTTGGAAATCCACAAAAGTCTTTTAAATCTATACATGTAGCTGGAACAAATGGAAAAGGTTCCTGTAGTCACATGATAGCCTCAATATTACAAGAAGCCGGGTATAAAGTTGGTTTGTATACTTCACCACATTTGGTCGATTTTAGAGAGCGAATCAAAATAAACGGAGAAGAGATAGCTAAAGAAAAGGTGATCGATTTCATAGCGAAGAACAAGTCTTTTTTTGAAGAGCATTATCTGTCTTTCTTTGAAATGACTGTAGGTTTGGCTTTTGAATATTTCAGTGAAGAAAAAGTTGACTTTGCGGTGGTAGAAGTAGGTTTAGGTGGAAGATTGGATTCAACAAATATTATATTTCCAGAAGTCGCATTGATTACAAATATTGGTTTGGATCATACACGGTTTTTGGGTGATACTTTAGAGAAAATTGCATTTGAAAAAGGGGGGGTTATCAAAAAGAATATTCCGGTTGTTGTTGGTGAACATCAAAAGGAAACCATTCCTGTTTTTAATAAATTAGCAGATGAGAATGACGCTGAATTGTTTTTGGCTTCTGAATTGATTTCAGAAAGTTTTGCGTTGGATTTATTAGGGGATTATCAAAAAAATAATAGCAAGTCAGTATACCAAACTATAAAAGTACTTCAAAATAAAGGATATTCAATTTCTGATGATGCTGTGAAGTTTGGATTGAGTTCTGTAATTAAAAACACCAAGCTGCTTGGGAGATGGCAGATTTTACAGAATACACCTAAAACAATATGCGATACGGCGCATAATAAAGAAGGCCTAACCTATACGATGAAACAATTGGCAAAGGAATCTTACGATTGTTTGCATATAATATTGGGGATGGTGGATGATAAAGATTTGCAATCTGTTTTGCCTTTGTTTCCCCAAAAAGCAACGTATTATTTTTGCAAACCTGATTTAGGAAGAGGCTTGGATGCGGATACACTTTGCATTAAGGCAAAGGCATTTGGAATGACAGGAGCAGTCTTTTCTTCTGTAAATGAGGCATATGAAAACGCTAGAAAGAATGCAGCTATTGACGATTGTATTTATATTGGTGGGAGTACTTTTGTAGTAGCTGAAATTTTACAATAAAAATTAAAAAAAGTTTGGTCACATCGAACAAACGTTCTATATTTGCCACCGCTAAGGGCAATTAGCTCAGTTGGTTCAGAGCACCTCGTTTACACCGAGGGGGTCGGGGGTTCGAATCCCTCATTGCCCACAGATGAATAAAAGACTACATGAAAATGTAGTCTTTTTTGTTTTACAAAAAGTCCAAAACAAAATTTTGAGATTTTTGAAAATAAATGAGACGTTACCAATGTAATTGGTGCTAGTCCTCATTCTCAAAATGGGGTAAACTTAGGGTATACAATCCCTCATTGACCACTAAAGTTTGAAAAGTCTACACGTAAGTGTAGACTTTTTTTGTTTTACAGAAAATATATCGCTTTAAGATTTGTTTCGCTACAATCAGTTGTTTGATTTTCTCTGAGTTACCAGTTAGTGATTGTATTGAACACTACTATTCTTAGGTAAGCTTGAATAATGAAGAGCCGGTATAAAAAACAGAGCTCTTTTTGTCACTTTTGGTAAAGTAATATTATCTAAAAATAAAATTTCAGTCCTAACATTATTTTACTGATAGAAGTATTAGAGTCCACGCTTTTTAAATTTATTGTGTAAAATGTGTACTGTAGTCCTAGTTCATAATCATCAGATCCAGAATAACCAATTTTCCCAAGATAAAGACTTGAAAAACCTCTGTCATTCATTGAGACTTCAGGTGTTGAGGTTAAAGAATAACCTAAAGCTAATGCTATAGGGGTGTTAGATGTTTCTTTGAAGTCGACATCACCTAAGACTCCAAAAGAATAATAAGTATCCGTAGCTCCTCTTTGAAGAGATTCACCATGTATTGCGTTGACGTCAAATTGTAATCCGTAGGATGGATTAAATGCGTAAGCACCTCTTAGACCAATTCCAACAGAGGTTGCTGGAGTTTTTTTACTCAAGCTAGGATATGGAATGTCATTAATTACATCTTCAAAATAATCTGCTACATTGATAAAACTACCTACTAAGCTGTTTGCCTTTATAGTACCAGATAAGTATAGCTTTTCAGTTTCTTTTGATTAGCCAACCAATGTCTCCTCCAGAAATTGTATTTATACCATCTGCAATAATTGTAGATAAATCAGATCCGACACGACCAGTTAATTTCATGCTCATATAAAGAGAGAGCCAAGAAGTAAATTCTTGTTGGTATTGTAGGTTGAAATCCATGTAAAATATCTTTCCTTGAAAGCTAAAAAGTTCATGGTCACCAATAGTAATACCTGGAATTTTAATTAATGAGTTTGATCCTACACCAATATCCGTTTGCAGGTTTGTTGAGATAAATGCGCTTTTGAGTTGACTTGTTGAAAGAAATTTATTTCTGTTTAGTTCTGGTATCTTTTTGTGTGAATTTTCGCTTTCATTCTGTGCAGTTACTGAGTTCAGAGATAAACTAAGAATGACGATTAATAGTAATTTGAATTTCATCATAATTTAATTTTTTGAATTGCCTAATGGAATTTCTATTCCTGTTAGAAATTTTATACTTGATGATTTTACTCTCGGTAACAGATCGTCAGCTATATTGTCTTCAGTAATATTATTGAGTCCTTGGGTATACCTTGCTTCAATAAATAAGGTTGAAAAACCAAGAGGTAAACGCATTCCTGCACCAAAATGTATTGAGAAGTTCCATGGTTCAACAGTTGCATTTATGGGTTTTGATGTTCCTCCTGTTGGAGTTTGTGAACTGTTCAATAGTTTTGCTGTTTCAATACCACCTATGGCGTAAAAACGTTCGTTAGTACTTGTGACTTTTAGAAGCACTGGTATGGAGAGATAATTTAATTTTACTTTTATACTATCTATAGAGGTGTAGACTCCATCCACTTTATGAGTTGTTTTTGTTCCTTCTTGACTATATGAAGGTTGTAAGCTAATAAAGATGTTCTTTGCTAGCTCTAGATCGATAAAGACGCCAAAGTTACCTTCAATTTTTGATTTGTACTTTGTTGTTAGGTTCAACATCTCCATTAAGTTTACTTATGTTTATTCCTCCCAAAACACCTACTTTAGTTTGAGCAGAGATAGTTATAGAAAGAAGCATTATAAAAAGGCAGAGAAGTATTGGTTTTTGCATGTGGTTAGATTAGGTTATACAACGTAATTAATTAGTTTTATTTTTACAAATAAAACATAGGACCTATTATATTTGAATATTGAGGTGTATGCCGTTAAGGATTATAGCTCGTATGATTTACTCGCGTCTAATTTGATAAAGATAAATAGTAGAATCGTAAAACCCCATAAACCAGAGCCACCGTAACTAAAAAAGGGTAATGGAATTCCAATTGTTGGAAATAAACCGATTACCATACCAATGTTTATCAAATAATGAAAAAAGAATACGGCAGCGATACCATAACCATAGACCCTACTAAAAGTAGTCTTTTGTCGTTCGGCTAATTGTATGATTCTAAGAACGAATAAAGTAAATACTAATACTAGAAGGGAGGTTCCTAGAAATCCCCATTCTTCTCCAATGGTACTAAAAATATAGTCAGTTTGTTGCTCAGGCACGAAATTTCCTTGAGTACGATCCCCTTGTAGAAATCCTTTACCAGAAAACCCACCAGATTTTATGGTTAATATGGATTGGTTTGTGTTGTATCCTACTCCTTTTGTATCTGCATTTTTTCCAAGAAGTATATTAAATCTATCTCGATGTCTTTGTTCGAATATATGAGTGTAGACATAATCTACACTAAATATAAATAGACCGGTCAAAGCATAGATTCCTGTTATCTTAAGTAAATGAAATTTTAAAGAAATCTTTCTATAGTATATGACATATATGATAAATAGGGTGTATGTAAAATATGAGCAAATGAGTACAATATTAAAACCAAATGCAAGTGTTAGGATGAAGACAAATACAGAAACTGCTCCAAACGCAATATAGTAGATGGGTAACCCTTCTCTGTATAGTACGAAAAAAAATGCGGTATAAACAAGTGCTGACCCTGGATCTGGCTGAAGAGTGATTAAAATAGCGGGAATAAAAATAATAACAAATGCCTGTATTTGATTTCTTATGATGCTTAAGTCGTATTGTTTGTCATTTAAAAGTTTTGCTAATGCAAGTGTTGTCGTAAACTTCATAAATTCAGATGGTTGTAAGCTAAATACACCTAAGTCATACCATGAGGTTGCTCCGTTTATTTTTTTTCCAAATACAAATAGTCCTAGAAGAGACAATAGAGAGATTAAATATATGATGGATGCAAAACGTTCATATAGTTTGGAGTCAATAAATAAAATAAGTATTATGATAATAAAACTGAGCCCAATCCATATCATTTGTTTACCATATTTAGTAGTAAAATTAAATATTTGGTGTTGCTCTTCTGAATAGGAAGCAGCATAAATATTCATCCATCCAAAAATTATTAAAAATAGATAGAGTATGATTAGCGTAATATCAATGCCTGAAAATATGTTATTCCGATGTGCTCTCATCTGTTGTCTTAATCAATTGTTTGTTATATTCTTCTTTTAAATGCGTCGATAACATTCTATGTTCCCAATATTTATTTGTTGTTTTCCCTGTGAGGTATTTTTCTATCATCAAACTCGTAATAGGAGCAGCAATCATAGAACCATAACCTCCGTTTTCTATATAAACTACAATCGCTATTTGAGGATCATTTTTGGGTGCGAAAGCAACAAAAATGGAATGGTCTTCGAATTGAATTTTTTTACCGTTAATTCTTTTGAAGTTTTCTGCAGTTCCCGTTTTTCCACAGATTTCAATGTTTTTTAAGCGTACATGTTTTGCAGTTCCGGTTATAAAAACATCATGCATACCTTCAATTATAGGAATGAAGTGTTTAGGACTTATTGTTGTTGTTTTTTTTGTTGTGTATTTAGGATTTATTAAAGTATTGTCACTAACCGATTTTAATATGTGAGGAGTATAGAAATATCCCCTATTTGCAATTGCAGCAGTCATATTTGCTAGTTGTATTGGTGTGGTAAGTATTTGACCTTGTCCAATAGCATTTGAAATTGTATAGGAGGCTCTCCATCTTCCATCTGGATACCATTTGTTATATAGTGCAGCATTGGGAATCAATCCTTTTTGACCTTGTGGTAAGTCATACCCTAAATATTGTCCCAGGCCAAAGCTACTGATGTGTCTATTCCAATTATTCATTCCTTCGGAAGCAGTTGGGTATTTTTCGATAATTCGTTTGTATACATTTGAAAAGTAACTGTTACAAGATTTAGCCAATCCTTCTCTAAGTTTGATAGGTTTGTTGTATATACCGCAATGACATCCCATAAACTCTGATTTGCGACTTCCATATCGATATCCATGAAAGCATCGAAAAGAGGTTTTCGGAGTTATAATTTCTTCTTGAAGCCCAACCAAACCTTGTACTATTTTAAATGGAGAACCAGGAGCATACTGAGCAAGTAAACTTCTGTCGTACATTGGCTTGTTTATGCTATCGTTAAAAAAAATAACCGAGTTTTTTGAACGTTCTCTTCCTACCATTAAGTTGGGATTGTAGCTAGGTGTACTAATTAGAGATATTATTTCTCCAGTATTAGGTTCTATGGCAACAATACCTCCCCTTTTACCAGCCATCAATGCTTCTCCGTAAAGTTGTAGTTCATTGTCAATCGTAAGGGTTAAATCCTTTCCGTCTTTAGGGATTGTATCATATTTTCCGTTTTTGTAAGATCCTATTATTTTGTTAAAATGATCACGTTTTAGGTATTTTACACCTTTTTTCCCGCGTAAAAACCCTTCGTATTGTTTTTCAACTCCCGTAGTTCCAATTAATTCTCCCGGCTGGTAGTATGGGTTTTTTTTTGAGATCTCATCATTGACTTGGTTTACATAGCCTAATACATTTGCAGCAGAGCTGAACGGATAAGTACGGAGTAGCTTTTTTTCAATATAAAAACCGTTGTATTTATACATTTTTTCTTGAAGATATGCAAAGTCTTCTTTAGATAAATAGGCTAAGAATACTGACGGAAGTCTTGATGACCATTTTTTAGCTCTATTGAAACGTTTTTTAAAATATTTTTTATCAATACCAAGCAAGCCACAAAATTCGAGCGTGTCGAGTGATGAGACTTCCATGGGGACAACCATTAAATTATAGGATTGTTTATTTGCAACGAGTAATGTGCCATTTCTATCATAAATATAACCGCGCTCAGGATAATCAAAAATTTTTTTTATCGTGGCGCTTTTTAATTTATTTTCAACGTTAGACTGAGATGTTATTTGTAGATAAAACAGCTTTCCAATAAATATAAATGCTATGCTAATTATACAAAATGATAATAGATACCCTCGTTTCACATCAGAATTAATTAGTTGTTAGATTTTTTCTTTGTTAGGTAAATAGATATGATAATTAATAGTATTGTAAAAATACTATTTGTTGTTGTCTTGTGGAAAATAGTTCTAATTTCTTTAATATTAAAATACTCTAGACTAAAAAGAGACAGGTGATGTATAAAAGTTAATATAGCAACATAAGAAATAACTTTTAAGAAAGGTTCTTGATTTAGGTTGAAAAATTTAAAATCAGTGTCTTTTGAGTTTAATATTAGTTTTAAAATTGGGAACCTTACGTATGCGGAAAGTAGTGTTGCAGCAGCATTTAACCCTCCTGTATTTGAAAAAAGATCAATAGATAAGCCCAATAAAAAAGATACAACTAAAAAAAGACTTCTTTTTGTTTTTATTGGATAAAGGAAAACGAAGAGTATATATAAGTTTGGGTTTATGTATCCAAAAAAATAAATGTTATTGAGCAATAAGGTTTGTAAGAGAACCAAAAAAACAAAACGGAAAGCTAAAATAAGTGTTTCTCTAGTCATTTCTTTGTAGTTCTAAAATTTCTTCTTTGTCTTTGTTTTGTATTGCATAAATATAACCAATATTACTCATGTCCATGAATAATTCAATTTCTATATTTCTATAGCGTTTATTCGTGGAATTGAATGATTTAATTGTTCCAATAGGAATGTTTTCTGGAAAAAGAATCGATTTTCCACCTGTTACTATGGTGTCTCCAATTGCTATATTTGCTTGTCTTTGAATGTCTAATAATTGTGAATTATGGTAACTTTCTCCATTCCATGCAAGTGTTCCAAAATAGCCGTTCTTCTTAAGTTTTGCGTTTATTTTTGATTTACTATTTAATATACTAAGAATGGTAGCGTAATTATTAGATACATTTTTTACAACTCCTACAACGCCAATACTACTAACAACCCCCATGTCAATATTAATTCCATCTAGAGTTCCTTTATTGATTGTAAGTATGTTATTTCTTTTGGTGTAGCTATTCTGAATAACTTTTGCTGTTATAAAAGTATTCTTTATAGCATTTGTGTCGATAATTATGTTTTGTTGCAAGTCTAAAAGAGTTCTCAATTTTGCATTTTCATTCGCTAGTCTTAAATTGTCATCTTTTAGTATACGATATTCAAATATTGACATAGATTTACTAAGCAAACCTCCGCTTACTGCATTTGCTGAGTTTATAAATTGACTTTTATGATAGCTATGATTTTGTATGGTAAAACTTATTGCAATACCTTCTAGGAATAAGAAAAGCAAAAAATATTTATATTTTTCAATAAAATAGGCAATTTGTTGCATTAATAAATTTACTAAAAAGGATTACTATAAAACTATGAATTCAATTACTTTAATAAAACACTTTTGTATAAGTCTATTTTTTTGAGTGCAATTCCTGTACCCCTTACGACTGCCCTTAATGGGTCTTCGGCTATATATACAGGTAAATCGGTCTTTTTAGAAAGACGTTTATCTAGACCTCTAAGCATAGAACCTCCTCCAGCAAGGTAAATTCCTGTGTTATAGATATCTGCAGCTAATTCCGGAGGTGTTTTGGATAGTGTCTCCATAACAGCATCTTCAATTCTTAAAATAGATTTGTCCAAGGCTTTTGCTATTTCTCTATAAGATACTTGAACCTGTTTGGGTTTACCACTTAATAAATCACGTCCTTGAACTGACATGTCATCCGGAGGTGTTTCTAGTTCTTCTGTAGCGGATCCTATTTGGATTTTAATTTTTTCAGCTGTTTTTTCGCCAACAAATAAGTTGTGTTGTGTCCGCATATAATACATGATATCATTGGTGAATAAATCACCAGCAACTTTAACCGATTTGTCATTCACAATACCAGCCAATGCAATAACGGCAATTTCTGTAGTTCCTCCTCCTATATCAATAATCATATTACCTTTAGGTTCCATGATATCTATACCAACCCCAATAGCAGCAGCCATTGGCTCGTAGATAAGGTAGATTTCTTTGGCATTCATGTGCATTGCAGAATCACGAACTGCTCTTTTTTCAACTTCTGTAATTCCAGAGGGAATACAGATAACCATTCTTAAGGCTGGCGGAAAGATTCTCTTTTTTATAGAGGGAATGTTTCTGATAAACTCTTTTATCATTTCTTCTGAAGCTTGGAAATCTGCAATAACGCCATCTTTTAAAGGACGAATAGTTTTTATGTTTTCATGAGTTTTTCCTTGCATTAAGTTCGCTTTTTGACCAGTTGCAATAATCTTCCCAGACGATCTATCTCTCGCAACGATTGAGGGTGAGTCAACGACTACTTTACCATTGTGAATGATAAGTGTATTAGCGGTTCCTAAGTCAATAGCAACATCTTCAATCATGAAATCAAAAAAACCCATAGCTTTTATTGTGTGTTATGTTTATTAGAAAAATGTGCTTCTTTTAGAAGCACATTTCCAAATTTAATAAATTAATGTTTAAAATGACGTGTTCCTGTGAAAACCATTCCAATATTATTTGTGTCACAGTAATCAATAGATAGTTGGTCTTTTATAGAACCTCCCGGTTGAATTACAGCTTCAATTCCAGCGTTTCCAGCTATTTCGACACAGTCAGGGAAAGGGAAAAATGCATCACTTGCCATTACCGCTCCTTTTAAGTCGAAGTTAAAGGTTGTAGCTTTTGTGATCGCTTGTTCTAAAGCATCAACTCTAGAGGTTTGTCCAGTTCCACCAGCACATAATTGTTTGTTTTTTACTAATATGATAGTGTTCGATTTGGTATGCTTACAAATTTTTGAAGCGAATAATAAATCTTCAATCTCAGCATCAGAAACAATACGCTTTGTTACGTTAGTCAATCCTTCTTTAGAATCAGTAATGTTGTTTGGGTCTTGTGCTAAAACTCCGTTCAAGGCAGTTCGATAACTGATACTAGTGAGTTCAACATCTTTTTGAACTAAAATAATTCTGTTTTTCTTTCCCTTTAAAATAGCCAATGCCTCAGTTGTATATGATGGAGCGATTACAACTTCACAGAATAAATTGTGAATTTCATTAGCTGTAGCTACGTCAATTTCTTTGTTGGCTATCAATACTCCACCAAAGGCAGAAGTTGGATCACCCGCTAAAGCATCAATATACGCTTGTTTTAAAGTATCTCTCTGTGCAAAACCACAAGCATTGTTGTGCTTTAAGATTGCAAAAGTAGGAGCTTCTCCTTTGAATTCTCTGATCAAGTTGACAGCAGCATCCACATCTAACAAGTTGTTAAAAGATAATTCTTTACCATGCAATTGGTCAAATAACTCTTCTAAGTTACCATAGAAAAATCCTTTTTGGTGAGGGTTTTCTCCGTAACGTAATTGTTTAGAAGTATCAAAACTTTGTCTGAACTGAGGTTGGTCATCATTCATGTAATTAAAGATAGCCGTGTCATAGTGACTTGATACAGCAAAAGATTTTGCTGAGAAATATTTACGTTGCTCAATAGTTGTAGCACCGTTTTGTTCTGTGATGATATCTAAAAACTCTCTGTATTGATCCATGGAAGAAACACAAATTACATCTTTAAAGTTTTTAGCAGCAGCTCTAATCAAAGAGATCCCACCGATATCAATTTTTTCAATAATATCTTGCTCAGGAGCACCACTAGCAACCGTTTTTTCAAATGGATATAAATCAACAATTACAATGTCAATTTCAGGAATTTCAAACTCTTCAATCTGTTTTTGGTCACTTTCGTTTTCACGTCTGTTTAATATACCTCCAAAAACTTTAGGGTGTAAAGTTTTAACACGACCTCCTAGGATAGAAGGATAAGATGTTAAGTCTTCCACACGAACTACATCAATACCTAAATCTTTGATAAAAGTTTCAGTACCTCCAGTTGTGTAAATAGTTACATTTAACTCATTTAATTTCTTTACTATTGGCTCTAAACCATCTTTGTGAAATACCGAAATTAAGGCAGATTTTGCTGTTTTGCTAGTGCTCATTTTATGTGTTGTAAAATTTTCTGCGAAGTTACTAATATTATTGATTTTTTTATAATATTTCTCCAAAAGCGATTTATTTTTAATTACAGTCGTTTTTTTACGGAATTGGAGTATTTTCGACAAATATCATTACAATTGATTCACTTAAGGAAACTTTACTTAAAAGTGTCATTTTTGATGGAATTCATAATTGGATAACCTTGGATAAAAGAAACAGTGTTTCCTTTCTTATGTTTGATACGTACTGGTGTTATTTTTAAGTAAAAAAAGGATTAATATTCCAATAGACTCTTGTCACGTAAAGAGTTCCTGAACAATTACTAGAGGTACATTATTTGTCGATTACGATGCAAAGATTGAAGAGGATGTTCATGAGCTTTGCACAAAATTAGTTTTGAATGTTATTTATTTAGCTCATTTTATTACGAGATACAATTCTGTTAGCATGATCATTTTATTGCGAGCATTTAATGTTGTATTTCTTATCTTTGTAATCATTATTTTATAAATTTCTTTTTTAATGTTTTTTTTGAAGGAAATACCTAAAAATAATTATTCATAATTTGATGTTTCCATCCATTCTTTGTTTTGTTGATTTCGCCTTACAGCCTTTTACTCTCAACTAGCTTTGAAAAAGGCTATCTCTTGCTTTATTATGTTAAACGATTTTTGATACATTCTTTATTTCTGTTGTTGTTGATGGCTGAGCTCTTCTAAGAGAAAATTTCGGGTATAAAGTCTGCTTTGAGATAATTTAACAGGTTTTAAGCTTTTTAGTATTTTGAATTCGTTAAATTTGTTTTGTGAAAAAACTACTTCAAAATATAGGTACAATACTGATGGCACTTTTGGTGCTGTTCTCTTCTTTGTCTTTTGGAGTCAGCAAACATTATTGTGCTGGGGAGGTTTCTGAGGTTTCTTATTTTGTGGATGTCAATGGCTGTGAAATGCCACAACAAGTTGCTTCTTGTGATACTTCGAAAATTGAAAGTGTCAAAAAGAAATCCTGTTGTGAAACTACATATCATTTTGTAGATGGAAATGATTTTCCTTCGAAAAAAATAACCACATTAGTTTCATTTGATCCTCAAATTACCATTATTCAGAATTGGAATTTTTCATTCTATTTATCTCAAGAAAATCTTGATTCTAAAAGTTTTTTCGAATATCATTCACCTCCTATATTAAAAAATAGAGTGGTTTTTTATGAGTCTTATTTGATTTGAATATTAGGTCTTTTCAGAAGAGTCTAGTATTAATTTGTGCTTAATAGGTGCAATAAAAAATCAAAAAGTGAAATACTATGATATAATTTTACCATTTTTTTTTGTTAGTATGCTGTCATTTTCTCAAGAGAAATTAAAAGGTATGGTGATGATTACAAATGAAGAACATCAGGTTTCTGGATTGCCAGGGGCTTCCGTCTATTGGTTGGAAACAACGATAGGTACTACTACGAATAATGAGGGCTGGTTTGAAATTGATTTAAGCGAGAAATCAAATAAATTGGTTGTCAGTTATATTGGATATCAAACGGATACTTTAACTGTTACAAGTAATAAAGAATTTCATCTTTTTTTAAAACCAACCTTGTCTCTGTCGGAAGTGGAAATTAAAGGAACGCAGAATTCAACTGCCATTTTATTTTTTTCTCCGATGAATACAATTACCATAAATGAATCGGAATTGTTAAAGGCAGCTTGCTGTAATTTGTCAGAGAGTTTTGAAACTAACCCAGCAGTTGGAGTGAGTTATGCAGATGCCATTTCTGGTGTCAAAGAAATAAAAATGTTAGGTCTCACAAGTCCTTATATATTAATTTCTCAAGAGAATATTCCTTCGGTTCGAGGTGCTTCCCAGGTGTATGGTATGTCTTTTATTCCCGGTACCTGGATTGAAAGTATTCAAGTCACCAAAGGAATGGGGTCTGTGGTCAATGGATTTGAAAGTATTTCTGGTCAAATCAATACGGAGTTAAAGAAGCCTAGAAACTCCAATAATTTTTTTGCGAATCTTTATGGGTCTGGTTCAGGAAGATTAGAGTTGAATACACATATTCTAAAAAACATTTCTGATTCGTGGAGTACAGGCTTGTTTGTACATACAAATCATCGACAATTAAAAGTTGATAGAAATGGCGATGGATTTTTAGATGTGCCACTTGGTTCTCAATTGAATTTATTAAATCGATGGCAATATGCCAACCCTACATCAGGATGGGTAAGTTTTTTAGATGTAAAATATGTTGCAGATGCAACGCAAATTGGAAGTGTAGCTTATAATCCCGAGGTTGACAAATTTCAAGGGACAGAATATGGTGGTGAAATAGATACGAAACGTTTTGAATTTTCCACTAAGTTGGGCTATGTATTTAAGGATAAGCCATACCAAAGTATCGGTTTTCAATCGGCATATAGCAATCATAATCAGGATTCTTATTTTGGGTATAATGTTTATAATATAGAACAAAATAGTTTTTATTTCAATTCCATTTTTCAGTCCATATTATTCAATACGATGCATACCTTTAAAACAGGAATTAGTGTTTCTTATGATGGGTATAAAGAACAAGTCCTATTGGATGTCTATGCCAGAAATGAAAATTCGATGGGTGGTTTTTTTGAATATACCTATGATAATATTGACAACTTAACAGTTGTTGCCGGTCTTAGGGCTGATTATCATTCGGTAATGAAATATATGATTACTCCAAGGATTCATGTTCGATATGAACCTTGGGATTCGGGTGTGTTTAAAATAGCTGTAGGAAAAGGGCAGAGGATCGCAAGTGTTTTTGCTGAAAATCAAAAGATATTTGCTTCTTCTAGAACTATTTCTATGGATGATCAAGGTGAAGGAAGTTATGGGTTGAATCCGGAGATTGCTTGGAATTATGGTTTGAGTTATTTGCATAAAACAACATTGTTTGGGAATTCAGTCTCCTTATCTTTGGATTATTTTATCACAGATTTTTCTCAACAAGTAATTGTAGATTATGATGCGTCTCCACGGGAAGTCCAATTTTATAATTTAAATGAAAGTTCTACTGCAAAATCTTTTCAAGTAGAGTTGAACTATGAGTTGCATTCCTTGTGGGATTTTCGAATTGCTTATCAGTTAAATGATGTGGTAATAGCTTATAAAAAAGGGGCTTTACAGAAGCCTTTGCAGCCTAGAGAGACTTATTTTGTGAATATGGGGTATCAATCTAAAAAAATAAAAGATCGGCAATGGAAATGGGATATGACTTATAATCGGGTAGGTGCGCAACGAATTCCTGATACAAGTCAAAACCCAATAGCATATCAATTAGAGGAGTTCTCAAATCAAACACAGTTGTTGCATTTTCAGCTGACTTATGTGTTGTCTAATAATTTGGAGTTTTATGCTGGTGCAGAAAATATATTAGATACCACACAAAAGAATCCTGTGTTAGCCAATGACGACCCTTTTGGACCTTATTTTGATTCGACATTAGTTTACGCGCCGGTTTTAGGAAGAATGTATTATGGAGGAATTAGATATAATTTATAAAATAGAATATGATGAAAAAAATAATTTTAATCTTGTTATTAGCTATCTCGTATGGAGTTTCAAGTCAAGAAGTAAAAGAAAAAAGCAAAAACAAGAAAATTGAAATGACTGTGAATGGCAATTGTGAAATGTGTAAAGCTAGAATTGAGAAATCTTGTTTGAAGACTACTGGAGTAAAGTATGCCCAGTGGGATGTCAATTCAAAACAATTGAACCTTATTTTCAATGAGTATAAGACCTCGAAAGATGAAATTCAACAATCTATTCTTGAGGTTGGTCATGATGTGGATTCATTGACGGCGAACTCGAATAGCTATAAACAATTGCATATTTGTTGTCAATACCGGGAAAATTAAAATAAAAAAGCAGATAATCTCCATTTAAATCTTCTTTTTTATTTTAATTTTCTAATTTTTTTCAATGTATCCAAAGTTCCTTGTAAGGTCATGATATTCTTGCCCAATATAAATATTAAGTTTTTCAACATCGTAGCTGTAGCCGCTTCTTAATTGGTAGTTGTATTCTTTATGTTTGTATTTATAACGAACAACATCCTGATGTATTTCGCTATAAATAATTATTTGGATTAAATTAGAACTTCATTTATTTTTATAAATCGATCGTTAACCAAAGGTTTCGTGTATTTTACATCATAGTTTATAGAATTGTTTGTTATTTTTCATCACGTTTTCTAGCGGTAATAGAGAGTCTAGGAGCGTCGTGGCTATATTCCTTTTTATAGTATTAGATATTTAGTTGGTACGTTTTAATTTTTCTCTAGTTGCGAATTTACCAACACTAATTTTTTTTTCATCATCGTTTAGTCTACGGTAATTATTTAATTTAATATTTCCTTTTTGACGATTATGTTGGTTATCTACCTGACTGTTATTGTCTGTTCTTACAATATTTTCTTGGTCATAAATATTCGTGATTTGATTTAAAGAAGTGTTTCTGTCACAAATATTATAAGCATCTTTTGCATAATAACTAGAGTTCTCTTTTGATTAATTTTTGTAATTTAAGTTGTGATTTGTGTCTTGGTTTATTGATGCAACACGGTTTGTAAAGGATGTACCATTGTTTTTTGGCTTGTTATAAATGTAATCTGCATTTAGAGATTCTTTTTTATGGAACTCATGACCGAAATGTATTCCAATGATTTAGTATTTAAAAAACCACTTAGATTTTTCTTGGTGATATTGGAGTCTTAGTCATCCGATTTTTCACCAAGTCCATTGGAATAATGTAAGAAATCTTTAATATTAGAACCTGTTATATTTATGTTGCTGCTAGAGACTACAGATGAAAATACAGTTTTGGGAGAGCTTAGGTTGAAGTTACCACTCGAAAAATATCTCTTTTCTAAACCAATACCTGCACTAGCTTTCCTGAAACCTCTATTTTTTTTATCTTTTTTTAGTGTGAAGTTTAATGTCACCTGTTTATTTCCACCGCTTACACCTGTAAGTTCAGGTTCATCACTTTTATTGTCAATAATTTCTACTTTTGCAATAACATCTGCAGATAAGATTTTCATAACCACCGAGTGTCTACTCCAAAAAACGCTTTTCTATCAACATGTATTTTCGTTACCTAGTTTCCTTGAGCTATCATTTTACAATTAGAAACTGTTTTTGTTTTTGGTGATTTTTCAAGCATGTCTTTTATATTGACCTCATAGTTCACATTAAATGCGGAGGTGTTAAAAGCAAGAGTATCTTTTTTATCTGTATGGAACTTCGTTAGAAATTGTTACCTCATTTAATACTCTAATATCTTGCTTCAATAGGATATTGTGTTAATTGATGGGTTTGTTTCTAAATACGATATTTTCAAAACGAGAGATAAATCTAGTAGCGTGGATTTGAATTAACAAAGAGTCGCGCGAATCTTCTAATATGCTAAATTTTCCATCCATATCAGTGCTAGCAAAGTTGATCATTGTAGAATTCTTTTGGTTTAATAGTGGAACGGTTGCACATTACAAGTCTTCGTTTTTTGTTTAGGAACTATTCCTGTAATAAATGGTTTGTTTGATTAAGAATATATTGAGCTATAATCAGAAAAATTAGGGTAGTTGATTGATTTATGTATAAGTATGATCAGACATTAATAAGTGTTGTAAGTTTAGGAATTAAGGTTAAATTGTAAACTGAATGTACCTTGCCATTATGAACATTGATATTTAAGGTAGAAGGTGAGGGATAGAAAAATGTTACGGTTTAAAAGCCGTAAGGGAGAAGAAATATTTCAAAAAAAAAGTGCTTTTGAAAACTCAAAAGCACTTTTTTAAAAAAAATTAGGATCTTACATCATTCCAGGCATTCCACCACCCATTGGGGGATGTGCATGATCGGCAGTACTTCCTTCTGATTTTATTTCTGAAATAGTACAAGCTGTAGTTAAAATCATTCCTGCAACTGAAGCAGCATTTTCTAATGCTACACGCGTTACTTTTGTTGGATCAATAATTCCTGCTTTTAGCATTTCAACATACTCTCCAGATTTTGCATTGTATCCAAAATCAGCCTTGCCTTCCAGTACTTTAGAAATTACAACTGAACCTTCTCCACCAGCATTTTCAACAATTTGTCTCAATGGCTCTTCAATAGCTCTATTAATAATGTTTACACCAGTTTGTTCGTCTGTATTGTCCTCAACTGTAATAGAGGTAAGAGAAGCTTTTGCTCTAGCCAACGCAACACCTCCACCAGCAACAATTCCTTCTTCTACGGCAGCTCTTGTAGCGTGTAAAGCATCATCTACTCTGTCTTTCTTTTCTTTCATTTCAACTTCACTTGCAGCACCTACGTATAATACAGCAACTCCACCAGCTAATTTCGCCAAACGTTCTTGTAATTTTTCTTTATCATAGTCAGAAGTAGTGTTCTCAATTTGAGATTTTATTTGTGTAACTCTCACATTGATAGCATCAGATTCACCAGCACCGTTTACAACAGTTGTATTGTCTTTGTCGATGGTTACTCTTTCAGCTGTACCTAACATTTCAATAGTTGTGTTTTCCAACGTAAGACCTCTTTCTTCAGAAATTACAGTACCACCTGTTAAGATTGCGATGTCTTCTAGCATTGCTTTTCTTCTATCTCCAAATCCAGGAGCTTTTACAGCAGCTATTTTAAGTGCTCCACGCAATTTATTCATCACTAAAGTAGCCAATGCCTCACCATCAACGTCTTCAGCTATAATCAATAAAGGTTTTCCTGATTGAGAAATAGGCTCTAAAATTGGTAATAACTCTTTTAAGGAAGAGATTTTTTTGTCAAACAGTAAAATGTGTGGATTTTCTAAGTCTGCCAACATTTTTTCTGTGTTTGTAACAAAATATGGAGATAAGTAACCTCTGTCAAATTGCATTCCTTCTACAATATCAACATAAGTTTCTCTTCCTTTTGCTTCTTCCACAGTGATAACACCTTCCTTTCCAACTTTTCCGAAAGCTTCAGCAATTAAATCGCCAATAGTTTCGTCATTGTTCGCAGAAATAGAGGCTACTTGTTTAATTTTGTCTGATTGATTTCCTACAACTTCAGATTGTTTTTGTAAGTCACCAACTAAAACTTTAACAGATTTATCGATTCCTTTTTTAATATCTAATGGGTTAGCACCAGCAGCAACGTTTTTTAATCCTTCAGTTACAATAGCTTGCGCCAGTACAGTAGCAGTAGTAGTACCGTCTCCTGCCAAATCATTAGTTTTGGAAGCAACTTCTTTTACCATTTGAGCGCCCATATTTTCAATGGGATCTTCAAGCTCAATTTCTTTGGCTACACTTACGCCATCTTTTGTGATAGAAGGTCCTCCAAATGATTTTTCAATAACTACATTTCTACCTTTTGGTCCTAATGTTACTTTTACTGCATTTGCTAAAGCATCAACACCTCGTTTTAATCCGTTACGCGCGTCGATGTTAAAATTAATTTCTTTTGCCATTTTAATTTGTTTTTATGTTCCCTTTTAAAGATGAATAAATTGAAAAATTAAACGATTGCGAATATGTCGCTTTCTCTCATAATCAAGTAATCTGTACCTTCTAGTTTTAATTCAGTACCAGCGTATTTACCGTACAATACAGTATCTCCTACTTTCACAGTCATCGCTTCGTCCTTAGTTCCATTACCGACTGCAACAACAGTTCCTTTAGATGGTTTTTCTTTTGCTGAATCAGGAATGATCAATCCTGACGCAGTCTTCGTTTCTGCTGCTAATGGCTCTACAAGTACTCTGTCTGCTAATGGTTTGATGTTTACATTACTCATTATATTATATGTTTATAAGTTTATATTTTAATTTGCCTTTTTGTTATCCAAAAATATGCCATTTGTCTAACTCTGACAAGATGTAAAAAAAAATGCCAAGGTGTCATTTTCCTTAGCATTTTTGTGTCAACTTGTGTTGATGTGTTATTCAGCAGTTTCTTCTGTCTCTTCAACTTCTGGTAAAGAAGGAGCTTCATCTTCTATAATTCTGTTATTTAGCGTTTCTTCTATTTGAGAATCTGTTGAGTTAGTGTTATCTCTCGGGATTGCAAAGTTAGAAAGCAATATCATAGCCATTAGTGCAATAGCAAGTGTCCATGTGCTTTTGTCTAGGAAGTTATTAGTGCTTTGCACTCCTCCCATTGATTGAGATCCTCCACTTCCAAAAGATGAAGATAAACCACCTCCTTTTGGGTTTTGAACCATAATTATTAATACTAGCAATACTGCTACAACAAGGATAAGGATTAAAAACAACGTATAGGTCATAATTATTTATTTTTCAGGTGTTCGATTTTCTTAATTTGGTTTGCAAAGAAACCACTTTTTTCTGGATATTTCAAAATTAAAATTTCATATGCTTTAATAGCATTGTTGAATTTTTTTTGTTCTAAATAAACTTTTGCTAGAGTTTCAGTCATCAATTCTCTTTCTGGATATGCGTTTTCAATACTACTGCCGTTTTGAGAGTCTTTTGAAATTGGATTTATCGTTGGATTGTTTTGGATGAACCGATTGATTAAGTCTTTGTTTTTAAATAATGAAGTCTTTGTATTAGGTTTCCTTACAATTGGTTTTTTGTTGGTTAATTGAAGCCATTGATTAAACGAGTAGGCCTCATTTTGATCGAATTCTAATGGCATACCGATCTCTAGGTTTCTTTGAGTCGATAGTTTTGCCTTGTCTTTTGTTTTTTTAACACTTTTATTTATGGTTGAATTTGATCTTGACAATTGGTTGATGCACTCAAAAAGTATACTCCTGTCAATGGTCACAGAAGCAGTCTTTTTCAAAGTATCATTGTATTCAAAGCTACAATTTTGTTTGAGTCCTTTTAAAAGTAAAACTTGTGCTGATTGGAAATATGGGTACTCTACAGAGATCTTTTTTAGTTCTTCAAGGTTTTTCTTTGAAATGATATTTGAATCTTTGATGAGGTTTGTAAAAGTTTGAAGTTCCATAGTTTTCATTACCAATTTGCGACTGATGCGTTAAAAATATCTTGGGTAATACGGTCAAAAATTTCCTCTAAAGCATTATCAAGTACGGTTCCTGTTAATTGTTCTAATGCATCAAAGTCACTGAAGTGTGTAAATCTTTTTTCAAATTCCTTTGTGGTGTCAGTTTTGTTATAAAATCTTACATTCACAACAATAGTGAGTCTACTTTGAGCGGCTGTCTGCTCTGCTGTTGCTGTCATTGGAGTAATCCTATAATTTATAATTTCTCCTTCAAAAAATAAGTCTCCGTCCGACTTGACAAGGTTTAAGTTTGTTTGTGTGAGAAAAAGGTCTTGCAAAGATTGTGTAAACATTTGACTTAATCCAGGCTCCACCAATCTTGCATTGTTAGGGAAGTAATTAATTTGAATTGTTTTAGCATTTCCTGTATCACCTCCAGTAAATGAGTAGATACCACAACTTAGTAACGAAAAAATTAGAGAAAGAAAAAGTATGTTTGCTAGTTTCATTTTATGGAGTATATATGGCTAGAATGTGTTTTGATAATATAAAATGTAAAGTTTTCAAATTTATAAAATTATAAATCATATTGCTTTATTTTTCTATAAAGAGTGCGCTCTGAGATTCCAAGTTCTTTAGCTGCTAATTTTCTTTTATTTTGGTTTTTTTCAAGCGATTTTTTTATCATCTCAATCTCTTTTTCGTGTAAAGATAAGGATTCGTCTTCTTCTATGGTTTCTATATATTGATAACTGTTTTGATCAGGTGTTGATTGTTGAATTTGTATCAATTCTATATTAGATTTGTTTTCGAAATCATCGTTTTCTTTTCTAATTTGTTCAATTAATTGAAGGTTCTCATTAGGTAACTCTTTAGTATTCTTATTACTAATAAGGTCTATGGTTAGTTTTTTTAAATCGTTAAATTCCTTCCTTAGTTCATAGAGTGCTTTGTAGAGTACATCTCTGTCTTCAGCAATACTATTGTCATCTTTGTTATTTTCGATGGGATTTATGACTACCGGTAGGTTGTTGTAGTTAGGTAGGTAGTTTAAGAGTTTATCAGGACCAATATTTCTGCTTTCTTCCACTACGGAGATTTGTTCAGCGATATTTCTTAATTGTCTTATGTTTCCTGGAAATCTATAGTTTATTAATAAATTAATAGCATCTTCATTTAGTCGAATTGTGGGCATTCGATATTTTTGAGCAAAGTCGGATGCAAACTTTCTAAATAACAAATGGATGTCATTTTCTCTTTCTCTTAAAGGAGGTAAGTTTAGTTCGATGGTACTAAGTCTGTAATACAAATCCTCTCGGAACTTTCCTTTTTGGATCGCTTGCTGCATCTTCATATTAGTTGCAGCAACAATTCTGACATTTGTTTTTTGCACATTAGAAGATCCGACCTTTATGAATTCTCCATTTTCTAAAACACGCAAGAGTCGCACTTGTGTGGTTAGGGGCAGTTCACCCACTTCATCTAAAAATATGGTACCACCATCTGCAACTTCGAAATAGCCTTTTCTACTAGAAGTAGCGCCTGTAAATGCACCTTTTTCATGTCCAAAAAGTTCGCTGTCTATTGTCCCCTCAGGTATTGCTCCGCAATTTACGGCAATATAATTACAGTGTTTTCTATGAGAGAGTTGATGAATTATTTTAGGGATTGTTTCCTTACCCACACCACTTTCACCCGTTACTAAAACCGAAATATCAGTTGGTGCAACACGCACTGCTTTCGCTAACGATCGATTGAGCTTATCGTCGTTACCAATGATTTCAAATCTTTGTTTAATAGAGATTATTTCTTCCATAGGTTTATTTTTTATTACTGAAAAGGGATCTCCTGTGCTTCATTTACCGACATACCAATAAGGGTTGCAGATGTGCAATCTTCAACTTTAACTTTAATATAATCTCCTATCTTTTCATTTCTTTTAGGAAATACCGTTACGTAGTTTTGCGAGTTTCTACCCATCCAATGCTCAGAAGATTTTTTAGAGGTTCCTTCAATAAGGACTTCAATGGTTTTACCAATGTATTCTTTTGTTTTCTCGTAACTCAAGGCTCTTTGAACTGCGATGACTTCATTCAAACGGCGCTTTTTGGTTTTTCCATCCACATCGTCTTTAAATTTTTTGGCAGCTAGTGTGCCGGGTCTTTCAGAATAAGAGTACATAAATCCGTAATCATAATTTACATATTCCATCATACTCAGTGTGTCTTTATGCTCTTCTTCAGTTTCACCGCAGAATCCAATGATCATATCTTGAGATATAGCAACACCCGGAATTATTTCTTTTATTTTGTCAACTAAATTCATATACTCCTCACGAGTGTGTTGTCGGTTCATTCGCTTTAAAACCTCGGTACTTCCTGATTGAATTGGCAAATGTATATACCTGCATATGTTCGGATGTTTGGCAATAATATGTAATACTTCTAAATCCATGTCTTGCGGATTGCTAGTAAAAAAACGGATTCTTAGTGTTGGAAAATTGGTCGCGACAAGATCTAATAGTTTTGCAAAACCTATGGCAGAAGCTTTAGCGATGTCAGAGGCTTTGTCAATGTCTTTTTTTAAACCTCCACCATACCAAAGATAACTATCTACATTTTGACCTAGTAGTGTAATTTCTCGATAGTTTTTTTCTTTCAAGTCTTGAATCTCTTCAAGAATACTTTTAGGATCTCTACTTCTTTCTCTACCTCTTGTAAAAGGGACGACACAAAAAGTACACATATTATCACATCCTCGCGTTATGGATACAAAAGCAGATACTCCATTCGAATTCAACCTGACAGGAGAAACATCTCCGTAAGTCTCGTCTTTTGAAAGAACTACATTAACAGCATCTCGTCCTTCGCTTACTTCGTCTAATAAGTTTGGTAGATCCTTGTAAGCATCAGGTCCTACAACAAGATCTACAATTTTTTCTTCGTCGAGAAATTTAGATTTTAGGCGCTCTGCCATACAGCCTAAAACGCCAACTTTCATCGAAGGATTTATTTTCTTTATAGCGTTGTATTTTTGCAATCTCTTTCGAATAGTTTGTTCCGCTTTATCTCGGATTGAGCAAGTGTTTACTAAAACTAAATCCGCTTCTTCAATGAATTGAGTGGTGTTAAAGTCGTTTTTAGATAATATAGAAGCGACGATCTCACTATCATTTAGATTCATCTGACAACCATAACTCTCTATGTATAACTTTTTTTTGTTTCCTTCAATTTTGTTCGTTAACAAAGGATGTCCTTGTTTGTTAGCGTCTATTATTTTTTCGGTTTCCATTTTAAGAAAATTTGGACTGCAAAGATACAATCAAATATATAAATTATGACATTTTGTCAGAGAAATAAAGCGTTAAATCTATGCTAACATTTGAAAAATATTTTAATTTTTGATTAACATAAATTTGAGTTTTAAAAAAACTCTCTACTTTTGCATAAGTTAAGGTGTCCATTTTTTTTTTATTATAAATGAAAAATACATTGGAATACTTTGGTTATTTTCGACAACGAAATATACATTTACGATACATGGCAAAGAATTTAGTAATAGTTGAGTCACCAGCAAAAGCAAAAACAATTGAGAAGTTTTTGGGTAAGGATTTTCAAGTAGAATCAAGTTTTGGACATATTGCAGATTTACCTTCTAGCGAATTAGGAATTAATGTAGAAGGTGATTTTATGCCAAGTTATATTGTTTCAGATGATAAAAAAGCTGTTGTAAAAAAACTAAAGTCCTTGTCTAAAAAAGCAGATGTAGTTTGGTTGGCGAGTGATGAGGATCGAGAAGGTGAAGCAATTGCATGGCATTTAAAGGAGCAGCTAAATTTAACTTCTGAAAACACGAAACGCATTGTTTTTCATGAGATTACGAAAAAAGCGATTCTTAAAGCAGTAGAACACCCAAGAGATATCAATTACGATATGGTTAATGCTCAACAGGCTAGGAGAGTTCTTGATCGCTTGGTTGGTTATGAGCTTTCACCTGTTTTATGGCGAAAGGTAAAAGGAGGTCTTTCTGCGGGGAGAGTGCAATCTGTTGCGGTAAGGTTAATCGTGGAAAGAGAAAGAAGTATTCGAGAATTTAAAACTGCTACGCATTATAAAGTTGTTGCTGAATTTTTGAATAGTGAAGGAAGAAAATTTAAAGCAATAATTCCTAAAAGTTTTGATTCTCGAGAAGAAGCTGAATCTTTTTTGAGATTGTCCTCTGATGCCAAATTTTCTATAGCCGATTTACAGAAGAAACCGGCTAAAAAGTCACCAACGCCACCTTTTACAACATCAACACTACAGCAAGAGGCTTCTAGAAAGTTGGGTTATTCGGTAGCAAGAACAATGCAGGTAGCGCAGAGATTGTATGAAGCAGGTTTGATTACATATATGAGAACAGATAGTTTAAATCTATCTGATGACGCACGTAAAGAGGCCCAAGAAGAAATCACCAACTTTTATGGATCTGAATACAGCAATCCTAGAGTTTTTAAAACAAAATCTAAAGGAGCTCAAGAAGCACATGAGGCAATTCGTCCTACTGATATGAAAAAACATTTTGTGAATGTAGAACATGATCAAAATCGCTTGTATGATTTGATTTGGAAAAGAACACTAGCTTCTCAAATGAGTGATGCTCAGTTGGAAAGAACCAATGTAAAGATAAACAACACTAAAAATGATAAAATCTTTTCTGCAAATGGGGAGATGATAAAGTTTGAAGGTTTTTTAAAAGTTTATTTGGAAGGAAATGATAATGAAGATGAGGAGCAGGCAGGCATGTTACCAAAGCTAACTAATGGAGATTTATTGGAGTATAATTTTATTTCAGCGACTCAAAGATTTACAAGTCCACCATATAGATTTACAGAAGCTTCTCTTGTGAAAAGGTTGGAAGAATTAGGTATCGGAAGACCGTCTACGTATGCGCCTACTATTTCTACTGTTCAAAGAAGAAGTTATGTTCAAAAAGGGGAAATAGAGGGAGTTGAAAGAGCGTATGAGCAGTTTGTGCTAAAATCTGGTAAGGTTTCAAATACTAATTTAGTTGAGAGAGTAGGGTCGGACAAAGGAAAGTTAGTACCTACAGATATTGGTAATGTGGTAAATGATTTCTTGGTTGCTAATTTTTCAAATATTCTAGACTTTGGATTTACTGCAAAGGTTGAGGCAGATTTTGATGATATATCTGAAGGAGAGCAAGATTGGACTGCTATGATTAAAAATTTTTATGAAACATTCCATCCAACAGTCAAAGATGTTTCTGAAAATGCAGAGAGAGAAAGTGGTGAGCGAATTCTTGGAAAGCATCCCGAAACAGGAAGGACTATATTGGTTCGATTGGGAAAATTTGGACCTATGGCTCAAATTGGTGACCCTGAAGATGAAGAGAAATTATTTGCTTCTCTTTTAAAAGAGCAGTCATTAGGTACGATTACCTTGGAGGAGGCATTAGAGTTGTTTCTACTTCCAAAAAATCTAGGGGTTTATGAAAATGAAGATGTAATTGTGTCTAATGGTAGATTTGGGCCATATATTAAATATGGAAAGATGTATGTCTCTCTTGAAAAAGGAGAAGATCCAATGTCGGTAGATATGCCGAGAGCCACAGAGTTAATTGTAGCGAAGCAGGAGGCAGATGCACCTATAGCAGAATATGAAACATTACCAGTTCAGAAAGGTGTTGGAAGATTTGGTCCATTTATAAAGTGGAACAATATGTTTATCAACGTTAATAAAAAATATGATTATGATCATTTAAGCTATGATGATATTGTTGAGCTTATAGAGGATAAAAAGCGTAAAGAAATTGAAAAGGTCATCCATAATTGGGAAGAAGAAGGGATTCGTCTTGAAAAGGCTAGGTGGGGACGTTTTAACATATTGAAAGGGAAGTTGAAAATCGAACTGCCAAAAACAACAGATGTCAAAAACATGACTTTAGAGGAAGTTAAAGCCATTATTGAAGCAAAAACACCTAAAAAGAAAGTTAGAAAGGCTTCTGCTAAAAAAGCAACAACTAAGAAGAAGACATCAGTAAAAAAGGCCACGACAAAGAAAAAATCATAAGAACATAAATAAGCTAGCAGAGTATGTTATTTTTTTGAAAATATTTTATATGTTTACAAAATCAGATTTCATGGAACTCTGAACTCAATATCACATAATGAATTTAGATTTTTTATTACCCCTTGAAGAACCTTTTTTCGAAATGATTTCAGATTACCCTGAAATGTCATTATCGCATTTTGTGACGATGCATAGTAAAAATGATGGTATCCCAGATTTGCAAGGTGTTTCAATTGCAATTATAGGTGTTAGAGAAGGTAGGGGAGCTGTTGATAATGATGCTACAGGTTTTGGAGTAGATGCGATTCGAGCGGAATTTTATAAATTACTCCCCGGTGATTGGTCTGACTCAATTGTTGATTTTGGGAATATCGAACAGGGTGCCTCTCTAAATGATACTTATTTTGCTCTTCAAAAGTCGGTCTCTTTTTTAATTAAAAAAAACATTCTACCTGTAATTTTAGGAGGAGGGCAGGATTTGACATATGCGAATTATCGTGCTTACGATGATTTAGAACAATTGGTTAATGTTGTTTCCGTTGATTCTAAATTCGATTTGGGTACTCTAGATTGTCCATTAAATTCAAAATCTTTTTTGAGTAAGATTGTGATGGAGGAGCCTGCTAATCTATTTAATTATAGCAACATTGGGTATCAAACATTTTTCAATTCACAGGAAGAAATAGATTTGTTAGAAAGTTTGTCCTTCGATACCTATAGGTTAGGAGAGTCAAAAGATCTTAAGATTGTTGAACCCATAATGCGTGATGCAGATGTGGTTAGTATTGATATTGGTTCTGTTAGGATGAGTGAAGCTCCAGGTAATGCAAACGCATCTCCCAATGGCTTTTATGGTGATGAAATTTGTGCAATTTCAAGATATGCAGGAATTAGTGATAAGGTTACCTCTTTTGGTGTTTATGAGTTCAATAAAATTAAAGATATACATGGGCAAACGGCACAATTAATTGCTCAAATGGTGTGGTATTTTATTGAAGGGTATCATTTTAGAGCAAATGATTATCCTTATTGCTCCAAAGATAAATATCTAAAATATATAGTTCCAAATAAGGAAGAAAGTATGATTTTTTATAAAAGTCATAAAAGTGGTCGGTGGTGGTTAGAAATCTCTCCGATAGATAACAATAAATACAAACGTCATGCGTTAATACCATGTACATATCAAGATTATGTTGATGCCACGGAGCAAAAAATACCGGAAAGGTGGTACAAGGCGCTTAGGAAAATAAATTAATTAACGGTTTTAAAATAGAATTCTTTTCAAAAGAATATTTTGTTTTATTACTTTTTAATCGTTGCTTTTCATTAAAAAAAATGATAGGTTTACGCTCATTTAAGAAAAGATAAGAATAGAATATGAAAAATATTGCGGTTTATATAGTTTTAGTCTTAGTAATGTATAGTTGTGGCTCTAATGATAGAGGTGAAGTCGTCGGAAAATCATTCGGCAAAAAATGGTTTGCTGAAAAGCCTTTTGGAATGGTTCTTATTCCTGGTGGTGCTTTTACGATGGGTAGAGAAGACGAAGATCCCTTTGGTGGAATCAGTACTTCACCAAGAACCGTTACAGTGCAACATTTTTATATGGATGAATCTGAAGTTACGAATAGCGAATACGGCCAGTTTGTTGAATGGGTTCGTGACTCTATTGTTCGCACAGAACTTGCCTTAATGGCAGATGAGCGTTCTTATTTAGTAGAGGAAGAAGTTGGTAATGAAAATGGTATTTTCCGTTTTAGTTTTAAAGAAGTTGATACTACTGGTGCAAATCAATACGAGAAGTATATGATTGAGAACTATGGAGGCATTGGGGATGTAAATTCATTAACAGAGGGAAGATCATTGGATTGGAGTATTCCGATTGTTTGGAATAAAAATGAATATCCAGATATGGCTTATGCTGAGGTTATGGATTCAATGCATTTGCCTTTAGAAGATAGTTTCCATGGAGAAAGAATGTTAAATGTGAAAAAGCTGAAGTACGCTTATTCATGGTTTAATAGGGAAGGTGCTGCAAAGAGTTCTACAGGAAGAAGAAAAGACTTTATTAGTCATGAGGATGTTTCAGTGTATCCAGATACAACCGTTTGGGTTAAAGACTTTAATTATTCTTATAACGATCCTATCCATGAAGAATATTTTTGGCATGCGGCTTACAAAGACTATCCTGTGGTTGGGGTAAATTGGTATCAAGCAAAGGCTTATTGCAATTGGAGAACCAAAAAGAAAAATGATTATTTAACAGCAAAAAATAATCCTCATAAAGTTCCAAACTTTAGACTGCCAACCGAAGCGGAATGGGAATTTGCTGCTCGTGGAGGTTTAGATCATGGTACTTACCCATGGGGAGGCCCTTACACAACGGATGATAGAGGTATTTTTTTAGCGAATTTTAAACCCGTACGTGGAAATTATGCGATTGACGGGGCTCTTTATACAGTAGAAGCTTACTCTTATGCTCCTAACGGATATGGATTGTATAATATGTCTGGGAACGTTGCAGAATGGACGGGTACTGCTTACAATCAAGGCTCTTACAGAAAAGCCTCTAGTATTAATGGGAATATTGAAGAATTAGAAAATAAAAGAAAAGTAATCCGTGGAGGTTCTTGGAAGGATATTGCATACTACATACAAGTAAGCTCCAGAGATTATGAATATGCAGATTCCTTAAAAAGTTATATCGGATTTAGAACTGTTAGAGACTTTTTAGGAACTTCGAATAAAATACAAAAATAACTAGTAATACAAATTTAAATTTATCAACCCCGAAACATTTTAATTATGGCACAATCATTAAGAAAAAAGAAAATATTAAACATGGTATATGGATTAGGAGCAGCTGTTGTTTTAGTAGGTGCACTTTTCAAAATATTACATTACAGTATAGGTTTTTTAACAGGTGGAGTAATGTTAACAATTGGTCTTTTGACAGAGGCTTTTATCTTTGCATATGCAGCCTTTTTTGAACCTGTAGAAGAAGATTTGGATTGGACGGCAGTATATCCTGAATTAGTCGGAGGAAAAGCGAATAAAAAAGATCCTGATGCTAAAGGAATTTTAGCGGATAAATTAGATGATATGTTGCGAGAGTCTAATCTAGATGCTGAATTAGTAGGTAGTTTAGCTGAGAGTATTAAGAATTTTAAAGGAGCTGCAGAAAGTATTAATCAGTCTGCAGATACTGTTGCTAATACTCATAAATACAATGAAGAAATGGCCGTTGCTGCAGTGCATCTTGAGTCTTTGAATGGTTTGTATAAATTACAATCAGAGAGCAGCGAGCGTCAAGCCTTCTTGAATGAATCTATGTTGAAACATTCGGAGTTGTTAGAATCTCAAATGGAAGTAATGGCAAATAACCTTTCTTCGTTGAATTCTGTGTATGGTGGAATGTTATCTGCAATGAATAAATAATCTTAAACAAAAAAAAGCTTATTTATTATGGCAGGAGGAAAACTATCACCAAGGATGAAAATGATCAGCCTTATGTATCTTGTATTTATTGCCATGTTGGCATTAAGTCAGAGTAAAAAGGTATTATCATCTTTTGGATATTTAAATGAAAAAATAGAATCGTCAAACGTCACAAAATCAAATGATATTGCCGGCGTATTAGAAAATTTGACCAGAAAAGCAACGGAACAACCACAAAAATATAGTGAATTAAATAGTAAAGCATCAGAAGTTAATAAAATTTCCGATGAGTTTTATTCTTATTTAGGGGCTGTAAAAGACTCGTTGTATGCTAAAATCGATCCGGAATTGCATAAGGATTATGAATCTTTAGATAGTGAAACAGCAGGAGATGAATTTTTCTTTGCTGGAGATATAAAATTAACAGAAAAAGGTGATTTGTTTGTTGCGAAGATTAATAAATACAGAGATGATATCATTGCTGTATTAGGAGATCAATTGAAGGAAGAAGTGCGTCATCATTTAGAAGAACGTTTTGACACAAGCGACCAACCGGTTAAAGGTGGTCAAACCCAACCTTGGATTAGAAACCGATATGAAGGTTTCCCTTTGGTAGCTACATTGACGAATATATCTGTGATTCAAGCCGACGTTAAGACATCTGAAAAGGAAATATACAATTCTTTACTAGGGAAACAATTGTCTGCAGATGCTGCAATTAGTGAGAAAACATATCAAGCTATTGTAATTCCTAACAAACCTGCATATTTTCCAGGAGAGAATTTCAGTGGTACTGTCGTTCTAGGGAAATATGATGCTAGCTTGAAACCGGAGCGTTTGACAATAAATGGGAAAAATTATAATGGTCGTGATGAAAATGGTGCTGCTTTAGTTAAATTTAAAACAGGTAAGGTTGGTGAAAATAATATTATCGGTGAATTTATATTTAAGCAAGATGGTAAAGATGTAAAAATACCAGTTAAATCATCTTATTTAGTCGTTAATAAACCCAATTCTGCGGTTGTGTCAGCAGATAAGATGAATGTAGTTTATCGTGGCGTTGAAAACCCGATTACTATTTCAATTCCTGGAATTTCTGATAGTAATGTTACAGCTTCTGCGCCGGGTTTAAAAAGGATTAAAGGAACTAAATATTCTCTGTCTCCTGGTAAAGGAAAAGAGGTTGTAATCAATGTTTCTGGGAAAACTAATGGAGGTGAAAAAATCACTTCTCCACCTGTAATTTTTAGAATTAAGGACATTCCACCTCCAGCAGCTACAATTAGAAAACAATATGGTTCCATAAAAATGCCGAAAACGAGTTTAGCTAAATCAGTGGTAGATGCGGCCTTAATTGATTTCGATTTTGATCTAAAGTTGAAAGTAGCTTCATTTAAAGTTAAAATTCCTGGTCAGTCTACGGTATTGGTGAAAGGGACTCGTTTTGATGCTAGAGCGCAAAAAGCTTTAATGAAGGCAAAAAGAGGAGATGTAATTAGTATTTTTGATGTAAAGGCTTCTATAATTGGCAACTCTACATATAGATTAAAAGGAGTGTTACCTTTAAGTGTTCAGATTTCTAATTAACAATTTGAATTAAAGAAAAAATATTTATTGCTTTGAGTGTACAAATGGTATGTTCAAGAACAATAGTAAAATGATAAACATGATGAATTTGAAAAGTTATTTTCTGTTAGGAGCTTTGGTGATGTCTACCATTTCAGTAGTAGGACAAGCTGAATTTAATATATTGAACGCGAAGTCCCCAGATGAAATAGGTCAAGTTCCTGAATACTATCAGGAGGCGTCTACAGAAAGACCAATTCCTTATGGATTTATAAACGAAAGAGATATTCTTTGGTCAAAGATTGTATGGGAGGAAATTGATTTGAATGAAAGAATCAATATGCCATTATATTATCCAATCGATTCTACGAGTGTTAATGGAAGCAGAAAATCTTTATTTTTTACTTTGCTTAGTGCAATAAAGAGTGGCGATATTAAGGAGGTTTATGACGATTCATTTTTTAAGTCTAAGTTAACTGAAACCGATATCAAACAAAAGTTGACACGTGTTGATACTTCAGATTATGCCTTTGAGCTGTTGAATGAAGGTGAAACAAATATAAAAAACTATATTGATGAAACTTCTATTAAATCAGAAGATATCGTTGGTTATAAAATCAAAGGTATTTGGTATTTCGACAAAAGGAACGGTGAATTAAGGTATCGTCTGTTAGCGATTGCGCCATTAGCACAGGATGTTCAGTTGCTTGGTAGAGAGGGGCTTACGACGAATGAATATCTACCATTATTTTGGGTGTTTTATCCTGACGCTAGAGAAGTTCTTTACAATGCATATTCTTTTAATTCAGTCAATCATAGAGCACCAATTTCGTTTGATGACTTGTTGAATGCTAGAAGGTTTACGTCCTTAATTGTGAGGGAAGAAAATATTTATGGTAATAGAGCAATATCTGATTATATTCAAGGAAATGCACTGTTTCAAATTAGAGAATCAGAACGTATAAGAGAAGAAATTCGAAATAAAGAATTAGATATGTGGAATTATTAAATCAAGTATCTAATTAAATTAATAGCTCTTGTGTGAAATTTCATGCAAGAGTTTTTTTTTAATCAAATAATTTATGAATTTAGATTGTATAGTGGTTGGTTTTGGTTTGGCAGGCATGGCGCTAGTAAAGCAATTGGAAGATAATGATAAATCTTTTGTCGTTTTTGAAGATGCTTCTCAAACTTCTTCCAATGTTGCAGGGGGTGTATACAACCCTGTTATTTTAAAAAGGTTCACACCTGTATGGAAAGGAACTGAACAAATTAATTATGCAATTCCTTTTTACAAGGAACTCGAAGCCAAGTTTCATAAGAAGTATGACTATACGTTCGATACTTACAGAGTGTTTAAATCTATAGAGGAACAGAATAACTGGTTCGCTGCCTCTGATAAACCTTTGTTAGCTCCTTACATGGATACTCAAATTGTAACTAACAAATTTAGAGGAATTATTTCCGAAAATGGATTTGGTAGATTGCATAAAACAGGAAGAATTGATACTAAAAATTTGTTGGATGATTATAAGGTCTATTTAGAAAAGACAAAACGTATTATTTACGATACATTTGACTACGATAGTATTGTTTTTAACGATCCTAAAATATCTTATAAAAATATAAGTTCAACAACAATTGTTTTCTGTGAAGGTTTTGGCATGCATAAGAACCCATATTTTAAAGATCTTCCGTTGAATGAAGTGAAAGGAGAGTTGCTTACGATACATGCTCCTTTGTTAGATGCTGATTTTTTGATTAAATCGGCAGTCTTTGTTTTGCCATTAGGGAATCATTATTTTAAAGTGGGTGCAACATTTAATTGGACCGATAAAACGAGTACAACCACCGAGGAAGCAAAATTTGAATTGCTTTCGAAGTTAGATTCTTTTATCAATGTACCGTATGAAGTGGTTCATCAATCTGCTGGTGTTAGACCTACAGTTAAAGATAGAAGACCTTTGGTAGGTAGGCATCCTGTGCAAAATTCATTAGTTATTCTTAATGGTTTGGGCACACGAGGAGTCATGATTGCTCCCACTTTAGCCGCACAACTTTACCAATATCTTTTCGAAAATGCATCTTTGGATCAAGAATGCGATATTGCTCGTTTTTATAAATAACATTATTTTTTACGATAGGATACAAAAATGTTTATCCAAATAATTCGGGCTAATCTTAAATTGTATGTGCTGGTTAGAATTAATAGTATAACGATTGCTGAAAATGTTTCTAACAATTCAAATTTTAGAATAAAATTTGTAATTAAATAGGTTAGCAATGAAAATCCCACTGAAATTGCATATGCGATATACATGGCACCGAAAAAAAAAGAAGGTTCCTTCATGTATTTCAAACTGCATTGAGGGCAATTTTCATGAATTTTTGTAATATTCTTAAATTGAAAATTACCTTTTTTTATATAGAAATCGCCTTCTTGACATTGTGGACACTTAAAATTAATAATACTATATAACTTGCTACCCTTTTTAAAAAACATAGAATATGTATTGAAATTTAGTAATTCAAAGATACAAAGGTATTGTTATTAGGTATCAATTTATTATACCTTATTCTATAGAAATAAGGGAGCTTTCTGTTTATTTATCGGTAAATTTTAATATTTTTGCCATTTCATAAACCATTCAAATTACAGGTCTACACAAATGCTAAACGTTCATAATTTAACAGTTTCTTTCGGAGGAACGGATCTCTTTTCAGAAATTACTTTCAAGTTGAACAAGGGAGATAGAGTTGGTCTTATAGGTAAAAATGGGGCGGGTAAATCTACTTTATTAAAGGTTTTATCGAAAGATATAGATAGTAGTAGTGGAACGATGGCATTTGAAAAAGATGTTGAGATGGGCTTTTTGCGTCAGGATATTGATTTTGTGGAAGGTAGGACTATTTTAGAGGAAGCTTATCAAGCTTTTGTTGAAATCAAAGAAATTGAACTCAAACTCGATCGAATTAATGCTGAATTATTGGCAAGAACAGATTATGAAAGTGATTCTTATAGTGACTTGATTCATGATTTAACTGATCTAACGGAGCGTTATGAATTATTAGGGGGATATAATTATAAAGGTGATACGGAAAAGATTCTTCAAGGTTTAGGATTTAAAAGAGAAGATTTTGATAAGTTAACAGATACTTTTTCTGGGGGATGGCGTATGCGTATTGAGTTAGCAAAACTACTTTTACAAAACAACGACATATTATTACTTGATGAGCCTACAAATCACTTAGACATTGAGTCTATTATATGGTTAGAAAATTTTTTGAAAAGCTATTCAGGTGCGATTGTTTTGGTTTCTCACGATAAGATGTTTTTAGATAATGTAACCAATAGAACGATTGAAATTTCGTTAGGGAAAATTTATGATTACAAGAAGGCCTATTCTGAATTTCTATTGTTAAGAGACGAAATAAAGGAAAAACAATTACAAGCTCAAAAAAATCAAGAAAAAGAAATCAAAGCGAAACAGCTTCTGATCGATAAGTTTAGAGCGAAAGCGAATAAGGCTTCAATGGCTCAATCGTTGATTAAACAACTCGATAAAGTTGAGAGAATTGAGGTTGATGGAGATGACAATGCTGCGATGAATATTCGTTTCGCAATATCAAAAGAACCTGGGAAAATTGTTGTAGAGGCCGATAAAATATCTAAAAGTTATGGAGATAAGCATGTCTTGGAAGATGTTGACTTATTAATCGAACGAGGAAGTAGGATTGCGTTTGTAGGACAAAATGGTCAAGGGAAGTCTACACTAGCTAAAATGATGGTGGGTGACGTTCCTTTTGATGGACATCTTAAATTGGGACATAATGTAGAGATAGGATATTTCGCTCAAAACCAATCGGAACATCTGCCTCCAGAACAGACAGTTTTAGAAATAATGCAAAATGCTGCCACAGATTCTAATAGAGCTAGAGTTAGAGATATGTTGGGGTCTTTTCTGTTCGGTGGTGATGCCGTTGATAAAAAGGCTAAAGTACTTTCTGGAGGAGAGAGAAACCGTTTGGCGCTATGTAAATTGTTGTTAGCACCATTCAATGTGTTGATTATGGATGAACCAACAAATCATTTGGATATCGTTTCTAAAAACGTCTTAAAACAAGCATTAAAAAATTACAAGGGGACGTTGATTATTGTTTCTCATGATAGAGATTTTTTGCAAGGATTGACAGAAACAGTGTATGGATTTAAAGACAAGGAAATTAAAGAATACCTTGGAGATATTGATTATTTTTTGGAACAACATAAAATTGAAAATTTACGTGAAGCTGAAAAAAGAACTGTAGTTGCAGTAAAAAAAGAATCTAAAAAAGATGCCTATAAGTTGGGTCGGCAAGAAGAAAAAGAATTAAAGCAGCTAAAAAATAAATTAAGTAAGGCAGAACGAGCTATTTCGGATACAGAAAAAGAAATTTCAGAAATGGATGCTAGACTTGCAGAGGATTACGAAAAAACGTCTGCAGATCCTTTCTTTTTTAAAAACTATGAAGGTAAAAAAGAGGCTTTAGAAAAGCTCATGGATCAATGGGCTGATCTTGATGATAAAGTGAGTTCTTTTTTATAAAAAAAATGTGCAATTGAATCCGGTGCAAAGTAAAATAGAGCGTGTTTGTTTACCTGAATTAATAGGGAAAGAAGTTTCATTGTTTCTCAAACGAGAAGATCTTCTTCATCCAATGATATCGGGGAACAAATACCGAAAACTTTACTATAATATAAAAAAAGCAAAGGCATTAAATGCGACCAAATTGATAACTTTTGGAGGTGCTTATTCAAATCATATTTTGGCTACTGCCAGTGCTGGATTTGAATTTGGTTTTAAGACATTAGGTATTATAAGAGGGGAAGAATTGGCAAAAGATATTACAAAGACTTTATCCATAAATCCGACCTTAAATGCTGCGCATAAGTTAGGAATGGATTTTCATTTTATCTCACGTAAAAACTATGCGTTAAAATCAACAACTACTTTTTTAAATGACCTCTTAGTTCGTTATCCAAATGCTTATATCATACCTGAAGGCGGAACCAATGCATTGGCAGTAAAGGGTTGCGAGGCTATTTTAGGAGAGGATACAGCCTCTTTTGATATTATTTGTTGTTCAATAGGTACGGGAGGTACAATATCCGGTATTATAAATAGTTCTTTGGAACATCAAAGAGTGATAGGATTTCCTGCGCTAAAAGGAGATTTTCTTAAAAAAGAGATTGCGAATACCTGTCTCAATAAAGGTAATTGGGAATTGGTCACTGATTATCATTTTGGAGGATATGCTAAAATAACTAAAGATTTAATTACCTTTAACAACTCTTTTTATCAGCTTACAGGGATTCTATTAGATCCTATTTATACGGGTAAAATGGTTTATGGAGTGGTTGATTTGATTCAAAAGAATAAAATCCGAGCTGGATCAAAAATTTTATTGATTCATACCGGTGGATTACAAGGAATAAATGGAATGAACACAATTTTGGCAAAAAAAGGATTGCCTTTGTTAATAAATAAAATTCATGAATAAAGTTATTATAATTCTAATATGCTCATTTTTAATAGTAAGTTGTGGGTCTACAAAAAAAACGATTGTCAAAAGTGATACGAAAAAACCCGTGCTGAAAGTTGTAGAAACAGAAAACAATCATGTGAATAAGGAAATTATAAAGTTAGAGAAACGGAAGACGCATTTAAATTCAAAAACCATTGCTTATATAAGTCATTACGCACCTTTAGCAATGGATGAAATGAAAAAACATAAAATTCCAGCAAGTATTACTTTGTCTCAAGGTATTCTAGAATCAGGTAATGGGCTTAGCACGTTAGCACTTAAATCTAACAATCATTTCGGAGTAAAATGTCATGATAGATGGCATGGAGAGTCTGTGCGACATGATGATGATAAGAAGCAGGAATGTTTTAGAAAGTATCAGAAAGTTGAGAGTTCATACCATGATCATTCTTTGTTTCTGACCTCTCGATCTCGTTATGATTTTTTATTTGATTTAAAGATTGATGATTATAAAGGATGGGCAAAAGGCCTAAAAAAAGCAGGTTACGCAACAGATAAAAAATACCCAGATAAATTAATTCATCTTATAGAAACGTACGATTTAGATAATTATGATAATATCGTTTTACGAAAAGATATTAAAGAGGAGAAGGAATATCGCTATGTGGGTAAAATATATAGAGTAAGGAAAGGAGATACACTATATTCTATCTCAAAAAGATATCATATGACTGTTGAAGAGCTAAAAAAGTTGAATAACTTATCTTCTGACGAAATAAGTATTTCACAAAAGCTAAAAGTAGAATAAAAAAACCCAAACGGATGTTGGGCTTTTTTTTAGTTGTATCGTTTTTCTAATGTGTTGTCTTATGAACATGTTTTGGATCTGAATGCTTCTTGTGCATTTTTAGATTTCCGTCCTTCCATTGGAGGTATTGCTCTTTGTTTAGGACTTTTTTTACAGCTGCATGAAATGCAATCTCTTGATCTAAACGTTTCACTAAATTTTCGTACAATTTTTTTTTTGAGATTTCCTTTTGATTCGCTATATTTTTTTGCTTTTGCTCCATAATCTCTTTTTTCTGAGTGATGGCAACAAGTAATAGAGGACGCATTTTTTCTTGTTGGGCTTGTGTGAGATCCAAGGAAATAGTTAGTTTTTTTACTGCGATAGTGGTTTGTTGCTCAATAGTAAATTCTGATTTTTCGTGCGTTTTCTTTTGTTTTTGCGCATATGAATTTAGCGAAAGTCCCAGAATAATAGTAATTGTCAAAATGATTTTTTTCATGATGTGTTATTTTAAAGTTTCTAATAAGACTTTGCTTTAACAAAATGGTTTAAAACTTTTTTCAATATAAAATTGTTTGACAAAATGTGACATCTTTAAAAAAAACCTTTCAAGATATTTTTTGCAGTTTCTTCTATACTATTTTCTTTTTTATTTGTGCGATCTTTTTCTTTTGTCGTGTTTTTTAATAGACTATTCAGAAGTTTGTTTTTTTGCGATTCCATTATTTTTTGTGAAATTATTTTTAGTGCCTCTGAATAATCGGGTGTAATATTGGGGTTGCTCATAGCTCCTGATAGATTTATTTGAATTGGTACTTTCAGCGTTTTTAATTCTTCCTTAGGTAAACCGGATAATAAACTCCCTGTCTCTTTGCCTAAAGAACCAACTGGGATTTTGGTAGAGAGGCGGTAGTTCATGCTATTTTCAAAACTATGTGAACCTTGCACTTTAATTGCTACCCCATCGTAAGTGGCAATTTGGAATGGTTTAAATGATATGGTACTGTTCTCAAATTTTATAGAAGTTTGTATCTTTTTCATGTCTAGTTTCTCGAAATCAATAAAGTTTAAATTCTGTTCAAGTAAACTGAGTGCATTTGATTGTTTTGTATCTACTTCTTTTAGCTGTAATTTTGAATTTCCATCACCCGTTAAGCTTTTCATTACAGGAAAAAACTCTGTGTCTAAAAGTCCTTTTAGATTTAATGAAGTTGACATTTTTCCTTTAAAAGCTTTAGCAAAAGGTGAAATTGATGAAAAAAATTCTAGTGTTGAAAAAGATTTTGCTATATCCAATTCTTTTAGGGACATTGAAAAGTCAAATACGCTTGGTGTCGGTTTGGTGTTTAAATTTCCGTTTATAATGATTGTTCCTTCTAGTAAATTCGCAAAGGTGTTTTTGAAAATCGCCTCCTGATCTTTAATTTTTATTTCTCCTTTAAGATTTGAAAGAGTAATATTATCATAGTTTACCCTGTTAGCAAAGAGTTTCGTTGTTATACAGAGGTTTTTAGGAATCTTTATTTCTGATATTAGGGTGCTATCGATGTTCTTGTCAGGTTTGTTTATAGAAACTTCGTCCTCACTTAAAAAATCGAATACTTCAATATTATTTGATCTGACGGAGAAATTCCCCACGAGTGCTTTTCTGCCTAATACAAAACCTACTAGGTTGGTTAGACTTCCTTTTGCATTAAGGTCACTTTTTCCAGTTCTCGCTAAAAACGTTTCTAGCAGAAATATGTTAGGTTTAAAATTAAGCATTGCCTCATCAATGGTAATTGTATTAGGTAGCATTTCTGTTTTTACTGAAAGTTGTTTTATAGATATGCGGCCGCTATTTTTTATTTCTTCATAAAGTTCTTTTTCTAGTTCGTTTTGCGTGAATTGTGTTGCTATATCAAATGATATAATGCCTTCTAAGTCCGCTTCTGTTTCTATTGGATAAGCGTTTCCTAGGTTTTCCAAATTAATACTTCCTTTCAGTTTCGCTTTTACGTTTGGATTGGTTATAAGGTCGCTTATGTAACCACTAGCTTCAAAAGAATCTTCGTCTATAGTTGCATCGAATCTTTTCAGAGCTATTTTTGTATCATTTATTTTACCTGTTTTATTTTGAATATTCGTGTTTAAATAAATGTTTGAAATTTCTTTTTTGAAATTAGGGTAGTGAAATGATGCGTTGTTAGTGTTTAGATCAATATTAAATTTTGGAATTGTGTTCTCGGAATACAATCCTTTTGCATTTCCATTGAACTGTAACCCCCCTTTTGCTATGATATTTTCAAAATCGGAGGAGTATGCTTTAGGAACCAAGGACAAAAGACTTTTAAAGCTTGATTCTTTTGATTCGAAATTAATATCTACGTTAATTCCGGTATTTACAGGTTGAATGAATCCATGAAACGAAAATTTTAAGTCATTTAACTGTGCTAAGTTTTCCTTAAATTCAATTTTTGAATTATCTAAATTCACCGCCAATTTTGCATCATATAGGAAAGAAATATCGTCAATCAATTTGACATTGTTATAGACTAAATTTAAAGTTTCAAATGAAGAATATGTTTCTAGGAATACGTTTTTAGAAGAAAAGACTCCTGTACCCCTATGAGTTAGATTTTTTATCTCTAATAGAGTATTGTTTTTAGTATCGTGATATTGGAATTGAATGTTGTTCAAACTATATTTTTCTATGTGCAGCGATATACCATAATTATTAGAGGATGGACTCGGGTCATCTTTTTGAATGTCATTTGCCTTTTTGACGATATCATAGTTGGATACGTTATCTTTATTAGTCCTTAAACTCAACTTGGCATCTGAAATCTTGAAAAGATCGATGCGCAATTTTTTCGATAGTAAATTTTGAATAGAGGTTTCTAAATGAATTTCTTTTACTATTAAAAGTGTATCCCCCATAAAAGGTTTATGATTTACGACCAGTACTTCTTTTAGATTGATACTCGTATTTGGAAAGCTTGAAATAAAGCTTATAGATACACCTTCCATTGAAAAGTCGGCGTTAAACATAGCATTTATTTCTTTTGAAATAGTTTCTTGGATGCTTTCTTTAAATAACATGGGAGCGGTAATCAACAAGGCAAAAAGAAGTACGAAGAATGCTATGATTATTTTGAATGATCTTTTCATATTTTGTTTTTAGGGATGTAAATATATTCTCAAATGTAGTTTTATTGTTAGAGTTCACCTTTATTTTTTTTCAAAAAAAAACCCACTCTGTGACCAGAGTGGGAAAATTGCTATGAAAAAGAAATTGATGTTTAACCATCAATCACTGCAAAGATAGAACATAATTCGCGATAAAAATATTTATTTTATCTTATTTTTACTTAATATTTTGCTTGAATTTACTAGCCAATGGATTGTTTTTTTACACAGATTGTATTTATCGGTACTTCATGGTCTTACTATATGTTTCCAAAAAAAAAGGAACCCTTTTTGGAGGATTCCTTAATAAATAATATCTTATACGTAAGTTATACAAACTCCACGAACAAACCATCCGTTGTTTTATTTACAGATACTAAGTTGTTTTTTGTCAAACCTTTAATTGTTTTATCCCATTTTTTGTTTGATAAACCAGATTGGGTTTTTAAATCGGGTAATTCAATTTTTTGAGCTTTCTCTACAATTGCCAAAACTGTTTTTTCATCCTCATTCAATTCTA
>Ga0233426_10000199_pt1 | contig 68151 bp, 57 predicted proteins | sample SI_118_April2016_6_FD_179875 | JGI IMG/M metagenome (GOLD analysis project Ga0233426, IMG submission 179875) | Seawater microbial communities from Saanich Inlet, British Columbia, Canada - SI_118_April2016_10_MG | ecosystem: Environmental > Aquatic > Marine > Inlet | place: Canada: British... | reverse complement strand
ACCTTGTAAAAATGCATTTGTTTTTCTTCGTCGAAACCTTTTTCAAGAAATTCTTTAGAAGAACTTGGATTTTCAAGGTCTAATTTTATTTGGATATGTGTATCCAGTTTTATGTCACTTTTTATTTTTTTCTTTTGCGATTCGAATACAGAGTTCGAGACTTCAAATTCATCCCAAAAGTCAATTTGTTTCTTTTCTTCAAACAATTCTTTGTACTCAATAAAAGCATTTCTAATGCTGTCGTTGTGTTCAAATACTTGTTCCTCAAATTCTTTAGGGTTGGCAATATCTTTTTCAGCAAAATAACCCAGAGTAGTGCTTAAAAAATCAGCTTGTTCTTGCTTTCCATGTTGTTCTTGCACCACGGTATTTGAAAAAGATTTACACATGTCAAGAAAATGCTTTGTTTGTGCATTATCGTCATCTGCAAAATCAATTCCTAAAAAATGTTGCTTCCAATACGCGGCGTCATAGTTGTTGTTATCAATACTTAATACAGTAAAACCATTTTCCTTTTCGGTGTTTAGAATTAAACATCCTTTGTCTAATTTTCCAGGATTGATTCCTTTGTCAATTCCTAAAGTGATTTCCTTTCCTTCTTTGTATGTTTGGAAAAAAGGCGTTCTTTTTTCTATTTTTAGAACACCGATGGCATCAACCAATTCACCTTTTATAAAAACATCAGAAAAGTAAGAAACGATTAAGTCTCCAATTTTTATTTGAGGATACGAAGATTGTTCAAACAAGTGCTTTGCGATATGCTTGCTGTTGTCTATAAATGTGTCAGGATCAGAAAAAGTTTCAGAACAATATGTAAACATTTCGTTCATCGAAAGATGTGTAGCATGTTTAAAATTGAAGAATTCATTGATTCTCCCAAAAGGTTTTAAGCTCATTGAAAAAAGCAATTTGTATAATTCTTCATCCTCAGTATTCAAAAGGTTTTCTGAGTATACATTGTCAATATCAGTATTCTTATTTCCTATTTTATGAAGTATGGTTTGACTTATAAAAGTTTCTTCAGTTTGAATCATAAATTTGGTTTAAATAAAAAATGCAGTATCTCTACTGCATTTAATTATGATAATGAATTTTCTAGCAATCCTTTTACATAAGGATTTTGTTCCTCCTCTTTGAGACTTTGTAATAAATTCATGAACTGTGCTTTAAGTTCGATATTTGAGAGGAGGTATTTTACAGTCTCAACTTTAATTGCAGCATTTTTCATTTTTAAGCTGTCTTCGATGAATTTTGTAAAAACATCGTTTGTTTCTGTTTTAATTCCGGCCTCTAAAGCGAGTAGACAAGTCAACACTTCCTTATTCGATTTAGCAGTTTGAAAAGGCGTAATCAATGCAGAAAATGGTATGGTACTGCTAAGTTCTTTGATAACCGATTTTAATTCGTTTCTTTCATCGTCACTTCTAGCCTTCAAAAACTTTCCTGCAAGTGGACCAACTTTTTCGAATGCTTCGTTTCTTGCTGGAGCGTTACTTTTCTTTTCTTGTTTTGCCCAAGAGTCAGTAAGACCAACAGTTTTGTTGAATATCAATTGATCGCTAGAGCTGTCTGTATCGGTACAGAAATATCCCTTGCGTTGGAATTGATATTTGTCTCCTGCTTTAGTCGACTGAAGGCTTGGTTCTACAAATGCACTTCCAACAGTTAATGAATTAGGGTTTAAGAATTCTTTAAAATCTTTTTCTTTGTGTCCATCCGGTGCCTCATCTGTAAAGAGTCTATCGTACAAACGAACTTCTGCTTTGATAGCATGAGTTATAGATACCCAGTGAAGCGTTCCTTTTACTCTGCGTTTACTAGCTTCAGTTCCACTCCCACTTTTAGAGTCTTCATCATAGGTACAATGAACTTCAGTAATATTACCATCAGCGTCTTTAACCACCTCATTTGCTTTAATGATGTAGGTGTTTTTCAAACGAACTTCTCCGCCTAATTTTAAACGGAAGAATTTTTTATTTGCTTGTTCTCTAAAGTCCTCTTTTTCTATGTAGATTTCTCTTGAAAAAGGAACTTCTCTTGAACCTGCAATTTCATCTTCAGGATTGTTTTCAGCGGTTACCCATTCTTCTTTGTTTTCCGGGTAATTTGTTATGACAAGCTTTAAAGGATCTAAAACAGCCATCACTCTTGGTGCAGTTTTATTTAAATCATCTTTGATGCAATATTCTAACAGCGCCACATCAGTAACATTGTCTCTTTTAGAGATCCCTGCTGTTTCACTAAATGTTCTGATAGATGCTGGCGTATATCCTCTTCTTCTCAAACCAGAAATGGTAGGCATTCGGGGGTCATCCCATCCGTTTACAAAACCTTCCTCTACTATTTGAAGTAATTTACGCTTGCTCATCACCGTATAGCTCAAATTCCTACGTGCAAACTCTCGTTGTTTTGGTCTCAGTTTTTTAGGGGCGATTACTTGGTCAACATACCATTCATATAGGTCTCTATGACTTTTAAATTCTAAGGTACAGATGGAGTGAGATACTTGTTCTAAGTAATCTGATTCACCATGAGTCCAATCATACATAGGGTAAATACACCAATCGTTTCCTGTTCTATGGTGTTCCTTTTTTAGGATACGGTACATGATTGGGTCACGCATGTGCATGTTTACATGTTGCATATCAATTTTCGCTCTTAAAATATGAGAACCTTCCTCAAATTCCCCGTTCTTCATTTTTAGGAACAAGTCCAAGTTTTCTTCTACAGATCTATCTCTGTTAGGACCATTTATACCGGGTTCCGTTGGAGTTCCTTTTTGAGCAGCCATTTCTTCAGAAGATTGATTGTCAACATAGGCTTTTCCTTCTTTGATCAGTTCTATCGCCCAATCGTATAATTGTTGAAAATAATCTGATGAGAAAAATTCTTGATCCCACTGGAAGCCCAACCATTTTACATCTTCGCGAATGGCATCTACATACTCCTGTTCTTCTTTCGCAGGGTTTGTGTCATCAAAACGTAAATTCACAGGTGCATTGTACTTCAAACCCAAACCAAAGTTTAAGCAAATAGAAGCGGCATGACCAATATGTAAATATCCATTCGGTTCTGGTGGGAATCTGAAACGTAGTTTCTCCTGCGGTAAACCATTGTTTAAGTCTTCTTTAATGATTTGTTCTAGAAAGTTCAAAGACTTTTTTTCTTCTGTCATCTTCAACAAGTTGAAATGTTAATTAAAGGCACAAATTTAAAGAAAATAGGGGGAATAGAGGCCCATTTATATGTTGAACTTTAAAAATATTTGCTTAAACACGCGTGGAATTCGTTATTTTTTTGTATACTAAAGGGTGCATTTTTTGATGCCTAGTAATTATTGTTTCACCTTAAAATAAAAAATTATGATGGACCAAACTTTAGATTCTAGTATGTCAAAAGGTGATTTAGGTAAGATTAAGTCACCTACTGGATGGGGAAGACAGCATTATGCGGGTAAAAGAATTCGAAAGCTTAAGAATTATCGAACAGATTTATTTCGTCCTAATGAGTTGAAAAAGATGTCGTTTATACAGCGTTTTGTCGCACAACACATCAGCGGATTAAAATTGCGAAGAAGGGATGGCTCACTTTAAATCTTGACCACCAAGAAATGTCGAAGTAATTAGTTACTTTGACATTTTTGTTAAATAAGAGTTTCTAATATTAGAACTTTTAGTCCTATTTGTTAAATTTGTCTCCAAACTATATTTATGGGAATTATTAAAGTTGAAAACATTCGCACGTACTCTTATCATGGATGTTTGGAAGAAGAAGCAAAAATTGGTTCTGACTATAGAGTTGATGTAGAGGTGAAAGCTGATTTAAAAAAATCTAGCAAATCCGATAAATTGGCTGATACAGTTGATTATGTTCATCTAAATTTGATTGTAAAAGAAGAAATGGATATCCGTTCTGAACTGTTAGAACATGTTGCAAAAAGAATACAGGATAGAATTTTGAAAGAGATTCCTATGGTTTCCAAAGTAAAAACGGCAGTTTCTAAAATCAATCCACCCATAGGAGGCGATGTAGAACAGGTAACCATAGTATTAAAAAAGAGTAGGAGATAGGGCGTTTTCCTTTGATTATAAGTGGGTTTAATTTTTGACAAGAGAAAAAATAAATATTTCAATAAAAAAATCTTGTGCAAATTGGAAAAATAACTAAATTTGCAGCCTTAATGGCGTTGTGGCCGAGTGGCTAGGCAGTGGTCTGCAAAACCATCTACAGCGGTTCGAATCCGCTCGACGCCTCCAAGCAAAACCATCTATCATTTCGATAGGTGGTTTTTTGTTTTCAAGAAAACCTCTTCTAAGATTCTTTCGTGGCGAAATACATAGGACTCTGTTATGTGAAAGGAGTATATTAAACTATGTTTTTTAGCAGGTTTAATTGTTTTGTAAATATTTAGCTTTGTTTCAGAGAGTTATAGTCAAACTTGTTTTTATTTGTCAATAAGTTTGGTTTTAAATATTACGGACATAGTGCCGTTTTTAAATAATTATGTAGTCGATGAAAACAATTGTATTTACGGATTTAGATGGGACCTTTTTAAATCATAACGACTATTCCTTTGAAGCATCAATTGAGTCATTAGAAAAAATATTTACCGAAGATATTCCTTTGGTTTTTACAACCAGTAAAACCAAAGTTGAGGTAGAAGAATTGCAAAAAAAAGTGGGGATGAAAGAACCTTTTATAGTTGAAAACGGTGCCGCGCTTTACATTCCTAAAAATTATAAGAAATATGATTTTTCGTTTTTGGAGTCTGTAGGAGAGTATCATGTTTTACAGTTAGGAGTTTCATACGATCAGGTATTAGATTTTTACAATTTGTGTAAGAATCAGTTTCAGATGTTGGGGTTTAGCGACATGACAATTGCAGAAGTAGAACGGTTAACTGGGTTGACAAGTGAAATTGCAAAAATTTCGAAACAAAGAGGTTTTACTGAGCCTTTTGTATTAAAGGATGCTAGATTTATTGAGGAAATACAGGAGTTGGCAGAAAAACATCAGCTAAAAATAACCAAAGGTGGTAGGTTTTATCATTTAATAGGAGAAAATCAAGATAAAGGAAAGGCAGTAAAAAAATGTATTGCAATTTTTGAAAAAATATATAACGATACTATTAGATCAATCGGTTTAGGAGACGGAGATAACGATATTCCATTGCTGCAAAGTGTGGATGTTCCAATCGCGATTCAAAACAATCAAGGAGGGTATGTAGCAATTGAAAACCCAAAACTTCAAAAGTCAGCTTTTAAAGGAGCAAAAGGGTGGAACGAAATGATATTAAAAAATGTATAGATCTGAATTAAAGGAAATTTATTTCCAAGCACTAGACAAAATAGAAGCAGCTTCTCTTATTAGCAATAATATTTCTGTCAGCGGGGATATTGTAACTATTGCGGGCAACGAATACTTGCTTAAAAATAATTCAAAGTGTTTTGTTTTTGGAGTAGGTAAGGCAGCTTACAATATGGCAAAAGAATGCGAAATAGTTTTAAAAGATAAAATTCTCGGAGGAGTTGTAGTGTCAACTTCTGTTGGAAAGCTTTCGTACCTAAAACATTTTACATCTACACACCCCTTAGTTTCTGAAAAAAGTATTGAGGCAGCTACATTATTAATTGATGGAATGTCTGAATTAAATGAAAATGATTTATTTATTTTTCTTTTGTCAGGAGGCGCATCAGCAATGATAGAAAAACCAATTACAGGATTGACTCTGGATGATTTTATTAAAATTTCCTCCGCATTATTGACTTCTGGAATAGATATAAAAGCGCTTAATACGGTTAGAAAATCTATCTCTGATATTAAGGGCGGTAAGTTAGCAAATCGAATTAAGGCAAAAGGTGAAGTTTTGGTTTTAAGTGATGTAATAGGGGATGATCTTGATACGATTGCATCTGCACCAATGAATAACGGGAGATTCTCACATCATATAATTGGAAACAATAAAATTGCATTAGAACAAGCTAAAAAATATATAAGTCCAAAAGTTGAAATAGCAGAAATAATAACCACCACCATGGAGATGGATTCTGTATCAGCGACAGATTATATAAGTAATGAAATAAAAAAGTACGATAAAAATTACGAGAGCTTTTGCATCTTGTTTGGAGGAGAAACAACGACGGTAGTTACGGGCAATGGGAATGGCGGAAGGAACCAGGAATTGGCATTACGATTGCTTTTATCAAACTCTTTAAACGAAAACATAGAGGTGTTATGTGCAGGAAGTGATGGTGTTGATGGTAGATCAGAAGCTACAGGAGCTTTTTTAGATTCTGAAATTTTAGATAAAATAAAACAAGCTAAATTAAATCCAGAAACCTATTTAAAAAATAGCGATAGCAATACTTTTTTTAAATCACTGGGGTATGATTTTGTTACAGGAATAACCGGAACAAATGTGATGGATTTTGTAATCATATTAAAAAAATAAATAGATTATGTCAGATTTTTTTCAAAATGGAGTAATAACGACGCTTCAAAATTTAGGAGGTAGAAGTATAGAAGATATTGAGTCGGAACTTGAAAAACTTAGCAAAAGAAGAGGTATGGTGTTGTTGTTGCCGGCTCTGTATTCTGAGTTCGAGACACCATCAATGCAAAAAATTATTGATGAGTTAAAAAACGTAAAATATTTGTACAAAATTATTTTAGGACTTGATCAAGCGACAAAAGAGCAGTTTGAAAAAGTAAAAAAAATGATGTCGGTGCTTACCTGTAAGGTAGATGTTTTATGGAACGATGGCCCTCGAATAAAAAAATTGTATGCAGATTTGACCGCAGAAGGGTTTCCTGGTCTAGGAACACCAGGTAAAGGGAGAAATGTATGGACAATGATTGGCTGTGCTTTGTCTGATAAAGATGCATACGCCTTTGCTCTGCATGATTGTGATATTGTAAACTATACCAGAGAAGTTCCCGCAAGGTTGTTTTATCCAATTGTACATCCTGCTTTGGATTTTGAATTTAATAAAGGATTTTACTCCAGAGTTACCAATAAATTGCACGGTAGAGCTACAAGATTATTGTATACGCCATTGATCAATTCGTTGGCTAAAGTGTATGGTAAAAATAGGTACCTAGATTATATGGATAGTTTTAGGTATTCTTTATCCGGAGAGTTTTCATTTATACGAACCTTGGCAAGAGGAATCGCAATCTCTCCAACTTGGGGTCTTGAAGTTTCTACTTTGAGTGAAGTATATAAAAACACTTCAAACAGAAGAATTTGTCAAACTGAGATTATGGAAACCTATGAGCATAAACATCAGGATCTTGGAAGTCAAGAGGGAAAAAATGGAATTTATAAAATGGCCAACGATATTTCAAAAACACTTTTTAGAGTATTGTCTCAAGAGGGAGTTGTGTTTTCAAAAGGATCCTTTAAAACCTTGTTAGCTACCTATTTTCAAGAATCAAGATTTGAGATATCAAAATACAATGCCCTAAGTAAACTTAATAATTTGGAATATGTTCGAGAAAAAGAAATCAAAGCCGTAGAAGCTTTTCAAGATGCGATAAAAGACGCTTCTGAAGAGTTCTATGAAGATCCTATGGGAACTGCTTCCTTGTCGTCTTGGATTACAGTAAGATCGGTAATGCCGAATTTCTCAGAAAAATTTGTTGAATACGTTAGACTAGATAATGAATAATATGAAGCACATTTCAGACAAAAACCACACTATAAATAAAAGGTTGCATAAGCTGTACGGACCAGAAACGGCTCCACGTGCAGTGGATAGTATTATTGATTTAATTTTTAAATATAAATCAAGAATACAATCAAAAGCATATCAATTAACGGAAAAAGATGTGATATTGATTACCTATGGAGATCAGGTAAATAAAGATTATGAACCTTCGCTACAAACTTTAAAAAGATTTATGGATAAGCATTTAAAGGGAGTTGTGAATTCGGTTCATATTTTACCTTTTTATCCATATTCTTCTGATGATGGGTTTTCTGTTGTGAATTATGGTGCTGTAGATCCTAAAATGGGTTCTTGGAGAGAAATTGAACAAATAAGTGGAGAGTATAGATTGATGGTTGATGGTGTTATCAATCATATTTCTCAGTTTTCTGATTGGTTCAAAGCCTTCTTAGAAGGGGATCCTTATTTCCAAGATTTTTTTACAGAAGTGGATCCTTCCATAGATTTGAGCAAGGTGGTAAGACCAAGAGCTTTGCCTTTACTGAGTGAGTTTATAGACAGCAAAGGTCAGTCTAGGCATGTGTGGACTACTTTTAGTAAAGATCAGGTAGATTTAAATTACAAAAGTCACCGAGTGTTAAGGAATGTGTTGGATGCCCTTTTTTATTATGTAGAAAAAGGCGCAACACTAATTAGGTTGGACGCTATTGCGTTTATTTGGAAAGAAATAGGATCTGAATGTGTGCATTTAGAGCAAACGCATGAATTGATTCAACTGATGAGAGAAGTATTGCATGAGGTGGCTCCTGAAGTAATAATTATCACAGAAACCAATGTACCACATCATGAAAATGTTTCCTATTTTGGAAGTGGTGATGATGAAGCTCAAATGGTTTATAATTTTGCTTTGCCCCCATTATTGGTTCATTCGGTGTTAAATAGTAATACGGAGATACTTACAAAATGGGCTAAGACGCTTACACTTCCAAGTGATAAAGTATGTTTCTTTAATTTTACCGCAAGTCATGATGGGATTGGGTTGAGACCTGTAAAAGGGGTTTTAACAAATGAAGAGGTACAATACATAGGAGATACTGTTAAAGAGCATGGAGGGTTGGTTTCTTATAAAACAGATGCTGACGGAAGTAAAAGTCCGTATGAACTTAATTGTAGTTATATTGATGCATTAACACACCCAAATGAAGATGATGAAATTCGATACAAAAGAATGTTATTGGCACAAGCAACTGTGTTGGCAATGCCGGGTGTTCCGGGTGTATATTTTCATTCTTTAGTGGGGTCTAGAAATTATCATGACGGAGTAACACACTCTGGAGTTAACAGAACGATAAATAGAGAAAAATACAATATAGATTGGTTGGAAAAAGAATTGGAGGTAGAAGGAAAATTGCCAAAAAGAATGTTAGAAACCTATAAAAGAATCATTGCTATACGTATCAACGAACCCGCTTTTAATCCCTTCGGTAAATTCGAATTTTTAGATATGGGGACTGCTCTTTTTGTGGTAGATCAGCATAGTGTTAATGGAGAAGATAGAGTATTGGCAATCCATAATTTTTCAAATCAAGAAGTTGCCTGTGTTTTACCTAAAAAGATTCAGTTACCATTAAAAAACATATTGGAATTAGGCGTTTCAAAAGATATGACATACGAGAGTTCTGCGATAAAATTAGCACCTTATCAAATGCTTTGGCTTAAAGGAGTTATTTAATAATTTTTTAGTTGCTTTGGGAAGTGGAATGAATTTTAAAAGAGCACCTTTCCGATTACGTGTTTTTTTTATTTTCTTTAATAGGTTAGCTTTTTTTTATTCCTCATTTTTGTAAGGTCTTTAGAGGAAACTTCCGTTATAAATTGTATTTTGGTACTTCTCTTGCGAATTAAATTTTATGAAAATTCACCCTATCGAAACTGGAAATCTCAAACTAGACGGAGGAGCTATGTTTGGTGTTGTGCCCAAAAGCATTTGGCAGCGCACAAATCCGGCAGATGCAAATAACATGATTGATTTGACCATGCGGTGTTTGTTGATTGAGGATGGAAACCGATTGATGTTAATAGATACAGGGATTGGAAACAAACAATCAGAAAAGTTTTTTGGTTATTTCTATCTTTTTGGAGATTTTTCTTTAGACAGTTCTTTGGCTAAATTGGGGTTTCATAGAGATGAAATAACAGATGTGTTTCTAACACATTTGCATTTCGACCATTGTGGGGGTGCCATTGAATGGAATAAAGATAAATCGGGATACCAACCAGCTTTTAAAAATGCAGTATATTGGTCTAATAAAGAGCACTGGCAATGGGCTACAGTTCCAAATCCTAGAGAAAAAGCGTCCTTTTTAAAAGAGAATATTTTACCTATACAAGAATCTGGTCAATTGCAGTTTGTTGATTTAAAAGGACAAAATTTTATTTCTAATTCTGAGTTGAATTTTGGAATTCTAAGTGTTGACGGTCATACAGAAAAACAGATGATTCCTCATATTCAATACAAAGGAGAAACCATAGTTTTTGCGGCAGACTTGTTACCAACAGTTGGTCATTTACCATTACCTTATGTGATGGGATATGATACAAGACCCTTACTTACGATGAATGAAAAGTCTTTGTTTTTAAACGAAGCAGCAGATAAACAATTTATTTTGTTTTTAGAACATGATGCTCATAATGAGTTGTGTACTGTAAAAAAAACCGATAAAGGAGTGCGTCTCCAAAATAGTTATGCTTTTCACGAAGTGTTCAGTTGATTTATAAAAATATAGAATATGAAATTATTAAAACCTCTTTATGTTACAACAATATTTGCAGCCACTTTGGTGGGTTGTAAATCAATTCACAAGATACCTGTTCCTTTAGGGGTCCAAAATGGAGTAGATATCAACGCAAAACAAGGAGTATTGACCGAAGTAGAGAAAAAAACTTGGAGCCACGCGGATATTGTTAATGACACAATTCCAGGAATGAGTGTTGTTCAGGCATATGACTTTTTATTAGGTAAAGAATCTACAGAAGTTATAGTCGCCGTAAATGATTCAGGAGTTGATATTGAACATGAAGATTTAAAAGAAGTATTATGGATCAATGAGAAAGAGGTTCCTGGAAATGGTGTTGATGATGACAAAAATGGATACATAGATGATGTTCATGGCTGGAATTTTTTAGGTGATGTATATGATGAAAATCTTGAGATCACTCGGATTATAAAATTAAGAGCGAAGAAGTTTGACGGAAAATTAGAATCTGAGATTGAAGAAAGTGATAAGGTTTCTTTCCAGGAATATATGAATTTGAAATCTATTTTTGATAAAAAGTTAGACGAGGCTTCCTCCCAAAAAGGAAAGTATACTTTTTATTTGGAGATGTTCGAGAGTTCTCATGCAGGTGTAATTGCAGCTACAGGAAAAGAATATTACAATCTTACAGACCTAGAATCAATAGTTACAGAGGATGCTATGTTGTTAAAGCAAAAAGATTTGGCCATAAATGTTTTAAAAGGTGGTTCAAGTATTCTTGCTGAAATTGAACAAATAAAAAAAGGTGTTGAGCACTTTTCGATTTCTGTTGACAGTCATTATAATTTAGATTTTAACCCAAGAAAGGACTTATTAGCAGACGATGAGAATGATATAACAACGAAGTATTATGGAGATGGTAATCCAAAAAATCATCAGGATGATGAAATTCATGGAACTCACGTAGCAGGAATTATATTAGCAAAAAACAACAATGAAAAAGGAGTTAATGGTGTAGCAAAAAATGTAAAATTGATGTCTGTACGATGTGTTCCAAATGGAGATGAATACGATAAAGATGTGGCTTTGGCATTTCGATATGCTGTTGACAACGGAGCTAAAGTAATCAATACTAGTTTTGGAAAAGGGTATTCTATGCATACAGATTGGGTATACGAAGCTATTAAATATGCCGAAAAGCATGATGTATTAATTGTAAACGCAGCAGGAAATGACGCTGAGGATATTGACGTAATTGCAACCTTTCCTAATGATGCGCCAGATTTGAAAAAAGCTATTTCTGATAATATGATTACTGTTGGAGCCATGGGGTCTAGTTATGATAAAGATATGATAGCGCCTTTTTCTAATTTCGGAAAAATTAATGTAGACGTTTTTGCTCCAGGAGTTCAGGTGTATGCAACTGTGCCAAATAATGAGTACCAATACTTAAGTGGGACGTCAATGGCTGCTCCATCAACAGCGGGTGTTGCTGCGATGATCCGTTCTTACTATCCAAAATTATCTGCGAGTCAGGTAAAACATATTTTAATGAATTCAGGTACGATTATCAATTTTAAAGTTGTCAAGCCAGGTGCACCAAATAAACTAGTCAACCTATCTGATCTGTGTGTTTCTGGAAGGATTGTTAATGCATATAATGCAGTGAAAATGGCAGAGGAAATGACGAAAAAAAAGAAAAAATAATACTGTGACTTTTGCTTTATGAGGTTTGTATGTAGTGTGTTTTTAATTTTTATAATTTCTTTTGTCTCTATTGCTCAAAATACGGGTTATTGGCAACAGCATGTTGCTTATAAAATGGATATTGATGTGGATGTAAACTCGAATCAGTATAAAGGAAAACAGACCCTTATATATTCAAACAATTCACCAGATGTGTTAAAAAAAGTATATTATCATCTCTATTTCAATGCCTTTCAGCCAGGGAGTGAAATGGATATTCGTTTAAACAATATCCAAGACCCTGATAGCAGAATGGTTGTGAGATCGGGAACAGGGGAAAAGGCAACTGTAAAAAGTAGGATAGCAATTTTAAAACCAAACGAGATAGGTTTTATCAAAGTACACTCTTTGACTCAAGATGGGGGCACTGTGGAAATGAGGCAAGAAGGTACTATTTTAGAAGTTGTTTTGAAAAAACCACTGAAACCCGGAGCTAAAACGGTTTTTGAAATGGAGTTTGTAGGTCAAGTTCCGTTACAGATTAGAAGAGCAGGAAGAGATAGTAAAGAAGGTGTGGCACTTTCAATGGCACAATGGTATCCAAAGCTTGTAGAATACGATTTTGAGGGGTGGCATGCCAATTCTTATTTAGGAAGAGAATTTCATGGTGTTTGGGGAGATTTTGATGTTACTTTACATATAGATAAAAAATATATTGTTGGGGGGACAGGATATCTTGAAAATGCCAATGAAATAGGTTATGGTTATGAAGATGATGGAGTTATAGTGAAAAGAAAAAAGGGTAAAAAATTGGCTTGGCATTTTGTTGCACCCAATGTACACGATTTTACTTGGGCAGCGGATCCAGAATTTACACATGATCTTTTACATACGAAAAGTGGTACAAAGCTTCATTTTCTTTACAAGAATAAAATGGAGAAAGAGTATTTGAAAAATTGGAAAGATTTGCAGCCTAAAACAGCTGAGTTACTAGCTTATTACAATAAGAATATAGGTGCTTATCCTTACAGACAATATTCTGTAATCCAAGGTGGTGATGGAGGCATGGAATATGCTATGTGTACGCTAGTTACAGGAGAACGATCTTTTGGGAGTTTGGTTGGAGTAGTCGCACATGAGATGGCACATTCATGGTTTCAATTTGTGCTGGCTACAAATGAATCTAAACATCCTTGGATGGATGAGGGTTTTACAACATATATTTCAAGTCACGCTGAAAACCAAATCCAAGGCCAAGGGAAGTCAAATCCTTTGGAGGATTCTTATAATGGCTATTTTAATTTGTTGAATTATAATATTGAAGAAGCATTAACAACCCAAGCGGATGCATATCATTACAACTTTGCATACGGAATGGCAGCTTACAGTAAAGGCTCTATTTTTCTATCACAGTTAGAGTATATAATAGGTAAAGAAAATGTTGCACAAACCTTATTGAAATATTACCAAGATTTTAAGTTCAAGCATCCAACACCAAATGATATAAAAAGAACAGCTGAGAAAATTTCTGGACTTCAATTGGATTGGTATCTAAATTATTGGACAGAGACAAAACATACTATAGATTATGGAGTTTCTGTAAAAAATTCAAAAACAGTTATTCTAAACAAGATTGGTAGAATGCCAATGCCAATAGATGTTAGGGTTACCTACGAAGATGGTTCAGCGCAGGACTTCTATATTCCTCTAAAGATGATGCGAGGAGGAAAACCAACACAAGCCATACAATTGGAAAGTTGGTCATGGGTGGCTCCTTCTTATGAATTTGTGGTTTCAAAAAATATTCAATCTGTTCAGATAGACTTGTCTTTATTGATGGCGGATATGGTGCCAGAGAATAATCATTTTCCTGAAATAGAGGTAGAAAACTAAAATTTATAATGTAATCTATAAAAAAAATCCATCTGTTTTGAGATGGATTTACTATCGTATCCTAAGATTGTCGAAGGGTACTGTGTGTTTAGATTCTAAACATCGTCAAAATCAACTGCTATTTTTGCTGTTGTTGGATGTGCCTGACAAGCTAATACCAATCCTTCTTTTATTTCATCATCTGATAAAATACTATTAGAAGTCATTACAGCGCCACCTTCAGTCACTTTGCACATACAGCTGCTACAGACACCTCCTTGACAAGAGTAAGGTGCATCAAGGTTGTGTCTAAGAGATGCTGCTAAAATAGTGTCTTTTTGGTCCATCGTAAAGGTAGTTTCTTCATCGTCTACTAAAACGGTGATTTCTGAAATGCCATCTGCTGAACTCACATCTTTTGTGTCAGCAGAAGATGTAAATAGCTCAAAGTTGATGTTTTCTTTTAAGAATCCATCTTCTTTAAGAGTTCTACTTACTTCATTGATCATGTTTTCTGGTCCACAAAGAAAAACATCATCAAAATTTAAATGATTGAACGTTTCTCTTACGACATAATTTGTTGTTTTTTTATCGATTCTACCTTGAAGAGTTCCCAAACTTTTTTCTTGTGAAAAAGAATATTTAATATTGAAACGTGCAATATACTTCTTTGCTAAAGCATCTAATTCAGCTTTGAAAATTGTGCTATCTGCTGTTTTGTTACCGTAAATTAAGGTAAAAGTTGATTTTGTCTCCTCTTCTAAAACTGTTTTTATCATTGATAAAACAGGAGTAATTCCGCTTCCTGCAGCAAAGGCAAGATAGTTTTTCTGTTGGTTGCTTTTGGTGCTAAGAGTAAAGGTTCCTTCCGGAGGAGCAACTTCTAAAGTGTCACCTGATTGCAATGAATTGCACGCGTAGTTTGAAAACTTCCCATTTTTAATAACTTTTATAGCGATTTTCAAATCGCCACTTTTTTCTGATGAGCATATTGAGTAGGCACGTCTTAACTCTTCTCCGTCTACTTTTGTGCGAACAGTAAGATATTGTCCTGCTGTAAAAGAAAAAATCTTTTTTAAATCCTCAGGGATGTTGAAAAGAATAGAAACAGCTGAACTTGTTTCTTTTACAATTTCATGAATGCGTAATGTGTGAAAATGAGGCATAAGTAGTATGTGATAAAATATGTTGCAAAAATAAGAAACTTATTATTAGTGCTTCGAGGATTTTAAAAAAAACACTTCGAAATCTTTTAATTAACATTTGTTAGAGAGATAAGCACTTTTAAATCCTTATATTTATGTTATGCTTGATTGTCAGATTATGGGAAATCAAAAACAAACATTAGAAGAATTACTCGGTATAGCGCATCCAATTATTTTAGCACCCATGTTTTTGGTTTCAAATGTTGCTATGGTGAAAGCTGCAATGCAAAAAAATATTGCAGCTTGTATTCCTGCATTGAATTATAGGACATCTGATCAATTAAAAGAGGCTATTCAGCAATTGAAAGAAGTGAAAAATGACAAAGGAGCTTTCGGGATAAATATTATCGTAAACAAGTCAAATCTGAAATACCGAGAACAATTAAAGGTTTGTTGTGAAAAGGGTGTTGATTTTATAATAACTTCTCTTGGTAATCCTAAAGAAATAATTTTGGAGGCTCATAAGAGAGGTATCAAGGTTTTTTGTGATGTTGTTAATATGGAACATGGATTGAAGGTTGTTGCTTTGGGCTGTGATGCATTGATTGCTGTTAATAACAGAGCAGGTGGCCATCGAGGGGATTTGAGTCCAAAAGATTTAATCACTCAATTGAAAAAGAATTGTGATGTGCCGATTATTTCAGCTGGTGGTGTGGGAGATAAAGAGGACTTGGATAAGATGTTGGCTTATGGAGCTGCTGGAGTTTCTATTGGTAGTCCTTTTATTGCCTCAATTGAGGCAGGTGTTTCCAATGAATACAAACAGGCTTGTGTTTCTTACGGAGCAAAAGACATAGTGATAACTCAGAAAATTTCGGGTACGCCTTGTACCGTAATTAATACGCCATATGTACAGAGAATTGGGACGAAAGAAACTTGGATTGAATCTTTATTGAATAAAAATAAAAAATTAAAAAAGTGGGTTAAGTTGTTAAGGTATCTTAAGGGAACAAATGATGTTGAAGTTGCAGCAACAAAGCCTACTTACAAAAATGTTTGGGTAGCAGGACCTGCTATCGAACATACGACTAAAATAGATTCTGTTAAAAATATTATTGATAGGTTTATTTAAAATCTTCGTGAATGAGTCAGTTTTTTAGAGATTATGTTAATCATAAGGAAAGATGTTTTTTAGTCAATTCTTGCGATCAAAGGAATATTGAATTAAATGAGTAATATTATTTGTAGTTTTGCGTTAATAAAATTGAGATAATACCTCTAAAAACATATTGTTGACTAAAAAATACATTTTTCCATTCTTTTTTCTTTTAACAGAGTTTCTCGTAGTTAGTTGTAGTACAAGTCAGGATACTTTTGTAAACAGAAAATACCATGCGATGACTACGGAGTATAATATTCTGTATAATGGTGAAATTGCATTTCAAAAGGGGATTCATGAAATCAATCAAAAATACGAAGATAATTATTGGAAGGTGCTTCCTATCGAGCCATTAACGATTAATGAAAGTAAGATAGAGGTGCCGGATTATAAGAAAATATCAAGGGGCAAAAAAGACAAGAACAAAGAGAATGAGGAAAGTAAAAACTTAACACCCTTTGAGGTTGCGGAGGAAAAAGCAGTAAAAGCTGTTCAAAAACATTCTATGAATATTAATGGTAAAGAAAAGAATAGTAGAATTGATGAGGCTTTTCTGTTACTAGGTAAATCTCGCTATTATACAAGTAGATTCGTTCCTTCGATGGAAGCTTTTAATTATGTAGTTAAAAATTATCCAGAAGCCAATTTGATAGAGGAAACAATTGTTTGGAGAGCGAAGGCAAATGTAAGAATGCAAAATGAGGAAATCGCTATTTCGGATTTGGAAGAATTTCTTGAGAAAGACGATATAAAGAATAAAAACTTAGAGGATGCCCATCTAACTTTAGCATTAGCATACAGACAATTGGATAGTGTCTCTTTGGTTATAAGCAACCTTGAAAAAGCCATAGAGGTAAGTGTAAATCTAACTAAGAAATCGAGAAGCTTGTTTATTTTGGGGCAATTGTATCGGGAAGAAAATAAACTTGTCGATTCTCAAAGAATGTTTGAGCAAATTATAAACTTAAGAAAGGCTCCGTATAGATATAAGATACATGCAGAAATTGAAAAAGTAAAGAATTTTCAGTTACTTGAAACAACACAAGAGGCAATACCAAGATTGGAGAAGTTAATAAAAATTAGAGAAAATAGACCCTACCTTGATGAACTGTATTATCATTTAGCTTTGTTGCAAAAAAGAAAGGGGAATAGGGATATTGCTTTGTTAAACTATCAAAGATCGGTTCATGTAAAAAACGCAAAGAAATTTCAAAAAGGACTCTCATATGAAGCGGTTGGTGACATGTATTTTGATGAAACAGATTATGCAACAGCTAGTAGTTTCTATGATAGTGTTTTACAGGTTTCTGGCGAGGTAGACTCTAAAAGGATTCGTAAAATAAGAAGAAAAAAACAAAGCCTTGAATCTGTTTTGACTTTTGAAGATGTGATTTTTAGGAATGATAGTATTTGGAGTGTTTTGTCGATGGAGAAAGAAGAGCAGATAGATCATTTCCAAGAGTATATTGTTGAACTAAAGAGGAAAGAAAAAGAAAGCAAAGAGCAAAAAGACTTTTTAGAAGATTTGAAGAGGTTTGAGGATTTAGGTCTCGCAAATTCGAGAAAATCTGAAAAAAGTTTTGGTAAAAAAGGGGATTGGTATTTTTATAGTGATCAGACAGTGAGTTTTGGTTCTCAGGAATTTAAAAGGATTTGGGGATCAAGAATACTTGCAGATAATTGGAGGCTTTCAAACAATATGTTCTTAAGTGAGAATGAAAGCGATAATGGACAATTTAAAGAGAATAAAATATCTGAAGAGCTTCCTGAGAAATATAAGGTGGATTATTATATCGACCAATTGCCTTCTACTTTGAGAGAGATTGATAGTATTTCCAATTTAAGAAGTAGTACATATTATCAATTGGGTTTAATATACAAAGAGCAATTTAAAGAATATGAATTGGCAGCCGAAACTTTGGAAACTTTGATAGAAATTTTCCCAGAAGATAAGTTAGTTTTAGGAACAAATTATCATTTGTTTAAGATTTATGAGGCAACAGGAGATAGTGTTAAAGCAGATCATTACAGTAGTATAGTAGTGAGAAGGTTTCCTAATTCTGTTTTTGCTCAAATGATATTAAACCCTAACGAAGTTCTGGATAAAAAAAGTACTAAAACAGCAGAAGGAACGTATAGAGAGATTTACTTTACATATAAAAGTGGTGATTATTTGAATACGATTTATGATATATCAAAAGCGTTGCGTACTTTTGAGGGAATGCCAATTATACCAAAATTAGAATTGTTGAAAGCCTACGCATTCGCTCAAACAAAAGGTAAAAAAGCATTTATGTCGGCGCTCGATTATATTGTATTAAACTACTCTAATACAGAGGAAGGCAAAAAAGCAAAAGAACTGATGGAAAAATTAAAATAAGTACGCCTAATAATTATGTTTAAAGAAAAGAAAATGAAAGAAAGTCCTGTGTTAGAAAGAAATGTTGTCGCTAAAAAAACCTCAATTGTTGGAGATATTCATTCCGAAGGAGATTTTAGAATAGATGGGAATCTTGAAGGTAGTATAAGAGCAGACGGAAGAGTTATTATTGGAAAAGAGGGCCATGTAAAAGGTATGATAGAATGCACTAATGCAGATATTGAAGGGCAAGTTACTGGAGATATTTCAGTAAGTAATATGTTGTCATTGAAATCTACTGCTATAATTCATGGAGATGTTGTGATTGGTAAATTGACAGTTGAACCCGGAGCGTCTTTTAATGCTACGTGTAGTATGAAAGGAATGATTAAAGAATTGAATAAAGATGATTCCAAAAAAGCCTCAGAAAAATCAGTTTCATAAATTTATTAGATTTACCGGAATAGGAATTCAATTAGGTGTTACCATTTATTTGGCTGCATATCTTGGAAAAAAATTGGATCTCTATTTTGGTTTTGAAAAAACACTAACACTTTTGTTAGTTCTTTTTGCTTTTGTAATATCGATGTATAGTTTGTTACAACAGTTAAAAAAAATGGAAGACTAAGAATGAGAATCTTCAGAAAAATCACTTTGTTTTCTATTAGACTGCTAATTATAATTTTAGTTGTTTTTGTTATTCATACAGAGATTTTAAGGAGTATTGGCTATGCTCCTTATCAAAACCTAATAATAGAAGGCTATTGTGCGAATGTCCTTTTGGCTATTTTTATTTTTGTTGGATTGAGTTTTTCACAACATAAATTCGGGGATCAATTGGGTTTTTTGTTTATGGTAGGAAGCTTAATTAAGTTCGCTGTTTTTTTTCTTTTTTTTTCACCTCATTTTAGAGAGGATGGAGATATTTCTAAGCTAGAGTTTTTGTCTTTCTTTGTTCCGTACCTATTCTGCTTGTTTTTAGAGACTTTGGGCGTGGTCAAGATTTTAAATTCTTCGAAAAAAAAATAATAATTTTCATGAGAAATTTGGATTAAAAATAATCTCAAAATTAATTTTTACATTACGTTTAAAAATATATCTTTGCACCGTTTTTAAGACACGTTTATTTATAGATTATGCGAAGAGATTTTTTAATCAAAAAGATTACGTTTATATTGTTTTTAGTTTCGTTTATTTCGGTAGCGCAACACCACGACAATGAACATTCTCAATATTCAACTAGCCATTCTGAAGAATCTAAGGCTTCTTTAGGGGAGGAAATTAAAGAGTTTATCAACCATCACTTGTTGGATTCTCATGATTTTGGTTTGTTCTCTTACGAAGATGAGCACGGAAAAGAAGTTCATGTTGGGTCTCCTTTACCAGTTATTTTATACGATGCTGAATCTGGATTAAACGTTTTTTCTTCCTCAAAGTTTCATCATGGAGAAACGGTTGCAAAAAACAACGGTAGCTTTTTTAAGTTGTATCACGGTAAAATTTACAAAACGGATGCAGCGGGCGTAATCACTTATGATGATAACCACCATGCAACGAATATAAAACCAATTGATTTTTCAATTACGAAGAACGTTAGTTTTATCTTTTTAGTCGCATTATTTATGTTTTTGGTGTTCACAGGGATGGCAAAAAACTACAAAAAAAGCGCAATGCCAAAAGGTTTTGGTCGTTTGTTAGAGCCTTTAATTTTATATGTTAGAGACGAAATTGCTATTCCAAATATAGGGAAAAAGCATTATAGAAAATACATGAGTTATTTATTAACAGTATTTTTCTTTATCTGGATTGTAAACTTATTAGGTCTTACTCCAGTAGGAATCAATGTAACAAATAATATTGCGGTTACTTTATCATTGGCATTGATTACATACTTATTAACTACTTTTACAGCAAATAAAAATTATTGGGGACATATTTTTTGGATGCCAGGAGTACCAACACCGATGAAAATTTTATTAATTCCAATCGAATTGTTAGGTACGATTATTAAGCCATTCTCATTAATGATTCGTTTGTACGCAAATATTACAGCAGGTCATATTGTGTTGATGAGTATCATTGGAATGATGTTTATTTTTAAAAATTGGATTGGTAGCCCATTGTCTTTTGGATTGGCATTTGCATTATCATTATTAGAGTTACTAGTAGCAGCGCTACAAGCTTATATTTTCACTATGCTTTCAGCGTTGTACTTCGGTTCTGCAGTGGAAGAGCATGATGATCACTAAAAAAAAGAATGTTTAATAATTAAATATATATATCATGGAAGGATTAAATTACATTGGAGCAGGATTGATCGTAATCGGTGCAGCTGTTGGAATTGGAAGAATTGGTGGTTCAGCAATGGACGCTATTGCTCGTCAACCAGAAGCATCAGGAAAGATTCAAACTGCTATGTTGATTGCAGCAGCTTTAATCGAGGGTATCGGTTTCGCAGCTTTATTCGCAGCATAAGACAAATCAAACAAATAGCTACAACGGTTGGTTGTAGCTATTGTTTATCCTAAAATTAATTAAAAAACACAACACACAGGATGGAAAAATTAATAGAACAATTTTCATTAGGTTTATTTTTCTGGCAATCAGTATTATTTGTTGCATTGGTTCTTTTGTTAAAGAAATTTGCATGGAAACCAATCTTAGAAGCAGTAAACGATAGAGAAGAAGGAATCAAAAATGCATTGGAGTCGGCTGAAGAAGCTAAGAAAGAAATGCAATCTTTGAATGCTGATAACGAAAGAATATTAAATGAAGCAAGAGCTGAGAGAGATGCTTTATTAAAAGATGCTCGTGAGATAAAAGAAAAAATTATTTCTGACGCTAAAGAGGATGCTCAAGAACAAGCAAGTGGAATTATTGATGCCGCAAAATCTGCTATTGAAGTAGAAAAACAAGCTGCAATTTCCCACTTAAAATCTCAGGTTGCTAACTTGTCTATTGAAATTGCTGAAAAAGTAGTTCAGAAAGAATTAGCAGCTAAAGATGATCAACTAGCATTAGTTGATAAAATGTTAGGTGACGTTATTTTAAACTAAAATAAGATGAAAGGAACTAGAGCAGCACTTAGATATGCAAAAGCAGTATTGAATCTTGCAAAAGATTCTAAGAAAGAAACAGAAGTGAATAACTCTATGCAGTTGATTGCTAAAACTCTTTCTGATAGCGAAGAACTTGCTCTTGTATTAAGTAGCCCAGTAATCAAAGCGGATGTTAAGATCACTACTTTGAATGCTATTTTTTCTGAATCAATTGATCAAATCACTTTAGGTGCGATCAAATTGTTGGGAGAGAATAAAAGATTGCCTTTGTTGGCAATGGTTGCAAAGCAGTATACAATTTTGTTTGACCATGACAAACTAATTGACGTTGCTAGAGTAACAACAGCTGTACCATTAACAGCGGCATTAAATAAAAAAGTACTAGCGAAAATAAAAGAACTAACAGGTCATGAAGCTACTGTCGAAAATGTAGTAGACGCGGATATTTTAGGAGGATTTATTTTACGTGTTGGAGACATACAATACGATGCAAGTATTTCAAATAATTTTAACGAATTGAAAAGACAATTTGACCACAGTCATTTTGTTGCAAAAATTTAATTATACATCAAAATAATTCAAGATGGCAGAAATTAAAGCAGCTGAAGTTTCAGCAATTTTAAAAGAACAATTGACAAATTTTGAAGCATCAGCTTCATTGAGTGAAGTTGGGACAGTTTTACAAGTTGGAGATGGTATTGCTCGTGTATACGGTTTATCTAACGTACAGTACGGAGAATTGGTTCAGTTTGAATCAGGATTAGAAGGTATTGTATTGAACTTGGAAGAGGATAATGTTGGGGTTGTACTTTTAGGTGCATCTACTTCAGTAGTTGAAGGATCTACTGTAAAACGTACGGAACGTATCGCATCTTTAAATGTAGGTGAAGGTATTGTTGGACGTGTTGTTGATACATTAGGAAACCCAATTGATGGTAAAGGACCAATCGAAGGTGAAACTTTTGAAATGCCATTGGAGCGTAAAGCTCCTGGTGTAATCTTTAGAGAGCCAGTAACGGAACCTTTACAAACGGGTATCAAATCTATTGATGCAATGATTCCTGTAGGTCGTGGGCAACGTGAGTTGATCATTGGTGACCGTCAAACAGGTAAATCTACAGTAGCTTTAGATACTATTTTGAATCAAAAAGAATTTTACGATGCAGGTGAGCCAGTTTACTGTATTTATGTAGCAATTGGACAAAAAGCGTCTACTGTTGCAGGTATCGTTAACTTATTAGAAGAAAAAGGTGCATTAGCGTACACTACTGTTGTTGCAGCAAGTGCTTCTGAACCTGCTCCAATGCAAGTATATGCTCCTTTTGCAGGTGCTGCAATTGGTGAGTACTTTAGAGATACTGGTAGACCAGCTTTGATTATTTATGATGATTTATCTAAGCAAGCTGTAGCTTACCGTGAGGTGTCTTTATTATTAAGAAGACCTCCGGGACGTGAGGCTTACCCAGGGGATGTGTTCTTCTTGCATTCTAGATTGTTAGAGCGTGCTGCAAAAGTAATCAACAATGATGCTATTGCTCAAAAAATGAATGATGTACCACCTTCATTGGTCGGTAAAATTAAAGGTGGAGGTTCTTTAACTGCGTTGCCTATTATTGAAACGCAAGCGGGAGATGTTTCTGCTTATATTCCGACAAACGTAATTTCTATTACAGATGGACAGATTTTCTTGGATGGTGATTTATTCAACTCTGGGGTTCGTCCAGCAATTAACGTTGGTATTTCTGTATCCCGTGTAGGAGGTTCTGCACAGATCAAATCAATGAAAAAAGTATCGGGTACTTTAAAATTAGATCAAGCGCAATACCGTGAATTAGAGGCTTTCGCAAAGTTTGGTTCTGATTTAGATGCTGCTACTATGAATGTGATTTCTAAAGGTGAAAGAAACGTTGAGATCTTAAAGCAAGGTCAAAACGATCCTTATACTGTTGAAGATCAGGTTGCAATTATCTATGCAGGTTCTAAGAACTTGTTGAAAGATGTTCCAGTAAATAAAGTAAAAGAATTTGAAGCTGACTTCATTTCTTACTTAAATACAAAGCATAGAGATACCTTAGATTCCTTGAAATCTGGAAAATTAGAAAAAGCATCTTTGGATGTATTAGAAGCATCTGCTGCTGAAATTTCAGCGAAATACGCTTCATAAATTATTAGTTGGTGTAGAGTAGTGGTACCACTATTCTATGCTGATTTGAGTCATTGTAAAGTTTAAGTGGTTCGCTACTTGACATAATCGACAAAATATTAAATAAGAAATGGCAAACTTAAAAGAAATTAGAAACAGAATTACTTCTATTGGTTCGACGATGAAAATCACGAAAGCAATGAAGATGGTTTCTGCTGCTAAATTGAAAAAAGCTCAGGATGCAATTATTGCTATGCGTCCTTATTCAAATAAACTTACAGAGTTGTTGCAAAACTTAAGTGCCACTTTAGATGCTGATGCAGGTGGAGTTTATTCAGAGCAAAGAAATGTTTCTAAAGTGTTGATGGTTGTTGTAACTTCAAACAGAGGTTTATGTGGAGGTTTTAATTCTAATGTCATCAAAGAAACTAAAAAAGTTGTTGCTGAAAAGTACCAAGGAAAACATGTTGATTTGTTATCTATTGGAAAAAAAGGAAACGATATTTTAAGTAAAGATTTTACTGTTATTGATAATAAGAGTGAAATTTTTGACGATTTATCGTTCGAAAATACTGCTGTAATTGCAGAGAATTTAATGAATCTTTTTGTAGCTGGATCTTATGATAAGATTGAAGTGGTTTACAATAGTTTTAAAAATGCAGCTACTCAATTAGTACAAGTAGAGCAATTTTTACCAATAAAACCTGTTGAGATAGATGTTAATGTTTCTGCAGATTATATTTTTGAGCCTCAAAAAGAAGAAATCATTTCGGCCTTGATTCCGAAATCTTTAAAGACTCAGTTGTTTAAAGCTTTACGTGATTCTTTTGCTTCAGAACATGGTGCTCGTATGACAGCGATGCATAAGGCAACAGATAATGCGAATACCTTGAGAGATGAATTGTTATTGACATATAATAAAGCGCGTCAAGCTGCAATTACAAATGAAATTTTAGAAATTGTGGGGGGTGCTGAAGCTTTAAATGGTTAATACTTTTAGGTTAGTTAATATGAGAAGTAGTGATAGTTTTTTCACTACTTTTTTTTGTTATCTATCATCGCATGCATTATAGATTAGACGATATCAAGTTTATTTACTAGAAGATGAAAAATTTTATTGTTAGACTTTTATTTTTGTTTATTGTAGGTTGTGCTTCTACTTCTAATGCTTCTGATGAAGCTAGTAATAAAGCCAAACAATTTAATAAAGTTAGTGATAAAGGAGTGGTATATATTTACCGCCCTAATAGACTGTTTGCTGCTGCTTTATCTACGAAGATTAAAATTAATGGTTTGGATGCTGGCGGTACAGGGCCCGGTACTTTTTTTCGATGGGAGTTAAAACCTGATAGATATTCCTTTGCTGCTTTTTCTCAGGAAAGCTCCGCAGTAATTCAATTGGATGTTAAAGTGAATCATCATTATTTTATCCGTCAAGATGAACGATTGGGTTTGAATGGAAACAGACCTACATTAACGGAGATAAATGAAGATTCAGCAATTAAGGAAATGCAAAAATTAAAGTTACTTATAAGTGCTTATAAAAATTAACGGTTTTATATGAAACAGATTTTACTTATGTTCTTTTTGGGTACATTATATAGCGTTGCCCAATATGACAATAGTGAAAAATTTACCTTTTATGCAGGAGTTGTAACAAATGGTCCTGATGAATATGATTTTAGTGATTCAGTATATGGATTAAGTGTTCATTGTGTTTACGATGCCTTAAAAATGCATGAAGGTGCTTTAGGAGTTAAAGTTTCGTCTGGTTTTGGAGATGGTTTTAAAGCATATTACTTGGGTCCTAATATTAGATTCGGATCTAGGTTTTTTTTAGATATGGATTTATTGTTTGGATATAAAGAAATTACAAATCTTAAATTATTAAAAACCTATCCTTCTTTTCCTTCAAGAACAGAGTATAAAGGAACTGCTTTTTTATGGGATGTTGGTTTTGGTTTCCGTTTTAGTGATATTCCATTAGTTTTACGAGGTGTTATAGGGGCTAGTTTTGCGACCGGTTATGATGGTGTTTCAGCTGTTTTTGGATTGCATGCTGGGTATCGTTTTAAATAAATTAAAGATCGATTACAGTAATTAAGTTTCTGTTTAGTTTAATTTTTTTCTCTTTTTCTAACTTTTTTAACAAACGAGATATGACTACTCGTGAAGTATGCAATTCCAAGGCTATATCTTGGTGAGTAGTTTTTATTGCTTCGTTGCGACTGACCATAGCTTTGTCTCTCAAATGCTTTAAAAGACGTTCGTCCATGTTTAAAAATGCGATGGTGTCGATAGCCTCTAACATTTCTTTCATTCGTGACTGATAACTTTCAAGGATGAAATACCGCCAAGTTTTATATTTGCTCATCCACTCTTCCATTTTTTGAACAGGAACCATTACAACTCTTGTTTTGGTTTCTGTAAGGGCTCTAATTTCACTAATTGCATTTCCAATACAGCAGTTTAGAGTCAAAGCGCAGGTGTCCCCTTTCTCAAGAAAGTACAACACTAATTCCTCTCCGTAATCGTCTTCTCTTAATATTTTTATAGCTCCTTCTAGTAAAAGTGGCATATAATTAATTGAGGATCCTATATCTATGATTTGCTCTCCTTGTTCAAATAATTTATAATTTCCAATTAAATCGATTTCTTCGAGTAATTTTTCTTCGAAAATATGTTTGTAGTTTTCTATTAGTTGATTGTCCATGTCGCTATTTATAGGGTGTTTACTAATTTGAGTGATGTGTCTTTAATATTGGTAGCTTTTACAATGTAAGATAAAAACATCTTTTTATTGTATATTTGTTTTTTAAATTGTTTTCTATGTTGTCAAATGCTTGTAAATACGCAATTAGATCGATATTATATCTGTCTTTATATTCAGATAAAACTAATAAAATTGGGGTTAAAAAAATATCAGATGAACTTGAAACACCACAACCATTTCTATCGAAACTATTGCAACAACTTACAAAAAGTAAACTCGTTTCTTCATCGAAAGGGCCTAATGGAGGTTTTTATTTGAGCGATGAAAACAGAAACAATTCTATTTGGGACATCGTCATTAATATAGATGGAGATACAAAATTTAATCAATGTTTTTTAGGTTTATCGAGATGTGAAGACGCCAATCCATGTCCTATCCATTTTATTGCTGCACCTTTTAAAAAACAAATTTTAGCAAGCTTTAAAGATAAGAATATCTCAGAATTTTCATCTGATATTTTGGATACGAATAAAGTATTGTCATTAAAGAATTACGATCCTTTGAAAGAAGATTAAGGAATTCTCTTGTTATTCTTAAATGTCTATTTTTAATTAAAAATAACTAAATTAATTTTTTATATTAAAGTTTCTACGAAAGTTTAGTTATTTGTCTTTTCTAAATCTTGTTAAAAATTATATTATGGAGGTAACAAAGTTAAATATTCTTCTCATAGAGGATGATACTATTGAGATAATGAAATTGCAAAGGACCTTATCCAAATTAAATCTTAATCATAATGTTATCGAAGCAACTAATGGAGAAGAGGCGCTGAAAATTCTAAAACAAAATACAGCAAAACCTAACATAATTATATTAGATTTAAACATGCCTAAAATGAATGGTATTGAATTTCTAACGAGCTTAAAGGCAGATGCGACGCTTAAATATTTGCCTACGATTGTGTTTACGACATCTAATAATCACAAGGATTTGTTAGAATGTTATAAAATAGGCATATCTGGATATGTGATAAAACCATTGAAATACTTAGATTATGTGGAGAAGCTTAATAAAATCCTCACATATTGGAGTGTAAATGAGATAATAAAGGAATGATATGAAAGGAATTGTATTTACTGAATTTTTGGAGTTGGTCGAAACTAAGTTTGGCTTGGAAATGGTGGATAGTATCATTACCCAATCTAACTTAGAATCGCGAGGAGTTTATACCTCAATAGGAACTTATAGCTTTTCTGAAATGTTAAGTCTTCTAAAAAGTTTAAGCAATAAAACAGATCTATCTATTGATAAATTATTGCTTATTTATGGGGAACATTTTTTTTCGGTTGTTAAAAAAAATTATCCGGCCATGTTAGCAAGGTATTCTAGTCCAATTGAGATGTTATCATCAATAGAGCATCATATTCATGTGGAAGTTAGAAAAATTTATCATGATGCGGAGTTGCCCACCTTTGAAGTGATTGAGAAAACTGAGGATATATTAATTATGATATATAGTTCAAGCAGAGCGATGCATCATTTTGGTCTTGGTTTAATGAATAAGACTTTTGAGCATTTCAACAGTGATGCGGAAATTGTTTTGGAAAAACTAAATAGTAATGGAACTAAGGTAAAGTTTACCATTTTCAAAAAGTAATCTAAAATGAGTCAAAAAAAACTTGACATCTTAGAGAGAGCACTGTCCCGTGAGAAATCGGCAAGAAAACAAGCAGAAAAAATTCTTGAAAATAAATCTGCAGAGCTTTATGATCTCTCTGAAAAACTATCTAAAGCAAATGCAAAACTCAAAAGTTCTATTGAAGAAAAAACATCTGAGCTTAAAGGGGTTTTTGAAAATATTATTGATGCCTATGTGGTTGTTGACTTAAGGGGAGTTGCAATTAAAATGAACGATGCTGCAATAGAAATGCTTGGTTTCGATTATCGATTAAAAAAAGTTAATCTTTTTCATTTGACAGATCCTAAAGACAGATCGAAGGTAATTAATGGTTTTTCTAATTTGGTAAAAGTTGGCGTTTTAACGAATTTTCATATTGAGATAATTACTAAAAATAACGCATTTAAAATAGTACAAATTAACGCTAGTATTATTCATAATATAGATGGCGTACCTATTGCTGCTCAGGGTATCGTAAGAGATATCACTAAAGAACGTAAAGCTCAAGAACAACTGATCGCTTCTGAGAATAGGCTCTCGACTTTAATTTTTCATTTAGATACAGGTGTGGTTCTAGTAGATGAGAGTAATACAATTACCATTGCCAACAAACGCTTGTGTAACTATTTCTCATTGGATGAAAAGCCAAAATTACTAGAGGGAATGGATTATTTTCATTTCGTTGAAAAACATAATATATTATTTCAAAATTTTGGAGGCTTTATTGAAAGAACTCAAGAATTGATTTTGAATAAAAAGTTAGTGCTAGGTGATGAATTAGTAATGGCTAATGGTAAGATATTAGAAAGAGATTACATTCCTATCTTTGAAGAGAAAAAATTTAAAGGAAATTTATGGAGTTATAAGGATGTGACTTTAAAACATAATTATAGTCAAAGTATTGAGTCTGAAAAGCAAAAGTACAGTAGTATTATTGCCAATATGAATTTAGGACTACTTGAAGTAGATCTTCAGGATAAAATTCTTTATGCAAATCAAAGTTTTGTTACTATGTCGGGTTATTCTTATAATGAATTAGTAGGGAACATTGCAAAAGATATCTTTCTTAAAAAAGAACAAAAGCAAATTTTAATAGATGAAAGTTTAAATAGGTTAAAGGATGTTTCTAACTCTTATGAGATGGTAGTTTCTTTAAAAAATAATAGAACTAAAAATTGGTTAATTAGTGGTGCACCTCAATATAATATTAACGGTGAAATAACAGGGTCTATCGGTATTCATTTAGACATTACAGAGTTTAGAAATCTTGAGATTCAAAAAGAAATTCTATTGAAAAAGCTCGAAAAAAGTAATTCAGAGTTGGAAGAATACGCCTATATTGTATCTCATGATCTAAAATCTCCTTTGAGAAGTTTAGATGCTTTAGTTTCATGGCTAAAGGAAGATAATGAGGGTAAATTTGACAATGAAAGTTTAAGAAACTTTGAACTTATAGAGAAAACCTTAGAAAAAATGGAGAAATTAATTTCCGGTATCTTAGAATATTCAAGTATAAATTCGGGTTCCATTAAAAGAGAAGAAGTAGATCTAAATGAAATCATCAATGGCTTGCATTTTGTTTTATTAATACCAGATCATATCGAATTGAAAATTAAAAATAGTTTGCCCAAAGTTATGGGAGATGCCACGAAATTTCAACAATTATTTTTAAATATTGTCAGTAATGCAATTCGTTATATAGATAAGTCAAAGGGTATCGTAGAGATCGATGTAAAAGAATTTCATTCTTACTATCAATTTTCAATACGAGATAATGGTATAGGAATAGAAAAGAAAGACTTCAATAGAATATTTAAAATCTTTCAATCACTCACCAATAATAAAGAATCTTCCGGTATTGGATTGTCCATAGTTAAAAAAATTGTTCATCTATATCAAGGAGAAATTTGGTTGGAGAGTGAAGTAGGCCTTGGAACAGTTTTTTATTTTACGATTACAAAGCAATGAAACTATCGGAATTAAAATGGGTTTATTTTTAGAGTTGTCAGGGTAGGTAAGCAAATATATTTTGAGGATTTTTATTTATAATTTAATTATGGATAGTCATAAAAAGTTATCGGTGAAACTACAATAGCGATATACAAAGATTCATCATGTAAATATTAGAAAAAAACTATGGAACGACCCAACCTATTGTACATAAAAACGCTTTCTGGAGGAGATCTAGAATTTGAAAAAAAGCTGATAGATGTGATTAAAAAAGAATTTCCTCTTGAGAAAAATAAATATGAAAACTTGGTGTTATTTCGTGATTTTAAAGAAACCGCAGAAATAGTTCATAAACTTAAACATAAAATTAGTATTTTAGGACTTGAAAAGAGCTACCGAATTGCTATTAAATTTGAGGAAAACTTATTGAATGAGAATTTAGCTCTAAAAGAACAGTTTGAAAGTGTTTTAAAAAACATGTCAAATTTCATCAATCAGTTAGAATAAAAAACTATGAATTGTATTATAATCGACGATGAGTCTACAGCAAGAGTTATTATTGAACAGTTGTGTAAAAATACAACTCAATTAAATGTCGTCGCAAAATTTCCTAATGCGTTAGGTGCAATCAAATATTTAAATGAACATACGGTTGATTTGATTTTTTTAGACATTCATATGTCAGATTTTTCCGGATTTGATTTTATCAAGACGTTAAAAAATCCACCAACTATTATAGTAACTACATCTGATAAAAATTATGCTCATGAAGCTTTCGAGTATGATTTTATTGTAGATTATCTCGTGAAGCCTATCGCTCATGAACGTTTTAAAAAAGCTATTTTAAAAGCGGAAATTAACAAAAAATCACCAATAGTTGAACCTATAACTCTAGATAAGAATACAGATAAAGATTTATATGTGAATATTGATAGAAGGCTTATTAAGATTGATATTTCAAGCATTTATTTAGTGGAAGCAAAAGGAGACTATATCAATATAAAAACGGCTTCAAAAAATTATTTAGTACATTCAACGTTAAAGAAAATTGAATCTAAATTACCAATGAGTCTATTTTTAAAGATTCATAGGTCCTATGTCATTAATGTGACAAAAATAATAGATATCGAGGATAATAGCGTTTTGATTGAAAAGGATGTTATCCCTGTCAGTAGAATGTGTCGACCAGAACTAATGCGAAGATTGAATTTACTATAAAAGGAAACCCTCTGTATAATATTTATTCATGGCTTATCTTTTGTGGTTAACACATGATGCTTTCCGATCAATGATTGGTGTTTTTGTCTGTTTTTAATATTAAACCTTTTTATCTTATCGTTTTCATCGGTAGTTTTATGTAAGTTATCGAACTTATTCGCTCATTGATTACAACAAATTATATTTTAGGGCAAATTCAACTGAGATTTTATGAAAATTGGAATTATACTCTCTTGCTATAATATTGAAGATAAAATCAATTTGTCTACGATCATGGATGTTATAAATACAAATGGACATTTGCACTTTTGTTTTGTGAACAATGGAAGTTCTGATAATACAATGAATATTCTAGAATATCTTTCAAGGGAATCGGGACAAGATATAAGCGTTTTAGATCTTAAAAAGAAAAAAACATCAAATGCGGTAGCAAAAGTTGGATCAAGGTACTTGAATACAAAAGAGGAGATAGACTATGTTCAGTCGGTATTAATTGATTTCACAATGAACCAATTCCAAGTTGAAAAAGCCTTGAAAGCGCAAGTCTTGAAAGAACACGAATTTTATGAAAACGATACTTATAAATTTAGATTAAAAAGAATAAGAGAATTAAAGTAATTACTACTGAATGTAAAACAAAAAGGGGCTAAAACAATAGCTCCTTTTGTTTTACATTCAAAATAGTTTGGAAAGCGTTCTAATATCTTTTATAATTTTTTTCTGAATGATAGTGTCTCAAAAGATGTTCTTTTTGACGATCAGAACTGAAACTAGAAACTTTTTTTAAATATCCAATTACTCTTGTGGCATGATCAATGTTTTTAGAATTGCATTTTTCACATAACATTCTGGTTTTTTTGTCGATATGATTACAATCACGACAAACGGTGATTTTAACATTGAAGCAAAAATAATTGCAGCCTGCTTTTGCCGTGGCTTTAATTAGTTTTACGAACCCTTCTTTGTTAGGAGCTTCTTCTAGATTTAAATGTAATGCGGAACCGCCATCAAGATATTTTATGTTTTCATTTCCATGTAAAATAATTTTATCTAATGTGTTTATTTCATTATCTTCTACGGCATAGAAATAGGAGTTATAACAGCCTCTAGAAACTTCTAAACCATCTTCTGTGTCCCATTTAGAGTTTTTTACTCCAAGGTTTTCAGCAGGAACAAATTCTGTATTAAACATAAAACCATATTTTTCTTTTGCCTTTTTATTTTCATCAAATATTTTCTTCAAATAATGGTTTACAAATTTTTTATAGTCTCCGTTGTTATTAGCTTTGAGCCCACAACTTTCTGCGGCCTCCACCATTCCATTAATTCCAATCGTTAGGAATTGCTTGTCTAGATTGATATATCCAGCTTGGTAGACAGGAAGTAAACCTGCGGTCTTGTATTCTTCAATTAATGTTCTGTAAGCTACCTGGTATTTATGTGTTTTACGTACTTCCTCTGCGATGTCTACCTTTTTTTGAATAAGACGATTCATGTTTAGTGTGATCACATTTATGGAGCCTGTAGCAACTCCACCTGCTCCAAGTGAATAACTAAAAGTGTTGTCACTTATTTCGCTTCGCAGACGACAGCATGAAGCCAAACTATCTGCGTTTTCTGATTGGTAAATAAAAAATGAATTTCCCATGCTTAATTCTTCTGCACACATTTCTGTAAACGAAGTGTCAACAGGAACTCCATCTTTCGTTAGCATGGCTGCTGTAACAACAGGAAACGTCAAGATGGCCTTAGTACGTTCTTTATTAAACCATTGCATAAAGAAGTTTTGTAGTTTTTTTACACTTTCCCATTTTGGTTTTTTCATGTCGGGAAATACAAAGTCTCCAAACATGCTATTGAAATAAGGTTCATCATATAAAGAGATGTTCCAAAATACGGATTGATATCCTCTAGCTGCAGCGGGTTGATTAACGGCATAGACAACATGCTGTAAATGATTGGCAACTATTTCGGTATTTGTTAAAAGATAATCTTTACCGTAATCCCTTGCTGCAAAGTGATCAAAATATAGTAAGAATTCTACGGTAGCTAATGCACCAGCAAATTGTGAACTAATGGCAAACACTAAATTTACGAATTCTCCACAAAAACTTTCTAAATGTTGAGGAGCCTGACTTTCTCCACCTAATTTTGTCAAACCATCAAAAAGGAAGGGGTACATGCTAATGGATACGCAATAAGGTTTTAAGGATGTTTCGTCGTGAACATATATTTCATGCTCTTCTATTTGTCGAATATACTCCGTGGCTGTATCAGTACCAAAAAGTTCTTCTATTTTTCTCTTTATCAATGCACGATTTACCTGAATATTTATATCCTTGTTTAATTCCGCCTCCATAGTAGCGATGTTTTTGGAAGTCACATTAGCATTGGCATCCACCTTTGAACCATCAGCAGCATTTGATGAATTGATGTATCGGTCTATGAAATTAATTTTTTTGTTAACTTGTTCGTTGGTTAATCGTATCATTTTTTTAGTATTTTGAGAATAAATAATTTAGGTTTTTGTTTTTTTGTACTTCAATAAATTTTTGATTTGTTTTATTGGATTCTAAGCTACCTAGTTCTTTTTTCCATCTCCCAGTTTTTAAAAATGTTAATTCCTTTGAAAGTTCTTTAGAAATAAATTCCTCTCCTGTGTATAAACAGGTCTTGTATTTCCTTGTCTTAGCGATTTTGAGTAGTTTAATTAGTTCTTCTTCATACCATTCCCCACCCATAAATAACACACAAGTTGCATAATCAAGATATTTATCTATGGTTTCTGTGAAAAATTGTTCTAATAATATTTTTCCATTTTTTTCTGTCCACAAATGTCCTGAGTGACATCCATTGCATTTAAGTTTACATCCGCAAATAGAAAAACATAAACTTATTTCACCTGGGACTTCTTGCAGAACAATTTGAAAATCATAATAGAACATGAGCAATACATTTTTATAAAAGATAATTTAGTCTTTTATAAAAATAAAGAATTTTAAAAGGAATTAGGATGTGTGTTTTGCGAGTTATTAAGAATGTTATAAACAGTTTATGGTTTTCTCACAAAATTGTTTTCAAAAATTTTGGAAATTAATCTATTGCTACAAATTAATTAAGAATAATGTTTTCAATGTATTTCCGTCTAAAACATGATAATTATCATTTTATATAGAGCTTTTTTAAATTAACTTTGATTTAATAAAAGTTAGGAAAGGTTTATTCAATAAAAAAAGATGAGGACGATACCATTAGTTCTATTTAGAGGTTCAATTCTTTAATGTTAGGATAATATTGAAACTGTTTGCATAAAATCAGAACTTAATTTATATTTGTCCTCCAATTTAAAAAATAATTATGATTTTGTTAAATGAATATTTCGACTCAAAAGTAAAATCGTTAGCATACAAATCTGCTACTGGGAATTCAACAATTGGAGTGATGGAGCCAGGAGATTATGAATTTGGAACTTCTTCTCATGAAACGATGGTTATTGTCGAAGGTGAACTTAATGTATTGTTGCCAGGGCAGTCTGATTGGAAATCTTTTAAGACTGGCACGTTTTTTGAAGTTGAAGCTAATAGTTCCTTTAAAGTTAAATCAATTGGACAAACATCTTATTTGTGTCAATACAAATAAAATTAAAGATAGTATTTAGATCTTAGGGGTAGGATTTATTTATTGATAGGGCTTTCATTAATTTGAGAGCCTTATTTTTTTATTTTAAGCAGAATAATACTGTTGTTAAAGATTGGTTTATGGTTTACTTTTTTTAAAGGTTGCTAGTAAAATTCTTGTTTTAACTTGTGTAGGTGGTTTTACGGTAGTTCTTTTTATACGTTTGTCCTAAGTAAATTGCTTTTCATCTATTTATGATTAAACGTTCTTAAAAGGTTTTTTAATTTTAACTAACAACCTTAAACCGTAATTCGCCATGAAATATAATTACCATTTAATCATTGCCATATTTTGCTTTCATATTTCATTTTCACAATCTGAATTTTTAAATAAGTTTACAAATGGAGATTTCGACGATACTTTAACAGGATGGACGTATAATGATAGAGTTGTTCATTCTACTATTTATGATTTTTTTGGTAATACGAATAATTCTTTAAAATTTAAATCTAGATATGCAAATATAGAACAAGAAATTTCAGGGTTAGAAATGAATAAAGAATATATAATTTCTTTTGATTCTAAATTTTCTGACCCCGGATTTACATATGGGGTATTAGTCGTTAAAATTTTTAAAACTACGGACTTAAATAACGCTTTGAAAAATATCCAATTTATACCGAATGAAAATGCCTGGTCTAACAATTCATTTTCATTTACGCCTGCTGAATCTGGATCGTATTTAATTAGGTTGTTCAAAGATTCTACAGATAGTCAAGGTAATAATACAAGTGCTATGGTATTGGATAATCTTGTTTTCAAGCAAGATGCTATAGAAGGAAATTATGCAAAGAAAGGTGCTGCTTTCTCATTCAAAAATTTTCAATGGGCTTCGAGACTAACAAAACTGAAACCTGAATGGTTTTATAACTGGAGCTATAATGGGAGGAAAGAAATTCCAAAACATATAGAATATGTTCCTATGTTTCATGGTATTTCAGGAGTAACTCAGACAGCTATAGATCATGTTTTGGATTTAGCAGAGGAGAATTGGAATAATGAACAGAAAATGACTTATGTACTTGGGTTTAATGAGCCAAATAATAAACCTCAAGACGCTAATTCTGTTGCTCAAGGGATTGCAGCTTGGACCATGTTGTGTGATGCATTTAGAGATATTAGTTACATCAAGCTTGGTGCTCCTGCACCCAGTGCATCTGGAGTATTAACTGAAGATTTAGTGTTTAGTGATACAGGTGAAATTACAGGCTATGGTTGGATTGTTGATTTTATGAATCAAGTAAACAATGATGCTGATTTGTATGTTGATTTTATGACGATGCATTGTTATAAGTCAAAGGCTAATCTTAAACAATGTATTGATAATATACATGAAATTGAACCCACCAAACCTTTATGGATAACGGAATTCGGATTGGGTGATTTTACTGCAAATTGGAATCCAGATGGTGGGGAAGTATATAATGAGAACAAACATTCAACTACCGCTGTAACAGAATTAATGGATTACTTTTTCGACACAATACTTACCGATCCAAATTATAGCTTCATTCATAGGTACGCTTGGTTTAATGGAGAAGTATCTGAGGAAGCGCTTCATACGATGGCATTGTTTGATGAAAATGAAAAATTAACTCCTTTAGGAGAAAATTATAGAGATAAAATTTATTCGAATCCTTATAACCTTACTTCCCAAGATAATTTCGTTGAAAAGTTTGATGATATTTTATCATATAGCAGTAGTTTCGATAGGTCCTCAAATACTTTTTCATTAGTTCCTGGAGGAGATGATTCGTTTGTAAGAGTTGAATTAAAGGATGGTGAAAAACAAGAGAATCAAGATTTGTATGATGCAGGTCAAACTAATGGTTATAACCTTGTTAATCTGACGATAAGTGAAGGATTCATTGAGTCTGGATTAGAGTTAGACAACAATGAGGTGAAAGGGAAACAATACATTCTAAAAGTTAAATATCGTTCTAATGTAGGTAATGTAAAAATCGGTTCTAAAGTGTATGAAAATTACACGGATCGTTACATTCATGTCGATTCTGACAAGTCGCCAGTAACGGGCATTAGTAATTCATATACCGCTTTAGTGGATTATGACAACTCAATATCGTTATCATATGATGATAATGGTGTTACAGCTTACAGGGACTTTAGTTCTTTCAGAAATGATGCAAACCTGAATGTTCCGTTGTCTAATTATGCGGCATCCGATTTTAACGATTTTGAACAAACGACTACTTTAGAGGAGTTAAAATATGATATTGTAGTTACAAATGTGGATGAAGTTGCCTTTACAGAATCTACATATAGTTTTAGAGTTGCACCAGGTTATAATATGTATAACCTTTATATAAAACTGGAAATGAATAATATGGATCCATCAATTGATTATTTTCTTGAGGTAGATTCTTTCGAATTAAAGCCAGCGAGTCTTGATGAGAATATAGCGAATGAATTCTATGGTTACCAAGAGGTAACTACGTTAAAGGTAGCTTTAAATAGAAACTCCAATGTTGGTGTTTATCCTGTCCCAGCCTCAGATGTTCTTAATGTTTCGTTTGAGCAAGACGTTTCTAAGATTAACATTTATTCAGTTTCAGGTAACTTAGAGTTGAGTAAACAAGTGAATGCAAAACACACGACCTTAAACGTTGAGGATTTGAAAAGAGGTACTTATGTATTACAGGTTTTGTGTAAAGATCGTATCGTTTCTAAACTAATTCATATAACGGATTAAGCAATCCTAAGGATAGTCTAAATGTGTTATTTCCAATAGGAAGTAATACATTTCTCATTCTCTATAGAATTAAGATAGTTTCTATCTACGCTATTATTCAAAATCCATAGACAATTGAATTCGTTTTCTAGGAGTGTCAACGTCTTCAACTCTAACTTGTACATGCTGGTTTAACTGGACCACATCACTTACACTTGATACATATCCGTTTTTTAATTTGGATATATGAACCAAGCCGCTTTCTTTGATTCCAATGTTTACAAAACATCCAAAGTTGGTAATATTATTCACGATTCCTGGTAGTATTTGGCCCGTTTTTAAATCATCGATGGTTTTTATTTGTGGATTAAATTCAAATGCCCTTACTTTTATTCTAGGGTCTAATCCAGGTTTTTCAAGTTCCCTAATGATGTCTTGTAATGTGGGAAGTCCAACTGTATCAGTGCAGTAATGTTTTAGATTTATGGAGTTAAGAAGCTCTTTGTTTCCAATGAAGTGGTCAATGTCAGTGTTATGTTGTGTTGCCATTTTATTTACGATTGCATAACTTTCAGGATGCACCGAAGAATTATCCAAAGGGTTTTTGGCGTCATGTATTCTTAAAAAAGCAGCGGATTGTTGATAAGCTTTTGCGCCTAATCGTGGCACTTTCTTTATTTCCTCTCTACTGGTAAAAATGCCATTTTCTTTTCTGTAGCATACAATGTTACTTGCTAGTTTCTGACTTATTCCTGATACATAGCTTAATAAAGAACTACTAGCGGTATTTATGTTCACACCAACTTTATTTACACAAAACTCTACGACACGACTCAATTCATCTTTAAGTTTTGATTGATCAACATCATGTTGGTACTGACCCACACCTATTGATTTTGCATCAATCTTTACCAATTCAGCTAAGGGGTCTGCGAGTCTTCTTCCAATGGAAACGGCTCCTCTTACAGTCAAATCATAGTTAGGGAATTCATCTCTAGCTATTTTAGAGGCGGAGTAGATGGAAGCTCCAGCTTCGTTTATAATAAAAATTTTTGGGTTTTGAGGGATCTCTAACTGTCTAATTAATTTTTCTGTTTCACGAGATGCGGTACCATTTCCAATGGCAATAGCATCAATGTTATATACTTTTACCGCAGTTTTTAGTTTCACAATAGCTTCTTTTTCTTTGTGTAAATATATCGTATCGTGATGTTGTAAGATTCCTTGTTGGTCCAAACAAACAAGCTTGCACCCTGTTCTAAATCCTGGGTCTAAAGCCAATATATTTTTTCCCCCTAAGGGAGCTTGTAATAATAATTGATGCAGGTTTTTAGCAAAGACTTGGATAGCATCGATATCTGCCTTTTCTTTTGCTTTCATTAATATTTCGTTGGCGAGTGCAGGTGCAAGTAATCTTTTGTATGCGTCTCTTATAGCAAGTTGAAGATGTTCAGTACACTTATTTTGAGAGCTAATTATTTTCGATTCTATTTTTGAAATAGCTTTTTCATGATCTATCTCAATTTTGATACGCAAGAAACCTGCTTTTTCAGCCCTTAATAATGCCAATAATCTATGAGAAGGACATCGAGATAATGATTCCGACCAATCGAAATAGTCTTTATATTTCTGTGCTTTTTCTTCCTTGGATTTCGTTTTTATGCTTTTAGAAATTATCGTAGCTCTTTTTTGAAATACATTTCTTAATACGCTACGAATGTCTAGTCTTTCATTAATCCATTCAGCTATTATATGACGGGCTCCTTCGAGAGCCATATCGGTAGAAATATCTGTTCCTTTTATAAATTTATAAGAGTTGTACATCAGGTCATTAGAGTTTTGCGTCATGATAATTTTAGCCAAACTTTCTAGTCCTAGCTCTCTAGCTTTGTCCGCTTTTGTTTTCCTAGATTTCTTATATGGTAGATATAAATCCTCTAAAGCAATAATTGTTTGAGTGTTTTTAATCTTAACCTCAAGTGAAGTGTCTAAAGACCCTTGTTCTTTTATTGATTTAAGAATGGATATTTTTCTTGTTTCAAGTTGTTCGAATACCTTTTTATATCTTAGTATGGCTCCAATTTCTATCTCATCTAAATTGTTTGTTTTTTCCTTTCTGTATCTAGCGATAAAAGGAACTGTACAGTCTTCAGATATTAATTGTAGAGTATTTAAAATACTAATATCTCTAATTCCGGTATTGGATCTTATATAATCGAGTACTTGCATAATATTTCGTAAGTTAAACAAAAATAGAACTTTTATTCCTCTTCTTTTCTCTATTTGAATCTATAATCGTTACTTGTTATAATCATGTTTAAACCTAAATTCAGTATTGTGCATGTTATCAAGAAGAGGCGCTTAAATAAATAATATTTTTATTTGTTACATTATGACTTAGTTATACATAGCAGCAACATACTTTATTCAACCTTGCTCGTGTCGTGTTGTGATTTTGAATCTAGGGTATTTATTACAGGTAGTATAATTCTAGTAAATAGTCGAATTTTTTATAATTAAATTATAAGAGACTTTTATTTCTTTTTATAGTACAATCTATACAATTGGGTTGTTGCTCAATTAGTGTACATGTACGAAGTTTATTTAAATGTTTTTAAACGGTCTTAGTTGGGTTTTATTTGTTTAAGAATTATTCTTTAAGACTAATTGCTTTAGGTTTAATTTGCAATACGGTTTGAAACATTCAAATTTTAGAATGTATTAGAAATACTTTTTTGTGTAATGATTAGCATATTAGTGTGTGGGATACTCTTAAAAATAAATCCTAACTGATACGCGTGTTTTTGAAGAAACTGAAGAGAAGCATTGTTTGATATTTCATAAAATGAAGTTCAAAACCTCATTTATCGTAAAAAACAATCGGCACTTAATTTTATTTTATGATTGGATTTAATCATGGGTATGAACCTTTCATTCGCCTTTAATTGTAGAAATGAATAGGATTATAGATGTATTTGTTTAGTTTAAATTTTGATATAATTATTAGCTAATACCTTCAAGGATTTTATTTTCCTCCATTTTAAAAATAAAAAAGCCCATCTATTATAGACGGGCTTTTATTTATGTTTAGAATGTATAATTATTATAAACTAGCTTTTAAGAATTCACGGTTCATACGTGCAATGTTTTCCAAAGAAATTCCTTTAGGACATTCTACCTCACAAGCTCCCGTATTTGTGCAGTTTCCGAATCCTTCATCGTCCATTTGTTGCACCATACTTAAAACTCTTTCAGTTGCTTCAACTTGACCTTGTGGTAACAAAGCGTATTGAGAGACTTTAGCACCAACAAACAGCATAGCAGATGAATTTTTACAAGTTGCTACACAAGCTCCACAACCGATACAAGTGGCAGCATCCATAGCTTTATCTGCATCAATTTTAGAAATAGGTGTTGCGTTTGCATCTTGTGTATTACCAGAAGTATTTACAGAGATGTAACCACCTGATTGTTGAATTCTATCAAAAGAGGTACGGTCTACAACTAAATCCTTGATTACAGGGAAAGCAGTTGCTCTGAATGGTTCAATATGGATCGTATCTCCATCTTTAAAAGAACGCATGTGTAACTGACAAGTAGTAATTCCTCTATCAGGTCCATGTGCTTCACCGTTGATATACATAGAACACATCCCGCAAATTCCTTCACGACAGTCATGGTCAAATGCTACGGGTTCTCCATCTTCATTTATGATTTGTTCATTTAACATGTCAATCATTTCTAAAAATGACATATCTGGAGATACATTACTAATATCATAATCTACTAAGCTTCCTTTATCTTCAGCACCGCTTTGACGCCATATTTTTAACTTTAAGTCCATAATATTCTTATTTGTATGATCTTTGTTTTAATTCGATATCTTTAAACTCTAATTCTTCTTTATGAAGTGCAGCGTCTGCAGGTTCTCCTTTATATTCCCATGCAGATACATAAGCGAAGTCCTTATCATTACGTTTTGCTTCTCCTTTTTGTGGTCCATCCATTTCAGCAGATTCTTCTCTAAAATGACCTCCGCACGATTCATTTCTGTTTAAAGCATCCTTAGCAAATAATTCTCCTAGTTCAAGAAAATCTGCTACACGCCCTGCTTTTGCTAATTCTTCGTTGTATGTTTCTGATTTACCAGGAACTTTCACTTCTTTCCAGAATTCTTCACGTAAAGCTTTGATTTCAGCCATTGCTTCGGTTAATCCTTTTTCATTACGAGACATTCCAACCTTATTCCACATAATTTTACCTAATCTTTTATGGAAATGGTCAACAGATTTTGTTCCTTTATTGTTGATAAAGAAGTCAATTTGTTTTTTTACTGATTGCTCCGCCGATTCAAATTCCGGAGAATCTGTAGTGATTTTCCCAGTACGAATATCCGCAGAAAGATAATCCCCTATGGTGTATGGTAATACGAAGTACCCATCTGCCAACCCTTGCATCAATGCAGAGGCTCCTAGTCTGTTCGCTCCATGTTCAGAGAAGTTTGCCTCGCCAATACAATAACATCCTGGAATTGTTGTCATTAAGTTGTAGTCAACCCAAACACCTCCCATTGTGTAATGTACGGCAGGGTAAATCATCATTGGGTTTTTGTATGGATCTTCATCTACAATCTTGTCATACATTTGAAATAGGTTTCCGTATTTTGCTTCTACGACAGCTTGTCCTAATTCGTATATTTTATTTTCTGATGGGTTATCAATATTTTGAATTAATGCTTGTTCTTTTCCATAACGTTCGATTGCGAATGCGAAGTCCAAATAAACGGCTTCCCCTGTTTCGTTGTGTCCTACACCGTAGCCTGCATCACATCGTTCTTTTGCTGCTCTTGATGCGACATCACGAGGCACTAAGTTACCAAAAGCAGGATATCTTCGCTCTAAATAATAATCTCTATCCTCTTCAGGAATGTCAATCGCTTTTTTCTTATTAGCTCTAATTGCCTCTGCATCTTCAATTTTTGCAGGAACCCAAATACGTCCATCATTACGTAAAGATTCCGACATTAATGTTAATTTCGACTGATTTTCACCGTGCACAGGAATACAAGTTGGGTGAATTTGAGTATAACAAGGGTTCGCGAAGAATGCACCTTTCTTATGAATTTTCCATGCCGCAGAAGTGTTAGAACCCATTGCATTTGTTGATAAGAAAAACACATTTCCGTACCCTCCTGAAGCAATAACGACAGCATGTGCTGAGTGACGCTGAATTTCACCTGTAATCAAGTTACGAGCGATAATACCTCTTGCTTTTCCGTCAACGATTACTACATCTAGCATTTCATGACGGTTGTGCATTTCAATTTTACCACGAGCTATCTGACGGTTCATTGCAGAATAAGCTCCCAATAATAATTGTTGTCCTGTTTGTCCTTTAGCGTAAAAAGTACGAGAGACCAATACACCTCCAAAAGAACGGTTGTCTAATAATCCACCATAGTCACGTGCAAAAGGAACTCCTTGTGCCACACATTGGTCAATAATATTTCCAGAAACTTCAGCCAAACGATGTACATTTGCTTCACGTGAACGATAATCACCACCTTTTACAGTATCATAAAATAATCTGTAAGTAGAGTCACCATCACCTTGATAGTTTTTTGCTGCATTAATTCCTCCTTGAGCAGCAATGGAGTGCGCTCTACGAGGGGAATCTTGGTAAGCAAAAGCTTTTACATTATATCCTAACTCAGCTAATGATGCAGCAGCAGAACCACCCGCCAAACCTGTTCCAACTACAATAACATCAATGTTACGTTTGTTGGCAGGATTCACTAAGTCGATTTTGTCTTTGTATGTTGTCCATTTATCTTTAATTGGACCTTTTGGGATTTTTGAATTTAAAGTCGTCATAGTTTGTTTAAGATTAATGGTTTAAGAAATGAAATACAGCTACCAAAATAAATCCAGCAGGAATAATGATAGAGTATATTTTACCTGCAGCTTTGACTGTTTTTGTATACTTGTTGTTGAATCCCATGGACTGAAAGGCCGATTGAAACCCATGTGCTAGGTGCAATCCTAATAATACAAATGATACTATATAAGCCAACACTCTTAGTGGATTTACAAATTTATGTTGTAATTCTTCAAAGTACCTGAAGTCTTGAGTTCCTTCTAATAATCCGCTCATATCACCTTGTACATATTTTGTGTTTAATTCGGGAATCCAAAAATCTATAAAGTGCAAAACGATAAAAGCAAGAATTACCAAACCGCTATAAACCATATTTCTTGAGGTCCAAGTGGAGTTGGCAGCTCCATTGTCTTTTGCGTATTTTACTGCAGTTGCTTTTTTGTTTTTTAATTCCAAAACAAACCCCATTACAAAATGAAATACAACCCCAAAAATTAGGATAGGTTGTAATAAGAACTGAACCACAGGGTTGGTTCCCATAAAGTGGGATAAATGGTTGAATAATGTTTGGCTAAATATTGATGTTAAATTAACCGATAAATGCATTATTAGGAAAAAAATTAGGAAGAGTGCTGACAATGCCATGGCTACTTTCCTTGCAATAGATGAAGATAGAAATCCGCTCATTTTTGTTTTAGTTTTATGAATCGCACAAAGGTACTGCTTAGATTCTCTTTTTTAAAAAAAACATCCTGTTTTTTTGCTTATTTAGAATGATTTTATCGAGTCCTTTTGTAAGTGTTTTGTCTGTTTTTTGTTCCCTTAATTGTAAGGCCAAATAAGTGGAATAAGAATAATACTCACCACAAAGAAGATTGCTAATAGTATAGCGCCGCTTTTTAAGTAGTCAGTGAATTTATAATTACCGGCATTCATAACCATGGTGTTAGTTGGTGTTCCAAAAGGGGTTAAGAAAGCTGTAGAAGCACTTACTGCAAGAGCCATCATAAATGGATGTGGAGAATAACCTAATTCCAATGAGGCAACAAGAACAATTGGTGCCATTAAAATAGCGGTAGCGGTATTACTCATTACTTGACTCAAGAAAGATGTGATTAAAAATATTCCTGCTAAAAAGTAAGTTGGGTGCATGTCGCCCAGCAATCCTATCATAGAGTCCGCGATGTATTTAGCTCCTCCTGTTTTCTGAAGAGCTACCCCCATAGGTATCATACCTGCCATGATAATTATTACATTCCAATTAATCGCACGGTATGATTGGTTCATATTGATGCAACCTCCTGCGATCATAATAAATGCCGTTAGCATGACCGTTATGGAAGAAGAAAAAGGTCCCCAGATAAACATTGACACCATAAACACCATTGCCAAAATTGAAATAACACCTTTTCTTGTTATTTTACCAACTTCCTTAGAGAGTTCTTCAGGAGATCCTATAATCAGGAAATCTCTACTTTCTTCTTGAATAGCCTTAATATCTTCCCATTTTGCGCGCACTAAAATAGAATCTCCTTCCTGTAAATCAAATTCTCTTCCTCTAATTCTCTTGTTGTGTCTATTCAATGCCATTACTTGAACATTGTACTTTTCACCAAACCTTCCTGTGTTGATATGTCTCCCTTTGTAGCTCGATTTTGGGGCTACTATTAATTCACAAATACCAACTTCATCAGAAAGTACATTTTGTTTTACGAACTCTCCATCTATTTCTTCAAGTTTCGTGGCAGCCACGTTGTGTTTGTCGATAAATCTATTGATACGCATTTCACTGCAGTTTACCAACAATTCATCTCCGGACTTAAACTCTCTCTCAAGATTAGGGAATTCATTTGGTTCAGATTTTTTGAACCCTACTTTTTTAAGAAATGTTGTAGTAGAGTCCTCCTGTGGAATTATTTTGATAATATTTACTCCCATTCCTGACCCCAATTTCATTTGTCTTATTGTTCGTCCAATAGCAGAAGAATTTGGTCTAATTCTTACTTTCCAAAATCCTTCGAATAGTTGGTACGAATCTTCAATGTTTTGAATCGATTCGTCGATATCTTCCATTCTTCTAGATTCATTGCTTGGAAGAAGTTTTGTTCCAAAATAGCGCATGTAGATAACGGTAAGAACCAATAGAGGAACACCTATTAGTGAGAATTCAAAAAATCCAAACTCCGGAATTCCGGCATCAATCATCGCTTGATTGGTAACAATATTGGTTGGTGTACCTGTTAAGGTTAATAAACCACCTGTTGCTGCAGCAAAAGATAGGGGAATTAACATTTTTGAAGCTGGAGTTTTTAAGCGCCATGCAGCCGCAATAATCACAGGCATTAAGGAAGCAACGGTTCCGGTATTGCTCATAAAGGCAGATAAAATTGCGGAACCAATAATGATCAAAACAAGAAGTTTGTTAGAGTTGTTTTTTGAAAGTTGGATAATTTTGTTTCCCAACCATGTAGTAAGACCTGCCCTGCTCATTGCTTCACCAACGATGAAAAGACCTGCAATTAAAATAATACTAGAATTGCTAAATCCTGAAAAAGTTTCGTTTACACTTAGTATTCCTGTCATGCTCAATGCCATCATACTGGTGAGAGCTACAATATCAGGTCTTATTTTACCTGAGACAAAGAGGATTATTGTAATGGCTAAAATGATAAATGTTATTTCCATAATTCTAATGTTTATTGTGACAAATTTATAGCTAACCCGCAAGGCGCTTTATGATATATATCACGTCTGTTGTAGCGAGTCTTGTTTTAGGTTTGTAACATGTTGATTTTTATATACGAATACGATATCGTAGATTTTATAATGTATTTGATCTTTTCATGATATTAAGAGGTTTTAGGTGTTTTGTATTCTTCTATTTTTCTTTCCATATGGATTGTTATTCTTGAAGAGCTTTAATTCTAAATGTTATATTAATCCTATTTAACGACTCTTCTTCAGGAATAATATCTTTTTCTTATGATGATAAGGGTAAAATAAAAAGAATCACCTTTCTAGATGTGCAATTTATAATTGCAAATTTATATAAATAACGATTAGTTTGTCCTAAGGTTTTATATTTTTACAAGTCTAAATTTTCTGAGTATGAAATACCTTCCAATAAGTAGTCATTTGTTTGTTAAAAACAGAAAAAAATTCATTTCTGAAATGAAGTCAAACTCAGTTGCATTTTTTAATTCAAACGATATTTACCCAGTAAGTGCTGATAGTACGTTGCCTTTTGAGCAACATAGAGATATATTTTATTTGACAGGTGTGGACCAAGAGGAGAGTGTTTTGTTTTTATGTCCAAATGCAAAGAAAAAAGAGTATCGTGAAATTTTGTTTTTGAGAGAGACAAACGAGCATATTGCTATTTGGGAAGGTGCAAAATTATCGAAGTTGGAAGCTACTAAAACTTCTGGTGTGACGACGGTTCTTTGGTTAGATGAATTGAATACCGTTTTGTCTGAATTGATGGAGGAGGTTGAAAATGTATATATCAATATCAATAGTCATTACCGTTCAAAGGTTGAAACCGAAACAAGAGAAGATCGGTTTATCAAAAAAGTGAAAAAGGATTTTTCTGAAAAGAATTATGAAGCAAGCAATCCTATTTTGCAACGCATAAGATCGATTAAAGAAAAAGAAGAATTAGAATTGATTCAAAAGGCTTGTGATATTACTGAAAAAGGCCTTAGAAGATTGCTGTCTTTTGTAAAGCCTGGTGTTTGGGAGTATGAAATTGAAGCAGAATTGATTCATGAATTTGTTAAAAACAGGTCTAAAGGATTTGCTTATACACCAATAGTTGCCTCAGGGAATAATGCTAATGTATTGCATTATATTGAGAACAATCAGCAGTGCAAATCAGGAGAGTTGATCTTGATGGATGTTGCGGCAGAGTATGCCAATTATTCTTCGGATCTGACAAGAACACTTCCGGTTTCTGGTGTTTTTTCTAAGCGACAAAAAGAGGTTTATAACGCGGTGAATAAAATTAAAAAAGAAGCCACTAAATTATTGGTTCCGGGAACTATCTTGAAAGAATACCAAGAGGAAGTCGGACGAATGATGACATCGGAATTGATTCATTTAAAATTGATAGATAAACTTGATGTTAAAAATCAAGATCCTGAATGGCCGGCCTACAAAAAGTACTTTATGCATGGAATATCTCATCATATGGGTTTAGATACGCATGATTATGGAGTGTTAACTGATCCAATAGAGGCCAATATGGTTTTTACTGTGGAGCCTGGAATTTATATACCAGAAGAAGGTTTTGGAATCAGGTTGGAAGATGATGTTGTGATTCAAGAATCGGGAGAACCGTTCAATTTAATGGCCAATATTCCTATAGAACAGGAAGAGATAGAAGATTTAATGAATTAGTGAAAATGAATGTTTCTCTATAATTTTCTAAAAGTGTATTTTTGTCCTCTCTGATAACAGAGCGGTAATTTTAGACAAAAAAATATGAAGAAAATAACAGTAATCGGTGGAGGAAATATGGGATTCACGTATGCAGAATCTATTTACAATTCTCAAATGGAGGCTTCTATTCAGGTTTTGGAAAAATCTCAAGATAGAATAGAAGAAATTAATGCTTTAAATACCATCTCTGCAGGAGATGATTATGGAGTGTTAAAAGAAGCCGATGTTATTTTTTTAGCGGTAAAACCGCAAATTGCTCCAGCGGTATTTGATGGAATAAAGCACTTGTTAAATAAAGATCAATTGGTAGTGTCTATTATGGCAGGAACTACAATTAAAACAATTCAACAGGGTTTAGGTTTGAATAAAGTGGTGAGAGCTATGCCAAATTTACCAGCGCAAGTGAAACTTGGGATGACCACTTATGTAGGTTCAAAGAATGTTGCTCAAGAGGAGCTTGATTTGGTTGCGGCGATATTGGCAACTACTGGAGAGGCTGTATTGGTACCTACGGAAGATGCTATAGATAAATCAACCGGCGTTTCAGGAAGTGGACCTGGATTTGTTTTTTATATGATGAACGCGATGGTAACTGCTGCGGAAGGTCTTGGTTTTACAGCTGATCAATCTAAAACTTTAGTTTCTAAAACTTTTGGTGGTGCGGTAAAGCTTTATGAAGAGAATGATATTTCTTTGACAGAGTGGATGAATAGAGTTTCCTCAAAAGGAGGTACTACTATCGCTGGTTTGGATCATTTGGCAGATGCTAACGTAGGCCTAGAGATTCAAAAATGTGTGGAGACAGCTGTCGCTAGAGCTTTTGAATTAGGAGGTAAAAAACTGTAATTTTTTTAAATGTTTGTTTCTTATAAAAATACCGAGATTCATTTTACAGAATCGGGTAAAGGAACTGCTGTTGTTTTGTTGCATGGTTTTTTGGAGAATACTACCATGTGGAATTCTACAAGGGCATTCTTGTCGCAAAGATTTCGCGTGATAGTAATTGATTTGTTAGGGCATGGTTTGTCAGAGAATTTAGGATATGTGCATACAATGGAGCAGATGGCAGAAGCAGTTCAAGAGGTTTTGTATCATTTAAAAATTCGAAAATCTTTTTTAATTGGGCATTCTATGGGGGGATATGTAGCACTTGCTTTTGCAGAGTTTTTTCCGGATAACGTAAAAGGGCTTTGTCTGCTAAATTCAACAAGTCGTGCCGATTCTGAAGAAAAACAAAAAGGGCGTGATAGAGCGATTCAGATTGTAAAAGAAAATCATACCTCATTTATTAGAAATTCGATTCCCATGCTCTTTAGGTCAAGAAACAGGAAATTATACAGAGTAGAAATCAATGAAGTAAAGAAGGAGGCATTGAAAACATCCAAACAAGGAATTATTGCTGCTTTGGAGGGGATGAAAATTAGAAATGATAGAGAGGTGTTATTGCATTTCGGACCCTATCCAAAAATGATGATTATTGGTGAAAAGGATCCTGTATTAAAACTAGAAGATTTGTTAGATCAGGTTTCTGGCACAGAAACCGTGGTGCATAGGTTTTCAGAAGGACATATGTCTCATATAGAAAACAAGGATGAAATGCTTACGGTAATATCTGATTTTTTGAAAAAGAACTAAGACTTATTTGATGTAAAGCCAAGCGTCTTTTGCAATATTCTTTTTGATAATTTCTAAGTGTGCTCTAGCTTCTTTTCTTGTTGTGTAGCTTTCAAAACTAACTTGAGTAAGTCCCCATTTGTTAATTCCTACAATTTGCGCATTGAAGCCTTTTTTCTTTAATTGGTTTACTTTTTTCAAAGCATTGTTTTTTTCAGAAAAGGCACCTGCAATTAAATGGAACTTTTTTGGAAGTTCTTTTTTAACTACATCCAAATTGATTTCTGGCAAAGGATTGCTGATTACAAAAGTAGCTTCTTGTATTTTTCTTGAAACAGTCTCTTGATATTCTTTGGCAAGACTTGAAGTTTTTTTCTGGTAAACTGAATTATAACTAAGAGCTCCGATAGTTAAAAAAGCAGCAACAGTGGCAGCGTATTTTAAATATCCTGGTGATTTTCTTTTTTCAGAAGTTTCAAGTTGTGTTACTTTTTGTTTGTATATAACTCGTTTTATAGCATCTGATTGGAAGGTGTCAAGTCCAAAAGAACTCGCTAGGTAATTTGTAGTTTCAACAGGAGCAAAAATAATTTTGTTTTCCTTGTTTAATCGTAACGTACCAATTGCTTTTAATTCAATAGAATTATCTTTTAAAAGGGAATTCCAGTTTGCAACGGCTAATTCAATTTTTTGAATTGCTTCTTCGAAAGAAATGTTTTCTGAGGAAGCGATATAGTTAGCAAGTAATCCATCATTGTTTACTAATTGACTATTGAAACTTAACTTCTTAGTTGGAGGTGCAAACGTATGCGTAAAATGATTGATAGTAGATGAAATTGAATTTGAAACAAATCCTCCAAAACCAGGCACGATTACACATTCGTATCGGTATAATAAATCACTAATGTACTTTGTTAACTGCATAAAACAAATATATATAAAATCTGAAACTAGACTAAATTTGTTGCTCAAAAATTATGAACATTTATTTTGTAACTTATATATCAAAATGTTATGAAATGGATGAAGATGAATTATTATACGCATTAGCTTTAAAAAGAGTCAATGGAGTTGGGGATGTTATCGCAAAAAGATTGATTGACGTCTGTGGATCTCCTAAAGCTATATTCAAAGAGCGATATAAATTGCTTGAAAAAATTAATGGAGTTGGAAATGTTCTTTTAAAAAATCTATGCAATTCTAGTTGTTTATTTGATGCGGAAAAAGAACTAAAAATTATTCAAAAGAATGGTATAAAACCGCTATATTTTTTGGATTCAGCGTATCCTAAGTATTTAAAACATTGTATTGATGGGCCATTTCTGTTCTTTCAGGATGGTAGTTTTAGTTTTGAAAATAGGAATATCATAAGTGTGGTCGGTACAAGAAATATGACAAATTATGGTAGAGATTTTTGTTATGAGTTTATTTCAGGGTTGAAGGATTTTAATCCTACGATTGTCAGTGGATTTGCATACGGAATAGATATTTGTGCACATCGTGCAGCATTAGAAAACGATTTGAAAACGATTGGGGTTCTTGCGCATGGTTTTGGGAGTATATACCCAAATGCACATAAAAAATACATGTATGAGGTTTATAAGAAAGGAGGTTTTTTAACAGAGTTTTGGTATCATGATGGCCCATATAAAGAGAGTTTTTTGAAAAGAAACAGAATAGTTGCAGGGATTTCTGAGGCAACCGTTGTTATAGAATCAGCAAGTAGAGGTGGATCGCTTTCCACAGCTACAATAGCAAATTCTTATGCAAGAGACGTATTCGCTGTACCGGGTAGAAATACCGATCGCTATAGTATGGGGTGCAATAATTTAATAAAAAATAACAAAGCCGCTTTGATAACTTCCGCTAGCGATTTTGTACAAATGCTAGGTTGGAAGCATGGTTGTGAGAATAAAATAGTGCAACCAGAACTATTTGTTTCGTTGAGTGAACAGGAACAAAAGATTGTAGATTATCTAAATCTGAATAAAAAGCAAGTAATAGATTTAATCGCCATAGATTGTGGGATTCTTGTGCATAAAACGGCCTCACTAATGTTCCAGTTGGAAATGAAAGGATTTGTGAGACCGTTACCAGGTAAGTTTTTTGAGCTTGTTTGAGTTATTTGAATTCTAGTAATTCAATCTTATTGTAGTTTTCTCCTACAGTTTTTTCAAAAATTTCAATCATTTCATTAAGTTTTTCCTTATTTGTACTAGCTAGATTGTGTTGTTGTCCTTCGTCTTTAGAAAGATTATATAGTTGGTACTCTGTTGAATTTCCAATTTCAATGTTCACGGATTTAATAATCTTTTTCCCAGGGTAAGGAGGAATCATTATCCAATCCCCTTTTCTTAAAGCCGTTCTTGAAGTTGCTTCAATAATTAACTCCTCTCTTTCATTTTCAGATTTTCCTAAAAAAGTATTTATTAAATTTTCACTATCCTTTCCTTTTACATCACTATCCACTAGATTGGCTAAAGATGTTAGAATGTCCATCTGGCACACAAGTGATTTAGAAACTTTTGGTTGAATTGTTCCTTTCCAGTAAGTGATAAAAGGAACGTGTGTTCCAGCTTCGAATAAGCTATATTTCCCTCCTCGGAATTTTCCCCATGGTTTGTGATCGCCTAACATTTCAACTGCAGAGTCGTAATATCCGTCATTCAATACAGGCCCATTGTCACTTGAGAATATGATTAAAGTGTTCTCTAAAAGATGCTCTTTTTCTAGGGTTTTTATAAACTCTCCGATACACCAATCTGCTTCTAAAATAACATCTCCTCTAGGTCCTAATCCTGATTTCCCTTTGAATCTAGGGTGTGGAGTTCTTGGTACATGCGGTTGTTGCATTGCGTAGTATAGGAAGAAAGGCTTGTCTTTGTTTTTATGAACATAGTTTTGCGCTTCTTTTAAGAAATGATCTGCCATATCAACATCATTCCATTTGGCTTTTTCACCACCTTTCATAAAACCAATTCTAGGTATTCCATTTACGATAGTGTTTTTATGACCAGTATGCCATTTCATCGTTGTCAACTCAGGGTGAGTTTTTCCAGTGGGTTGTCCTTCGTAGTTTTTTTTATAATTTACTTCTATGGGATCCATTGGATCTAAGTTCACTACGTCACCGTTTTTGATGTAGACCGTTGGCACTCTATCTTGTGTGGCAGCCATTATATAAGAGTAGTCAAAGCCTACCTCATTTGGACTGGGTGTAATATTTTCGTTCCAATTTACATTTCCTGAACCCAAACCTAAATGCCACTTACCAACGATGCCTGTATGGTATCCTTTTGTTTTTAGCATTTTAGGGATTGTCATTTGATCTTGTCGAATAAGCATTGGTGCTGTACCTGGTAATATTTTTGCTTTTTTGTTCTTCCATGGGTATTCTCCGGTAAGTAAAGCATATCTACTAGGAGTACATGTCGCAGAACTAGCATATCCGTTTAGGAAACGAACACCCTCATTGGCAAGTTTATCTATATTCGGTGTTTTTAAGGTGTTAAAACCATTCGCGCTAATATCTCCGTATCCTAAATCATCAGCATAGATGATTACGATATTGGGTTTTGGTGATGCTTCCTTATGTGTACAAGAGATGAACAGAGATAAAAATAATAAAGATATGTATGTCTGTGTTTTCATATGATGAGTTTGTTTAAAATCAAGTCTGATAAACAAAAGTAAAATTATTTTTGGTTAGATGATAGTGGTGTATTGCTCAAAAAGGGGGGAGTAATTCCAAATTTAGATTTTCATACTAGAAGCTTTTTGATAAAGTTGTTCTCAAACATCTTGTTACCATCAATACTTTCTTTGATATTTCTAAATTGTTCCCATTTTGGGTAAAGATTTATCAATTCTTTATTGGAGTAGAAATGTTTTTTAGCCCAATGGGGCCTTCCATCATGCCTCTTAAATATTTCATGTACTTTAGAAAAATAACTTTCGTGATCAATTTTTTTTCCGAAAGGTTTGTATGAAATAATTCCAATATAACATGTGTCTCGGTCATAAGCCATGCTCAGAGATGCCTTGTTTTTAGGAGCGAATCTTAATTCAATAGGCATGTGTACATTAAAATTTCCGACCGTTATAAGTTCTCTAATTTCTGTGATGACCTCTTTTGTTTTGTTGATTGGAATGGCATATTCCATCACAGATTGCTTTACATTTATAGGGACTGTAAACATAGAGTGAAAATCTCCAATTTTGCAGTTGCTTCTTTTGAATAATAAATAGTGCATAATTTTATTCAATAATCGAATACCCTTCGGAAAAAAAGAAGTTATCCAAAGTCCTATTTCATGAATTATATTTCCTTTCAGTATCTCCTCTATCCAAGTGAATAATGGATTTGTTTTAGAAACTGGCTTCTTGGTTTTGTTTGCAGACCATATTTGTACTTTGTCTGTGTGTGGTACCCACCAAAAACGTAGATAATCAGTTTTATAGACCTTATCTAACGTCTCTGTCATTTCGTTGAAAGTGATGCTTTTTGTAACCACCTCTAAGTTGTAGAGGGGTACACATTGAATCGTTACTTTGGATATAATTCCTATTGCACCTAAGCCGACCACTGTGTTATGAAACAGTTGAGGATTGTCATTTTTTGATGTCTTAAATATTTCTCCATTTGACGTGATGTATTCTATTGCAGTTACTTGTTGATCTATCGCACCAAATTTGATACCTGTTCCATGCGTTCCAGTACTTATTGCTCCTGCGATAGATTGAGGGTCTATTGTTCCCATGTTGGCTAAAGCAGCCTTTTTTTTCTTTAGGAATGTACATATTTCTTTCAATGAAATTCCTCCCTCTACAGTTAACTCTAGCTTTTTAGGGTTAAAAGATAGAATAGAATTGTAATTGTCTAAGGAAATGAGAATTCCATCACTAATTTCAGCTATTTTAGAGCAAGAATGTCCCGAGCCTACTAATTTTATCTTTGTGTGTGTTTTTTTCGCGGTTCGAACGATCTCTATTAATTCTCTTTCAGTGCAAGGTGTTTCTATTCTGTCTGGATACGAATTAAATGAGTTTGACCAATTTGTCCATTTAGTTTTTGTCATCTGAAGTTGTTGAGTTCTCAAAAATACATTTTAAATTAAAAAAAAATAGATAATAAGGGTAACTGAGGGTAGGATTTCGAAGATGGATATTTTTAAGTGATCTTTTTTATAAAAGAGTTGGTTAATTTGGTGTCAAATTTTCTTATTAATTATGATTTATTCGGTCTTGTTTTTTGTGTAAATTTCTATAAATACAGATGATATAATCAACACTCCTCCAACAACAGTCTGGGTGTTAGGGCTTTCATTTAGAAAAATCAAACCCATGAAAATACCAAATACAGGTTGTGAACTTGCTATAATACTGGCAGTGGTAACCTCAAATTTTTTTAAGCTTTTTACGAATATTGTATGGCCAATTGCTGTGGCGAAAATACCAAGGCAAAGTATATATGGCATAAATTTTATGGTTTGACTTTTTTCGTTAAGAAATAAGAAAGGACAAAAAAGAATACCAATAAACAGAAATTGATAAAACATTAAAACAGAACCTTTATATTTTGATGCGTTTGATTTCATGGTAAGGTTTCTCAGCGCAAAAAACAACCCAGATAAGACACCCGAAACAATGCCTTTTGTACTGTTGTTTTCAAAATTAATTTCAGGAGCCATTACATATAAGCCTATAAATACAAGCACAGCTAAAATTAAATGTCGTTTATTAAATTTTGTCTTAAAATAAATAGGCTCAATAATGGCGGTGATTACGGGAAAGGTAAAAAGGGATAGCATTCCAATTGCCACGGAAGAAACTTGTAATGCATAAAAGTAACTTATCCAATGTAGTGCGAATAAAACGGAAGAAGTGAACAATCTAGCTCTGTCATTTTTGCTTGATATTCTGAAAGATGTTTTTTTTATGAGCATTACAATCCCAATGGTAATAAAGGCGATTACTCCTCTCCAAAAGGATATCTGAGTTGGGTTTAAAGGTATGAAACGCACAAGAACAGCAGCGCTACTAATTAGAATAACGGAGAAATTAAGTTCTACAATGTCTTTTGCGGAAGTTTTATTCATTTTCTTAAATTTCCTCTAGTGTATGTAGGGCTTTTTTTACCGAATCAATTCTTATAAAAGTAACCAACAATCTCAATCCATTTTTGGTTTCCTTTTCTTTCATAACACACATTTTTGAATTTGTTTGCACGTATTTTAACATGTCGTTAAATTCATCAGAATTGTAAAATTCACTCTGTTGGTCTGAGAGAAAATACCCAATCATTCTTTTTTTCTTTAAAATTAGTTTTTCAATGCCTAATTTTTGGGCAAGCCATTTGATTCTTACGCTATCGAATAAATCATCAACTTGACTTGGAATTTCTCCAAACCTGTCTTTTAGTTTTCTTTCAAACTCTACAAGCTGTGTTTCTTTTTTGAGTTCACCAAGCTCTTTGTATAGCAATAATCTCTCAGAGACGATATTGATGTAGTCGTCAGGGAATAATATCTCAAAATCGGTATCTATTTGAATGTCTTTTACGTACTCTTTTGGTTTAGAGTTATCAGTCGGGTATAGTTCTTTGAATTCATTTTCTTTAAGTTCGCTAATCGCTTCTTTTAATATTTTTTGATACGTATCAAACCCAATGTCGTTGATAAAACCACTTTGTTCACCTCCTAATAAATCGCCTGCTCCACGAATTTCAAGGTCTTTCATGGCGATGTTAATGCCGCTACCCAAATCAGAGAATATCTCTAACGCTTCTATTCGTTTTCTCGATTCGTCCGTCATCATGTGATAGGGAGGAGTTATAAAATAACAAAAGGCTTTTTTGTTTGATCGGCCAACACGACCCCTCATTTGGTGTAAATCTGAAAGCCCAAAATTATTGGCATTGTTAATAAAGATGGTGTTTGCATTTGGAACATCCAATCCACTTTCAATAATTGTTGTGGCTATTAAAATATCAAAATCTCCGTTCATAAATGAAAGCAATCTTTCTTCTAGTTTTTTTCCATCCATCTGCCCATGTCCAATACCTATTTTCGCATCAGGTAGCAGACGTTGAATCATTCCTCCTACTTCCTTTATGTTGTCTACTCGGTTATGTACAAAAAAAACTTGTCCACCTCTTGAAATTTCGTGTATTAAAGCGTTTCTAATTTCATCTTCGTTAAAGCGGATAACATTTGTCTCTATTGGATGTCTGTTAGGAGGGGGCGTTGTAATAACGGACAAATCTCGAGCAGCCATTAATGAAAACTGTAGCGTTCTAGGAATAGGTGTCGCAGTAAGTGTAAGTGTATCGACATTTTCTTTTATTGTTTTTAACTTATCTTTTACTCCAACTCCAAATTTTTGCTCTTCATCAATAATTAAAAGGCCTAAATCTTTAAACGTAATTTTCTTGCTTACCAATTGATGTGTTCCCACAATGATATCAATTTTTCCTTCCTTCAATTCTTGAATTATTTTATTACGGTCTTTGGTGGTTCTAAATCTATTAAGATAATCGACAGTGATAGGGAAGTCTTTTAGCCTTTCTAAGAAAGTTTTATAGTGTTGGAATGCGAGTATTGTGGTCGGAACCAAAATAACAACTTGCTTTCCGTTGTCTGCCGCTTTGAAAGCAGCTCGAATGGCCACTTCAGTTTTTCCAAAACCAACATCACCGCAAACCAATCTATCCATTGGTTGCTCTCCCTCCATGTCTTTTTTTACATCTTGCGTCGCTTTGAACTGATCGGGTGTGTCTTCATACATAAAACTAGCTTCCAGCTCATGCTGCAAGTAACTGTCTTCACGATATTGGAATCCTTTTTCTAGTTTTCTTTTCGCATAAAGGTTTATCAAGTTAAAGGCAATTTCTTTGACCCTGGCTTTTGTTTTTTGTTTGATTTTTTTCCAAGCACCCGATCCAAGCTTGTAAATTTTTGGAGGAGTCCCATCTTTGCCCGTAAATTTTGAAATTTTATGAAGCGAGTGGATACTTGTATATAAAATATCTCGATCACCATAGATTAGTTTGATAGCTTCTTGTTTATTGCCTTCCACGTCTATTTTTTGTAGACCTCCAAATTTTCCAACACCATGGTCCATATGAGTTACAAAGTCTCCAACCTCAAGGCTTGTTAGTTCTTTTAGGGTGATTGATTGTTTTTTAGAATTGTTGTTTTTTAAATTGAATTTATGATAACGTTCAAAGATCTGATGATCACTGTAGCAGGCTATTTTATTTTCAGTATCAACAAAACCTTCATGAAGAGGTAAAACAATTGTTTTGTATTTAATTTCTTCTTGGTTTTGATCTTCCGTAAAGGACCCTAAAATATCATGAAAACGCTGTGTTTGCTTTTCATTCATGCAACACAAATAATTTGTGATACCTTTTTTTGTATTGGTATTTAAATCTTCAACTAATAAATCAAATTGTTTGTTGAAAGAGGGTTGTGGTTTTGTCTCAAAATTGAATACTTCAAGGGAGGAAGTTTCTTTTCTATTTGTCGAGATTGAAATTCTTGAAAAATGTGATAAATCTTGTTTTATGCTTTTGGCGTCAATAAATAGCTTTTCCGGGGTAAGTTGCTTTACGGTATTGTTTAAATTCTTGAAAGTTTCTTGCGATCTTTTAAAAAGACTATTCAGTGTATCAAATAGAAGCGATGAGTCTTTGGTGCATATAATAGTGTCGTTTGATAGGTATTTTAGAAATCCCTCTCGATCCTCCTGAATTTTTTTGTGTTCGACATTAGGAATGATACTGATTTTTTTTAATGATTTTGTAGAAAGTTGAGATTCTATATCAAAAGATCGTATACTGTCTACTTCATCTCCAAAAAACTCTATTCTATAGGGCTCGTCATTAGAAAAAGAAAAAACATCAATAATGCCTCCTCTAACAGCAAATTCCCCAGGTTCAGAAACAAATTCGACACGGTTAAATTCGTATTCAAATAAAACTTCATTAACAAATTCAAGAGATATTTGTTCTTCAAGAGCAATTTTTAACGTATTTTTTTCTAGTTCTTTTTTTGTTACAACTTTTTCAAATAGAGCTCTTGGGTAGGATACAATTAAAGAAGGTTTTTTTTGAGAATTGATTCTGTTTAAAACTTCTGCACGCAATAAAACGTTTGCATTGTTCGTTTCTTCTGTCTGATAAGGACGACTATATGATTCTGGGTAGAATAACACATTTTTGTTGCCTAAAACTTGCTCAGCGTCATTAAGAAAATAGGCGGCTTCTTCCTTGCTGTTAAGAATAATTAGAAATGGTTTTCCCACTTTATTAAATATTTCAGCAATGTGAAAAGCGAGTGATGAGCCGAGTAGGTTTGATATTTGTACATGAGTTTTCCCAGAAGAAAGCAAATTAGCTATCTTTTTTGTCTTTTCGGCTTGGGAAATTAAGTCTACAATGATTTGTTTACTCAAAAGAATAAATTTTTTGTCAAAGATAAATTAATTATAGATAGATTTGTAATGTGTTCTTAGAATAATGAAGGGGGTGTTTATTCTAGTTTGTTTATTTACATACAACTTGTAAAATTAGATTGAAGATGCGTAAAAAAAGTTATAAGATGAAAAGTATTAAAGGTATTTTAGTATTAGTGTTTTTACTTTCAGTAATGAAATCAAATGCTCAAGATAATACAGTAAAATGGGCTTTCGGACTAGGAGCTAGTTTTATAGATTTTTCTGATGCCCAAGGGTTTGAAGGAGAGGGAATTGCTGTGCAGATTCCAAACCTAAGTTTATTGCGTTATTTAGGCAAGGGATTTACAGTAGGTGCAGGAATGTCCTTGAGCGGGATTTCAAAAACAAAATATCTGTACTCAAATAACTATCATGTGACCATGATGGATTTTTATGGGAAATATGATTTTGGTTTGTCTGAAGAGAAATGGGTCCCGAATTTAATTGGAGGTTTTGGTTTGTTGGTAAAAGAGAGGTACAATAGGTCAATTTCATTAAATACCGGAGTTGGTTTAACTTATTGGGTCTTACCGAAATTAGGACTAAATGGTAAAATTGTGCATAGATTTGTTTCGGGCGAGTCTAATGAGAGTATCGGATCTCACACCCAGTTTTCTGGAAGTATAATTGTAACTTTTGGAGAGAGCCAAGGAAAGAGAAACATTAGAAGAACGGGTTCTGGTTTTACACATAATTAGGATGTCTCTAAAAAAATTGTGCAAATTAGGCGTTCGGAATTGAGTCCTTTTTAGTTTCGTCTTTTTCCTGTTTAAGCTGTAATTGAATCAAAGATAGTTGTGCTAAGTCTAATTGGTGTTCTGCATTTCCTGATGCATTCCTTTAGGACAAACATACATAAAGACCTCACAACGTCTTCATATGAATAAGTTAAGGCTAATTTTCCTGTAATTTCGTGAAGATTCTTATTGTTTTATGTCTTAAATAAATTTATTTCCCATCTCTCCAAACAATTTGTTACTCTATAGTAGTAGTCGATTTTTCCGATAAATGCTATGATTTTCAATCTCACCGGTTGTGTTGATGCGTTTTTTATTCAAGATTGACTTACAAAAGTTCTTGTTATTTTGAGAATTTAAATGGTTGCTTTCCGAATTCTGGTTTTACTTTTTTTTGGCTTTAAAAGCCGTCATTAGGTAGCGAGATCACTAGATTCCAAATTTTACACCAATAAAGTAAGTACGTGGTCTTTGGGGACCGTAAATATAGGTAACATCTCTATTTGGTCCTTGGTCAAAATCATTTTGGTATGAATTGAATATGTTTTGTACTCCACCTATGATTTGTAAATATGTATGTTGATGATCATCCAGGTAAAACTGATAAGAACTTTTCCAGTTTAGTTCAAAAAAAGAAGGAGAAGTTTCTAATTTATCTTTCAGAATGTATCCCTTCAGATGTTGAACCTGCATGGGTCCTGTATATACTCCTGAAAAATTGTGTTGAAATTCTTTATTAGGAGCATATGTGATGATAAAATTGCAGTATGCTTTTGGAGTTTTATTAAACTCTTTTGTTGCCTGATCTAATTCTTCTTCAGACCATTCAATTTTATCATTATAGTGCGACCTTTGAAGAGTCCCACCTGCTTGAACTATCCATTTTTCATTAGGTGCGTATTTAAGTTCCATATTAAGACCATAAACCTTTGCGCCTGTCGAATTTGTTCTAATCCATTCGAAAATACCTGATCCTGGAGAGGTCTCTGGGCCTTGTTCTAACGCAAATGCATTTTGCAGTTGGGTAAAGAAAAGTTCCGACACTAAGGAAAAATCACCGTTATTTAATTCTTTGGACCAATCCAATGATGTTAAAAAACTGTGAGAGGTTTCAGATATTAAATCATCAGAGTTTCTTATTCTACTTATCTCTCCTGCTGCAAGGCCCGCATGGACGTCTTCTCCATAGATTTGTGGTGCTCTGAAGCCTTTCGCATAGCTTGTCCTCCATCGTAAATTTTTACGAATGCTATATAAAATATTTACTCTAGGATTTAGAACCACCTTTTCTTTAGTTAGATTGTGCATGTCTGCCCTTAAGCCTCCTAGCAAACGAAATTTTTTGTTTACAACCCATTCTTGTTGTGCATATACACCTAAAAGACGTGTTGTTTGAATGATGGGTTCGTATTCTGGGTTTTCTTTTCGATCATCAATGTCGTTATATTTATATTCAATCCCTCCGGTAAATGTCCCACTGTTTTTTAAAAAATGTTTAAAGTTATGTGAGTATTGGCTTCCTGCAACGAAGGTTATGTCTTTTGATTTACCAAATCCTTCAATGCTCTCAACAATTTCTTCATCAGTTGGGCTGCGGTCTGATTCGTTATCCATACTCCCTAATCCTCCATAAAAGTTATTGTTCTTGGCAATTGCGGTAGAAATATAAGTAGAATAGTTGTCTCTCAAATTAGGTGCTAAGTAATCGTAGGTAAGGCCTCCTATAACAACAACAGATTCTATTTGCTCAGTTACGTTTGCTAAGAAAGGAAGTTCATCTAGCTTATTTCCTCCTCTTCTATATTCGTTGTTTGCATTGAATTCGGCAGTAATTTTTTTTCGTTCGGCAGGTCGGTTGAAAGCTTTAAATCCGAAGGATGTATTTTCTAATTCTGTAATTTCTGTGTACCCGTCACTATCATGGTCATAAGCTTGTCGGTCTCGCTTCATTCCAAACAAAGCAATGCCTGTATTGTAATCTTCAGTGGTAACTGTTCCGTTAAAAAGTAAGGATCTATCTTGTGCGGTACCTCCTATCAAACCCAAATTGGTTGCGATAGTAAATTTATTTTCTGTTGGATCTTTCGTAATAATGTTTATGGTTCCTGCAATGGCATTTGAACCATACAAGGCAGAGCCTCCACCTCGGACCACTTCTATTTGTTTGATAATATTCGCGGGAATCTGATCTAGGCCATAAACGCTATTCAGAGCGCTAAAAATAGGCCTACTATCAATTAGTACTTGGGAATAAGATCCCCCAAGGCCATTCATTTTTACTTCAGAAGTACCGCAGTTCTGACAATTAGTTTCCATTCTTAAACCAGGTTGAAAATTTAAACCCTCTGATAAACTAACCGATTGCGTTGCCTCAAGTACTTTAGCATCCGTTACGGTCACTATTACCGGAGCTTTTTTTCTGTTGAGATGGCCTCTTGTTGCTGTCACTACAACTTGATCTAATCCCAAGATGTCTTCTTTTAGTTCGATTTCCACGGATTTGGAGGATTGGTTCGTGAAATCAACTACGATTTCCTTATTCTTAAAACCAACGGCACTTACAATGATTATCAGTTTTGTCGGATTTACTCGTAAAGAAAATTCACCATCGAAATTTGTCAAAGTACCAATTGTAGTGTCCTTTATAAGAACATTAGCAATAACAGGAGTGCCTTTTGAAACAACTTTTCCTTCTAAAGTAGCCTTTTGACCTTGGGTTTTTATACTGAATATTATAAAAAAAATAAAAATATATTTTTTCATCATGTATGTGCTTTTTGTTTGTTTGCGAAAATACAAATTATCTTTTAGACTTATCTAAAAAAATATTTGCCTGAAAGTGTAAAGATTATGTATATTTGCCTATTATGATTTTAGATTTATCTCAAACAGAAGAAAATTATTTAAAAGCAATTTTTAATTTGTCACTCGATTTGTCAAAGTCGGTAAGTACAAATGCTATTGCAGAGAAATTAACAACCAAACCTTCTTCGGTTTCTGATATGGTAAAGAAACTAGCTGAGAAAGAATTGGTTGACTACAAAAAATATCAAGGAGTTTCATTAACCAAAGCAGGAAAAGAAATTGCTGTAAAAGTGATCCGAAAACATCGCTTGTGGGAAGTTTTTTTAGTAAAGCATTTAGATTTTAGTTGGGATGAGGTTCATGAAATTGCCGAGCAATTGGAGCATGTAAAATCTGTCAAGCTTACCGCAGAACTAGACCGATTTTTAGAGTTCCCTACTCACGACCCCCATGGAGATCCTATTCCTGATGAGGCCGGGAATATTGCACATCATACTGATGTCATGCTTTCTTCCGTTGAGGTAAATGACCATTGTGTTGTTTTAGGGGTAAAGGACTCCTCAAAATCATTTCTTAAGTATTTGGATAGTTCTGAAATTAGATTGGGAAGTTGCATTAAAGTGTTAAGTAAACAAGACTTTGACAATTCTATGCAGATAAAATTAGGCCAAAAAACATTGTCTATATCCCAGCAAATATCAAAAAATTTATTCGTTAAAAAATAGTAAGAATGTTAGATCAAATAGTAAATTATTTAGAAGGTATTGACCCAATTTTAGCAGCTTTGTATGCGACATTGTTCACTTGGATATTAACGGGTTTAGGGGCTTCCTTGGTGTTTTTCTTTAAAACAATGAATAGAGCAGTTTTGGATGGGATGCTCGGTTTTACAGGTGGAGTTATGATTGCTGCAAGTTTTTGGAGTTTATTGGCTCCAGCTATTGATATGAGTTCTGGAGAGGGGTTTGTAAAAGTAATGCCCGCAGCTATTGGTTTTTTTCTTGGTGCTTTATTTTTATTTGGGCTGGATAAAGTTCTACCTCATATTCACATAAATTTCAAAGAAGCTGAAGGTATCAAAACACCATGGCATAAGACGACACTTTTGGTGTTGGCAATTACACTTCATAACATCCCAGAGGGCCTGGCTGTAGGAGTGCTTTTTGGTGGTGTGGCAGCTGGTTTTGATGGTGCGACCATTGGAGGAGCTGTGGCATTGGCAATTGGAATTGGGCTACAGAACTTTCCAGAAGGATTTGCGGTAGCCATGCCGTTAAGAAGGCAGGGAGTTAGTCGGTTAAAAAGTTTTTGGTATGGACAATTATCTGCTATTGTAGAACCTATCGCAGGAGTACTTGGTGCTTGGGCAGTTTTATCTTTTCAACCTATTTTACCTTATGCGTTAGCCTTTGCTGCTGGAGCAATGATTTTTGTTGTTATTGAAGAGGTTATTCCAGAGGCCCAACAAGATAAATATACAGATATTGCCACTATGGGGTTCATAGCAGGATTTATTATTATGATGAGTATGGATGTCGCTTTAGGATAATTTTATGTGTTTTTATTCTAAGATTTATTATCTTAGGAAGTAACTTAAAAATATTTAAAATGGCATTTTCGGACATATATAAAACAGGCGGACATAAAAGAAACCTAGGACACTTTGCGAGTATTGTAAAATTAGCATTATCTGATGACACTATTAATGAAGATGAACAGAAGATAATTAGTCGTATGAAACGTGAGTTACATATTTCTGACGCAGATTATGAAAAGGTTTTAAAGGCACCCAATTCGTTTCCAATCAATCCACCATCAGATTTAAACACTAGAATAGAGCGTTTTTTTAATTTAATCACTTTAGTGACTTCTGATAATGATATCGGAAAGGCACAAGTTATTTTATTAGAAAAGATAGCAATTGGTCTAGGCTTTGAAGTAAACGACTCAAAAAAGATAGTTTCCAAGGCGATAAATTATGTGGTTGAAGGTCATGGTTTGGATGAGTTTTTACTTGAGATGAAAAAAAGGCTCTAATTCTATTAGAAATAAATTATTTTTAGCTGCTAAATTCTATTTATGAAATTAGTAGCTTTTTTATGTAATAACTTATGATACAAGAACCTTCTTTTAAAGTTTATAATGCCTCTGCTGGAAGTGGAAAGACTTTTACTTTGGTTAAGGAATATTTAAAAATTCTTTTGACCTCTAAAAATGAATACATTTTTCAAAATATTTTAGCGATTACCTTCACAAATAAAGCTGCAGCTGAAATGAAAGAGCGTGTGCTAGAAAATTTGAGATCTTTTACAGAGGACTCCTCGAACGATATGTTCGATTTGATCGTTTTTGAAAGCAAACTAAATTCGGAAAACCTGAAACAGAAATCAAGAAGGATTTTGGTGAATGTGTTGCAAAATTATTCTGCATTTAATATCACAACGATTGATAGTTTTACACACAAGTTGATTAGGACTTTTGCTTTTGATTTAGGGATACCTCTGAATTTTGAAGTAGAGATGGATGGAACGAAACTGATTAGTGAGGCAGTAGATATTTTGATTTCAAAAATTGGATTGAATAAGGAACTAACGGATATTTTAGTTGCATTTTCTTTACAGAAAGTTGAGGATGACAAAGCATGGGATGTTTCAAAAGAATTAAATACAATTGCCTCTATACTGATTAATGAAACAGATGCAGCCTATGTTCAAAGTTTACAAATGAAAACGATTGCCGATTTTCAGAAAATTGAAAAACGCTTAAAATCGGATACATCAAAAATAGAAAGTTTGTTTCAAGAGAATGGGAAGAGAGGTTTGGATTTAATAGAGCAAACTGGTTTGAAGCATAAAAATTTCTCTTTTTCAGATTTGCCGAAGCATTTTATAAAATTCACAAATTTAACAGCTTTAAAGTATGACGATATAAAATATGATGGTCGTCTTCAAAAGAATTTAGACAACGGTGTTTTCTATTCAAAATCCACAAAAAAAGATATCCAAAATAGTATAGATACTATTAGTGCTGAGTTGTTACAGATTTATGAAGAAGGGAAATTGTTGTTTCAAAAACATCATGGGAATTATATTCTTATAAAAATGGTATTGAATGATATTATTCCTTTGGCGGTTCTAAATCATATTCAAAAGGAGTTAAAAGATATCAAAGAACAAAATACTATTTGTCTGAGTGCGGAGTTCAATTCTTTGATAAGTGAAAAGATAAAAAATGAACCTGCTCCTTTTATCTATGAACGAATAGGTGAAAGATTTAAGCATTTTTTTATTGATGAAATGCAAGATACCTCTGCCATGCAGTGGCAGAACTTGATCCCATTAATTAGTAATACACTTTCTCAGGAAGGTGGTAGTTTGATGTTAGTTGGTGATGCAAAACAAGCTATTTATAGATGGAGAGGAGGGGAAGCAGAGCAGTTTATAGATCTCTCCTTAGACGAAGAGCTCAAGAAGGCATCAAACCCTTTTTTTACTTCAAAAAATCTTGAAAACTTAGACACCAATTATCGAAGCTTTAGTGAGGTGGTTGTGTTTAATAACCTGTTTTTTAGTCATCTATCACGATTTTTGGAAAATCCAGAATACAAAAAGTTATATGAAATAGGAAATCAACAAAAATGCAATTCAAATATTGGGGGGTATGTACAATTGGATTTTATAGATCAACAAGAATTAACAAGCGAAGAAAAAGAAAATTCTTATCCGGCAAAGGTTTTAGAGATTGTCGAAGGTCTTGATCCAAATTTTAAAAGAGAAGATGTTTGTGTCATTGTACGAACCAAAAAAGAGGGCGTTTCAATTGCAAATTACCTCACAGAAAACGGAATTTCCATTATTTCATCAGAGACATTGTTATTGAATAATAGCTTGAAAGTTCAGTTTATAATAAATCTATTAACCTATATTCAAAATCCATTAAACCAAAATTCGAAATTCAAAGTCTTGAATTATTTAAAAGAGTTTTTGAAATTAGAGATATCAGATCATGTTTTTTATACTGAGCTATTAGATCTTGAGCCCATACTGTTTTTTAAGAAGTTACAATCGTATAATCTCTTATTTGATTATGAGTATTTTCTTCAAATGCCTTTTTATGAGTGCATTGAATACAGCATACGTGTTTTTAACTTACTAGAGGCTTCAGATGCTTATGTTCAATTTTTCTTAGATTATGTTTTGGAATTTCAACGAAAAAACTACCATGACCTTGCTGGGTTTTTACTTGATTGGGAAGTTAAACGTGAAAATCTAAGTGTTTCAGCTAGTGAAAATGAAAACGCAGTAAGAATTATGACAATCCATAAATCCAAGGGCTTAGAGTTTCCTGTTGTTATTTTTCCTTGCGAGCGAAGTATAACTCAAGAATTAGATCCAAAAGTTTGGATTGATAATTTAGAAGAATCGATTTTTGGAGAATTGTCACTGTCTAGGGTTTCATGTGCAAAAAGAATTGAATTTACAGGTGAAATGGGGTCCTCTATTTATAGGAAAAGGCAATCTGAATTGTTTTTAGACAATTTTAATTTGTTATACGTTGCTTTAACTCGAGCTGTTGAGCAATTGTATGTAATAACAGAATATAAATTAGACAAAAAAACAGGTGAAGAGAACTTGAATTTTTTTTCAGGGGTTTTTATAAATTATCTAAAATCTTTAAAGTGCAAGAATGCGTGGGAGGTTTCTAAATTTAGTTATTCATTTGGTAATGAAAAAAAATCACAGCCTTTGAAAGACGATGCTAAAATTAAAGGCTTTGAACTTCAAAAGACATTTGTGTCAAGCCCATGGGAGAGTCATCAGATAAAAATAGTTTCAAATTCATCAAAACATTGGGGAGAAGCCCATCAATCGGCAATCAATTATGGAGTATTGATACATGAGATGTTTTCAAAAATTATTACAGAAAAAGATATAGGTCCGGTCGTAAACGCTTATTTAAATTCTGGGTTTATTAGGCAAGAAGATGTTTTGTCTATCACAGATAAAATTAAGAAAGTTGTTTATCACCCTGAGCTTAATCAATATTTTAATTCAGGGTTTGAGATTTTAACAGAAAGGGAGATTTTGAATAAGGATAAAAATATCTTAATCCCTGATCGATTAATGTTCAAAGAAGAGAAAGTTTTTATTATGGATTTTAAAACGGGTAAAGAAGAGAACAAACATGCTGCACAGCTCAATAAATATAATGTTATTTTACGTGAAATGGGATTTGATGTTTGTGGGAAAATAGTCGTTTACATTTGGGATGATGTCTTTTTGAAATATATCAATTAAGTAGTTTTTATTTCTACGGAGATTAAAAAAGTCATGTTTTATCTAAAAACTAAAAAATTGTTAAAATTGATATTTTTTTGTAGATTTGTTATACTCTCATTAATACAA
>Ga0233426_10000197_pt1 | contig 68790 bp, 59 predicted proteins | sample SI_118_April2016_6_FD_179875 | JGI IMG/M metagenome (GOLD analysis project Ga0233426, IMG submission 179875) | Seawater microbial communities from Saanich Inlet, British Columbia, Canada - SI_118_April2016_10_MG | ecosystem: Environmental > Aquatic > Marine > Inlet | place: Canada: British... | reverse complement strand
TAACAGGTATTTGACCATTTAATTTGATTCTGTCAATTATCTGAGTTACTTCACTTAATTTTTGTTTTAAGAGAATGTTTTTTGATATATGATTAAGATCAGATTTTAATATTGGATCAGATTTTCTTCCTTGTTTCCAATTTTTATCCCAATCTTTAAATAAAACTGAAACCTCAGAAGGGATTCGTAGTTTCTTCCCTTGAAAATAATAATTCAGATATATGGTAATTTTATCTGAAGGTTTATAATCAGATTTTTTCTTAGTTAAATTGGGTGAAATATAAACACTCATAGAGTGTTAAAAGTACTAAAAAATACCCATATTTGGAACAAGATTTGGAACAAATTGAGGGACATAAAACACAAAACTCTGTAAATCAGAGACTTACAGAGTTAAAATGTGGTACCTCCAGGAATCGAACCAGGGACACATGGATTTTCAGTCCATTGCTCTACCAACTGAGCTAAGGTACCTTTCAAGTGGGTGCAAATATAACGTCCTTTTTAATTCTCTACAAAACATTTTATCTAAATTTCTTATTGTTTATTTTAGCGGAAACGAATTTCTATGATGAATTTGATTGTCGATGCAGGAAACACCTCTGTTAAACTTGCTTTATTTAGAGAAGGTGAAATGCTTTTAACGAAACATATTGAGCCTAATATTCAGACTTTTAAAGGGATTTTTGAAGAGTTCGGAAAAATTAGTTCAATATTAATTTGTGATGTCCAAGGCTTAGATTGGAGTTTTTTAAACACAATTTTTGATCCTAAAAATATTTTTATTTTAGACAGTACCTGGAAGCTTCCTTTCACAAATTCATACAAAACACCTGAAACTTTAGGTGCAGATCGAATAGGATTAATTGCAGCATCAGTTAAAGAGTATCCTAATTCTAATGTTTTAGTAATCGATTTGGGAAGTTGTATTACCTATGATCTAATAAAAGAAGATCAAACATACGTGGGTGGTATGATATCTCCAGGTTATAGTATGCGTTATAAAAGTTTAAATACTTTTACAGGTAAACTACCTCTTGTTGAAAATGAAACTTTTACAGATGATTTTGGAGACGATACAAAAACATCCGTTCAGGCAGGTGTTTTTAATGGTATTTTACATGAAATTGAAGGTCAAATTGAATTTTTTAGACAAAAAAATGAGAATTTAACAATAATTTTAACAGGAGGAGACTGCTTGCAGTTGTCTAAACGATTAAAAAACCCCATATTTGCCCATCCGAATTTTTTGGTTAAAGGTTTGGATTATTTATTACAATTCAACAAAAAATAAATTTGAAATACTTACACCTAATAATTTTCCTCGCGGTATCGCCTTTAATTTTTGCCCAAAGCAACACTTCATCCCCATACTCTATAGGTGGTTTAGGTGAATTAGCTTTTAAAGGAAACGCGATTAATAGACATATGGGAGGACTTGATGTTTATTCAGATTCACTTCATGCAAACCTGAATAATCCTGCCAGTTTTGGAGATTTAAAGTTGGTTACTTACGGCGTGGGGATTAACTATAAAAGCACCAAACTTGCTTCCAGTGCAACAGAAGAAACAATTGCTTCAGGTTCTTTAGACTATTTTCTTGTTGCAATTCCTACTAAACACTTTAGTTTTGGTTTTGGTATACTCCCTGCTACTTCTGTAGGTTACAGGTTGCAATCAATTACTCAGGGTGATGAAATTAATAATGTAATAAGCCAAAACGAAGGTTCTGGTGGGCTTAACCAAACATTTTTTACGATTGGTTTTAAAGTTACAGATTACCTAAATCTTGGATTGAGTGCTAATTATAATTTTGGTAGAATATCAAATGAGTATTCAAGACAGGAGCAAAATGTCGACTTTGGTTCTTTCTTTAATAAGAAATCATCATTAGTTGGTTTTAATTATCGTTTTGCAGCACAGTTTAAAATTCCTCTGACCAATAAAATCCGTTTGGATGCAATGTCATACTATGTTCCAGAGAATACGTTGACCTCTACAAACGAGAGTACTTTTTTTACACGTTCCATTACAACATCTAACATTGGAGACATAGAAAATGTAGATCTGTCTTTAAATAATTTACAAGAAACCAAAATATCAATGGGAGATCAAATTTCCGTTGGTCTTGGAATTACTAAAGATAAAAAATGGTTCTTTGGAGGTCAATATACCCTTAGAAATTCTGGTGGATATGTAAATGACTTTATAACACTGGATAACATAACCTACGCTAATGGGAATCGCTTGTCGATTGGTGGTTTTTATCTTCCAGATTACAGTTCGATTACAAGCTACTGGAAAAGAATTGTTTACCGTGCTGGATACCGATCAGAAAATACCGGTATCTTGTTTAATAATCTGCCGCTTAAAGAAACTGGCATATCTTTTGGAGTGAGTTTACCATTAGCAGGATATTCTAATGCAAATATTGGATTTGAATATGGGAAACGGGGAAGTCAAGATAACGGACTCATTCAAGAGTCTTATTACAATTTGATAATTGGATTGTCATTGAATGATATCTGGTTCATAAAGAGAAAATTTAATTAACCTAAATACAACAATAAATGAGAACTTTAATAAATTTCTTAATTTTAACTTTTATTCTAAGTGCAGGCATTGTTCGTGCTCAGGACAATGGAACTTGTGCTCAAAACTTGTCTATTTTTTACGAATCTGTAAAAATTAAAAACTATGATGTTGCCTATGAGCCGTGGGTTGCAGTTCGACAAGCATGTCCGTCTTTGAATATAAGTATTTATACTTCTGGAGAAAAATTACTTAAGGCTAGAATAAAGGTAGCAGATGCGACTACCAAAAATGCTGAAATACAAGATTTAGTTAAGCTTTATGACCAATGGATACAATATTTCCCGCTTAGAAAAGGGAAAAGTCTAAGAGGAAATATTCTCTCTAAAAAAGCAAAATTATTACTCGATACAAAGACCGGAACTACTGAAGAAATCTTTGCAATTTTTGACAAAGCTTTTACAACAGATATCAAAAGTTTTTCAGATTTCCAGAGACTCTATCTTTATTTCAAATCAATGCATGAATTGTATAAAAAAGGAAATTCTGGAATTACTGCCGAAAAATTATTTGACAAATACGAAGAAGTTTCTGAAAAACTTGAATTAGAAGGGACTATTACCTCCAAGAAATTAGATAATATTCTAAATAAAGAAACTGCTGGAAAAGCGTTATCTAAAAAAGATCTAAGAAACAAAAAGATTTACGACAGAAAATTAACTCAGTTGTCAAAAGTTATCAAGAATTTAGATGCTATCATTTCAAAAGAATCATCTTGTGAGAATTTAATACCCCTTTATCAAAGAAATTTTGAGGAAAACAAAAACAATTCTGTATGGTTAAACCGTGCTGCTTCTCGAATGAAAAATAAAGAATGTTCAGACGATCCTTTGTTTGTTACTATTGTTGAAGCTTTGCATACAATTGATCCATCAGCAAATTCTGCTTACTATTTAGGAATATTAAACGATAAGAGAGGAAACAGCAGTGAGGCTTTAAGATATTACGAAGAATCCATAACCTTGCAAACAGATCCTTACAAGAAGGCTAAGATTTTACTAAAAATCGCAAAAGAATTTGAAGCTAGAGGAAGAAAGTCTAAAGCAAGGAGTTATGCTAACAAAGCACTCAAATTTCAGCCATCTTTAGGAAGTGCTTACCTATTGATATCGAGGTTATATGCTAGTTCAGCAAATTCTTGTGGTACCACTCAATTCGAGAAAAGAGCTATATATTGGTTAGCAGCTGAAACTGCAAGAAAAGCAGGACGTGTAGATGCCTCTTTAAAAAAGACAGCAGAACAAAATGCTTTAAGTCACGAAGGACGTGCGCCTAGTAAAACAGACATTTTTACAGAAGGGAATGCTGGAACAGTAATAGAGTTTTCTTGCTGGTTTAAAGGAAGTGTTAAGGTTCCTAACTTATAAATGAAACGTATTGTTTTAAAATATAAATTAAGGGTTGTCGTTTCTGCGATAGCCCTTTTTTGTTCTTGTGACTTCTCTGCAGAAAAGCCGGCAATTAATAATTTAGGGAAAGCAGACCCTGTAGGTAAGGGATATGAAATAAGAATGGTTTATACTGATTCTACTAAGGTAAAAGCTATTTTGGAAGCGCCTCTGTACCTAGATTATTCTAATTTATCATTGCCTTATTCAGAATTTCCAGAGGGACTTAAAGTTACTTTTTTAGATGAATTCAATAATGAAAATATTGTTCTTGCCGATTTTGGTACTCTTTACAATTCTACTAAAATAATTGATCTTGTTGGTAATGTTAGTTTGACTTCTAGTGATGGTTCAGTCTTAAATACGGAACAGTTATTTTGGGATGCAAACAACGATTGGATTTTCACAGAACGTGAGTTTAGATTTGTAGGTCCAGAGTATAATGTCTTAGCAAACCGGTTGGATACCAATAAAGAATTTACTAAATTTCAAACTGGGAAGCTAACAGGAACAGTAGCTGTTAAGCAAGAACCTGTTGAAAAATAAAAATACACTTAAATGAAGTTTTATAAAATATCTGAATTAATGTATATCGTTGTTGCTACATTATCCCTTTTTGAGGTAATTACTTTGTGGGACATTGATCGAGAAAAATCATATTTGTTTCTAGGTTTTGCAGCTCTTTCTGTATTTATGGTTTTATTCCGCCGGAACTATAGAAAGAAATTTAACAATAGAAAACCCTAGATGATTGTAACAGACATTGTAATTATTGTTTGTCTAATTCTCTCAGCTTTTTTTTCTGGGTTAGAAATAGCGTTTATTTCTTCCGATAGGATTTTTCTTGAAATTGAAAAAAATCAAGGTAATATTATCGCAAAAATCCTCACTTTAATTACAGAAACACCCTCCAAATTTATTGCTACTATGTTGGTGGGAAACAATATTTCGTTAGTTGTTTACGGGATTTTCATGGGAAATCGAATTATTACAAGTCTTTTTTCAGAAGTAGATGCTTCAAACCTTCCTATCAATATTTTATTATATCAGACTTTAATATCTACAGTCATTATACTCTTAACTGCAGAATTTCTTCCGAAAGTATTTTTCCAGCTCTATGCCAATAAGCTCATCAAGTTTTTTATAATTCCAGCAGCTTTTTTTTATTATCTGTTTGTTCCCATAACTTTTTTTATTATCAAAATAACAGATGGCTTGCTTCATTTTTTCTTTAAAACCTCTGCAGAAGTTTCAGAAATATCATTCTCGAAAGGCGAATTAGGGGATTACATAGAAAAACAAGTCGAATCTGTATCCGATAAAGAGCAATTGGACTCTGAAATTCAAATTTTTCAAAATGCACTCGAGTTTTCAGACTTGAAAGCACGAGAAGTAATGATTCCTAGAGCGGAATTGGTAACCATTGATATTGATAAAAGTATAAAAGAATTAAAAGAGTTATTCATGAACACAGGTTTCTCTAAAATACCTGTTTACCAAAATTCAGCAGACGATATTCTTGGTTATGTACATGCTTTTGAATTGTTGAAAAAACCTAAAACAATACGAAGTATTTTATTACCCGTTGAGTTTGTTCATGAACCGCTAACAATTAACGATGTTCTAAATAAACTAACTCGAAAACGAAAAAGTTTAGCAGTTGTTTTAGATGAGTATGGAGGTACATCTGGAATTATAACAGTTGAAGATATTGTTGAAGAATTATTTGGAGAAATTGAGGATGAGCATGACGTAGTTGATCATTTTGAATTGAAAATTAGTGAAAACCAATTTGAATTTTCTGCTCGTCTCGAGGTTGATTATTTAAATACCACATACGGTTTATCTCTTCCAGAGGAGGAGTTTTACGAGACATTAGGTGGTTTAATTGTTCATTTCAGAGAAGAAATACCTGATCAAGATTGCACTTTTTCTATAGAAGGGTATGAGTTTAAAATACTGGAAGTTTCATCCACTAAAATTGAGCGAATCTTACTTACCATAAAAGATTCCTAATGTACCATTTATCAACTCAATAGGAATCTGTATTATATAGTTTTATTCCCTTTTATTATTGCTAAGGAAATTGTATTTTCGCAACTAATAAAAATTTAAATACCCAAAAGATGGCCATATTAGGTAAAATCCGCCAAAAGTCGTTCTTTCTAATTCTAATCATAGGACTTGCATTATTTGCTTTTGTTATTTCTGGAGTTTTTGGAACAGGAGCAGGAGAAACAGGACCAACAGATCCTATTGGAATTGTTAATGACGAGGAAATTAAAATTGAAAACTTTAGATTTCTTGTAGATCAAACAGAACGTCAATATGGATATTCAACAATCCAGGCTGTAAATGTTGTTTGGAATCAATACGTAAAAAGCACTCTTTTTGAAGCAGAATTAAATACTTTAGGTATTGATGCTGGTAAAGAACAAATTGAACAAGTTGTTTCATCCACAGAATCTATTGTTTCAGATCCACGTTTTACAAATGAAGCTGGATTTTTTGATTTTGGTTTATTTGCAGATTTCATTTTACAAATGAGAGATCAAAATCCTCAAGCATACGAACAATGGAAATCTCAAGAAGCAGCAATTATATCATCAGCTAGAGAATCAATTTATTTTGATTTAATTAAATCTAGCACAAGTATTACGGATAAAGAGGCTGAGATTTTATATCACTTAGAGAATGATAATGTTAATTTAAACTTCGTTCAAATTCCTTTTTCAAGTATCAATGACAGTTTAGTTTCTGTTACAGATGCTGAAATAAAATCTTACATAAAAGACAATTCTGCTTCCTATGAAACTGAAGCAAGTAGAGGAATTGATTTCGTAGCTTTTCTTGATACTCCTACAAATGAGGATAAGAATATAATCAGAAACAATCTTGAGACTCTAATTAATGACCGTGTAGAGTATAATGACGTTTCAAAGCTTACCGATACTCTACAAGGACTAAAAACAGCGACAGGTGTTCAGGATTTTGTGGATAAATATTCGGAGGAAGGTTTTGACTCATTGTATGTTTCGAAAAGAAATTTACCTATTGAATATGCAGATATCATTGCAAACTTAAATGTAGATGAGGTATTTGGCCCTTATATCGATATAGACTCTTATAAAATTACTCGCCTACTTGACCGTAAAGTTAAAGGGAACATAAGAGCTAGTCATATTGTTGTAGCTTATAAAGACGCTGTTGGGGCTAGCCCAGAAGTAACAAGAACTAAAGCTGAGGCAAGAAAAATTGCTAAAGATTACCTAAGACAATGTAAAAGAAAACCATCGCAAGTAGAGATATTAGCTATAAAACATTCTGATGGTCCTTCAAAAACTAGCGGTGGAGATTTAGGTTTCTTCCAAGAGGGAGGAATTACAAAAGAATTTTATGATTATGCTTACAAAGCTAGACTTGGTTCTGTCGGTTTAATAGAAACAGAATATGGCTTCCATATTGTTAAAGTAACAGATAAGCAAGACTTGTATTTATTGGCTAATGTGACTCAAAAAATTCTACCATCAGAAAAAACAACAGATGGTGTTTTTCAAGCAGCAACAAAATTTGAAATGGAATCTGCAAATGAAAACTTTAATGCTTCAGCAGAAACATCGAACTACAATCCTAGATCTGTGAATCAGATTAATATTTTGGATGAGAATCTTCCTGGCCTTCCGAGTCAAAGATCTATTGTTAAATGGGCATTCAATTCTGAAACCGAAATAGGTGATGTTAAGCGTTTTGATCTTTCTTATGGCGGTTACGCTGTTGTTAAGCTCACACAAGCTAAAGAAAAAGGATTAGCTTCAGTTGATGAAGTACGTGCTGAAGTAACCCAGATTTTAAGAAATGAAAAGAAAGCAGAAATGATTATTAAAGCAAATAAAGCTTCAAAATCATTAGAAGAGTTAGCCGCAGCTAATAGTGTTGAGGTTGCTTCAGCTTTAGTTGTTAATCAAAAAAGTCCAGTTCTAGTTGGTTCTGGAAGTGAGCCTTATGTTATCGGAGCTGCTTTTGCTTTGGATGTAAATCAAAGCTCAAGATTAATTACAGGAAATAACGGGGTTTATATGATACAACTTACAGCTAAAAATGTAGCTGAGGATCAGGAAGATTATTCTGTTTATGCAAAACGTTTATCTGAGTTAGAACGTGAAAAAGTTGCAGCCTTGGTTCTAGATGCGTTAGAATCTTCTGCCTCAATTACAGACAATCGTTCTTTATATTACTAAATAAAAGAATAAATAAAAAAGCCTCTTTTAAAGAGGCTTTTTTATTTATTCTTTTGAAAAAATCATTGTATCGTAACTCAGGATAACTTCATAACCCTTGGATTTAAAATATACTGGTGATGAAGCTCCACTAGCAAGGATAAAGTCACCACCCCAAGCTCCAAGACTCTTTATTTGACCTTCAAAGTCACTAAATAAAAGACGTTTAATAGGAATTTGATTTAATACCGAACCCACAAGATCTTCATGTAAAGCTATTAAGTTATTAAAATCTTCTAGCGTTTTGCTTTCAGTTAGTGCCAAACTGATCTGACTGATTTGGTTTATTTGTTCTTTTGAAGGGACTTTTTTCTTGTTATATGCAGCAACCTCTTTTTGACTGTCTTGTTTTTGATTTAAATGAATGAAGTAGAGTTCATTTCTGAAATCGGGATTGAAATTTAAATGATCTATTTGAGGAGAATAGTCATTCTTGGTGTATAATAAAGCAGAATTTTCCTTGGCTACAGCAACATCATATCCACTTCCGCCAAATGTAATTGATAAAATTTCATAGGGATTAACATCTGCCCATTGACTTAAATTATTTATAAAAGTAGAGGAGGATCCCAGTCCCCAAGACCTGTCGAATTCAAGGGTAGTGACAACATCGGTTCCTGAGGAACAAAAATTAGGATTTATAGTTCGTATACTTAATAATATTTCTTGTAATTTTTGGATTAAATCAGGTGCAGTACTGCTATTTTCTATACAGCTAAAGTTTTTAATATCAAGTTTAACATCCATCCAAAGCGTGTTTTCATGAGTGTAACTTTTCCAAGAAATAAAAGATTCTTTATTAGGTGTTACGCTCATGTGCTGTCCTTTTCTAGTAGGAAGAGCAAATGCTTTTGCACCATTAAGCACAAAATATTCTGCACTAATTAATAATTTTCCTGGGCTATAAAATTTAAGCATTTTTATTTTTTAAAAAATCATTGACAGCACTGTAACTAACCGCTGTAGTTTTGAAATAATTTAATGCAGCCTCTTTTTCTAGAGAAGAAGCATTTAGCTGATTTAAGATATTTAGTAAATGCATTTTCATATGGCCTTTCTGAATCCCTGAAGTAACTAAAGATCTTAGGGCCCCAAAGTTTTGAGCTAATCCTGCAACAGCAATTATTTCCATGAGTTGCATTGCGTTTGGTGATCCCAAAAGTTGCATGGACCATTTAACTAAAGGATGAAGATTGGTTAACCCTCCAACGGTTCCTATTGCTAAGGGTATTTCTAATGAAAAGCAAAGCTCTTCTCCTTTGATAGAAGCTTGACTTAAGCTTCTATATTGTCCGGATTTACATGCATAGGCATGTATACCAGCTTCAACTGCTCTAAAGTCGTTACCAGTTGCTAAAACAACTGAATCAATACCGTTCATTATTCCTTTATTATGAGTAACCGCTCTGTGAGGCTCTATTCTTGCTATTTCAACAGCGCGAACAAATTTCTCTGCAAATTGTGACTTTGTCAAACCATCTTCTGATTCTAAGGCTTCTATAGGACAACGAACTTCAGCTTTTACTAAACAGTTTGGCACATAGTTAGAAAGAATACTCATGATGATTTCTAAGGGCTCTTCTTTTTTTAAATCTTCATTTAAACCAGCTTCGCGAACTAAGGTTTTAGCAAATTGTTCTAAACACGAATTTATGAAGTTAGCTCCCATGGAGTCTATTGTGTTGAAGCAGGCATGAATTTGATAATAACCTTTCATTTCTGAGGTTTTATCGAATAAGGAAATTGATGTGATTCCTCCGCCACGAGCGCTCATGTTTTTTGTTATTCCCTTAGTGTCTTCAAAAAACATAGGTTTAATTTCATCAATAAAGGAAGTTAGTTTTTTAGTTTCTCCTTTGAATATAAAGTGTACTTGTCCAATTTTCTCTTGTCCAAGAATGGTGGTTTTAAAGCCACCACGAGTGCTCCAATATTTTGCGGCTTTAGCTGCTGCTGCAACAACAGAGCTTTCTTCTATAACCATCGGGAGGGTATAGTTTTTATTATTTATTATAAAATTTGGAGCAACACCAAGAGGTAAATAAAAATTAGACACCGTGTTTTCTATAAACTCGTCATGAAGTTGTTGAAGTTTTTGATCCGTATTCCAATAAGAAATAAGTGTTTCTTTAGCCTGTATATTACCATCAAAGTAAGTGGCAATCAACCATTCTATCTTTTCTTTTTTTGATTTCTTTGAAAAACCAGAAATATTCTTTGACATAAAATTAGTTTATAAATACAAAGATACTGTTTTCGAGAAAGAATCTTTTATAAGTTTACTTTACAGTACAATCCAAATTTACTACTTTGGGTATCGTAAAAAATTAAACCAATTTCCTAATGAAATTACTTAAAGTAATACTTTTCTTTATAGGTCCAGTTGCTCTTTTTGGACAGTCAAAAAAAATAACAAATAACGATATTTGGAATTTTGAATTTTCAGCAGAAAGACTCCAAGAAATACACCCTTTAACCTCTGCTAGTCAATACACCGTTTTAGAGGTAAATCGAAGAGCAAGAACCTCTAAAGTTGTAGCTTATGATTATGCAACAGCAGCAATTGCTGAAGAAATTGTAAGTTCATCAGCAGGTGTTTTAATTCCTTTTTTTACATCCTACAGCTTTTCTGAGGATGAAAGTAAACTTTTGTTAGAAACAGAAACAGAGCCCATTTATAGAAGGTCAAAACGCGCTAAATATTATGTACATGATCGTGCTACAAAAAAGTCAAACTTACTTTTTGGATTTAAAATTCAAGAGCCCAAGTTTTCTCCTGATGGATCTAAAGTTGCTTTTGTTTATAATAGAAATGTTTTTATTAAAGATCTTGAAACAGATACAATAGACCAAATAACTACAGATGGAAGCGAACATATCATCAATGGTTTAACAGATTGGGTTTATGAGGAAGAGTTTGGTTTTGTTCGTGCATTTGATTGGAATTTAACTGGTACAGCCCTAGTTTTTATGCAGTTTGATGAAACTTTAGTTCCTACTTTTTCTATGGATGTTATTGGTGAGGATTTATATCCTTTTCCTTATACTTTTAAATACCCTAAGGCTGGTGAAAATAACTCAATTGTTAGTTTACACTTATACGACTTGAGTTCTAAAAACCTATCGGAAATTAAACTTGGTGATGAAAAACCCTATTATATTCCTCGAATTAAATTCAGTCCTAATAAGAGTAAGTTAATTGTTCAAACAATCAATAGGCACCAAAATCATTTGAAACTTTGGAGTTACAATATTAAAAAGCAAACTGCAAATATTCTTTTAGAGGAAAAAGAAGATACTTATGTAGACGTGCATGATAATTTAAAATTTTTGAAAGACGAGAGTTTTCTCTGGACAAGCGAGCGCGATGGCTTCAATCATATTTATCATTACAAGGCTGACGGAACTCTTAAAAAACAAATTACAAAAGGAGCTTGGGAGGTAACCCGATTTTTTGGATATCAAGAAAAAACTAAAGAAGTTTATTACGCTTCTGTTGAATCAGGTAGTACCGAGCGCGCTGTTTATTCGATTAAACTTAATGGATCAAGAAAAAGAGCGTTAAGCCCAGAAAACGGAACCAACGGTGTTGCTTTTAGTGCAGATTACAACTACTACATTCATACATTCGAAGATAGTAATACACCAACTCAATATAATTTAAGAGCAACGAAAACAGGAAAAATAATTCGTCCAATTGAAGATAATGCAGCATTAAAAATAAAGCTTGCGGATTATATTATTTCTGAAAAAGAATTTTCAACCATCCAAGTAAACGGGAATGATCTGAATATGTGGATGATTAAACCTAAAAATTTTGATCCAAATAAAAAATACCCGCTTTTAATGTTTCAATATTCTGGTCCAGGATCGCAACAGGTAGCTAATAGTTGGAATAGTCTAAATGATTACTGGCATCAAAGTTTAGCGCAAAAAGGGTATATTATTGCTTGTGTAGACGGCCGAGGAACTGGTTTTAAAGGTGCGGATTTTAAAAAAGTAACCTACAAACAATTGGTTTATTTTGAAACACTTGACCAAATTGAAGCAGCTAGAAAATTAGGTAAATATACTTTTATTGATGAAGATCGCATTGGAATATGGGGATGGAGTTATGGTGGACATATGTCTACAAACTGTCTCTTAAAGGGTAATGATGTGTTTTCTTTAGCAATTGCAGTTGCTCCAGTTACAAGTTGGAGGTTTTACGATACAATATATACGGAACGCTTTATGAGAACGCCTCAAGAAAATCCAGATGGATATGATCTTAATTCTCCATTCAATTATCCAGAATTACTTAAAGGTGATTATTTGTTAGTTCATGGGTCGGGAGATGATAACGTACACCTACAAAATACGATGCGAATGGCTGAAGCACTAGTTCAGGCGAATAAACCATTCGAATTGATGATTTATCCGGATAAAAATCACGGTATCTATGGGGGAAATACCCGATTACACCTTTACAATAAGATGACTAACTTTATACTAAATAAACTATAGCAATTATGTCTGAAAATACAATTTCAAATCCGAATAATGACACTTCTTTTCTAGGGCATCCAAAAGGGCTATTATATCTTTTCTTTGCAGAATTATGGGAACGTTTTAGTTTCTATGGAATGAGAGCATTACTTACACTCTACATGGTTGAAGAAATATTCAAATCTTTGTCAAATAGAGATTTCGCAACTGCTGCTGTATATGCTTCTTATGGATCATTAGTTTACGCTTCTACTGTGATTGGAGGTCAAGTTTCTGATAAGATATTAGGAATGCGTTCTTCAATATTTTTAGGTGGAATTTTAATGGCTATTGGTCACTTTGTTTTAGCAATCGAGAACGACATTGCTTTTTTTCTAGCTCTTGCCTTTATTATTGTGGGAAATGGCTTCTTTAAACCTAACATATCAACTTTTGTAGGTGCTCTATATGAAGATGGGGATGTCAGAAAAGATTCTGGATTTACTATTTTTTATATGGGAATTAATATTGGTGGTTGGATCGCTCCACTTTTATGTGGATGGTTAGCGGTTGAGTACGGATATCACTACGGTTTTGGATTGGCAGGAATTGGAATGATGGCTGGTTTATTGTTTTTTTGGAGTGGAATCAAAAAAAATATTTTTGATGATAGGGGCTTGCCTCCAAATAAAGAAGTTTATGAAAAAGAAGTTCTGGGAGTTCCACAAAAAACATTAATCCCGATTCTCTCCATTGTTTTTGTGCCTGTTATAGCCTATGTATTGTCTTCTTATGAAGCCATTATGGGAGGAAAATCTGTTCTTGGTAATGAGACTATAGTGGGATTGATTTTTAAGGTAATAGGAGTTACAATTCTAATTTATTTGGGGAGCATTATGGTTAATGCAACTAAAGAGGAACGTAAAAAGTTATTTATGGCTGTTTTAATTACTTTTTTTATGACAATGTTCTGGGGTTTTCATGAATTGTCAGGAAGTGTAATTACTCTATTTGCATCAAGAAATGTTGCTTTAGATGGGATTATGTCTGCAGCTCAGACGAACTCTTTGAACTCTATGTTTATAATTTTACTTGCTATTCCAATCTCATTGTTATGGGGTTATTTATCTAAGAAAAATTTAAACCCTCGAACACCTTATAAATTCGGTTTAGGTTTAGTTCTTGCTGGTGCTAGTTTTTATATTCTTGCATTGAGTAAAGGAAATGCAGACGAAAACGGAATGGTTCCGTTTGCTTATTTAATTATTATGTACTTCGTTTTGTCTATTGGTGAATTATTCATGTCTCCAGTTGGATTATCTAAAATAACAAGTTTATCGCCAAAACGCATTGTAGCTTTTATGATGGGTATTTGGTTTTTATCTTCTGCTTATGCTTTTCAAATAGTTGGTTTTATAGGAAAACAGTTAGCTGTAGAAAGTACAGATTCAAATGTTGGTGGTTTTGACACTTTAGGTATTTATACCGATGGATTTATGCTAATTTCACAATATGCTTTTGGGGCGGGTTTAATAGTTATTATTTTCTCTCCTTTAATGAAAAAACTAATGGGAGAAGTACATTAAAAATTATCTATGAAAATTAAACTTCTTGTTTTATTTATATTAAGTTTTGTAGGGACTTATGCACAACAAATTGAGTGGATGAGTTTAGCTGAAGCTCTTGAGGCTCAGAAAAAAGAACCTAAAAAGATCTTTATGGATGTATACACTACTTGGTGTGGTCCATGTAAATTGTTAGATAAAAAGACTTTTGCAAATAAAGATCTAGCTCTATACGTATCCGAACACTTCTACGCAGTAAAATTCAATGCTGAAGGGGATGAGTTGATTCGATTTTATGATCAAAATTTTAAAAATCCGAATTACGACCAACGTAAAAAAGGAAGAAATGCCACACATCAATTCACTCAGTTTTTAGGGATAAGTGGCTACCCGACCATGGTATTTTTTAGTGAAGACGGTGACCCAATTATGCCAGTGGTTGGATACTATACTGCACAGGAATTGGAACCTTACCTTAAAATGATCAAGCAAGGAGACTACATGGTTTTTCAAGGTCCAGACGCGCTTAAAAAATATTTAAAAAGCTATGTCCCCCGATTCAGAGGTAAATAAAAATGGCCTTTTTGTTTGTAAATCATAAAAAGTAATTTTTAATTTCTTGCAGGTCTTTATCCACTTATTTTTTAAATAAGGGAAATTACTTCCATCTAAAATAACCTTTTTCACCAGGTTGTTTTTGAGTACAACCTCTAGATTTATTTTTGTGTTTTCGGTAAGTACAAGGATTATTTTTTATAGATAATTGTTCCGCCTATAGATCATTTGCAAAACCACATTCTTTTTTCCCTATGGTGTAACTATTTTGAAGTATTTCGAATAACCTGTATTTGTTTTTATAATCTTGAATCAACCGATTTGTTGTCTTTATTTTTTCTCTGCTGATGACCACAAGTTCATTTTCTTTTTTTTGAAAAAGTATGGTGTTTTTTTAAAACTAGATACCAACCAAACCGTTGATTTCTTATTTAAAGCCTCTCTTTGTTCATGTCTTTTGTAAAAGAATAATAAGGCGATCAAAAAGAGCATTTTTACGCTCTTATTGTTTTTTTAGGTCATAATAATTGATGTAGTGCGATTTTTTATTTTGAAAAGCTTGCCTTGCTCTATTCATTCCGGTAATAAAACTTAAGGTCATCAGAAGACCAGCTACCTACATCCATTTTCTATTGTAAAGAATCCATGCTATTAGAAGTCCAATTGCATTTGTTAGTAGAAGTAGGGTGTTGGGTATTGTTATGCTTATTTCGAATTGGAAGGAGCAAAGAACACCAAGAATAAAATATATTATGAAAGGTGTTAAAGTAAAATTTGGGAATTTCACTTCATAAATGCAGTTCTTTTAATATGTTAATTACTGTTTTTCAGATAATTAAATATAGATCGTGCTGTTTTTGAACTAGCCCCTCCGGCAGATAACTTGTCGTTTAATTCTTCATAATCTTCTAACATTTTTTTTCTTTTATTAGACTTTGTAATTAAGAGGAGTTCTTCTTCAATACGATTTACAGTAAAATCATTTTGAAGAATTTCAGAGACAACCTCTCGATCCATTATTAAATTTACAAGAGAGATATAAGGGAGTGTTATTATTCTTTTTGCAATTTGAAAACTTAAAAAACTACTTTTGTAACAAACCATTTGAGGTACCTTAAAGAGAGCAGTCTCAAGAGTTGCAGTTCCACTTGTTACTATAGCAGCAAAACTGTTTTTAAGTAACGGATACGTTTGATTTTGAACTAATAGCACTTGCTTCCCTTTTAAAAACTGCTGATACCATTCGAAATCAATTCCAGGAGCAGCAGCAATTACAAATTTATACTCTGAGAATCGTTCAATAACCTCAAGGAACGTTGGCATCATTTTAGTTATTTCTTGCTTTCTACTTCCAGGTAATAAAGCAATGATAGGTGTTTCTTTATCAAGGTTAAACTCCTCTTTGAAGTTATCTTTCCCGGAGATCGAATTACGAACTACATCAACTAATGGATTTCCTACATATTGCGTGATGTAGTTATGTTTCTCTTTGTAATAATTTTCTTCAAAAGGAAGTATTACAAAAAGAGCATCTAAGTCTCTTTTGATTTTTGAAATTCTATTTTCTTTCCACGCCCATATTTGAGGACTTATATAATAGAGGTTTTTAAAGTTATGTTTTTTTGCCCATTCTGCAATTCTTAAATTAAAACCAGGGTAATCAACATAAATAATAGCGTCTGGATTAAATTCTAATATATCTTTTTTGCAATAAGCTATGTTCTTTAAAATTTTAAAAAGATTTTTAAAAACTTCCCAAAACCCCATGAATGCTAATTCTTTGTAGTGCTTAACAAGTGTTCCGCCAACAGCTTCCATTCTGTCACCACCCCAAAATCTAAAGACAGCTTCAGAGTCTTTTAACTTTAGTTCTTTCATAAGATTCGAAGCATGAAGATCACCAGAGGCCTCGCCGGCTATTATGTAATACTTCACTTTATATAAATTTTAGAATGGCAATCAAAGCAACTAGGAACAGTGAAAAAAACACCAAGCCATAGGCGCGATCATATCGGTATTGATTAATGAACACAAAAAACACAGGAAGATTTAATAAGGCTCCAATGCTTATAAGACTCCCTAATTTATTTTCAATATAAAGTATTTGTATACTTCCCAAGAGACTTTCGTCGGAAAAAAACAAGGTAAACCCTGAGGTTCCAACTAGGGTTAGAACCAGTCCCATTGCTACTCCCATTAAACGTTCTTTACTTCTCAAAATTCCAATTATTTAATTCTTGTATTGCATGATGTGCAGTCAAATCAAATTGAGTTGGTACAACAGAAACATAACCTTCTTTAAGTGCCCATTCATCTGTATCTTGACCTTTGTCTTCATTTATAAATTCTCCAGTTAGCCAATAGTAGTCTCTACCCAGAGGACTTTGACGTTTGTCAAACTTTTCAACCCAATTAGCTTTGGCTTGTCTACAAATTCTAATTCCTTTGATTCTATCTTCAGCAAGAGCTGGGAAATTTACATTTAAAACAACGTCAGGTCTTTGTTTATTTTCAAGCGCAGCTCGAACAATTTTTTCAATAAAAGGTTTGATTGGAGTAAAATCTGCATTCCAGCTATAATCCAACAACGAAAAACCGATAGCAGGTATTCCTTCAATACCTGCTTCGATAGCAGCGCTCATGGTTCCAGAATAAACAACATTAATAGAAGAATTAGAACCGTGATTAACTCCAGATACACAGAGGTCAGGTTTTCGATCAAGAAGTTCATTTATTGCTAATTTGACACAATCTGCAGGAGTGCCAGAGCATTGATATTCTTTTTGTGGTCCATCTACTTTTTTCATTTCACTACAATACAAAGTAGAATTAATTGTAATTGCATGTCCCATTGCCGATTGTGGGCTGTCTGGAGCAACAACAACAACGTCGCCAATTCTATTCATCACCTCAATTAAAGTTCGAATTCCTGGCGCTGTTATTCCGTCATCATTCGTGACAAGAATTAGTGGTCTTTGATTCATAAAATGAATTTAATGCTAAATTAAGAAATAATCAAGGGATAAGGGTTGTTAATTAAATACAAAAAATAGGATGTTTTTTGGGAATAGCTCTATGTTTATATACTTTAGTAATAAGAACTAATTGAAATATAAAAGGCACGTTTATTGCTTTTTATAATGAAGATGATAAAAAGGGTTTAGTTTTTACCCCAAAACCATATTTACAAACGGTATATGAAGAAAATAAAATTTTTATTGGCAGGTGGAGTTGTCCTAGGGCTCTTTTATAGCTTTACTTTTTCAAGTTCTCTTATTAATACTGAAAAAGATAAGTTATTAATTGAAATCATGGCCTACGTTCTTGAAAGAGCTCATTACGATCCAGAAACTATTGACGACAATTTTTCAGAAAATGTATTCATGAATTTTTTAGATAACATAGACGGACAACATCGTTTTTTCATTCAAGCAGACATCAATAACTTCACTCCTTTTAAATATGATTTAGATGATCAAATAAAAGCTGCAAATGTCAATTTCTTTGACTTTGCATATAAAAAGTATACCCAAAGATTAGGCCAGATTGAAGCTTTTTATGAGCCATTATTAGATCGGCCTTTTGATTTTTCGCTGGATGAAGAAATTAATTTGGATTACGATAATATGGAATACACCGAGTCACTTTCTGAGCTCAGAAGGCTTTGGTTAAAATACTTTAAGTTATCTGCTTTAGGGATTTATGTAGAGAAGAAAGATGAAGAACTAAAGAAATTCGAGCTAGATAGTACTTATATTATGAAAGCTGATAATGTTCTTGAAGAGCAAGCCCGTGCAATTATCAGAGAAAATATGGGAACATTTTTTGAGGTAAGAAATGATATGCAACGCAAAGACTATTTTTCTATTTATCTCAATGCTATTACCGCTCAATTTGATCCGCACACAAATTATTTTGCACCACAAGACAAAGAACGTTTCGACACTAATATTTCGGGAAAATTTGAAGGAATAGGTGCTCGGTTACAAAAGAAAAATCAAGAGATTAGGATTGTTGAGGTTATTTCGGGAGGTCCTGTTTGGCGAGGTAAACTTCTCGAAGTTGAAGATGTTATTTTGAAAGTGGCTCAAGAAAATGAAGAACCTTTAGATATCTCTGGAATGCGAATTGATGATGTTGTTAAATTAATTAAAGGTCCTAAGGGTACCACAGTTTATCTAACAGTTAAACATGTAGATGCTTCTGTTGAAATTATTCCAATTACAAGAGACGTAGTCGAATTAGAGGACGCTTTCGCAAAATCTTCGATTATTTTAAAAGATGAGAAAAAATACGGAATCATTCATTTACCCAAGTTTTATATTGATTTCACAGATTATAGCGAACGAAATGCTGCTAGTGACGTAAAGAAAGAGATTCAAAAATTAAAAGATGAAAATGTTGTAGGTATCATTTTAGATCTCAGAAATAACGGAGGAGGCTCTCTACAGACTGTAGTTGATATGACTGGATTTTTTATAGAAGAAGGACCAGTAGTTCAAGTTAAAAGCACGGGTGGAAGAAAAAATGTTTTAAGAGATACTGACCCATCCGTTACATGGAACGGTCCTTTGGTTGTTATGGTTAATGAATCCTCTGCTTCTGCTTCCGAAATTATTGCTGCTGCATTACAGGACTATAAGAGAGCTGTTGTAGTAGGAAGTAAACAAACTTATGGAAAAGGAACTGTTCAGTCGGTTTACGATTTAAATCGAGTTATTTCTAATAATACACACGGAGATTTAGGAGCATTAAAGCTAACGATTGATAAGTTTTATAGAATAAATGGGGGTTCTACTCAGTTAGAAGGGGTTAAAAGTGATGTTGTTATTCCAGGAAGATATTCTTATATAGAAACCGGAGAAAGATCTCAAAATAAGCCCTTAAAGTGGGATCAAATTACACCTGCAGAATATGAACCTTGGGATAATATTCCTTATAATTTTGAATATGCCATAAACAACAGTAAAACAAGAATTGAGAATAATTCTTATATGGTATTAATAAATGAACAAGCTAAATGGATTAAAGCTCAACAAGATGACAATCTATACACACTCAACTATGATCGTTTTTTAAAAGAAAGAAAGCAAAGAGAAAAAGAAACAGAAAAATATAATGAGCTGGATAATTTTAAAGCTCCTTTTTTGTTAGAAACTCTTAAGGTAGATTTACCAGAATTAAATAAAGATTCTGATTTAAAAGAAAGCCGTTTACGCTGGGAGGAATCTTTAAGTAAAGACATTTATCTTTTCGAAGCTGTAAATGTACTAGAGGATTTAAGTGTTCCATTAAAAAAAACAAATAAACTTGCTCAAACTAAATTATAACTCTTGTCAGTAGGTTTTTTATTTCGTCGATTTTTAAAAAACCGCTTAGGGTTTATTAGTTTCTTATATATAATCTTCATGGTTTTTGTCGCAATCTCTGCCTATTGGATTGCTCCCGATAACACCTCAAATGCAAATCAGATGCATTTATCTGTTCATTCAAAACCTCCTGGTTTTTCAAGTAAAATATTGATTCTTCCGAGTTCTAGTGTACACTCAGTTTCCGAAGAGTTAGCAATTGATAGTTTGAAGTGGATCGATAAGGAACTGTTTTTCCATGCACAAGGAACACCTCAAACTTATTTTCAACCCATTGATTTAAAAAGATTTCCTTCTAACCTCTCTTTTCATGAGATAGAAGAACAATATATAAAAGATAAAACCTTTATTCTAGGTACAGATAAGTACGGGAGAGATTTGTTAAGTAGAGTTATCATTGGATCGAGAATTTCATTATCGATTGGTTTTATTTCGGTCTTAATTTCTTTATTAATAGGGGTTTTAATAGGTTCTATTGCGGGTTATTTTGGAGGAATTACAGATAAGTTTTTAGTTTGGTTGATTAATGTAATTTGGTCAATCCCTACTTTGTTAATTGTAATTGGAATTACACTTGCTCTAGGTAAAGGGTATTGGCAAGTTTTTATTGCTGTAGGTTTAACCATGTGGGTCGAAGTGGCTCGTGTTGTTAGGGGTCAGGTTATATCGATTAAAGAAAAGACTTATATACAGGCTGCACGGGTTTTAGGTTTTACAAATTTTAGAATTCTATTAAAACATGTTTTACCCATCGTAATTCCTCCATTAATTGTTATTTCTGCTGCAAATTTTGCCTCTGCAATTTTAATTGAAAGTGGCCTTAGTTTTTTAGGCATTGGGGCGCAACCTCCAGTTCCTAGTTGGGGTGGAATGATTAAGGATCATTTTAGGTATATACTTTTGGGAAAGCCCTATTTAGCAATAGTTCCAGGTTTAGCTATAATGAGTTTGGTTTTTTCATTTATGACCCTAGGTAATAGTTTAAGAGACGCTTTAGATGTAAAAACTTAAGAAGTTAATCGCTGAGTCGATTTGCATCTAGATTTAAGAAAATAAAAAGTAGGCAAGTAAAACCAAGCAAACTTGATCCTCCATAGCTAATAAACGGAAGAGGAATTCCTATTGTAGGTACCAAACCAAGTGACATTCCAATATTTATAAAAAAGTGTAAAAATAAAATAGCTGCAACTCCATGACCATATATTCTAGCAAAATTATTTTTTAAATTTTCAGCACGATAAACAATACGTATGATTAGAAAGCAAAACACAAATACCACGGCTGTACTTCCATAAAACCCCCATTCTTCTCCAATTGTACTGAAAATATAATCGGTATGTTGCTCAGGAACAAAGTTTCCTTTTGTTTGAGTTCCCTGTAAAAACCCTTTTCCTTCCCAACCTCCAGAGCCAATTGCAATTTTTGATTGATTTATGTTGTATCCAATTCCTTGAGAATCTACTTCCTTTCCTAGAATAATATTGAATCGATCTCTGTGCCTTTGTTCAAACACATTATTGAAAATATAATCTACAGAAAAAACATAACTACAACTAACAATTATTACTCCTAAATAGGGGAGAAGAGAAGTTTTTTTATTCAATTTTCTTGAAAAGAAATATAAAGAAATTGAAAGCGTAATTATACTAGCAAAAACAAAAGGAATAGGAGCTAAAAGAGAGAGGATAAAAAAGAAAACCAAACTAAATGCAGTGATCAAAAAAAAGGAATTAAGACCTTCTCTGAACAAAACAAAAAAGAATGCACTGAAAACAAGAGCGGTTCCAGGGTCTGGTTGTAGGACGATTAGGATCATTGGAAGTACAATTATCAGAGCTACTTGTACTAAAGACTTTATTTTTTTGATATCAATCTGAATTTCACTTAATAGTTTTGCAACAGCTAGGGAAGTAGTAACTTTTGCAAATTCTGAAGGTTGAAGACCGACTCCACCAAAAGAATACCAAGAGGTTGCGCCAGAAATATTACTGCCAAAAGCAAATAAACCAATTAATAAAATCAGAGTAAGTAGATAAAAAACACTTGTAAATCGTTCAAAGACTTTAGCTTTTATTGTGAGCATAACAATAGCAACAATGAAACTTGCAACAGTAAATGCTATCTGTTTACCAACGGGTATTTTGAGATTAATTAGATTGGAGTTTTCGTTATAGTTTGTTGAATAGATATTCGAAATTCCAAAAATAACAAGAGCAACATATAGGAGGATCGTGACCCAATCGAGTCTGTAAATTATCTTATTCATTTATTTTAAATGGTTTTCCAGAGATTGGTTTTTCGTATTCAGATGCTAGACTACCATTAATCATTCTTTGCTCAAGCCAAGTTCGTTTAATTTCTTTATTAATATATTTTTCAATCATTAAACTAGCAATTGGAGCTGCCCATCTTCCACCCCAATATCCATTTTCTATAAAAACAGCTATGGCGATCTTAGGGTCATCTTTTGGAGCAAATGCTACAAAAATAGAGTGGTCTGTAAGTTGTGTTTTTACACCTTTTATTTTAGTAAAATTCTCGGCAGTTCCTGTTTTACCACAAACTTCAATGTCTTTAATTCTTGCTATTCTTGCAGTTCCTTTTTCTACTACTTTATGCATCCCGTCGATAACAACTTCAAAATGTTCAGGATTAATGCTTGTGTTTTTGCGAATGAATTTTTGTTGTAAAGTGTCTCCTGTTACAGATTTTAAAAAATGAGGAGTATAATAATAGCCTCTATTAGCAATGGCAGCTGTGAAATTAGCAAGCTGTATGGGCGTAGTTAAAACCTCACCTTGTCCTATAGCATTTGAAATTATGGTAGGTGCCTTCCATCCTCCTTCTTTGTACCAAGCGTTATAATAGGTTGCATTAGGGATGAATCCTCTTTTCCCTACAGATAAATCATATCCCAGATAATTCCCTAATCCAAAACTTTTTAAGTGTACGTTCCACTGATTTACCCCCTTGTCTGGGGTATCGTATTTTTCGATTATTTTTTTATAAGTATTGGCAAAATATGTGTTGCAGGATTGGTAGATTCCTTTGAGAAGATCGTTTTTTGAATTTCTTTTACAATGACATTCCATAAATGCTCCACGCGCATAATAGTGCCCTTTATTACATAAGAAAGTAGTTTCAGGAGAAATTACACCTTCTTGAAGGGCTATTAGTGCATTCAAGGTCTTAAATGGAGATCCTGGCGGATATAATGCTTGAAGACCCCTGTCGAATAAAGGTTTTTCTAATGTGTCCTTTGCTAATTTTCTATAGTTTTTTGATCGATTTCTTCCGACGAGCAAATTTGGATTATAAGAGGGTGCACTCACCAGTGCGAGAATTTCTCCAGTTGAGGGTTCTATCGCTACAATTCCTCCTCTTTTGTTTTGCATTAGTTCTTCTCCGTACTCTTGTAGTCTTGCATCAAGCGTTAATTGAATGTCAGAAGCACTTTTTGATGATACATCGAATGATTTTTCTTTATAATCTCCAATAATTCTATTGAATCTATCTTTTTGTAAAAAACGCTTTCCTTTTACACCTCGTAATTCTTTTTCATAAGATTTTTCTATTCCTTGTCTTCCAATGATTTCTCCTAGTTGATAATAATCATCATTTTTGAGGTCATTAGGATTTACCTCACTCACATAACCTAAAACATTTGCACCAAAATTTACGCGATAATCTCTAAGAGACTTTTTTTGGATGAAAAACCCTTCATATTTCCACATTTGCTCCTGTAGCTTAGCATATGTTTCTTTAGAAATTTGATTTACAACAACAGAGGGTAATTTTCTGGAAAATCGTCTTGCCTTTTTTAGGTTGTTTATTAATTTTTTTTTGGAAACACCAGATAATTCACAAAAAGCAACTGTGTCAAAAGGGATTACATTTTCGGGTATGATCATGATGTCATATGCCGCTTGATTTGCTACCAATAAGGTTCCGCTTCTATCATAGATAAAGCCTCTTTCAGGATAGTCTGAGATTGATAATATTGCATTATTGTCTGAAAGTCTTTGATAAGATGTGTTAACTACTTGAAGCTGAAATAAACGAATTATGAATATTAAACCCATAATTAAAGTAAGCCCTGCAAGTAGTAACTTTCTCATGAACTTTTCTTTTTAAATAAAAAGATTCCAGCGAATAGAATTATAAAGGTTAATACCGTATTCACAATTGTATTCCTGACGATTAAAAATAGTTGCGACATATCGAAGTAAGCTACACTCTGAAGGATTAATTGATGTATTAAGATCATTAAAATAAGATAGAAAGCCTGATTATTTACTTTTGTATTCATGTTCATAATAGAGGGACTGTCTGGATTTATTCCAAAAGAAAACTTAATTATAACCGGTCGTAAAAAACTAATAAATAGAGTGGCTATTGTGTTAGCTCCAGATGAATGTTGTAGTAGATCAATGATTAGTCCAATCATAAAGCCCAATAGGATTAATAAAAACTCAGATTTTTCAAATCGATAGGAAATAATTAAAAATAAATAGATGGCTGGACAAGAAAACCCAAATAAATTAACATGGTCAAAAACATAAACTTGCAATAGGGCAAAGATTATAAACTGAACAGCGATTTTTATATTATCTTGAATCATTGCTGCTTGTGTTTTCAAGATCTAAAAACTCGGATCTTTTTTTGTTATCAATTATATAAACATTTTCTAAATCAGTAAGATTGTTAAAAAGCTTAATTTTAATAGAGTAATATCCTCCTGAATTTTCATTATCATAACTTTTAATTGTTCCGATAGGGATCCCTTTTGGGAAATATGCAGACATTCCACCCGAAACTATTGTGTCTCCAACCTTTACCTCATTAATTACAGAAACATCAGAAAATATCATTTCATCAGGTTTTCCACCCTCCCATGATAAGGATCCAAAAGCGCCTGAATTTTTCAATTTTGCATTGATTTTAAAATCTTGATATAAAATAGAAATTACACTAGAGAAATGATCGCTAGTCTGTTTTACGATCCCCACAATTCCGTCAGAGCTAATAACACTCATGTCTTTTTTAATTCCATCTAATTCACCTTTATCGATAATTAGAACGTTCCTGGCTTTTGAAAAACTATTCTTTACAACATAAGCTGGTTCAACAACATATTCAACTAAATCAAGATCAAAAAAGTCCCTTGTGTTTTTTGTTCCTAAAGAGCTTTGATTAATTAGTTTTTGTTTTAAGATATTGTTTTCAAGTAGTAATTTCTTGTTTCTTTCTCTTAAACTTAAATATGATTGTGAAGTTGAGATGGATTTTGAAATACTTCCCGAAAAAATTAGCCCAACTTTTTGAAGTTTGTTTTGATGGTACGTGCTTCTGTAACTAGAAAAGACAATCCCAATTCCTAATAAAAAAAGAAATAGAAGGAAATTTTTATATTGGATTATAAGGGTTAAAATCCATTGCATATGGGTTTATTTTATCAAAATAGTCTTGTAAAGTTCAATATTTTTTAGTGCAATACCAGTACCTCTAACAACTGCTTGGAGTGGATCTTCTGCAATGTATACAGGTAGATCAGTTTTGAGTGAAATTCTTTTATCTAAACCTCTTAGCATAGAACCACCACCTGCTAAGTAAATTCCCGTATTATATATATCTGCAGCTAATTCTGGAGGGGTTTGAGAAAGTGCCTCCATTATAGCATCTTCTATGCGAAGAATAGATTTGTCTAGTGCTTTTGCAATTTCTCTGAAAGAAACTATGGCTTGTTTTGGCTTTCCAGTTAATAAATCTCTTCCTTGAACAGACATGTCCTCGGGTGGGTTGTCTAGCTCTTCTAGAGCAGCACCAATTGCTATTTTAATCTTTTCTGCCGTACGTTCTCCCACATATAAATTGTGCTGACGTCGCATATAATACACGATGTCGTTTGTGAATACATCTCCAGCAATTTTCACAGACTTATCACATACAATTCCAGAAAGAGCAATTACCGCAATTTCTGTAGTTCCACCCCCTATGTCAACAATCATGTTTCCTTTAGGTTGTTTAATGTCAATTCCTATACCTATAGCAGCTGCCATTGGTTCGTGAATTAGATAAACTTCTTTTCCGTTAACACGTTCAGCTGATTCTTTTACAGCGCGCATTTCTACTTCTGTAATTCCAGATGGAATGCAAATTACCATTCTTAGTGAAGGTGTAATAAGGCGATTTTTTAGGGTAGGAATACTTTTGATGAGCATGTTAATCATTTGCTCAGAAGCGTTAAAATCCGCAATTACTCCATCCTTAAGAGGTCGAATGGTCTTTATATTTTCATGCGTTTTCCCTTGCATCATACTAGCTTCTAATCCTATTGCAATAACTTTAGAAGTAGTCCTGTCAATTGCTACAATGGACGGGCTATCTATAACTACCTTGTCTTTGTGGATAATCAAGGTGTTTGCAGTACCTAGGTCTATAGCAATCTCTTCAGTAAGGAAGTCAAAAAACCCCATAATTAAATATTTTTTATTCGATACATTTCAAATGTACTAAAAATTAATGTTTAAAATGTCTTATACCCGTGAATACCATTGACATTTTATTTGCATCACAAAAATCAACTGATAACTGATCTTTAATAGATCCTCCAGGTTGAATTACAGATCGTACGCCTGCATTATAAGCAATCTCTACACAGTCAGGGAATGGGAAAAAAGCATCACTTGCCATAACACAGTCTTCTAAATCAAAACCAAATCCTTTTGATTTTTCAATAGCTTGTCTTAGAGCATCTACTCGAGAGGTTTGTCCTGTTCCTGAAGCAAGTAATTGATTATTCTTAACTAAGACAATGGTATTCGATTTAGTATGCTTACAGATTTTTGAAGCAAATAATAAATCTGCAATTTTCTCGTCACTTGGTTGTTCTTTAGTAGCTACAGTCAAATGATCTATACTATCTGTGATATAATCCTTTTCTTGAACCAGATATCCGTTAAGACATGTTCTTACAGAATCTTGGAGTATAATATTACTCTTTTGAATCAATAAAACGCGATTCTTTTTACTTTTTAATACTTCTAATGAATCAGCATCGTATCCAGGTGCTATTACAACTTCACAGAAAAGAGTATTTATTTTATCTGCAGTTGATTTATCCATCGTTCGGTTACAAATTAGAACTCCACCAAATGCAGAAACAGGGTCTCCGGCTAGAGCATCATCATATGCTTGTGTAAGTGTTTTTCTTGTTGCAAACCCACAAGCATTATTATGCTTAAGAATAGCAAAAGTAGGATCTTCATTTTGAAATTCTAACATCAATTGAACAGCTGCGTCTATGTCAAGAAGGTTGTTGTAAGAAATTTCTTTTCCATGAACTTGTTCTAGTAACTCTTCTAGTGGTCCGAAGAAACTTGCTTTTTGATGTGGATTTTCTCCATATCTGAGAGACTTTGATTCTTGAAGGCTAAGTTTTAAACTTGCTTCCTCAGATTCTGAATTGAAATAGTTAAATATTGCAGTGTCGTAATGAGACGAAATGTTAAATGCTTTTGCGGCAAAACTTTTTCTGTCTGCAAGTGTTGGCGCTCCATCTGTAGAGTTTAAAAGTTCTAAAAACTCTTGATAATCGTTTTTGTCTGAAACACAAATGACGTCAGCAAAATTCTTCGCTGCAGCACGAATCAAAGAAATACCCCCAATGTCTATTTTTTCGATAATATCTTGTTCTGGCGCGCCAGACGCTACTGTTTTTTCAAAAGGATATAAATCAACAATTACTAGATCAATTTGTGGAATCTCATATTGAGCTATTTCTTCTTGATCTGAAGTTACGTTTTGACGATTTAAAATCCCACCAAAAACTTTTGGATGAAGGGTTTTTACTCTTCCGCCTAAAATTGATGGATAAGAAGTTATGTCTTCAACTGCAATTACATCTACCCCTAAGTCTTTAATAAATTTTTCCGTTCCTCCTGTTGAATATATAGTAACACCAAGTGTTTCTAATTTTTTAATAATAGGGGCTAAGCCTTCTTTGTCAAATACCGATATTAAAGCCGAACTGATTTTGTGTGCTGAATTCATTTTAGGAGATGTTTATGGATAGTTTATTTGAAAGCATATAATTGCTTATTTTTTCGTTTATTTTTTCTAGTAAAACAACGTCAGACTTATTAAATGCGTTAATTGTATTTGAGTCTATGTCAATTTGACCAATATTTTCATTATTGAGAAAAAGAGGAATCACGATTTCAGATTTCACATCAATATTACAAGAGATATAATTGTCTTGGGCATGCACGTCATCAACAACAAAATTCTTGTTTGAAATTGCAACCTGACCACAAATCCCTTTACCGAAAGGAATTACCGTATGGTCCGTTGGGATCCCTGCAAATGCTTTTAAATGAAGGGTTTTTGAGTTTTGCTTTACAAAATAAAAACCAACCCAATCGTAGGTCTTAATTTCCTGTTTCAAAAGAGCACAAATTTGGGTAAGTTTTGTTTCAAGACAATTTGAGTCAACACTAATAATTGTTGCTAATGAGGATAAAATTTTTTGATGCTGCTCCACTTGGAAAGTATTTTCCACAAAAGTATTAAATTTTCCATTTTAATGATTTGAATTGATTCCTTATTTTGAACAATTTTTGAAGTAGATGATAGATAAATTTATTTTGTTTTTGTTTTTGAATGTTATTTCATTTTAAAATCAGATTTTTATAGTAGAATAAAAAGAACAGTATTATGATTCAAGAATTTATTATTACAGGGATGACTTGTGAAAATTGTAAAAAAGGAGTGCTCTCTAAGTTAAATGCTATTCCTGAAATCGTACATGTTGAAATTGATTTAAAGTCTGGTTTTACAAATATAGAGGTAGATTCAAAACGGTCTTTTTCTTCTCTTGAAAAAGTATTAGGGTCTAAATATGCTGTTAAGGATTTAAACAATGAAGTCAAGTTTTCTAAACTTAAAGAGTTATTTCCTCTTTTTCTGATTTTTGTTTATTTGATTTTTGGAGCACTTTATTTAGAGCGTTCAGATCTAAATTTGGATGAGTTGATGCTCAGTTTTATGGGACTCTTTTTTATTGTATTTAGTTTTTTTAAGTTTTTGGGATATAAGTCATTCCCTTCTTCTTTTGCTACCTATGATCCTGTAGCAAAAGTTATTCCTTTTTATGGGTGGTTATATCCTTTTATAGAAACAATCCTTGGGATTTCTTTTTTGTTAAGATTGGAGCTGAATTTGGTTTTAATAGTAACACTCGTTATTCTTTCTGTTACAACTTTTGGGGTGTTAAAATCATTAATAAGTAAAGATCAAATTAAATGTGCGTGCTTAGGAACGGTTCTTAATTTACCGATGACCGAAGCAACACTCATCGAAAATTTATTGATGATTTTTATGTCCCTTGGTCTGCTTTTTGGTCTAGCTTAGTAAAAAGCGTATATTTGCATTATACAACAATGAAAATGAAACAATTAAAAGTTATTTTGCTCCTCCTGCTTTTTGTCCATTCTAAAATGGGCATGGCGCTTAATTTTCATTACTGTGGAGATCATTTAGCAGAAGTCTCATTTGCATTCAGCCCAAAGGGTTGTGGCATGGAAAAGATAAAAAAAGAGTCTTCAAACACGCTTGAATTTTCAAAAAAAAGCTGTTGTTTAGATGACATTCAGGTTTTTCAAAGTGCAGAGGATATAACTTTATCAAATAAAGCAAATGGATTAGTCTTAGACTATTTATCACCATCACTCCAAAATGAATTTATTGCGCCTAATCTTTTTTCTTGTTTTATTATCGAGCAAAATAGTTTACCTCCTCCCATAACTTCCTCTCTTTTTAAACTATACAATTCTTTCGTTTTCTATGAATAAATTCTTTTTATCTAAAACTTCTAAGTTATTTAAAAACGAATTTATTTTATGAAATGAAATATACATACTTATTATTATTTTTTATGGGTTGGTCTGCAACCGCACAGCAACTTCTAAATGGTCAAATAAAAATTGAAGAATCTGGTATTGAAATGCCAATTGGTGGAGCTAATTTAATTTGGCTTGACACAACAGTTGGAGCAGTAACTAACGAACAAGGGGAATTCGAAATTCCTATGAATTCAAATTCAAATCAGTTAATAGTCAGTTATATTGGTTTTAAGACCGATACTCTGAAGGTATCAACTGCAAAAAAACTAATACATACCTTACTTCCAAATACAGAGGATGTTTTAGATGAAGTTACTATAACTCAAAGAAGAAAAGCGATTCAGAAATCATATTTGGAAGCTCAGAATGTCATTCTTGTTTCAAGTGAAGAGTTACTAAAAGCAGCCTGCTGTAATCTTTCTGAAAGTTTTGAAACAAACCCCTCCGTTGATGTCAATTTTGCTGATGCATTAACCGGGACAAAGCAAATTAAAATGTTGGGACTATCAAGCCCTTACCTCTTGATTTCTGAGGAAAATATACCGATGGTACGGGGAGCTTCTCAGGTTTATGGTTTAACTTTTACACCAGGAACTTGGATCCAAAGTATCCAGATTACTAAGGGTGCAGGTAGTGTTGTTAATGGTTTTGAAAGCATCGCGGGTCAGATTAATACAGAAATCCAAAAACCCTCAGCAGATGCTCCAATTTTCGTGAATGCTTATGTATCCTTAAACGGAAGGAAAGAGCTTAACACTCATTTTAACACAAAGTTTAATGAAAAATGGAGTGGTGGATCTTACGTACATGTTAATCAACGAACTCAAAAATTTGATACTAATGGAGACTCTTTTTTAGATGTTCCTATATCAAAGCAAATTAATGTTCTCAATAGATGGCAATATACAGATGCGACAAAAGGTTGGATAGGTTTTGCAAGTCTTCGTTTCTTAGATGATGAAAAACAGACAGGATCTATAAGCTTTGACCCTTCGATAAACAAAGGAAGCAGAGATTTTTGGGGAAGTGAAATAGCTACTCAACGAATGGATGCGTCCTTAAAAATAGGTTATGTTTTTCCTGAAACACCTTATCAGAGTTTTGGCTTTCAATCAGCCTATAGCAACCATGACCAAGAATCTTATTTTGGATTAAGAGCTTATGATATTGAGCATAAGAGTTTTTTCACTAATTTATTATTCAATTCAATTATTTCGAATACTAAGAATAAATTTAAAACGGGGATTAATTTTTCATATGACAGCTATAACGAGCAAGTAGATTTAGTTAATTATGAAAGAAGAGATGAAGTAATAGGAGCATTTTTTGAATACAGTTACGATAGTTTAGATAAGTTAAATTTAACCGCTGGAATTCGTGTAGATTCTCATAATAGACTCGGTTTTTTTGTAACTCCAAGAATTCATGTCCGATACAATCCTTGGGAACGTTCTGTTCTTAGAGCTTCTGTTGGAAGTGGAAGAAAAGCAGCTAATATTTTTGCTGAAAACCAAAAATTATTTGGAACAAATAGATTAATTCAAGTGTCAGATAATGGAGGTTCTGTTTATGGTTTAAGATCAGAAAGAGCCTGGAATTATGGAGTTAGCTTTAGACAAGGCTTCACGCTTTTTGAAAACCAAGGAGATGTAACAGTCGACTTTTATAGAACTCAGTTTGAAGATCAGGTAGTTGTTGACTGGGAACAAGCGAGTCACATTCGTTTTTATAATTTGGAGGGTTCTAGTTATGCAAACAGTTTTCAGTTAGAAGTAGATTATGTTCCTTTTAAGAATACTTCTTTGCGTTTAGCTTATAAAAATTATGAAGTTAAAACAACTTATGGAACTCAAACACTTCAAAAACCATTGCAACCAAAAGAACGCTTTTTTGCCAACTTTGAGTATCGCTTTGAAAATGAAGAAAATGGATCGCAATGGAAAGCAGATTGGACCTATCATTTTGTTGGAGCACAGCGACTTCCGTCTAATAGCAGAGATGGATCTGGATTTTATTCGAATAGCTATGGTCTACTAAATATGCAATTGACCCGTGTTTTTTCAAATAAATTTGAATTATATTTGGGTGGTGAAAACCTAGGTGATTTTAAACAGTTAAATCCAATTATTGGATCTGAAAATCCGTTTGGAACAACTTTTGATTCTTCCCTGGTTTATGCTCCTGTTTTTGGGAAAATGTTTTATGCAGGTCTTCGTTTTAAATTAAATAATTAATGATTATGAAAAAAATAATAATATTACTGATTGCACTTGCTCCACTAGTAAGTTTCGCTCAAAAGAAAGATATTCAAAAAACAAGTTTTGAAGTGGCAGGAGTGTGTGGAATGTGTAAAAGTCGAATTGAGAAAAAAGCTTTCAGCATTAAAGGAGTTAAGTCAGCAACTTGGGACATCCCTTCGCATCAGTTTTCGGTTATTTATGATGCTTCAAAAGTTAGTTTAGAAAAAATTCATGAAGGAATAGCTGATTCAGGTCACGATACTAAATTAGCAACAGCAAAAGATGAAACATATAACAATCTTCCGATGTGTTGTTTGTATGATCGGATTGTGAAAGAATAACTAAATTTTAATCAATAAAAAAAGCGACCATTTGGTCGCTTTTTTTATGAAAAATAAAATAATATTACATCATTCCTGGCATACCGCCACCCATTGGAGGCATTCCTCCTCCAGCTGGGGCATCTTCTTTAATGTCAAGAAGAGCACATTCAGTTGTAAGAATCATTCCAGAAACAGAAGCAGCATTTTCAAGGGCAACTCGTGTTACTTTTTTAGGGTCAATAATTCCTTCTTTTAGCATGTCAACATAGGTTCCGTTTTTGGCGTTGTATCCAAAGTTTTGATCTCCTTCGAGAACTTTAGATACTACTACAGAGCCTTCTCCACCAGAATTTTCAACAATAATTCTTAGAGGAGCTTCAACAGCTTTCTTTATAATTTGAATACCTGTTTCTTCATCAGCATTATCGCTTTTGATTCCTTCAAGGGCCTTTTTTGCATTTAATAAAGCAACACCACCTCCGGCAACAATCCCTTCTTCTACAGCAGCTCTTGTAGCGTGAAGAGCATCGTCTACACGGTCTTTTTTCTCTTTCATTTCAATTTCAGAAGGAGCTCCAACATAAAGAACAGCAACTCCACCCGAAAGTTTAGCTAGACGTTCTTGAAGTTTTTCTTTGTCATAATCTGAAGTTGAGTTTTCGATTTGAGATTTTATCTGTCCTACACGCCCATTAATTGCTTCTGCTGAACCAGATCCATTTACAACAGTTGTATTGTCTTTATCAATGGTAACTTTCTCTGCAGTACCAAGCATCTCAAGTGTAGTGTTTTCTAGGGTATAACCACGTTCTTCCGAAATTACAGTTCCACCTGTAAGGATTGCAATATCTTCTAGCATTGCTTTTCTACGATCTCCAAATCCTGGTGCTTTAACAGCAGCAATTTTTAGTGCCCCACGAAGTTTGTTAACTACAAGAGTAGCTAATGCTTCACCGTCAACATCTTCTGCAATAATTACTAAAGGTTTGCCGGTTTGAGCTACAGGTTCTAATACAGGTAAAAGATCTTTCATTGCTGAAATCTTTTTATCGAATAATAAAATGTAAGGACTCTCTAAGTCTGCTTCCATTTTTTCTGAGTCGGTAACAAAATATGGAGAAAGGTATCCTCTGTCGAATTGCATTCCTTCTACAACATCAACATAAGTTTCAGTTCCTTTTGCTTCTTCAACAGTAATTACTCCTTCTTTTCCTACCTTTTCAAAAGCTTCTGTAATTAATCCTCCGATGGTACTGTCGTTGTTAGCAGAAATGCTAGCAACTTGATTTATTTTTTCAGAAGAACCACCAACTTCAGTAGCAATATTGTCTAATTCTATAACAATAGAATTAACAGCCTTGTCAATACCACGTTTAAGATCTAGCGGGTTAGCGCCAGCAGCAACATTTTTAAGTCCTTCTTTTACTATTGCTTGAGCTAAAATTGTAGCAGTAGTGGTTCCATCACCAGCTAAATCGTTGGTTTTGGAAGCAACTTCTTTTACCATTTGTGCTCCCATATTTTCTAAAGAATCTTCTAACTCAATTTCTTTAGCAACACTAACGCCATCTTTAGTTACTTGCGGTGCACCAAAAGCTTTTCCAATGATTACGTTACGACCTTTTGGTCCGAGTGTAACTTTTACGGCGTTTGCTAGAGCATCTACGCCTCTTTTTATGCCATCTCTAGCATCGATGTCAAAAACTATTTTTTTAGCCATTTTAATATGATTTTTAGATTAAACAATTGCAAGAATGTCATTTTCTTTCATGATCAAGAAATCTTTTCCGTCATGTTGAAGCTCAGTTCCTGCATACTTACCATAAAGAACAGTATCTCCAACTGATAAGGTAACCGGATTTTCTTTGGTTCCGGGGCCTACAGCAACAACAATTCCTTTTTGAGGTTTTTCTTTTGCTGTGTCTGGAATGTATAAACCGGAAGAGGTTTTGGTTTCTGCAGCAGCAGGTTCAATAAGAACGCGGTCTGCAAGAGGTTTAATATTAATTGTACTCATATGAATTGATTTTATGTTAAATAATTTAGATGTTAAATTTCATAAATTATGCCATTTAGATTTATGGCATAAATAGGAAAAAAAAATGCCAGCTTGTCAGTAAGCTGGCATTTTTTAAAAGGTATTCTTGACTATTCTTCAATAGCTGGATCTTCAATAGGTGTTTCTGGAATTACTTCTGGAATTACCTCTGTTGAAATCTCTTCTAAGGTGTTTGAGTCAAGTAATTTTGATTCATCATTAATATTATTTTGAACCCCTGGTAGGCTAAAATTCGATAGTAAAATGAGGACTAACAATAGTGTTGCTAATACCCAGGTACTTCTGTCTAAGAAATCACCAGTTTTTTGAACTCCTCCTATTTGTTGAGCTCCACCTCCGAAAGATGAAGAAAGACCTCCTCCTTTTGGATTTTGAACCATTACTACTAGTATAAGAAGTAAACACACGACTAATATCAGTGTGATGAAAATTGAAAATGTACTCATTAGATTATGTTATTTTTGTTGTAAATCTTTAATAGCTTTGATTTGGTCTGCAAAGAAACTGTTTTTTTCTGGATATTTCAAACTTAATATCTTGTATGCGAGTAAAGCTTTCTTAAACTTCCCTTGTTTGACATAAACTTTTGCCAAAGTTTCGGTCATTAATTCCTCTTTATTAAACTTGGTTTCTTTTGCTAAATTATCTTTTTCGGTTGCAGAAGATACAGGAGGTATTTTAGGATTGTTTTTAAGAAAGGTGTCAATCAGGTCAAATTTATCCTCCAAAGGACTCTTCGTTTCAGTTACTTCAAATGTGGATTGCTTGTTGTTCTTTGTCCATTCAATCCAATCTAAAAAAGTTAGATTTAAAGGTACTGTTTTTTCTTCCGCTTGAAACTCTCGAATAGTTTCTGTTATTTCGAATGGTTCGGAATCTGGAATTGTATTCAGGGTAGATTCTTCCAATTTAGGAACTTCTTCTGGTTTTTCTGCCTTTATGCTTTTTTCTTGAACTGGTGTTTTGAACTCATTATAGAGCCAATTGTAAAGGGTGTTTCTTTGTGGGGTTATTACAGCTGTTTTTTTGAGAATTAGATCAAAATTAAATTTTTCCTGCTCTTTTAATGACTTTAAGTACAATGCGTATGCTGCTTGAAAATAAGGGTAACGGTACGTTATTTTCTCTAGAGATAGGCGTTGCTGCTCGTCTAAAGGATTATAATTCTCAGAAAGGGAAGAAAATTCTTTGAGATTCATCATACTACCATTTTGCTAAAGATGCGTTAAAAATATCTTGAGTAATACGATCAAAAATGTCATTGTGAGCGGTATCTTTTATGTCATAAAGTTGTTGTTCAGCAGGAAAATCATAAAAGAACGAAAAACGTTTTTCGTAATTATCTTCTTCATTTTTAACATTGAAATAACGAACATTAATTGTAATCGTAAGCCTATTCTGAGCAGCAGTATTTTGAGCAGTAGCAGACATTGGAGTTATTGCGTATTCTACAATTTCACCTTCAAATACTAGATCGCCATTGCTACTGGCTAAGTTCAAGTTAGTTTGATTAATTAAAATATCCTGAAGCGCCAAAGTGAAATCCTGATCTAATCCTGGCTCAACAATAGATCCCGGTCTATTGCCTGCATTATTTTCAAAAAAATTCACTTGGAATGTTTCTGTTCCAGCAGGAATAGAAGCGCCTGTGAAAGAGTATATGCCACATGCTTGAAGAGTTAACAAGCTAATCAATAGCGTAAAAAAGGAATTATGTTTTTTAATCTTCTGAGCCATCATTTAAATCATATTGTTTAATTTTTCGATATAATGTTCTTTCGGAAATACCCAGTTCTTCGGCTGCTAATTTACGTTTTCCCTTACTTCTTTCTAGCGCAGTTTTAATCATTTCAATTTCTTTTTGAAGAAGAGATAAAGGTTCTTCTTCAACAATCGTCTCAGCATAATCATAGGATTCCTCTGCATCCATTTTATTTTCTTGATATTGACTTTCTACAGGGAGCGTATTAAGTGGCTGAAGGTTGCTTTCATTAGGACTTTCGCCATATATTTTTTTAATTAGGCTTTGATTTTTTTCTTGTACATCTTCCGATGTTTCTTGTTTCATTAGTTCTAATGTAAGCTTTTTAAGGTCATTTAAATCATTTTTCATATCAAAAAGCACCTTGTAAAGTATTTCTCGTTCAGAAGCAAAATCACCTGATTCTTTTTCTTTGGGACTTATTGCAGGAAACTGACTTCCCATATCTGGAAGGTACGAACGTAAAATTTGTGGGTTTAGCTCACGTTCTTTTTCGAGTACAGAAATTTGCTCTGCTACATTTCTTAATTGTCGAATGTTACCGTTCCAGTTATATTGGGCAAGAATTTGTTGAGCATCTTCGTTTAGACGTAGGGTTGGCATGTGATATTTTTGAGCAAAATCAGAAGCAAATTTTCTAAATAACAATGGAATATCTTCTTTTCGATCTCTTAAAGGAGGTAAGTTAATTTCTACAGTACTCAGTCTGTAATATAAATCTTCTCTAAATTTTCCTTTTTGAATTGCGTCGCGCATTTGAACATTTGTTGCTGCGACAATTCGGACATTCGTTTTTTGAGTTTTCGAAGAGCCAACCTTTAAAAACTCACCAGTTTCTAAAACTCTAAGAAGACGAACTTGAGTTGCTAAAGGAAGTTCTCCTACTTCATCAAGAAAAATAGTACCACCATCGGCAACCTCAAAATACCCACTTCTGGTTGTAGTAGCTCCTGTAAAGGCTCCTTTTTCATGACCAAAAAGTTCACTGTCAATTGTTCCTTCAGGGATAGCACCACAGTTCACGGCAATGTATTTTGCGTGTTTTCTATGAGAATATTGATGTATTATTTTAGGGATATTTTCTTTTCCTACTCCGCTTTCTCCGGTTACTAAAACAGAAATATCTGTTACAGCTACGCGTAAAGCTTTCTCTAGCGATCGGTTCAATATCGAATTCATTCCAATGATACCAAAGCGCTGTTTTATAGCCTGAATTGATTCCATTATTATATAGTTTTCGAAATTCCCACAGGAATCCCAATTAAAGTTGCAGAAGTACAATCATTGATTTTTACATCAACAAAATCTCCTGGTTTATAATTCTCTTTAGGAAAAACAACAACTGTATTTTGAGAAGTTCTTCCGCTCCATTGTTCTTTAGATTTTTTTGATTCACGTTCTATTAGTACACATACAGTTTGCTCTTTGTAGCTTGAGGTTCTATAACGACTATGCAATCTTTGTTTTTCTATGATCTCTTGCAATCGTCTTATTTTGACATCTTCACTTATGTCATCTTCAAATTTCCTTTCTGCCATGGTGCCTGGGCGTTCAGAATAAGAAAACATAAATCCAAAATGATATTTTACGTAATCCATTAAACTGAGCGTATCCTGATGATCTTCTTCAGTTTCGGTAGGAAATCCTGCGATTAGATCTTGTGAAATAGCACAGTCCGGGATTATTTTCTTGATGTTATCAATAAGCTCGAAGTATTCCTGACGCGTATGTAATCGATTCATTTTCTTTAAAATTCGATCGCTTCCAGATTGTACAGGCAAATGAATATGATTACATATATTATCAAACTTAGCCATTGTGTGAATTACATCGAGGGTTAAGTCTTGCGGGTTTGAAGTAGAAAAACGGATTCGCATTCCAGGGTGTTGCTTGGCAACAAGCGAAAGTAATTGAGCGAAATCTAAAGCAGTTTTTTGTTGTAAATCAGTAGCTTTATTAAAATCTTTTTTTAAACCGCCTCCATACCACAAATAACTGTCTACATTTTGTCCCAAAAGTGTAATTTCTTTATATCCTTTAGCAGCTAAATCATCAACCTCTTCTAAAATACTTTTTGGATCACGACTTCTTTCTCTTCCTCTTGTGAAAGGGACAACACAAAAAGTACACATATTATCACATCCACGTGTTATTGATACAAAAGCACTGATTCCGTTAGATTGGAGGCGAACAGGAGCAACATCTCCATAAGTTTCATCTTTAGAAAGGATCACATTAACTGCATTTCGACCGCTTTCAATCTCTTGAAGTAAGTTTGGTAAATCCTTGTAAGCGTCTGGTCCAACTACCATATCAACTATCTTTTCTTCCTCCAGGAATTTTTCCTTTAATCGTTCTGCCATGCATCCTAAAACTCCAACTTTCATTTTTGGATTGACACGTTTAATAGCGTTGAATTTTTCAAGACGTTTTCGAACGGTTTGCTCTGCTTTGTCTCGAATAGAACAGGTGTTGATTAAAACCAGATCTGCCTCTTTCATTTCTGCTGTAGTCTGAAAGCCTTCATTAGATAATATAGAAGCTACAACTTCACTATCAGCAAAGTTCATACTACATCCATAAGATTCTATATAGACCTGCTTTGAATTTTTTATTCTTGAATTTTGATCATCAAGGATTTCTCCATTGTACTGGTTTGGGTTTTTATCGGAGGTAACAGATAATCCTTTTTTTTTCTTTATGTTTTTTGTTTTAGTTTTCAATATTTTAATTTTTAGAGATCTATTTTGGGGTATCTCAATTTTGGATCACTACTGACAAGAAAGTAGTAGTTTTAATTACAATGCAAAAATAGGGATATTTTTCATAACAAGACAAAATGTCATGAAATCTAACTTGAATTTCTTTAAAATTTTAATTCCAAATATGGTTTGACTGTTTTCTTCTAAATTTGATTGAATTATTCAAGTAAGAAAAAGAATAAAATCCATACTTTTTTCTTCAGTCGAAAGTCGTTACAACAAATTATTCTATTAATTAAGATTCGTACTCTTTCGCTAAATTTCTACCCAATTGAAACATATGTACTTCATCGGGTCCATCAGCTAGGCGAACGGTTCTGGCATACACATAAAATTTTGCAAGAGGGGTGTCTTGGCTTACACCCATTCCTCCATGAATTTGGATGGCTCTATCAATAACAGTACATGCCATTTGAGGGACAGTTATTTTAATCATTGCAATTAAATTTTTAGCTTCTTTAGCTCCAAATCGGTCAATTTTATCTGCTGCTGCAAGGGTCAATAGTCTTGCTTGTTGAATTTCACATTCTGATTTTGCTATTTCTTGACGAATACTACTAAACTTGATTAGGTTTCTTCCGAATGCAGTTCGTTGGTTCGATCGAATACACATAAGATCCAAAGCTCTTTGTGCTGCTCCAATTAATCTCATGCAATGATGTATTCTACCCGGACCCAATCTTCCTTGTGCAATCTCAAAACCCCTTCCCTCACCAAGAAGTATGTTGCTTACAGGTACTCGAACATTGATTAATTCTATTTCGGCGTGTCCTTCAGGCGAATCAACGTTACCAAAGACTTCCATAGGTCTAAGTATTTTAATTCCAGGTGTATTTGCTGGAACTAAAACCATACTTTGTTGTTGGTGTTTTGGAGCTGAAAAGTCTGTTTTACCCATTATAATGTATACCTTACAATGTGGGTTCATTGCTCCAGAAGACCACCATTTCCTTCCGTTAATGACATAATCGTCTCCATCTCTTTTTATGGATGTTTCGATGTTGGTTGCATCTGAAGAAGCAACAGCAGGTTCAGTCATTAAAAATGCAGACCTTATTTCTCCATTCATTAAAGGTTTAAGCCACTTTTCTTTTTGTTCTTCTGTTCCGTATTTAGCAATGGTTTCCATGTTGCCTGTATCTGGTGCAGAGCAGTTGAATACTTCTGAAGCATAAGCTAAACTTCCCATCTTTTCTGCTAATGGTGCATATTCAAGATTAGAAAGACCAGGGCTTAAATTTCCATAGCCTTTTGGTAAGAAAAGATTCCATAACCCTTCTGATTTAGCTAATTTTTTCCAATGTTCCATTTCTGGATAATTTTCCCAAAGATTATTTTTGCAAAACTCGTTAACCTTGTTTTCATGAGGGAAAAGATGTTTTTTCATGAACTGGTCGACTCTTTCAATTAGATCTGTTGTTTCTTGGGTGTATTCAAAATTCATAATTAGCTGTTAGTACGTTTAAATTAAATAATGTTGTTAATCAATTGAGATCGTATGAAATGGTGATTCAGTTTTAAAGTGACTTTTTTTTAATAAGAATTAAATATAGATAAATTATTTATCTTAAATAATTTAAAGAAAAGAGCTTCTCTGAACTTTAACAAACCATAAATTTCCTGTACTTTTTTTGATTACATAGAGTGTTGTTGCTGAGGTCTTTTTTTAGTGATTATGAATTTTAGTTTGTCTATAAGTTTGAGACCTAAGAAAAAACGAATTACTTTTGTCAGCAGAATTGTACAAATATGGCAAAGAATTTAGTAATTGTTGAATCACCGGCTAAGGCTAAAACTATCGAAAAGTTTCTTGGGAAAGATTATAAAGTAGCCTCTAGTTTTGGGCACATTGCTGACTTACCCTCTAAAGAGTTAGGAGTTGATGTAGATGGAGATTTTTCTCCAAAGTATATCGTTTCTGATGATAAAAAGAAAATTGTATCTGAATTGAAGTCTCTAGCCAAAAAAGCAGAGATGGTTTGGTTGGCAAGTGATGAGGATCGAGAGGGAGAGGCAATTGCTTGGCATTTAGCTCAAACTTTGAAATTAAATGACAGCAATACAAAAAGGATTGTTTTTCATGAAATTACAAAAAACGCCATTTTAAAGGCAATCGAAAACCCACGTGAAATTGATTATAATCTAGTAAATGCGCAACAAGCTCGAAGAGTTTTAGATCGTTTAGTTGGGTATGAGTTATCACCTGTTCTTTGGAGAAAAGTTAAAGGTGGTCTTTCGGCAGGTAGAGTTCAATCTGTTTCTGTTCGCCTAATTGTAGAGCGTGAACGCGAGATTAAAGAATTTTCTGCAAAATCTATGTATAAAACGCAAGCCGCGTTTTTAACTTCATGGGGTAAGGAGATTAAAACACAGTTGAATACGACTTTTGATCAACCAGATGAAGTTCAAGATTTTTTATTAGAAAATGTGGGTGCTAAGTTCTCCATTGCTTCTAAAGAAACTAAACCTGCCAAAAAAAGCCCTACAGCTCCTTTTACAACATCAACATTACAACAAGAAGCCTCACGAAAATTATATTTTTCTGTAAGTAAGACCATGACTATGGCACAGCGACTTTATGAAGCGGGATTAATCACTTACATGAGAACAGATAGTGTAAATCTTTCAAAGGAAGCTCAAACTGCTGCATTATCTACAATTGAAGCTAACTACGGAAAAGAATACGCTCAAGCACGTACTTTTAAAAGCAAAAGTAAAGGAGCGCAAGAAGCACACGAAGCAATTCGTCCTACAGATTTAACTCGTTCTAAAATTGAAGGTGATTACGATCAAATTAGATTGTATGAGTTAATATGGAAAAGAACAGTAGCATCACAAATGAGTGACGCTCAACTTGAACGAACTCAATTAAAAATAGACGCCTCTACTCACAGTCAACTTTTTACAGCAAAAGGAGAAGTAATTAAGTTTGAAGGTTTTCTTAAAGTGTATTTAGAAGGAACTGATGATGATGAAGAAGAGGCAGAAGGAATGTTACCTAATGTAAATATAGGAGATGCGGTTAATTTAAAATCACTTGTTTCCACTCAGCGATTTTCTCGCCCTCCATACCGATATTCAGAAGCTGCACTTGTAAAGAAGCTTGAAGAATTAGGAATTGGTCGTCCTTCAACTTATGCTCCTACAATTTCAACCGTTCAGAATAGAGGCTATGTTGCTAAAGGAGCAGTAGAAGGCTCTGAGCGTAACTATCATCAGCTTTCATTGAATAATGATGAAGTTGAGGTTAAACTTCTTACAGAAATGGTTGGTTCAGATAAAGGTAAATTAGTTCCTACTGATATAGGGATGATTGTAAACGATTTCCTTGTTAATAATTTTAAAAGTATTCTCGATTATAGTTTTACTGCTCAAGTAGAAAAAGACTTTGATGAAATTGCAGAAGGAAATGAAGATTGGATAAAAATGATCAAAGGATTTTATGGTGATTTCCATAAAACTGTAGATTTTGTCCAAGAAAATGCAGAGCGCGAATCCGGAGAACGTAGTCTGGGTGTTGATCCAAAATCTGGAAGAGAATTAAAAGTTCGCCTGGGGAAATTTGGTCCAATAGCACAAATCGGAAATTCTGATGATGAAGAAAAACCAGTTTATGCTAGTTTAACGGCAGAACAACAATTAGATACGATTACGTTCGAAGCTGCCCTTGAATTATTTCAATTACCTAAAAGTTTAGGAGAATATGAAGAACAAGAAGTTACTGTAAATAACGGAAGGTTCGGTCCTTATGTAAAATTTGGTGATCTATTTGTTTCATTACCTAAAGGAATGAATCCAATGGAAGTCGATCAGGATTTTGCAATAGAACTTATTGAGGAAAAAAAGAAAGCCGACGCTCCAATTTATACTTATAAAGAATTACCCGTTACCAAGGGAACAGGTCGTTTTGGTCCTTTTATTAAATGGAGTGGAATGTTCATCAATGTAAATAAAAAGTATGATTTTGATAATTTAAGTACAGGAGATATTGAGACTTTGATTGATGAAAAAATCCAAAAAGAAATTGATAAGGTTATTCATGATTGGAAAGACGAGGGTATTCGTGTGGAGAAAGCACGTTGGGGTCGATCTAATATAATAAAGGGTAAAATTAAAATTGAACTATCTAAGGATATTGACCCAACTAAAATAACCCTAGAAGAGGCTAAAAAAAGAATTGAGGCTAAGAAACCTATTAAAAAGAAAACAAAAGCCAAAGCCAAACCAAAAGCCAAAGCCAAACCAAAAGCAAAGCCTACAGCTACTTCAAAGAAAAAGTAATGAGCTTAAATTTTTTTAACCCAATTGATGAAACTGTTTTTGGAGTATCCGTTTTACTTCCCAAACAAGTTCTGGGTAAAAAAATAAAAGCACACACTAAAAGCCAAGGTTTTCCCGATTTAAAAAATGTGAGTATTGCTATTTTTGGGGTGAACGAAAATAGAAATGGTTTTTTTGCATCAACTTCATACGAGATTAATGAATTTCGTAGAAATTTATATCAGCTTTACCCAGGAAATTGGGCAATAGAAATAGCTGATCTAGGCGATTTGCCTAATGGTGAAACTCCAGAAGACAGTTATTTTGCAATAAAAGAAGCTTGTCTTGAGTTGCAGCAAATGAATATAATTCCAATAATTATAGGAGGAACACAGGATCTAACAATTGCAGCTTATCAAGTTTTTCAGCAAAACAAAAAGTTGGTCAATATTGTTTCGATCGACAGTCGTTTCGATTTTTCACAAGATGAAGAGTTGATTTCAGGAAAATCTTATATGAGTAAGATTATTATGGATTCTCCTAGTTATTTAATGAATTATACCAATATCGGTTACCAATCCTATTTGATTGCCCAAGAAGAATTAGATTTAATGGAAAAACTTTTTTTTGATTCCATTCGTCTGGGAACGGTATTGGATAATAGTCAAATTACAGAACCGATTTTTAGAGAAGTAGACATAGCAAGTTTTGACATGAAATGTTTAAGAAGTTCTGCGGACGGAACTTATTTAAACGGGTCACCAAACGGAATAGACAGTAGAACAATTTGTGCACTGGCTAGATATGCTGGAATTAGTGACAGGTTGAGTTTAGCTGGTTTTTTTGATCTTCCAAACAATACTCTTTTTCATAAATTATTTGCACAAATAATCTGGTATTTTATAGAAGGAGTTAATTGCAGATTTGGAGAATATCCTGTAAACACAAACAACAATTTTAAACGTTACACCGTTCAAATGTCAGATCGTGAAATGATATTTCATCAAAGCGAAAAAAGCGGAAGATGGTGGTTAGAAATTGAAAATGAAAATTATTTAGATAATAAATCAAAAAGTAACACGTTATTATCTTGCACGCACAAAGATTATCTTGATGCTTGTAACGATGTTTTACCAGATAGATGGTGGAAAGCCACTAAAAGAGTGTAGAGAAATCAATCTTTTTTTTTATCTTGACGCGGTAAACTATATTGATTAAATTGAAATGCCCTAGAAGAGCGAAATCTTTTATGAAAAAAATATTTGTTTTAGTTGCCTCTGTACTACTCCTTATAGGTTGTGGTAACCAAAGAGGGGAATTAGTTGGAGTAAAGCAGAAGAAGTGGTTTCCTGAAAAACCTTATGGTATGACGCTTGTGGAGGGTGGTGCGTATATAATGGGAAAGGCAGATGACGACATGGCTCAACTCCAAAATGCTCAGGCGAAAACCGTGACAGTTCGTTCTTTTTACATGGATGAAACTGAAATCACCAACAGCGAATACAGACAATTTGTTTATTGGGTAAGAGATTCTATCGCTCTTAATATGCTTGCAAGAAAAGCAGATGAAAATAAAGAAGAAGGAGTTACTGATGGAATTGCTGCTTACGCTTTTGCAGATGCTGACACTTCTGATCTTACAGAATTTCAAAAATACATGAAGCTTAATTACTATGACCTAAGTGAAGATTTATACGCTGGTCGTCGATTAAATTGGGACGAAGAAATTGAATGGAGTACGGAAGATTACATGGATCAGGCTTACGTTGAGGTAATGGATAGCTTGTACCTTCCGCCGGAAGTTTGGTATAACGGTGAAATGAAATTAGACGTTAATAAATTAAAATATAGATATACTTGGTTTGATGCTGAGAAAGCCTCTTTAGATAGAAAGCGTAATCCAAACCTAAGAGGAAGATCTGATTATATTCATGAAGAAAAAAATCTTGAAATTTATCCAGACACTACAGTTTGGATTAAAGATTTTAATTACTCTTACAACGAGCCCATGCACAACGATTATTTCTCACACCCTGCTTATCAGGATTATCCAGTGGTTGGAGTTTCTTGGAAACAGGCAGTTGCTTTTTGTGTTTGGAGAACTAGTTACAAAAACTCATATCAAAAACAGAATGGTAAACCATTAGTAAATTACTTTAGATTACCAACTGAGGCGGAATGGGAATATGCTGCAAGGGGTGGAATTCCTTCCGGTATTTATCCTTGGGGTTCACCATACCTTCTAAATGACAGAGGATGCTTTTTAGCAAACTTTAAACCGCTTCGTGGAGACTATTCTTCCGACCAAGCAATGTATACTGTAGAAGCTAAGTCATATTTAGCAAATGATTATAACTTGTACAACATGGCCGGTAATGTAGCCGAATGGACTGGTTCCTCATATGATCCAGGAGCATATGAATACGTATCTTCATTAAATCCAAATTTCTCCTCTGCAAAAGAAACGAGAAAAGTAGTTCGCGGAGGTTCTTGGAAAGATGTTGCTTATTACTTGAGAGTTAGCTCAAGAGACTTCGAGTATTCTGACACAGCGAGAAGCTATATTGGATTCAGAACGGTTCAAGATTATTTAGGATCGGAAAAAGTAAAAATTAAATAAAATATTATCTTTAAACTAAACTTATAAACTAAACTAATTTATTAAAATGGACGCAAAACAATTAAAAGGAAGGTTAAGAAGAAAAATTATTATGCACATGCTATTCCAAATTGGAGGAGCAGTAGTAATTGTTGGAGCATTATTTAAAATTCTTCACTTAGAGATAGGACCAATAACAGGAGGTGTTGTATTAGGTTTAGGATTAGGAACTGAAGCAATTATTTTCTTAGTAGGAGGATTAATGTTAGATGATGCAAGGGAAGAGCACGCAGCATATGTTGAACACCAAGAAGAAAAAACAGGTCATGCACCAAAATCATCAGGTTCTGAGGAAGGATTATCTGGTAAAATCGATGCAATTCTTCAAGAAGCTAAATTAGATGTTAACTTAGTAGGTGGATTAACAAAAAGCATCAAAAATTTAGAGGCTTCAGCAGCAGCTTTAACACCAGCTGTAGATGCAGTTTCTACTTCTAAAAATTACTCTGAACAAATGTCTAAGGCTGCAAGTCAACTTGAAGAATTAAACCAACTGTACAGTGCTCAAGTTGCAGATGCAGGTTCACAAACATCAAATAACGCACAATTAACTGAGAACGCTAAGCAACTCCAAGCTCAAATGGAAGCAATGTCTGCAAACTTAGCATCACTTAACCAAGTTTATGGCGGAATGCTTTCTGCGATGAATAAAAATTAAGAAACATGGCTGGAGCAAACGAAACCCCGCGTAATAAACTTATTGCGCTGATGTACCTAGTGTTCATTACCATGTTGGCATTGAACGTTAGTAAGGAAGTATTGGATGGATTTGGACAAATGTTCAAAAAAATTCAAAGTGCTAATGAGCGCGTAAATACTGGAAACGAGATATACTACAATAAAATTTCTACTAATTCTGAGGAAAAAGAAGGAAAGTGGATTGGTCACGACCGAACTGCAAAAGAGATTCGAAAAGAGTCTACGGCATTTTATAATCGTATTCAGGAGATTAAGAATACAATCACTGCAGATCGTTTAGTAGATGATCCTAACCTGGAGAAGTATTCAGAAATGGATAAAGGAGAAAAATTAGATTTAATTTTCTTCGATGCAAACGGAGTATCGCCAGAAGGTAAAGAATTCATTGATTTAATGAATAATTACAAGATGAGAGTTATTCAAGTTTTCGCGAGTCAGTATCCACAATATACTGAGTTAGTAGAAGAACGTTTCTATTCAGGTGATTTTAACAACAACATCAAAAATAAAGATGGAGTTGATGTACCTTGGTTAGTGGCAAATTATGAAGGTTTTCCATTGATTTCTTCTCTTGCTAAGCTTACAATGATGCAAAACGACATTCGTCTTACCGAAAGTGATGTTTTAAACGCATTATTAGGAAAAGAGTTAGAAGCAGGTAGTAGAGTTAACAAAGACAATTATATCTCTTTTCTCAAAACAGAAAAAGGAGCTTATTATCAAGGAGAAACTTTTGATGGTAGTGTTATCCTTGGAAGAAAAGGTGGAGCGCAAAACCCAAATGAGGTTAGTTTAACTCTAGATGGAAACAAACTTAAAGAGGATCAGTATGAACTTATTCCTGGAGGAATTAAGTTAAATGTTATAGCAGGTCGTCCTGGTGATCATGTTATTGAAGGAGATCTAATTTTCTTGAATAATGGTATCGAATCAAGGATTGAAGTTAATCAGTCTTTTGCAGTAATTGCTAAGCCTAATTCTCCTCTAATTCGTGCCGACAAGATGAATGTTGTTTATAGAGGTGTAGAAAACCCGATGACAATTTCTATTCCGGGTATACAACCAAATAAAGTAAAAGCATCTGCGCCTGGACTAAAAAGAGTTAAAGGAAGCAAATATGTAATTGATCCGGGTAAGGGAAGAACGGTTAAGTTTGTAGTTAGTGGTACTTTACCAGATGGTAAGAAAATATCTACTTCTGAAGTATTTCGAATTAAAGATGTTCCTGCACCTGCTGGATTAGTAGCTGGTGAGTCTGGTAACTTTAAAATTTCTAAAAACGACCTTACAAATGCAACCATAGGTGCTGGCCTTGTTGATTTTGATTTCCCGATTAACTTAAAAGTTAAGAACTTCAAATTTAAAGTTCCAGGTTCTGCAACTATAAATGTTCAAGGAAACAAGTTAAGCTCGAAAGCAAAGTCTGCTTTAAGAAGAGCTAAGAAAGGAATGCAAGTTACCGTTTATGGTATTGAAGTTGTAAACCCTAAGAATCCTAAATATAAATTTAAGGAAACATCAACTGTAATTTGTACAATAATATAACGACGTTAATAGTTAAGTCATGAAGTCAAAATTCATACATTCTTTTATTCTAATTTGCTTCTGCCTAGTCGGTAATGGATATGCACAAGCCAATCTGTTGAATGCCCGTGTACCACAGGATATTGGTAAAATAAATGAAAAACAAATTGCGGCTAATGATGAAACACCCCTTTCATACGGTTATGTTGATGACAGAGACATTTTGTGGTCAAAAACTATTTGGGAGATTATCGATCTTAATGAGCGTATAAACTTTCCATATTACTACCCTACGGATACAACTAACCTAGGCCCAGACCGTAGATCTTTATTTTATGTTTTAAGAGAAAATATTAAGAAAGGAAATATTAAAGAAGTCTATTCGGACGAATATTTCACCGAAAAAATGACTTATGCTGATATCCAAGAAAAATTATTTGCTAGAAAACTAAAAAATAGTAGTATTGAAAAGTTGAATGCAGGTGAAGAAATAACAGATCAAGACTATAGAACTGCTTCTTTAGGAGCTGCAGAGATAAAGCAGTACAAAATAAAAGGCACATGGTATGTCGATAAACGACAAGGCGAATTAAAATATCGTTTACTTGGTATTGCTCCATGCGCACCTGATGTTAGTTTGAAGTTGGAGGATACTAGTGAAGGTGATCAAGAAGGGCCTTTACCTTTGTTTTGGGTTTGGTTTCCAGATGCAAGAATTACATTAAATAATTCAACTGTATTTAACAATAGAAACTCTTCACAGCCGATTACTTTTGACCATATGCTCAATTCAAGAAGATTCAATTCAGTAATTTACAAAGAAGAGAATGTTTATGAAGATCGTTCTGTTAATGAATATATATACGAAGATGCTTTACAGCAACTTTTAGAATCTGAACGAATTAAATCTCAAATTAGAGATTTTGAACAAGATTTATGGAATAATTAATAAACTACTTAATTAAAAAAACGCTGCTATATGCAGCGTTTTTTTTTACTTTTATTTAGTATGAAATATTCAATTATCGTAGGATTTGGTCTAGCTGGTTTGGCCTTTGCAGAGCAATTAAAGCGAAGTAACTTATCTTTTTCTATTATAGATTCTGGGAGAGGTGGTTCTTCTCAAATTGCTGCTGGAATATATAACCCAACGGTGTTGAAAAGGTTTTCATTAGCTTGGAATGCCGATGTGTTTCATCAATATGCAATGCCATTTTATTTCAATTTAGAAAGTAAACTAAAAACTCAATTTGTTTACCCTACGCAAGTTCATAAGATATTCAACAAGCGCTCAGAACATAATAAATGGATTTCCGCTTCTGACACTAAAAATTTAGCTCCCTTTCTAGATCCTAAAATTCATTCTAACCATGATGATTCTATAAATGCATCATTTGGCTATGGTAATGTAATGAAATCAGGAAGAGTTGCTACAAACCATCTAATAAACTCATACAAGAGTTTTTTAAATGCGGATGAATTTATTGAAGAGGAATTCGATTTCAAAAAATTAAAATATTCAGATTCTAGTATTACCTATAAAGACATCCAAGCTAAACATATCATTTTTTGTGAGGGTTTTAAAATGATTAATAATCCTTTTTTTAAAAAGTTACCTTTGGTTGGCTCTAAAGGAGAAATATTAATAATAAAGGCACCTAACTTAAAATCGAAAGCAATTCTAAAAGGCCCCATTTTTATTTCGCCAATTGGAGGCGATTTATATTGGGCAGGAGCAACTTTTGAGCGAATTGATAAAACACTCCGATGCACTCCGGAGGGAAGAGAATGGGTGTTAAATCGAATACATAAAATGATTTCAACAGAAATAGAAGTAATTGAACATATTACTCAAATTCGTCCAACTGTTCAAGATCGTCGACCTTTGCTAGGCACACATCCAGATTACAAGAACATTCATCTTTTAAATGGACTTGGATCACGAGGTGTACTTGCAGCTCCATTATTGTCGGAATGGTTATTGGATTATATAGAGGGTAAGTCAATGCTAAACTCTGAGGTTGATATAAGTAGGTTTGAAAGTTATTTAAGACAAACTGACTAAACACTAGTTTATTTCAAATGCATTCATCAAATTTGCAAAAAATTTTTTATGCTTAGCGTTCAGAATGTATCGGTTTCATTTGGTGGTGAATATCTTTTCAAGGATATTTCATTCAGACTAGGTCCGGGAAATCGAGTTGGTCTTGTTGGTAAAAATGGAGCTGGAAAATCCACGCTCCTCCATTTGATCTCCAGGGATTCTCCGGTTAGTGAGGGTTCCATTTCTCAGGAGAAAACAGTAAAATTAGGGTTTCTAAAACAGGATATTGACTTTGATTTTGGACGAACAGTATTAGAAGAAGCTTACCAAGCTTTTACTGAAATAAAAGAACTTGAAAAACAGATGGAGGAAATTAACCTCGGTCTTACTACACGAACAGATTATGAATCTGATTCATACAATGAATTGATTATTCAATTAAATGAAGTAACAGAACGTTATGAAATTATAGGAGGTTATAACTACCAAGGTACAACCGAAAGAATTCTACAAGGTTTAGGGTTTCAGTCTGAAGATTTCAATAAACAGACAGATACTTTCTCTGGAGGATGGAGAATGAGAATCGAATTAGCAAAACTTCTTTTACAACCTAACGATATTTTACTCCTCGATGAGCCAACAAACCATTTAGATATTGAGTCTATTATATGGCTGGAAGATTTTCTTAAAAAATATAGAGGTGCGGTTGTTATGGTTTCTCACGATAAGATGTTTTTAGATCAAGTTACCAATAGAACAATCGAAATTGTTGGAGGGCGTATTTATGATTACAATAAGCCGTATTCTAAGTATATGGTTTTGAGAGAAGAAATTTTAACTCAACAAAGAGCAGCTCAGAAGAACCAAGAAAAACAGATTCAACAAACCGAAAAGTTAATCGAACGATTTAAAGCAAAAGCATCGAAAGCTACGATGGCACAATCTTTAATGAAGAAATTAGACAAGATTGATCGCATTGAATTGGATGTTGAAGATAACAGAGCGATGAAACTAAGTTTTCCGGTATCTACCCAACCTGGTAAAATGATAATCGAGGCAGATGGAATAAAGAAAGCTTACGGTGATAAAATGGTTTTGCAAGGCGTTAAATTTGAAATTGCTAGAGGAACCAAAACTGCTTTTGTGGGTCAAAACGGTCAGGGTAAATCTACCCTTGCTAAAATCATAGTTAACGAAATTGATTACGAAGGATCATGTGTTCTAGGACATAATGTAAAGGTTGGTTATTTTGCCCAGAATCAAGCAGAATATTTAGATGGAAATTTAACTTTATTAGAAACGATGCAGAATGCAGCAACGGATTCAAATCGTTCTCAGGTTCGTAATATATTAGGGTCATTTTTATTTCGAGGTGATGATGTAGAAAAAAGAGTAAATGTTCTTTCCGGAGGGGAACGAAATCGCCTTGCATTAGCAAAACTATTGTTAATGCCATTTAATGTTCTAATTATGGATGAGCCAACAAATCACCTGGATATTCATTCGAAAAATGTTTTGAAAGAAGCCTTGAGGAAGTTTGAAGGAACCTTGATATTAGTGTCTCACGATCGAGATTTTTTGCAAGGGTTAAGCGACCGCGTGCTCGAGTTTAAAGATCATAAATTAAAAGAATATTTGGGGGATATTAATTTGTATTTAGAACAGAAAAACTTAGACTCTTTAGTAGCTTTAGAGCACAAGCAAAAAGTTAAAAATGAAAAAGTATCTATTCCTAAAAATGATTACGAAACCCAAAAAAAATTAAAATCTCTTCAGAATAAACAATCTAAAGTAGAACGAGAGATAGCTGATTTAGAACAAGAGTTAAAAAAAATAGATCAAGAGTTAGAGCATAATTATGACCAAATGATTGCACAGCCAAACTTTTTTGAGGGTTATCATGATAAAAAAGATAAACTACTAGTTCTTCTAAAAAAGTGGGAGGTAGTTGCTGAAGAATTAATGGAATTAGAATAGTAATGGAAGAACACTTTTTTCAATGTCCATATTGCTGGGAAGAAATTTCAATGCTTTTAGAACCTGCTAATCAGGAACAACAATATATTGAAGATTGCGAAGTTTGCTGCAGGCCCATACAAATTCAATTTGTTTTTGATCAAGAGTTACAATCTTTTTCAGCCCGTTCTTTAGAAGAATAATCCTATTGTCTCATAAAATCTTCTAGATCTGCTTCCGATATATGTGGGTTTGCGCCGCTATTTTGAGCCACAAGGGCTCCCATTCCGCAGGCTTTATCTAGAGCTTCGTTAGTGTCTTTTCCAGCCAAAATAAGGCTTAAAAGAGTCCCTAGAAAGGAATCTCCTGCTCCAACAGTATCCTTTACGATTGCTTGGTACCCTTTTTGTTTGTAAAACTTCCCATGATGTAGTAAAATGGCTCCTTCTTTACCTAATGTAACACATATTGATCGGGTGTTCGTTTTATTAGAAATAAAATGAATTTGATCTTCTAAAGATTCTTCAGTACTTCCAAGAGCAGAACATATTTCTTCTATTTCCTCATCGTTGAATTTAATAAAGTCTGCAAGGTTCATAAATAACTCTAAATCTGAAATAGAGTAGTGGGGAGGTCTTAAGTTTGCATCAAACACATTGTATTTAGAAAACTCTAATAACTTTATTAAACATTTCTTTGAAACAGGATCTCTAGCAACCAAGCTGCCAAAAATAAATGCGTCCGATGAATTGACAAGTTCTTCATATTTAGCATTTAATTCAATTTTGTCCCAGCTTGCTGGGTGATTTATTTCATATGAAGCTGAACCATTTTGGTTTAAAGTCACAGAAACTGTCCCAGTATTGAAATTTTCATTCACTTGAATATAATCTGTGCTGATTCCTTTTTGCTTAATCAGCATCAGGATTTCTTCGCCTAATTCATCGTTACCGACACTACTTATCATTTGTGAGTTAAGTCCCCATGATTTCATTCTAAGAGCAACGTTTAAAGGAGCTCCTCCTAATTTTTTTCCTTCTGGAAATAAATCCCAAAGAACTTCACCAAAACAAACAACGTTCTTCATTATTTAATTAAAGATTTACTTAGTCGTTCTAAGGAAACTCCTTTCGTTTCCGGCATCAGATAGAGTACAAAGATCAACTGGAAAACCATCATTCCAGAAAATAGAAGGAAAACATATCCAGGGTTTGGAAATGCAGATAATGCAACTGGCATAAATAGAGTTATTAGTGCAGCTAAAACCCAATGAACAGACGACCCAAAGGATTGTCCTTGAGCTCTTAGATTATCCGGGAATATTTCAGAAATAAAGACCCAAATCACTGCTCCTTGTCCTATAGCATGTGAAGCTATAAATAGGAACAAGAAAAAAGGAATACTCATTCCTTTCCATTCTTGTAAAAAAGCAACAGAAACTAATGTTAATGAAACGATATAGCCAATAGATCCGATAATCATGAGTAACCTTCTTCCGATTTTATCTATTAAATATAATCCCAGTAGTGTGAAAATTAAATTTGTAAGTCCAATTCCAATACTACTTAACAAAGCTGCACTTTCTTGTAATCCAGCTGCTTCAAATATTCTTGGAGAGTAATATAAAAAAGCATTTATACCAGAAAGTTGATTGAAAAAAGCAATCAGAAAAGCTAAAAGTATTGGAAAACGATATGTTTTTGAAAACAACGCTTTTTGCTTTGTAGGTTCTTGCTCCGCTTTAATTTCCTCGATTTCAGTTCGGGTTAAAACAGATCCATTAATTTCTTTAAATATGGCTTGTGCTTGATCTAAATCTTTTTTCTTAAACAATACCCAACGTGGACTTTTAGGGACAGAGAAAATGCCTAAAAGATATAGTGCTGCTGGTAGCGCTTCTATTCCAACCATCCATCGCCAAGGCTGTACTCCAAAATCTTTAAACAAGAAATTAGAAACAAAGGCTATTAATATTCCAAATACAATATTGAATTGATAGAGTGCTACGAGTTGACCTCTTTTTTCTGCCGGGGCTATTTCAGACACATAGGTAGGAGCAGCAATTGTGGAAGCTCCTACACCAATTCCACCAATGAATCTAAAAAAAGAAAAACTGTAAGGGTCCAGAGCAAGTCCAGAACCTAATGCGGAGATGAAGTATAAGACTCCTATTCCTATTAAGGTGTTTTTTCTGCCGAAATAGTTACAAGGGTAGCTTGCAAATATAGCCCCAAGGACAGTTCCCCATAGCGCCATTGACATTACAAATGTACCGTGAAAAAGGTCTGAGGTGTTCCATAAACTTTGAAGTTGCTGGTCCGCTCCAGATATAACGACAGTGTCAAATCCGAACAAAAAACCAGCTAAAGCTGAAATTAAAGATATTTTAAAAACTTTATTCATAATGAGTTTTTATTAATGTTTGTATAGGGAAACATTTTTAAGTTCAGCCTCTAAATTATTTGCTTTTAGTATCCATTTAAAATCATCATTTATCGGATACATTAATTGGGTGCTAACCACTTTTCCTTTTTGATGAAATATTTCAAGGGAGTTGCGATCAACAAATAACCGAACCGATAAGATTCCTGATTCTGGTTCTACCTTAAATTGTTGGTGATTGCTGAATTTAGGGTGAAAATATTCATTTCCATTAGCAAAACGTTCCGTACTTACTAATTCTGTTTTGGTATCATATTCCCATAAGATTGCAGGTTTTTTTGAATCTCCAAAAAGCATTCTAATCTGCTCTAGATCTTTGACTTCAATTTCAAAAACGGCTTCAAATTGATCCAATAAATTTAGATCATTTAGTTTATTGTTAAAATCGTTTATTGTTGTTTTTTCAGTTTCAAACACAGCGGTTCTGTATTCTTTTATTTCTTCAACAGGGTGTTGAACTAATTGATATACAGTTTCTTTTTTAACGAGTTCAAGACTTCGAGCGATCGACATGCTACTTCTCCATTTTCCAGAAGGAATTTCATTCGCATAATGCCAGTTATTCATCCATCCAATCCATAATCTACGACCGTCTTCCTTAGGAATATCGCTCCAGCTTACTGCTGCATAAAAATCGGTTCCATAATCCATCCATTGTGTCTTTTCAGTTTCAGAGTATGCAGCTTTATCGTCTAGGTGCAACTGATCAATGATCATTGTAATATCTTCCTCATTTTTAGTTTTATCAATTTTCAGTTGTGCAATTTTTCCAATATAATCCTCTACATTCCATGCTTTCCATTCGATTAAATTAAGTTCGTTATTTGCACTGTTTCTGATAAGTTCATTATCAATCCAAAGTTCAAGATTAGGAATATGTTCCTCTGAATTTGAAAGAGTAGCTAATGAGAAGTTTAGGTAATCCGCAGTGATTTCAAAAGGTTTAGAAGTATGTCTTTTTTTATCATCATCTAAAATAAAAAAATCACTTTTTAATAGACTTGCAGTTTCTTGGGAAAGTTTTTCATTGCTAGAATTTTTAGTAGAGACGATGAATGTACTCGGAGGTATGTATTTTTCAATTTCAGAAATAGAAATCTTGTCAGCTATAAATTCTTTTCCATTAAAATTTCCAACGAGATATTGACCTCCAGATCCACCAGCAAAACTGTGACGGCCCAGGTTAATTCCTAATACCCATTTATTTTCGCCATCATTCGCTTTCATTTCAAAGAGGTCCGGACATTCCCAAATACCATCTACGGCATTTTGAGGACCAAATTCACTCAAGAAGTCCCAATCTTTTAAATTGGTAGATGAATATAGGTGGAGTTTACGTTCTAGAGACAAAGCGACTACCATTACCCATTTGTTTTCTGGCTCATACCAAAAAACTTTAGGGTCTCTAAAGTCCTTCATTCCAATATCTAATACTGGATTCTGTTCATATTTAGTCCAAGTTCTCCCTTTATCATTACTGTAAGCAATGCTTTGGTATTGTTTTCTGTTTTTTTCTTCATGTCCTGTGTAAATTGCTACTAGAGGAGGTTTATTGTTAATTCCAAAGCCAGAACTATTATTCCAGTCCACAACAGCTGAACCAGAAAAAATCATAATATCATTTTCTTCCGCTAATGCAAGTGGTAAGTGTTCCCATTTCACTAGATCTCTACTTACCGCATGTCCCCAACTCATATGTCCCCAGGTGTTTCCGAAAGGGTTGAATTGATAGAATAAATGATATTCACCTTCATAAAAAACCATTCCATTTGGATCATTCATCCAATTTTCATCAGGTGTAAAGTGGAACGCTGGTCTATATTTCTTAGTACTCATTGTTTCTGGTTTTTTAGAATTATCTCTAGAACAACCAATAATTAAAATTGTAATAAGTAATGTTTTTAGTAAAAACATATTTTTTTTAAATTTCATATAAATTGATTTACAAGCAAATTAGCTTAAAGAATTTTTAATTTAATAAGTATGTAGTTTATGTTAAAGATATTTCATCTAAAACGTTTTCAAATTATGAGTTTATCTTTAAGTTGTAAATTGAAAACAAATTTCATATCAAACAATCCTTTTAAGAGTCTATTGTTTTGTAAATAAAAAAACATTAAATCTTTTTAACCTAACTAATAAAGAGTAAATTGTACTATCAAACAAATTTTACTTATTAAGTGTAAATGATTGAGTGTTTAAAGAAAAAATAGTTTTTTAAACTTTTATGTTGTACAGATTTATTAAATCAGACTTTTATTTTAAGCGATTTTTATTTTGTTTATTTCTATTCCTAAGTGCAAATAAATTAAATGCTCAATGTCCAGGGCCAGCAGGTGATTGCGATGGTGATGAGGTTTTAGATTATATTGATCTTGATGATAATAATAATGGTATTTTAGATTCAACTGAATGTCCCATTAGCTATATTAATTTTTCATCTATTACCTCTCCAAACCAACTTGTGCCTCTTGGGTCATCTCAAGTTTTTACAAAGTTTTTAGACGGAAGTGATTTGCCAACTTCAATAACTATAGAAGCTCCAAACCAATTAGTAGGTAGTGATGGAAATGTCTTTGTATCTTCAGTAAGTGGTGGAGGTTTAATTCGCTATGAGGATTCTTACCCTGCGGAAAAAGATCATTCTTTTGAAAATTCTTTTACGCTTTTACTGGAGGGATTTTTCCTCTTAGCAATAGTTTTATGATTAAACCAAGTTTGATGATTAAATCTACTCAATCTATTGCTTCATTGGATGTTTCTTTAATGGGGATTTTTAATGAGCGATTTTGGGTGGGTATTCAGGCTAGAAACGGTATTACAAATGAACAATTACAGGCGTTAGATAACGTGGGAACAAGTGCCCTGTTTGGAATTCATCTTGGGCAAAAATTTTCAATAGGGTATTCTTATGGATTTCCTTCCTCTATATTCAATAATAGCATTAATATGTCTACTCACGAAGTTATGCTTCGATTTGATTTAAGCACTAAGTCAGAAGGCTATTTACTTTCACCAAGATTCTTTTAATTATGAAAAAAGTAAATTTTATTTTAATCATTTTTATCTTGAGTAGTTTTCCTGTTTGGTCTCAAGAGTCAATACCCAATGTTCAAATAGAAAATTGGGCCGATTATTATTTTGTAAATGAAGAATTTGAAAAGGTAAATTCGTATTACACCAATTCTAAAGAATCTAAATCTTTAAGAGATTATAAAAACTGGGGAATTGCTTTACATAAACTAGATCTTGTAACCCAAGCAGCTGATAAGTACGAATATGTCGTTAACGCCCCAGAGGCACTAGTAGAAGATTATTACTACTTTTCGAATTTATTGATAAACCAATCTAGATTAGCTAATGAATATCGAGATAAATCCATTAAACTTCCTCTACCTTCATCGGGTTTATATGAAAATGACAGCTTGTTATTTAAAGAAAGGTTTGAATCTGAATGCTATTCAATAAAATCCGTTTTGGGTAATACCGATGTATCAGAATTTGGAATGGTATTCTTAAATACAAAAGAACCACTTCAAGTATTGTTTTTATCCGAACAAGCAAAAACTAAAGCAACTAGAAAAGTTTTAAAAAGAATTAAAACAGAATATCCTGTATATAATTTTTATGGTGGGACTTTCGATAAAACAAAATTCTCTTTAACTAAATCAGATGATACCAATTCTGTGATTAATTCACTTTTTCAAGAAGGCCCAGGTTTTTATAATGATAAAACTGATTTGTTCTATTTTACTCGAAGTTCAAATGTGTGGGACAAAAATAGAAGAGTTCATTTGAACCTATATCAGATGAAATTATCTGAAATCACAAAAAACAAAGTTCCGATACCATTATCTGTAAATGGTATTGATTTTTCTAGTTTACACCCTAGTATAAGTAAGTCAGGAACGTTTATGTATTTTTCGAGTAATCGTCCAGGAGGGTATGGAGGAATGGACTTATATCGAGTTTCTATTTCTAATGGAGTTTTTTCTGAACCTGTAAATTTGGGCTCTGATATTAACACAGAAGGAGATGAAGTTTTCCCTTATTCTTATAACGATCAATTTTTGTTTTACTCTTCAAATGGGAAAGGGTCTCAAGGCGCAATGGATATTTTTCTTGCTGAAAACAAGTTTGAAACTAGATGGCAAACCCATCTTCTAGGCAAGGGAATTAATTCAAAATCAGACGATTTTTCTTTTAGTTTAAATGAAAAATTAAGTCTGGGAGTTTTTTCATCTGACAAAGAAGGAGGGAAGGGGAAAGATGATTTATACGCCTTTAATTTCAACCCTAAGATTGAAGGAATATCGGATCATTATGAATTTATTCCTTCAGATACGTTAATCGTTGCTCATAATAATATTTTAGTTAATGATGAGAAAAAGTTAGTTCGAGAAGATCCCTTACAACATTTAATTAAAAAAGAAGTAATACTATATAAACCGACCTCTTTTGGGAATTTAAAATTGAATAAAAACGGTTCTTTCCTTTATAAAAACACTGTGCCAAGCAGTAAAAAAGATTCGTTTGCCTACAAAGTAAAAACAGTTAAAGGTACTTCAGAAGAGGTATGGGTATTTTTAAACCGTTCAAAAGTTGAACAGAAAGATTTACCACCATCTATTTTAGAGGTGTTCTTACCTATTTATTATGATCTAGACGGTAGTAATCTTTTAGATTCTTATAAAGTGCGAGTAGATAAAGTAGTTTCTGTAATGCAAGAAAATCCTAATTTAGAAATAGAATTACGATCATATACAGATTGTAGAGGCTCCTTAGAATATAATTTAAAGCTTTCTGAGCGAAGAAATCAAGAAATAATCCAATACGTTCAAAAGCGTATAGATAAGCCAGAGCGAATCTATGGGAAAGGCTATGGTGAAGATATAGGCAATTCAGAATTTAATATGGATTTCGGTTTGGTTTTGGGTGCCTTTAAAGATGTTACTAAAGTCCAATCGTTAATAGTTTCTCTAGAAGCAAAAGGGTATGAGCCTATTATTGAACCTTATGGGTTATATTATCGTGTTATTGCCGTCCAAAAGGATTCTCGTAGGGCACTTTACCAAAGTCAACAAAAACTAAATTCTTTGGGTTATAAAACATGGGTATTAACCAATCCTTGCATAAAGGTCTCTGAAGAAGAGCATAAGAAAAAAAGAAGAACAGATTTTGAAGTAATTAAGCTCTAGTCTTAAAGTTTATAGATAAATCTAAAAGTAATAAATCTTGGTTGGATGAATGTTTCTGATGTAAAAACAGAAAGATTATTAGCGCTGTTTCTAACTTGTGAGTCTATATTGAGCAGGTTAGTTGCAATAATTTCATACTCCCATTTAGCATCCTTATCTTTTCTGTAAGCTAGAGAGGCGTTCCAATTTTGAAACGATTGCGAATCTCCATTTTCAAGATCCTGTGTAGTGTATCGATAATCAGTTCTTAATGTAAATTTTTGTAGGATGTAAGCATCAAAATCTAAAGCTGGAGCTCTGGTTGTAAATGTTGTTTTACGGTTACCTTGATCATTTTCAGTAACGGAATAACGATAAGTTAAACTGATATTAGGAGCAACTTTAAAATTAGTTCTAATTCCCGGAGTATAAGTTTGTGTAAAACCTTTATTTAGAGATTGTCTGCCTTGAATGAATTGGTTTATTTTGCTATAGTTTACACTGGTATTTATGCTTGCCCTAATTTTACCAAAAGTTCTTTGAACACGACCAAAAAAACTAACGTTTTCATCAGCAAAATTAGAGTTAAAAAAAGTACTTGTTCGAATTACATTTTCGAAATTAGTTAATCCACGTATTTGATCAATATTGTTAGAATAAGCTGCTCGAACAAAAACATTTGTATAATTAAATAGATTAAAACTACTGTATCGTAAACTTATATTATTTGACAGGGCATTTTGTAAATTAGGCTCACCGTATTGGATGCTGTTGTAATTATTTAGAACTAAACCTCTTGCCAATCTTGTAACATCAGTGAACTGATTACTCATATTGTAATTAAAGGTTAAGCTTTCTCCTTTTTTTATTTGGATACGAGTTTCAAAGTCGGGAAGAAGTTTGAAGAAGTCATCTTCAATTGTTTCACCAAACTGAGTGTTTTTATTTCCGTAAGCATGTAACGTAAATCCTGGTGTAAATGTAAATTTACCAGTTCTAAACCTGTAATGAACCCCTAGGTAAAAGTCAGTAAAATTATATTCTACGTTGTTGCTTGATCTTCCTTCATTAAAAGTTGGATTGGGTGTAATCCTTGAATTATCCTCTAAAAACTGAAATATGTTAGAATCAAAATTTTGATAACTTAAAATTGTACCGAGTGTAAGATTAAGGTTGCTTTTTGGACTTATGATGTGATAATAATCTAGCTTTGCATCTAATTGGTTTGATTTAATACGTCTATTTTGACCAATGTTATAATCCGAATTAAAAGAAGTGTTCAGTCCTAAAGCATTTGCGGTAGATGTATATGGATTAATACCATTTGGATTAATGTCTAATATTGCGTTGTAAATCGGATCCTCATCTTTTAATACATGTTGAGATTCAAATGCAAAAATATTGTCTTCATCTAAGGTAAAATAATATTTTAAACTCTGATTAATATTGTATGGCTTCACTTTATCTGTTTGAATAGTATTTCCAGTAACAGATGAAATAATGTTTTGATGTTGTTTATCATTGGACATACGCGCTAAAACATCGTAATCAATTTGGTTGCTTAAATTAGGTTTATAAGAAGCGCTAAGTTTTAACAATCCTTGGTTAGATCTTTCATTACTGTCTTGATCTTTGGATTCATTCGGAATACCTAAAGCTGGGTTTGTATATTGAACAAAACTAACTTCTTTTGAAAGTATTTTACTGCTATTAAAAATCAAAAAACCACTCAGATCTAACGCTTTGTTTGGAGAGTAACTGAAGTTACCGGTTGCTAACTTATTTTCTATTTTTATAGCATTATTTTGACTAGTTAAAAAGTTTAAACTGTTATCTCCCAGGTTAATACTTGTTCCGCTGGATCTGCTGGGGGCATTAAACCCGCCACCAAAACCTCGAATATCTCTTCTTGAAAGTGCTATGTCACCGGTATTGTTTAAGTCTCCTATAAAATTAATACTATACTTAGGACTGTAGTAAAATAATTTTGGCTGAACTACATATAGCGATTCGTTCGGGGCTCTTCCTCCACCAGCAGTAACATTACCAAACCAAAAACTTTCCTTTCCCTCCTTCAATTTAACATTAATAGCTACGTTATCCTGATTGTTTCTAACTGAGCTAAGTTGTCCAACTTCCGAGTAATTTCTCAAAACTTGAATTTTATCTACAGAGGAAGAAGGGATGTTTTTTGTAGCAATTTTAGTATCTCCGTCAAAGAAATCTTTACCGTTAACCATTAACTTATTAACTACTTTTCCTTCAACCTCTATTTGTCCACTTTCGTTTATTTCTACTCCTGGTAGTTTTTCAATTATATCTTCTAATTTTCTTTCGGATCCATTTTTATAAGAATCTGCATTATAAACTAAAGTATCACCTTTGATTGCTACAGGCATTTTATATACCAGTTCAACCTCGTCTAATGCAAAAGAGGATTGAAGAATGTAGTCTTTTCTTATAGATGATTCTTGGGTTTCAATGCTATCATTGATTGTCTCTAACCCGATATAGCTAATTTGAATATTGTAGCTATTATTTTTTTTTAAGTCTAATGTAAATTCACCCAGATTATTTGTAATAACATATGATTCAAATCCTTTAGTCTTTTTGTTAATAGCAACCAAACTTGCTAATTCTAAAGGTTTTTTGAGAGTATCTCTTATAACACCTTCGAATTTAATTTGGCCTAATGCAATAAAAGGGACAAGTAATAAAAAAGCTAAAAGTTTTATTGTTCTCATTAGCTTGAAAGATTTCTTCTTCTTCTACCTCGGTTATTTCTCATTTCGTTCATTTTTCCTTTGATAGTTTCCTGGTAATCTTTTTTATTTATTTCCTTTCCTTTTTTAGGAATCTTTATAGAGACTTTTTCTTTGGGATTTAAAACAATTTGAGAACACAGCATAGTTGTGTTTCCTGCGCTAACTTCTAGGATAAGTCCTGGAAGTCCCCAAAATTCAGCTGGTCCGTGTCGCAAAGGGATTTGAAGTGTATACCAAGCTTCTATTTGTATCATTTTTACAGTATCTTCTGCGGTTTCGTTTGAGAGGTCTCCCCAAGAAAAGTTATACCAACTTAGATCAGCTGAAGGGACTGAAGCAGTTGCTTTGAAACACATATACTGACCAATCAATTTAGATTCTGTACTCATTTTCCAATCAATTGATTGAAGCTCATCTTTAACTAAGAATTTTTTTCCATAAAACTCTTGTTCCTGGACCAATCTGTTTTCTTTGATGTTTTTATATTGCGGTCCTCTGGAAAAGTTACTTCCCCATGAGTCAGTTGCACCAGAGTAAGCATCAACTTTTTCTTCTTCTTTAAAAAAAGATTCTTCTTTTGTGAAACTCAGAACGAATGTTTTTTCAAGTCTATTTTTAAGACGACTTTTCATTTGTTTTTTTTGAGCTTCACTCATTCTGGATCCCCAATTGCCTAAATCCATTTTAGATTGAGAAAAGTAATATGCTTTTCCCTGGAAATTTTGAACATTCTCATCATTATTTGTTGTCCAGAATGATGTGGTTACAAAAGTAAAAAATAGAGTTAAAAATATTCTCATTACTGATTAGGTTTAAGTGGATATAATATTATAATCTAATATAGATAAATATTAAACACTTAAGGTTTTGTTATGCAACTTATATTATTAAAAATAAGCACTTTGATAAGTAAGAGTGCTTTTTGGAAAATATTTTTAGTCCTGAAGTATAGAAATATTTTACATATTGTAAACTCCTCCATTAATATCAAGAGTTGCACCAGTAATAAAACCATCGTATTCAGACGCAAGGTATAAAACTGCTCGAGCAACGTCAGCAGCGTTCCCCGCTCTTTTAATGGGAATGCTAGCTGTGGTAGCAGCCGCAGATTCTTTAGTTGTGTGTGTATTGTGAAAAGAAGTTCCAAGAATTAAACCAGGAGCAACAGCATTTACCCTTACACCCTCTGGGCCTAACTCTGCAGACAAAGCTCTTGTAAACGTAAGTACAGCTCCTTTACTAGTAGAGTAAGCAAGAGAACCAGGATGACCTCCTTTTCTTCCAGCAAGGGATGATAAGTTAACAATACTGCTATTTTCGTTTTTTGCTAAAATTGGAGCAGCTGCTCTAGAAACAAACATCATCGAAGTAAGGTTAATGTCCATGACATGATTCCAAAAATCAGTTTCTATCTCATTCAACATCCTTCTGCCGACTAAAGATCCTGTGTTGTTTATTAAAATGTCAATTCCTCCTAATGCTTCAACTGTTTTTTCAATTAAAAGATTAGCATCTGCTTCCTTGGTTAAGTCTCCACTAATAATTTCAGCTTTTTGACCTTTACTGAGTGCATATTCTTTCAATTTTTTAGCTGTATCTGAACTAGAAAAATAGTGAATTGCAACTTGTGCACCGCTATCGATGAAGTGTTTCGTGATGGATGCCCCAATTCCTTGTGCTCCAGCTGTTATTAAAACATTTTTACCTACTATTTTTTCTTCGGTTTTCATTTTATAATTTTGTTAATCATTTTTTGTAAAATACCCTTTGTTCGAATATGCAGCATCGCTTACAGATATATTGGCCGTTTTAAACCAAACTTCTGCATAATTACCGTCTTCGTATTGTTTTTTGATGTTACCGCCGTGAGTTTCTGCTCCTGAACACCAATTTTTGTTAATTTCAGGAGACTTACCATTCGTTTGATTATAGGTACCCAGTTTAAAGAAAAGTCCTTCATCTGCGTATGCATTTTCGCGTTCTACTCCATCTTGACCTATCGGAACAAATAATTTTTGAGTTTGTAGAGGAATATCATTTTTTGTCGCATATTCCGATTGAATTAGGTTTTTGGAGAATGATTTGGTTTTATGGTTGGGACTGGAGAATTTTAAGGTCATAACACCTTCTTTGACTTCAATTTCATAACTAAATTCTTCTCCTAATTCAATCCCATCAGCGGGTTCGTCTGGAAAGGTGTCCACTTGAGAACCTACCACAGAGAAATCATGTCCCCAGACCGATGTAGAATAATCCCATCTTCCGGCGTTATCTTCTCCAGCAGTATTAATTTCGTAATGCCAAAATACAGAGCCTTTTTTATGACCCGGGAACTTTTTGTAAAATATTTTTAGGGGTTCATTTTCGTGTCCATCTGCACTATGAATTTGTCCTACAACAACAGAATGTGAAGCAGCAACGCGTGCATCTCCAGTTGCTGAAACGTTCATAACCTTAAGTGTGGCTGTTAATTTAGCATCTGTTAGCGCAGTCCATTTTTTTAATTGTGCTAATTCGGTCCTTGTATTATTAGAAGTTCCATGGGTGTCTCCTCCATTTGGTGTCTTAAAAACCACCCAGTCTTCTTTTCCATCATTTGAAGTATAAAGGAAATCTTTATTTTCAAAGTTATTGGCTATCCCTACATTGGAACCATCTCCAAGAATTAAATTCCAATGATCGAAAAAAGGAATTACATCACTTGCTAAATGGGCTTTAGCCTGGATAGTTGTAGTTGTTTTTTTTGGGATATCTGAACAGCTAAACGTAATGATTGATATAGTAATTACAAATAGTGATACTTTTCTAAAAAGTGAATTCATTTTCTAAACTTTATAAAATAATTATTGGTTAACCAATTTGGCAACTCAAAAATACATTATTTAATTTAGATGATATTCTTCGTTAACTTAAGCGGAAAGAAATTTTAGATTAGTTGTTCTAATCATGTGCTTTTATTTCGTGCGTATCAAATTTTAATTAGCTCTGTTTTTTGGTTTTTTGTCTGGGATTCTACCCTGGTTTCCAATTCCATCAAAATCATTTGTATCATAACCACTTAAGTCTGTTCGTTCAACTTTATGTTGTCTGATTACGATTCTAAAATAAAAGTATATGTATACTATGAATATGATAGAACCAATGATAAACATTATTAAATTCTTACTCATGTTTTCTTGTTTTTATCATCATTCCTTCTTTGTCGTATTACATTGGCAAAAGCCAATATAGTTACTGGCCATAGGCCAACGTAAATGCCTTCAAGTTCATTTCCTGTAAACCATAAAAATACAGAATATAAAAAGCTCAAAAAGGCTAAAATAACGGGGTAATATTTTTCTAAAAAATTCATATTTTTCATTTAAGTTAATCATTTTCAATGACAAAATAAAATTTTAGAATGAGATTAAGTACTAAATGAATTCATTTTAACATTAATCCTTTCGAGGGTGTCGATAGAATGATTTTGTTTTCTGTCCGTCAAAATATTTTACTTTGTCTTTATTTATAATCTCAAAATATTGAGTTTCTTTATTAGTTCCTACCAGCCTCCAGTATATTTTTTTTTCATCGGATTCTATTTTGTGTTTTTTTAAATAAAAATTTTAAGCTTGCAAAAACAAAGTGGAGTTGAATAAAATTATACCGAATAGCGCCATCTACTCCACCCTCAAGAAGCCTATAGCCGATGTTTCCTTGAAAGTTATTAGTAAAACTATAACTGCCAGACAAGGAAATGTCAATTGCCCTACCTTTGCTTGCAACTAAACCTTCTCCTAAAAATTCAACATTTGTTTTTTGAGAAATATTCCAATTTGCTGATATATTCATTAGCGGCACGAAACCAATACTGAAATTTTCGGTTAACACTTCTTCATTCTTCAAAGAGATTCCAGCATCTCTAATTTTTGCAGAAATGCCAAGACCCAATATAAAATTATTTTTAATTAAGATTCTTCGATTATAGGTAAGGCGATACGAATTGAACTTATAAATAGCTTCTAATGGTATATTCGCTTTAAAGTCTTTTCCATCAAAAAGTATATTTCTACTTAGTGTTCCAGTCACTAAAATTTTTAATGGAGCATAAAGAACTGAAAAGTGGTGTTTATTATTTAATAAAAAACCTGAACGAAGTCTTAAAAAAGGACTAGGTGGAGTAGGTAAATCATTTTTTAGAGAAAATACTGTTCCATTATTACCATTTCGAATATCATTAAAGCCTGTGAAGAATATTCCTGACTCAACATTAACAAAGGTTTGAGCATTTATCAATAAACTGAAACTAATAAAAAAAAACAGGAATAATCCTTTCATTAATTTAAGGGGTTTCCTCTAATTTATTAAATATATAATTAATGAGCTGGAAGATTGTCTCTTAATCTTTGAGGGTGTTTGAACGCAGTCTTTTAATTAAAAAACGGCTACACTATAATAGTATAACCGTTTTATTGTTTTAGTAGACAACTCTATTAAAATATCGAACATCAGTTTTAATCCGATTGATGTTCGATAAAATCCATTAATCAAACATTGCTCCAATAACTGGAGCTCCAAGAATTCCAGAAATACAGTATTGATTAGTTAATGCGACCAACTCTGAAAACATCTGTTCTCTTTGTTGACCCAATTCCATGTGTGCCGCGGCACCTTCAGGACCATTATATATTTCAGTGATTCCATAAAGAGTGTTTCCTGTTTCCCCACTAGTTGGATCGAGTGGATTATTTAACTCAGGAGCCTTTAAAACAGCATAAGTTAAAACAAGAGGCTCTACTTCACCCTTAACATGGTGCGTCTCTCTCATAAATTTTTGATGGGTTTTCAAAAAAACTTCCATTCTTTGAATAGAATCATTAGGTACCTTAAAAGCAATATGAAATCCTACAGACCCTACTTTGATTTTATTTTCTATTTCACCGGCTGGTTGTTGCCCGCATGAGACCAATAATAAAATACTTACTAAAATTAAATAAATGTTTTTCATTTTTTAAGTTTTACGTTTAACAAATTAACAAGCTAAATATAAGAAAAAAATAAATTTTGTAATTTTGAGAGATAGCAACTGTTTAATAATTAAAAAACGGCTACACTATAATCGTATAACCGTTTTTTATTATTTTGTTTAAAAGCACCCTTCCATTAGAGTGGTTGTTTTGTGATTAATTATTTTAATGGAGATACTTTGAACTTCATTGTTTGTGCAACAAAATCAACAATTCCACTAACGATCATAATATTACCATCTGTCACATTATCATAAGAATACATTTTGAAGATTGGACCTTCTTTTTTGTAAACACCTTGCAAAGTAGCTTTTACAATTTCTTCGCCCATTTGGGTCCAAGCAAAACCTGTAAACTCACCACTAGTGTTACTGTTGTTATGATTGGTAAATACATACGATAAATACGCTTTACCATAAGGACCTGCATCTCCAGAAGCAGAAAGTTCATAATTTATACCATCTTTTGTATGTACCGCATCTATATCAAATACAGCTTCGAAGGTGGTTGCTGGGTCCCATTTGATATCTTGGGAAAATGCAAAAGAAGTAACAAGAAATAATAAATAAAATATTTTTTTCATAATTATTTAGATTTAGATTAAAACCAAAAATAAAAAATTAATTTTAAAGACCTCAACATAATTTTAAGCAAAAGATGATAAAGCCATAATTATATAAAAAGCAATTGTTAATCATTGATTTGAATTAAAAAAAACGGCTATACTTTATAAAAGTATAACCGTTTTATTGTTATAGTAGATAACTCTATTGAAATATCGAACATTAGTCTAACTCCAAAAGACATAATTGATACTCATCATATAATGACTCTTATTATGAAAAGTTGAACTAATGTGATTTTGATTTACCTTCCCGCTATTGTGCACAGTATTTTTTCTTCAAATTGTTATTTATATTTTCCAAATCAAAATCCTCATCAAAGAATTTTTCTAATGTAACTTTTCTTTCCTCAAATAAATACTCAGTTATCATTC